>Ga0187769_10000819_pt1 | contig 17197 bp, 13 predicted proteins | sample 0116_SJ02_MP02_1_FD_133140 | JGI IMG/M metagenome (GOLD analysis project Ga0187769, IMG submission 133140) | Tropical peat soil microbial communities from peatlands in Department of Meta, Colombia - 0116_SJ02_MP02_10_MG | ecosystem: Environmental > Terrestrial > Soil > Wetlands > Peat | place... | reverse complement strand
GCATGAAACGGGTCGGCGGACCAGTCGCCGGAGACGCCGATCTCCCACTCGGCTTTTTCGTAATACGGCTCGAGATCCTGATAAGAGATCGGCCAATCCGCGAGTGTGCTGCCAGGGATGTGGCCGTAGGTCGAGCGCATGCGGAAGTCTTTCTCCAGGTAGCGCCAGGCCATCGCGCCGTAGCTGAAGGTGCCGCCGCCGACGCAAGCCGCGTTGTTCTGGTAGCCGGGGCGGCTCGCCCCGAGGATGCGTTCGCGGCCATCGAGATCCACGGTTACACGGGGATTTCGCTCGTCGTCGGCACCGAAACCATTGCCTAAAGCGGAGGTGCGCTGGTTGCGCAGGTCGTCTTTGCGGCAGTCGAAAGGCGAGTACCATTCGCCGCGCTACAGCAACACGACGCTCAAACCAGCCTCGGCAAGCTCTTTGGCAACGATGCCTCCGCCGGCCCCGGCCCCGATGATCACGGCATTGACCCGCTTCAGGGCCACGGCTTTTCCCCCTGTGCAGGGTTGGTGAAGTCATAGCGCAACCGGCCTCGCACCGGCGGATAGGGCACGCCAAGCATCTTCCAGCTCACGCGGTCGCGATTGCCGCCGTGGCGCGGATCGCCATAGAAACCCTGCATGGCGTGGTCAATCAGAAGGTTGAAAAAGGGCTTGAGATCAGAGTCTTTCTCGATGCGCCGGAGCAGTTCGAGCTGAGAGCCAGCCGGCAACTCGGCGAACTTCTTGCCGCCGAGCGCGATGCTTTTCCGGTCGATTTCGGCGATTCCAGCCCGGTAGGTATCTTGTAGAGGTTTGTAGAAGCCGGACAATTGCTTGTCGAGGAATCGGACCACGCCAGCCCTGATTGCGCCGGCATCCTGATCTTCGGGAATGATCTGCGCGCAAATGGCCTCGATGGTGCGGGCTTCTTCGAGGCTAAAGAATTGCCACGGGCTGTTGCGGCGGCTACAGGCTACAGTGGATCCGGCAACTCCGGCGGCGAGGAATGTGCGTCGGCGCATCGGCAGGCTCGTGAGAGGATCGGCGGGTGCACGCTAGCTGCCAGGCACAACTCAATTGTTCTCAATTAGTTATGAGATAATGCCTCCCTCGGCCGGTGCTCTAAGCGCTCAATTCGGGGCAAAAGACGCACCGCGAAGGGGTTTTCCACCGCCGCATGCGGTGAATATGCCCAATCTCGCGAGTCACCGAAGATGCATTGGATCCGTCGGTTTGCTTCGTGAAATCAGGACGCCGATGACGACTCCAGCCACCACCACCAAAATGCCGCCCAGCCAGACCAATTCGATTGGCATAAATACCTCCCGCGGCAAGCAGCATCGCTGTCTTCGCGACTCCCAGAGCGGGTCGGCCGGCGAGACTGTCGGCTTGGCCCCGCTCCCGGAGGGAAGCCAGACCTAACCCAGCCAAAGTTTATCACAATTGGATTTATATGAAAAGGATCAGCAGATCCTCTTGTCCTGTGCAGTGATAGAATGTAGCCGAGGGTAAAGGCCATGAGGCTTGTTTGTCTACTGGGGCTTGGCCTGCTCTTCTGCGCGCGCATCTCGGGTGAGTTCCGACCCACTGCCGTGGCACAACGCGTGCAGACCTGCCTTGCGGAGGCCATTGGAGACGCCCATGAATCGCGAACACAGCATTGCATTGCTCAACCAGGCGGTTGCTGACGAACTGGCTGCCGTCCATCAGTACATGTATTTCCACATTCACCTGGACGACCAGGGATTCGCGCCTTTAGCGGCGCTGTTCAAACAGACTGCCATTCAGGAAATGGGGCACGTGGAGGCGCTGTCCGAGCGCATCCTGTTTCTGAAAGGCGATGCGGAACTGACCGCCGCCGGAGCAGTGGAGAAAATCACCGATCCTGTCCAGATGCTGGCCAAGGCTATGGCGATGGAGGAGGCCAGCGCGCGGGAGTACAACCTGTGGGCGCTGGAATGCGGCAAGGACGCGGATGCCGCCTCCAAGCAGCTTTTCGAGAAGCTGATCCAAGACGAAGAAGGGCACTTCGACGCGTTTGAAAAGCAGCGCGACAACATCCAGCGGTTTGGCCCGAACTATCTCGCACTACAGTCTTTCGGCCTCAGCGCCGTCCACGGAGCGTAGCAGGTTGGTGCATGCTCCATCTGGCCGACAGCGCCGGCGGCAGCACTTCCCTTGACGTTACCCCGACGCATGTAGCGCTGATGTGCAGCGAATCGGAGATCTACAGTTGGGACCGGGGCGGACGTCTGCTGTCTTACTTCGACGGTATTTCGCACTTCTGGCGCGGGCTGAGCGGAGAGGCGATTCTGCGGCACACGACTTTCGACCATCACAAACAAGTGCGGCGCCTGGCCCCGGCGTATGCCGACACGGTGGTTCGGGAAGCGCAACAGCGCTGCAGTCTGCGGCCCTGGCGCGAGGCCGATCCACTGGTATACGACCGCATCCGCTATTACGACCCGGCGCAGGACCGCCAGAGTTACCGACGGCTGTATGGTAAGGTCCCCATTTTTCCACCGGACGCTTATCTGTCGGTCGTGCTCCAGGCTACGATCGGCTGCGCGTGGAACCGGTGCACCTTCTGCGATTTTTATCGCGGCGAGCGGTATCGAGTGCGTACGCCGGAGCAGTTTCGCGCGCACGCTCTGGCGGTCCGCGAGTTTCTCGGTGACTCGGCGCTGCTCCGCAAGCGGGTGTTTCTGGGAGACGCGGATGTGCTGGGCATCGGCACCGGGTGGCTGGTCGAGGATCTTCGGATTGCCAGCGAGGTCTTTCCGGGCCGCCCCTGCCAGGGATTCTGCGAAGCGGTGTCGGTGCTAGGGAGGCGGAGAGCGGACCTCGAGCAGTTCCACAAGCTGGGTCTCGCGAGACTGGCTATCGGCGCGGAAAGCGGACACGATCCGCTGTTGGCGCACTGGAAGAAGCGTTCCCGGTCCTCCGACGTGGCCGAGGCCGTCGCCGCGCTAAAACACACCGGCTACTCGGTAGGCGTCATTTTCCTTGCGGGAGTGCCGGCGGAGTTCGAAGCGGCGCACTTGGCGGACACGGAACGGCTCGCATCCCGCCTGGAGTTAGGCGAAGGTGACTTCGTATACATATCTCCTCTAGTTCCGTCGGCGAACGGCGCCGCTCAAGCAGACGCCCTTCGCAGGGCTCTACGGCCTTTGGAAGCAAAGCGCGTTCGGATTGCCGTTTACGATATCCGCCAGATCGTTTATTGAACCGGCCGTGGCACGCGCGGCGCCAGGCTGACGAGGGTCTTGAGCAGCTTGCGCGGCTGAACCGGCTTGCTGACAAAGGCGTCGATGCCGCGGGCGAGGCACTCTTCCTGCTGTCCAGCGAGAGCGTGGGCGGTCAACGCCATGATCGGCGTATACCTGCCGGACTTCTTTTCCTGGTCGCGAATGGCGGCGGCGACCTCAAACCCGTCGAGCTCCGGCATCTGGATATCCAGGATCACCAGGTCGAATGTCTTTTGCTGGAAGGCATCCAGCGCTTCGCGGCCGTTGGCTGCCAGCGTCACCCGCTGGCCCCAGCGTTCCAGCAGGCGCGTGATCAACTTCAGATTCACGAAATTGTCCTCGGCCACCAGAATGTCGAGCGAGCCGAGCTGTTTGCGGGCTTCGGAATCCAATGCCACGGGCGGTGCCGTCTGCCGCCCCTGGATTTGAGGCGAAAGCTGCGGCGGCGCGCCTTTGGTGAAGCGGGCGGTGAAGTAGAATGTGCTGCCTAAGCCGGGCTTGCTTTCCACCCAGATTCTGCCGCCCATCAGCTCCACCAGGCGGGAGGAGATGGTCAGACCAAGTCCCGTGCCGCCGTGTTTGCGGCTGGTGGATCCATCGGCCTGGCAGAACGATTCAAAAATCAATGCCTGCTTGTCTTGCGGAATGCCCAAGCCGGTGTCGCGAACGGCGAAGCGGACGAGTATCGTATCCTGGTCTTCCGACTCGGTTTCCGCTTTGAGTTCGACGCTACCCCGCTCCGTGAATTTAATGGCGTTGCCCAGCAGATTTAGCAGCACCTGCCGGAGGCGCAGTGGATCCGCCAGGAGGTTGTCGGGCATGCCAGGGGCGCAACTCCAGGTGAGGTGCAGGCCTTTCTGGCGAGCCGCCTGGCTCAAGAATCTCGTGGCATCCTGCATCGTGGAGCTCAGGGAAACCAGGGTAGGCGACAACTCCATCCGGCCCGCTTCGATCTTGGAGAGATCCAGGATGTCATTCAGCAGGGAGAGCAGGGACTCGGCGGAACTCATGACGTCACCGAGGTACTCCTGCTGCTCTTCACGGGAGTGAGAATCAATCGCTAACGCGGTCATTCCCAGGATGGCGTTCATGGGCGTGCGAATCTCGTGGCTCATGTTGGCGAGGAACTCGCTCTTCAGCCGGGTGGCCTGCTTGGCATCCTCGACCGCCTGGGCCAGCGCCTGGTTTTTGGTTTGCAGCTCGGTCATTTGAGACCGCACGCGGCGGCGGAGGATCATCACCCAAGCGGAGGTCCAGATCGTGACCAGAGCGACGAAACCCAGCACCAACAGCGAGTGCTCGCGCGTCCACCAGGACGGACTCTCCACCAGCACCACGTCAGCCGGTGAGCGCAAGCGAATCTCGATGGTCTCGGGGGTCCCGACGATGTCCTTCTGAAGGACACAGATTCCCGTCACGCGCACCCGGCTGCCCTCGGGGAGAGAACGTTGCGGATCGCTGGCATCCGGTCCTGCGACAGCCCGGAACGTAGTTTGTCCTTGATTGACGATCATCACTTCTTCCTGCTGCAGTGCGGAGCGTCCGGTTAGAATGCCCTCCAGGGTCACCAGTGTCGAGTCGTACTTATCGTCCAAGGCGTCTTTGGCCTGAAGCACGACCGGAGCTGGAGGCGTGCCTACTCCCACGCGGCGGCAGACGGCGTACAGCAGGGCAGGCGTGAAATCGATGATTCCGGCAAACCCGACCGCCTCCACGCGGTCCCCGGGCTTGAAGGCGGCGGTTTGGTCCAGTTCGAGGTATAAATTCCCGCTGGGGTCCGATATGTAGAGCTGTTTGCCTTCAAACTGTCCGGTCACAACTCCGGATACTCTGACGCGATGTTTGGGCAGACCTCCCGAGGTAAATCTCTGGAGCGTGGCGATGGGCCGAGAGGGTTGCGCGAACGCATCCGGCGCACCGGGATCCAGTGTCTTCACCCATTCGAGGGAGGGCACATACAGCGACACACCGGTCATCTGGTTTTTGTTATTGAAGATGGCGCCGCAAACTCCGTTGATCCGGACTCGGGAATCCACAAAGCCCGGGGGAACCTGTGTGAGGTTGGGAATGTAACCGATCACACGGCCGCCCGTTAATGCCAGCTCGAAACGCAGGGGTCTTTGGTTAGCGGGTGCGTTGCTCGATTGACGGTCCCAGGAAGGGTTGGCCGATCGAACAATGCCTTCAACTTCGACCCATTGGCTGTCCAGACGCGTGGAAGCCATTTCCTCGAGCGTGGCTTTCTGAGGCACCGGCATGGGCGCCTCCCCGAGAACTTTCCAGCGCGGATTCTTAATATCCGGGGCGAAGTCGAACTGAGTGGTGGTGCCCTGCAAATCGATCAGTTGCCCGGACTTGGGCTCCGGCAGACTGTTGTCCCATTGCACCCAGTTGCCGCCGGTTTTGTCCTGGACAAAGAGATCGGAACTGGTGGGTTCGAAGTAGGTGACCACGGCTTGCAGGTGAACCGGGTAGCCGCGTTTGGCCTCATTGGGCGGAAGGCTATGAATCTCCGCCACGTGAGTGAGCGTTCGCAAACTAGGAACACCGGGTGGAACGGCAGGCGACGGCTGGCTGTAAGACAATCTTGCGGCAGCCAACGCCATGACGCTGACCAACGAGAAGAGCTGACGTGTCCGTTTGTATCGCACCGTGTAACAGCCGCCGTTCAGCTCCACGAGAAGGCCGGGCGGACGCTCCAATTGTCTGAACCCAATGCCCGCTTTTGGGGCGAACCCACTTCAAGCCTAGTGTGCTTGGTGGCGCATAACCTGCACAATATTGAAAACGGTTAGCGGGATAACCCTATCCAACGTTGATGTTTCGAGACGAAGGGGTGCAGCTAGCCCGCTGGCAAAGACCGGAGCGTTGGAGGGAGTCAGGCGATGCCTTCAGCGAATGCCCGAGCGAGACGTACCAGCAGCTCTCGCGTGCGCACCATCGAACCGCGGCCGTTCTGCTGCAAAAGGCTTTCCAGCTCACGCGAGTAGTGGCTAATCTCGGAAAGACCGACGGAGGCCGCGGTTCCGGCCCACTGCCGCACGATGGAAAGCGCCTCCATGGGGTCGAAGCCGGAGCCCAGACTGCTGATCAGCTTTCCGCTTTGCTGCATGCCAGCGGTTAAGAATGCTTGCCGGCTGGTGTCGCTCGAAGAGGGACTGGCGGGAGGGACGGAGGGCGGTGCGGCCGTTGGCGCAGAATGCAAGCCCGCGGGCGCGTCGCCGTTTTTCGACATGTACTCGCGGATGAGCGCGGGAAACGTGCGAGTGTCGATGGGCTTGGTGATGTAGCCGTCGCAACCCGCAGCGAACGCCTTTTCCTCATCGCCCTTCATGGCGAAGGCGGTGAGCGCCAGCACGACGGTGTCATGTGTTTCCGGGGCGGCCTTCAGACGCCGCGTCATTTCCAGGCCATCCATTCCGGGAAGTTGAATGTCAGCCAGAACCAGGCGGGGCCGAAAACTCTGCGCCATCTCGAGCGCTTCCTCGGCGGTGCTGGCGGTGCGAACCTCAAAGCCCTGACGGGAAAGGAGGACACGCACAAGCTTCAGGTTTACCGGGGTGTCATCGACGATCAGAACCGAATTGCTAGACACGGGTCATCCTCCGTCGGCGGGCGATCCAGCGCCACGTATGCGATTTCATTGTATTTTTCCCTTCCGATAGCGAAAAGTAAAATTCCACTCGTTTAACTGTAAAAAAGCATGTATTTTTCCGGAAAAATCCACTGACTTTAGTTAGTGCGGAAGGGCGACTTCCTTGGGCTTCGCCGGCGCCGGCCGGATGGTGGTAGGGATCGCAGGAGTCGGCTTTCTTCCGCCAGCGCCTCCGGCTGCTCGCGCCGGTTGGAGCGCGGCGGACTCAGTCGAATTTTTTATGGGCAGCACCGCAAAGAAAACGGAGCCGGCGCCCAACTGGCTGCGCACTCCGACCGTGCCCCCTTGGCGCTCGACGATGTGCTTGGTGAGTGCCAGGCCGAGCCCTGTGCCGACGCCTGACTTTGTGCTATCGAGCTGCTGGAAATCGGCGAACAGGCGCGCAATGTCGCCGGCATCGATGCCCGGGCCCGTGTCTTCCACCTCGATCCGAAAAGCGCTGGCTCCTTCCCAACGCGCCCGCACCTGAATGGCGCCGCGTTCCGGCGTAAATTTTATAGCGTTAGACAGGTAGTTGTAGACCACCTGCTTGAGACGCGACGCGTCCGTTACCACGCGATCCACGTCCCCGGCATCCACGGAAACGGAAATCTTCTTGCGTTCCGCCAAGATTCGTAGCACATCACGCACCTCATGGAGCAGGGGAGCCAGCTCCAGGGGCTCCATGCGAAATTCCATCTTGCCGGATTCCACCTTCGCCATGTCCAGCACATCGTTGACCAGGTGCAGCAAGTGCCGGGAACTGGCCAGAATATCGCCCAGGTATTCCTGCTGTTCTTCGGAAACCGGACCGGCGACGGAGTCGAACATCAATTCGGCGAGCCCGATGATCCCGTTGAGCGGGGTGCGGAACTCGTGTGACATGGCGGCGAGGAATTTTCCTTTGGTGGCGCTGGCCTCGCGCGCCGCGCTCAGGGCCAGCAGGAGTTCCTCGTTCTTAGTTCGCAACTCCTGGGCATACTGCTCGACTTTTCGCACCGCCATGGTGACCATCTTGCGGGCCGTGACGTCCAGCAGCGCCGATCGCATTCCCGTGACGGCGCCTTGCTTATCGTGAATCAGGCTCTCGTGAACTTCCACGGTGATGCACGAGCCGTCGTGGCAGATGAAATCGCACTCGTAAGGCGTCAACGGGCGGACTTGGGCCAAGCGGTCCAGAATGTTGCGGTGGACCACGTCCCGCGACTCCGGGCTGACTAATTCCCAGACGTGCTTGCCGGTAATCTCTTCAACCCGGTGCGACAGCAGGCCGCATTCGGCGGGGTTGACGTGGCGGATCACGCCCTGCCGATCGATCTCGTGGCAGGCGATGGGAGCGTCCTTGAACAGCGCGCGCAGGCGTTCTTCGCTCGCGCGGAGTTCCCGCTCGTGCTCGGCCAGGCGGGTGGAGGCGCGCAGAAGCCCGTCTTCCAGGTTCCGCGTCTCGCGAGTTTCCGCAACGAAGGGTTGGGCAGGCAGGCCCTCACTGAACAATCGGGCGTTGCCCTCGAGGGCGCGAATCTGCCGGGAGAGCGCTCCCGCCAGGAGTAACGCGCCGGCGAGTTGAAAGAACAAAGCCAGAAGGATGCCTTCTACCAGAACCGTGCACAGACGGAACCGGGAGCTTTCCACGGCCTCGGAGCGAGCCTGCAGCAGCCGGTCCTCTTCCATTTGCATGGCCACGAGCTTGCCGCGCAAACGGTTGGCGATATCGCGTCCGCTGTCGAGCACCTCGATGCCACTCACGGCGGCCCGCACGTTTTTGCCAAGCTTCGAAGCGCCCTGGCACAACGCCGCCAAGTCGTCCAACTCGTTTTGAACCAACTCGCGAGCTTCACTGGCGCGCTTGAATTGCCGCGGGTTGTCCTCGACCAGGAGGGTCAGGTGCTCTGCCAAAGGGCCAAGAACCTCACGGGACTCCCAGTACGGATGCAGCGCCGAGGGATCCCCCGCCAACAGAAAATCGCGCGCGGCCGCCTCGGCATCCAACAACCGGACCTGCACTTCCTGAATGTCACTGCGCACCTCGAGAGTATGTTGAACCCAGAAGCGCGCCTGTTGCTCGCCCTGCTGCGCGCGGTACATCCCGGCGCAAGCGGCCAGCAGAATGGGTAAAGGCAGCAACAGCACCGCCAGCGCCTTGGTCCGCAAGGTCCGCCCAGCCCAAAATTGATTGATCGCTGCTACGACGCGTGCCGCCATTGAATGGGGGCAGGATTCCCCCGCAACCATGTTAGAGTTTGGGATTTTCCTGAGTCTATATTCCTTTGGTTAGTGCGTTATTATCAGTTACTAATTCAGAGTTATTCGAAGTTAATTATGAGAAGTTGGCGGCGAATCATTCATTCGGCGAACATCTTAACCGTAAAGAACCGGCGGTTTTACCGGTTACGCGTTCCCCGGCAACGCCATGCCGGATTGTTGAAAAAGTCCTGTTTATCAATGGTCCGTGCAGTTCAGTGTGGGGAATGGTCGCGCTGGGTCCGGCGCGGAGAGAGGATCCCGCTTTATGCGGCCACCAGCGGAATTATCGTCGATTAAGTTAGTTATTTTCATGCAATAAAGCTTGCAAATACTAGTTATTTGCTGTAAAAGATTTAATGATGCTTCCCACCAGCACGCCCTCCGGATCCCTGCCTTCGGTGCCACAAGACCTGCTTGGCTCGCGAAACTCTCAGGAAATCGACTCGGTGTACCGTGAACTGTTCGAATTGGCTCCGGTGGCCTACCACGAGATGGACGCGGCGGGCATCTTGCGGCGCGTCAACCAGACCGAATGCCGGATGCTGGGCTATACGCGGGACGAGATGGTGGGAAAGCCGGTGTGGCATTTCGTCGCGGCGGACCAGCAGGAGGAAGCCCGCGAAGCCGTGCGGCGCAAAGTCACGGGGGAAGACCCGCCGGCGCCATTCGAGCGCGACTTTCTCCGGCGCGATGGTGGCTATCTGATTCTCGAAATCTACGACAGCCTGATCCATAACCGTGCCGGGCAAGTGACCGGGATCCGCTCGGTGTTGCTGGACGTCACGGACCGCCGCCTGGCGGAACAGTTGCTGGCCAACGAGGTCACTGAGCGCGAGCGTCTCACGGTGGCGCTCCGCCGCTCGAAGGAGGAGGCGGAAAAAGCTAATCGCGCCAAGAGCGAGTTTCTTTCACGCATGAGCCACGAGCTCCGGACGCCGCTGAACGCGATCCTGGGTTTTGCCCAGTTGCTGGAGATGAGCGCGCTGGATCGCGACAAGCGCGAAGCGGTGGCGCAGATACTCAAGGCCGGCCAGCATCTGCTGGGGTTGATCAACGAGGTGCTGGAAATTTCGCGCATCGAGGCGGGCCGGCTGTCGCTTTCGCCGGAACCGGTCCTCATCAGCTCCGCCATTCAGGAGGCGCTCGACCTGTTGACTCCCATGGCGGTGCGGCGCAACATCCTGCTCCGGGATGAAGGCGGCAAGGAGCGCCGGCGTTATGTCATGGCCGATCAGCAGCGCCTCAAGCAGGTGCTGCTGAATCTGATCTCCAACGCCATCAAGTACAACAGCGACGACGGCAACGTCACCATCGCGTCGGAGGAGCTGGACGGGAGCCGGCTGAAGATCAAGGTGCGGGACACCGGACCCGGGATCAAGCCGGAGAGCATGTCCAAGCTGTTTACACCGTTCGAGCGCCTGGGAGCGGAACAAACTGGCGTGGAGGGCACAGGTCTGGGTCTCGCGCTGTCCAAGCGGCTGCTTGAAATGATGGGAGGCTCGATCGGTGCGGAAAACAATCCGGATCGCGGAGCGACCTTCTGGATGGAGCTGCCGCTGGTGCAGGACCCGGTGACGCAGCTCCCGGCGGCAATGCCGGCCGTGTCCGCCCCGGTTTTCCCGGCCCAACAACAGCGCCAGCACATCGTGCTCTATGTGGAGGACAACCTCTCCAACATCACGCTGATCGAGCACATCATTGTGCACCGGCCACACGTGAAGCTGGTTGCCGCCATGCAAGGCCGTCTGGGCCTGGACCTGGCGCGCGAGCACCGGCCGGACCTGATCCTGCTGGATCTGCACTTGCCCGACATCTCCGGAGAAGAGGTTTTGCACGCCCTGCGGCAGGAACCGGCGCTGCAGTCGACTCCCATTATCGTGATCAGCGCTGACGCAACGCGTGGAACCATCGAGCGCCTGCATGCCAAGGGCGTGCTCGATTATCTGCCGAAACCTCTCGACATCAAACGATTTCTACAACTGCTCGACACCTGCCTAAGCGGAATGGACAATTCGAAATGATCAAAGAAGAAACCTTGAAAAATGCTCGTATCCTGATTGTCGACGACCAGGAAGCCAATGTGTTGCTGCTGGAGCGTCTGCTCAGCATGGCGGGCTTCACGAACTTTGTCAGTACCAACGACCCGCGGCAGGTTTTGCCGTTGTTCGGTAAGTTTCAGCCGGACCTGATCCTGCTGGATTTGATGATGCCCTATCTCGACGGCTATTCGGTGATGCAGCAGATCGGCCCGCGCGTGCCGGAGGGCGCATACCTGCCCATCCTGGTGCTCACCGCGGAAATGAACGCGGAAGCCAAGCAAAGAGCCCTCAGCAGCGGCGCCAAGGACTTCTTGAACAAGCCGCTGGATGCCACCGAAGTGCTGTTGCGCATCAAGAACCTGTTGGAGACGCGATTCCTGCACCTGCGCATGCAAGATCAGAAGCATCTGCTCGAAGAACAGGTGCGCGAGAAAACGCGCGAGCTGGAGGACGGGCGCATTGAGATCCTGCAAAAGCTGGCTTTGGCCGCGGAATATCGCGATGACCCGACCGGCGAACATCCCAAGCGCGTGGGAGAGATGGCCGCGACCCTGGCCAGGGCCGCGGGATTGCCCAAGGCGCAGGTGGAGATGATCCGCCTGGCGGCGCCGCTGCACGACGTGGGCAAGATCGGCCTACCGGACGCCATCCTGCGCAAGCCGGGCAAGCTCAACGCGGAAGAGTATGAGCAAGTCAAGCAGCATGCCTCTCTCGGCGGCCGCATTCTTTCCGGAACGCAGGTGCCGCTGTTGCAGTTGGCCGAGGAGATCGCCTTGTACCACCACGAACACTGGGACGGGAAAGGCTATGCCAGTCTGGAAGGGCAGGCGACTCCCATCGCGGCGCGCATCGTGGCCATTGCCGACGCGTTCGATGTGATGACGCACGACCGTCCTTACCGGGCCGCTATGTCCAAAGAGGATGCCCTTGCCGAGGTTGCGCGCCAGCGGGGACAGCAGTTTGATCCGCGTCTGGTGGACGCTTTTCTGCGTTGGCACAAGCGACAGGAACTGCCGAAACGGCTGCGCGAAACCATTCTGGCGAGCTGAGACCTCGGACGGGAACAGCCATGCCGAATCTTGTTATAGAGACTCCGGCGCTCGCGCGCGAAGGCGGTGCTCCGGCCGGTGCCGCACCGGGTGCGCCCAGCGCGGACTCCGTCCATCAGCAACTGCATCGTGTTCTCAAGAGCCGGATTTTTGCCCGCTCCAAGGAGCTGTGCCGTTTCCTCCAGTTTGCGGTCGAGCAGAAACTACGCAACCGCTCGGTGCGCCTCAAGGAGTATCTGATCGGCGTGACGGTTTTCGATCGCGGCGAGACATTCAACCCCGGTACCGATCCGATCGTGCGCGTGCAGGCGCGGCGCCTTCGCTCCAAGTTGAGCCTTTACTACGAGACCGAGGGCCGCGCTGATTCGGTGGTGATTGAGCTGCCTTGCGGCGGCTATGTCCCGGTATTCCGATTCCGGACCGCGGCCGCGCCTCAGCCGGCCCAACTGGCCAGCCCGGTCAACGGCGCGTGCGCGGATGTGCGGCGGTCGGTGGTGGTGCTGCCTTTCGTGAATATCGGGCCCGGCGAGAACGAACGCTTCAGCGATGGCCTTACCGAAGAGTTGACTCACGTCTTGTCACGGGACACCGGCTTACGCGTCATGTCGCGCACCTCGGCGTTTCATTTCAAGGGCAAGACCGACGATATTCGCAGCATCGGCGAACGCCTGGGCGTAGATGCCCTGGTGGAAGGCAGCGTGCGTTCCGATGGCAACCGGCTGCGTGTTTCCGCCGGACTGATCGACGTGGCCGATGGCGGCCTGCTCTGGTCGGAAGTCTACGAGCGCACCACCGATCAAATATTCGCGGTGCAGGAGAACATTTCGGAAGAGATCGCGAAGAGAATCGCAGCGCACCTCAAGACCAAGACACATCCTACAGGAGACGCGCCGGCCTCGCCGGAGGCGTGAGCCGGCCGGCTATGCGATCGTAAGAACGACCCGGAACCGCGCCTTGTTGGAGAGCATGTGCTCGTACGCTTCGGCGGCGCGCTCGAGCGGGAAGGTTTCGATCATGGGCCTTACGCCGGTCAGAACGCTGAACCTCATGGCGTCTTCCGAATCCTTCGACGTGCCGGCCGACCAGCCGGCGATCGAGCGCCCGCTGAGAATGTTGGTGGCAACGAGTGGTATGGGATCAGCGGCCGCGGCGACAATCAGAACTTTGCCCCGCGGCTTCAACCCGCCGATCAGGGGAGTGATGGCTTTGCCGCTGGGGGCGGTGCAGAAGACAACGTGCGCGCCCCCCATTTTCTGCAACTCCGCGCCTGGATCCACCGATCCCGCATCGATGTAGTGTTGAGCTCCCAGCTTGCGGGCGAGCGGTTCCTTGTCCTTGCCGCCGGAAATCGCCGCTGTTCGGAAGCCCATGCGGCTGGCAAACTGCACAGCGAGATGCCCGAGACCTCCCACGCCTTGGACCGCGACCAGATCGCCAGGACGCGCGCCGCTGTTCCGTAGCGCGTTGAACGTCGTGATGCCGGCGCAAAGCAGCGGCGCGGCTTCTGTCGCGCTGAGACCGTCCGGGATACGCGCCAGCCCTTCTTGCGGCACGACCAGAAACTCGGCATAGCCGCCGTCCAGGGTCAGGCCGGCAATCTGGCTGCGCTCGCAGTTGATGAAATCTCCAGACCGGCACGATTCGCACACAAAGCAATGTCCCGCATGCCAGCCCACGCCGACGCGATCGCCCGGTTTCCAATTGGTCACGCCGCCGCCCACTTTATCGACACGCCCCGCCACTTCGTGCCCGGGAACGCGCGGGTACGTGACACCGGGCCAGAAACCTTCTTTGGCGAGGAGGTCGCTGTGGCAGATGCCGCATGCCTCCACTTGTACCCGGACCTGGTTCGGCCCGGGTTCGGGAACCGGGCGTTCCACCATCTCGAATGCGCCGTGCGCCTGCGCGACCTGCACTGCTTTCATCGTTGGCATTGATCTTTCCTGACTACTTTCTTAGCAATTTGAATGCATGATTCCACGTGTTGGTTTGGATGCCGTAGCGCACCCAAAGGACGCACATGGGCTCGAGCAAGCGCGCGCCTTCGATAGCACCGATGTCGATTGTGTTCCAGCCGAACGCGGTCAGGATTTCGGTGACTGTCCTCTTCGCCGCCTTGTCGTTGCCGCAGATAAACATATCCGGCGGGCCGCCCGGGAATTGCGGATTCACCATGTGCGCATGTCCGACGGTATTGAACGCCTTGACCACGCGCGCACTGGATGCCCAGCGCTGGACCTGCTCGCCGCCGGAATCGGTGTGGCCGATAGCGAGAGAGGGCGGCGCGCCAGGGGCGAAGAAAAGAGGATTGGTGGCGTCAATCAGAACCTTGCCCGCCAGGTTCTGAGGGCCAGCCAGGCGCAAGACGTTGTCGGTCCCGCTCCAAAGCGTGGCCAGCACCAGCAATTCGCCGAACTGCGCGGCCTCTCGAAAGACACCCGCCGAGGCGCGCGATCCCGCATCTGCAGCCCATGCAGTCGCCTTGGCGTTGCCGGGTTCTCGGGAACCCATCTTCACTTCATGCCCCAGTTTTAGAAAGCCGTTCGCCAGCGAGCGACCGACGTCGCCCGTTCCTAAAACGCCAATGCGCATTTTCGCCCTCCCAGCTAGGCCGGCTTCACGCCCGCACGCTGCAATGCTTGAAAGTATTCGATGGTTTGGCGGAGCCCGTCCTCCAGTTCGATGCGCGGCTCCCAGCTTAGGATGCGCCGCGCCTTGGCAATATCCGGTTGGCGCTGTTTGGGGTCATCCTGTGGCAGGGCCTGGTGGACGATGCCGGATGTCGAACCCGTAAGCCGCCGGATGCGTTCGGCGAATTCGAGAATGGTCATCTCTTGAGGATTGCCCAGATTCACCGGATATCGCTCGTCCGACAGCATGAGGCGGTAAAGCCCGTCCACCAGGTCGCTCACGTAGCAAAAGCTGCGCGTTTGCGAGCCGTCGCCGAAAACGGTGATCGGCTCGCCCCGCAGGGCCTGGTCCAGGAAGGCGGGAACCACCCGGCCGTCGTTCAGCTTCATGCGTGGGCCATAGGTATTGAAGATCCGCGCGATGTTGGTGCGCAGTCCGTAGGTGCGGTGATACGCCATGGTGAGCGCTTCCGCGAAACGCTTGCTCTCGTCATAACAGGAGCGCGGTCCCACCGGATTCACATTGCCCCAGTAAGTTTCGACTTGCGGATGCACCGTGGGATCGCCGTAGCATTCCGAGGTTGACGTGACGAGAAAGCGCGCATGGTGCGCCCGAGCTAGCTCGAGCATGTTCCGCGTGCCGGCGGAGCCGACGTCCAGCGTTTCAATAGGATGCTCGAGATAATCCTTTGGGCTCGCGGGTGAGGCCATGTGAAGAACGGCATCGAACACGCTATCCAGCTTCATCGGCTGGGTAACGTCATGCCGGATGAATTGAAATGCGGCGTGGGTGACGAGGTGGGCGAGGTTCTGCTCGGCCCCGGTTAGAAAGTTGTCGAGCGCCACCACCGTGTGGCCTTCGGCCAGCAACCGGTCGCACATGTGGGAGCCGACAAATCCGGCCGCCCCGGATACAAGGATGCGCAATGTGTGAGAATCCCTCCGAAAGCCTTTATTCTAGCAACTGCCTGGTTCCGCACATGCCGGTGGTAGGCTAATCAGGTAACAATGCAGCTCTCGCTGGCCGAAGTGCTGATCCTCACGCTGCTGCTGTGCGCGTCGGTATATGCGTTTTGGTTCCGCTTCCGGCGCGTCGTGCGGACCATCCGGTCGGCGAAGCCGGATCAGACGTGGACGCTCCGTCCTTTCGCCCCGCGCGTTGGCCGGTTTGTGTGGGAGGTCCTGCTGCAAGGCAAAGTGATCCTGGACCGCCCGCTCCCCGGCCTTGCCCACGCCGTCGTGTTCTGGGGCTTCTGCGCATTTGCGCTCGTCACGGTCAATCATCTGGCGGGCGGATTTGGCGTGACGCTGATTCCGCGCGACAGTGTGTTCGGCGAAGTTTACTTCGGATTTGTGGCGGCCTTCGCGGCTCTGGTCGCCATTTCGATTGCGGGACTTGCAGTTCGCCGGTTTCTCGTGCGGCCGGTCTGGCTGGGCAAGGTATCCGGCGAATCCGGCGTCATCGCGCTCTTGATATTCCTCCTGATGGTCACTTACCTTGCGATGTTCCTCTTCGAGGAAGGCTCAATCGGAGAACGCATCGACTGGTGGCTGCACACCCTCAGTTTGCTCGCGTTTCTGCCGATCATCCCGCACACCAAGCACCTGCATCTGGTGTTGAGCCCGGTGACGGTTTTTGCGCGCCGCGAGGGCTTTAGCCAAATTCCGCCACTCTCGGGCGATGAGGATTTTGGTCTGGGCGCCGGCAAGGACGTCACCAGGCTGGTCGCGCTCGAAGCCTATACCTGTGTTGAGTGCGGGCGCTGTACCGAATTCTGCCCGGCCTACAACACCGGCAAGGTACTGAATCCGAAGGAAATCATTCTGGGAATGCGCGGCTACCTGAACGAGTTCGGCGCCCGCTCGGAGCAGCCTCTACTAGGTCCGCACATTTCGGCCGAAGCCGCGTTTCAATGTACGACTTGCGGTGGATGTGAGTACGCGTGCCCCGTCGGGATTCAACACTTACCCATCATCATCGGCCTGCGCCGCGGCGCCGTGAACACCGGCAAATGGGAAGACGAACACGGAAGCAAGCTATTCCTCACGCTCGAACGCAACGGCAACGCGTTGGGGTTTTCTTCGGGCGAACGGCAGAAGTTCATCGAGAAGAACCAACTCCCGCTTTACGATGGCACGCAAGAGTACGGTCTCTGGCTGGGCTGCATGGGCGCTTATGATCCGCATGGACGAGAGATCGTTCTGGCTCTGGCTCGGGTCATGCGGCGTCTCGGCGTCACTTTTGGCGTACTGCGAAAGGAAAAGTGCACGGGCGATCCCATCCGCCGCCTGGGCAACGACTACCTTTTTTCCCAGCTTGCCGAGCCGAACATCGAACACCTGCGCGAAGCCGGCGTGAAGAAGAT
>Ga0187769_10000818_pt1 | contig 17199 bp, 19 predicted proteins | sample 0116_SJ02_MP02_1_FD_133140 | JGI IMG/M metagenome (GOLD analysis project Ga0187769, IMG submission 133140) | Tropical peat soil microbial communities from peatlands in Department of Meta, Colombia - 0116_SJ02_MP02_10_MG | ecosystem: Environmental > Terrestrial > Soil > Wetlands > Peat | place... | reverse complement strand
GGTCTGGACAACTTCTCTACTGGAAAGCGGGAGAACATCGCCGACCTGCCGCGCATGCAGTTCTACGAAGCGACCCTGCTGGATCTGCCCACGGTCAGCGAGGCTTGCCGCGGCGTGGATTTCATCTTTCACGAAGCGGCCATTCCCTCGGTGCCGAAGTCGGTGGCCGATCCCGCCTCCAGCAACCGCGCTAATGTCGAAGGCACAGTGAACCTTCTCATCGCCGCCCGCGATGCCAAAGTAAAGCGCGTGGTGTATGCAGGCTCGTCGTCGGTCTACGGCGAATCGCCAACCTTGCCCAAGCGGGAAGACATGCCGCCGGACCCCATCTCGCCCTACGCGGTGTCGAAGCTGGCGGGTGAGCTCTACATGACGTCGTTCTACCGCGTCTACGGGCTCGAAACCGTCACGCTGCGCTACTTCAATGTCTTCGGCCCTTATCAGGACGCAGGCTCTCAGTATTCGGGCGTGCTCGCCAAGTTCATCATGCTCATGCTCCGGGGCGAGCAGCCGACCATCTACGGCGACGGAGAACAGAGCCGCGACTTCACCTACATCGAGAACGTGGTTGCGGCCAACCTGCTGGCTTGCTCCGCGCCCGCCGCGCAGGTGGCGGGGCGGGTGATGAACGCCGCCACCAGCTCGCGCATCACGCTCAACGAGACTTTCGAAATCCTCAAACAGATGACCGGCTACTCAGGCACAGCGAGCTACGGCCCAGAGCGCAAGGGCGACATCAAACATTCACTGGCGGACATTTCGCTGGCTGGCAAGCTGATGGGATACAAGCCGGTAGCTATGTTCGAAGAAGGTCTGGCGCGCACCGTGGCCTGGTATCGCAGCCAGGCTGCCAAATCGGTGGCGCTGCGTTAGATTTTTCGATACTCTCAAGTAAACCAACTTCTCTTATGGAACTTCGCAAAGATCCCATTACGCGCTCCTGGGTGATCACCGGTGACGATTCTGATCGGGAACCGGAGGGTCGAGAGTCCTGTCCCTATTGTCCGGATGCAAAGCATCCGCCGCAGGTGATTTCCTCTATGCCGTCGCTGGATGGCGGGCCTTGGTCGGCGCGTGCGGTAGTACACCCCAATGCGCTCTACCACATCGAGGGCGACCCGCTCCGCCAAGGCGACGGCCTCTATGACAAGATGCGGCCGGTGGGCGCCCACGAAGTGCTGGTCGAGAACCCGCGCCACGACCGCCATCTCTGGGCAGCCAGCGACGGCGAGGTGGCGCAGTTCCTGGCCCTCACCGCCCAGCGCATTCAGGACCTCAAGAAGGACCGCCGCTTCAAGTACGTCACTGTGTTCAAGAACCATGGGGAAGTGGCCGGCCAGGAGGGCGACCATCCCAATTCACAGATCGCGGCTACCACCTTCGTTCCCCGCCGGGTGCTCTACGAGCTGCGCTCCGGCAAGGATTACTTTACGCAGAAGGAGCGCTGCGTGTTTTGCGACATTCTGGCCCAGGAAGAGCAGCAGGGAGTGCGGGTGATCGAGAGCCGTGGCGACTACCTTGCCAGTTGTCCCTACGCGCCGCGCGTACCCTATGAGACCTGGCTGATGCCCCGCAACCACGAGTCCGCTTTTGAGCGCAGCGTGCTGCGCGGCGGCACAGCGCGCGACCTGGCAGCATTGCTCCGGCGGACGCTATTGCGCATCCGCAGCATCACGGAAAACTTCCACATGGTGCCGCACACCTCGCCCAACACCCTCCATCGCTCCGACGTGCTCGATTACTGGAAGACCATCGACGACGATTACCACTGGCACATCGAGATTTTGCCCATCCTGGAGAAGAAGCCCAAGTCTTACACCTACAAAGAAATCTACTTCACGCCTGTGACCTCGGAGACCGCTGCTACGAAACTGCGAACAGTGGAGGTTCCTTAAAGACGTTCTCTACTGCCTGGCCGAAGGGCGCGATTCCGCTAGCAGTTTGGCGCAGGCATAAACAGCTCGGGTGTGCGGCATGGGCACACTTAAGCGTTCCCCTAATTCGACTACCGCGCCCACCACTGCCTCCAGTTCCAGCGGCCGACCGGCCTCCAAATCCTGCAGCATCGAGGTCTTGTGTTCGCCTACCTTTTCCGCCCCCCCGATGCGCTGGTCAATGGACACAGGCAACTGGAAGCCGAGCTTGGAGGCAACGGCCTCAGTTTCCGTCATGATATTGCGGACGAGCGCCGCCACCTCAGGATCTTGCGCCATCTGTGCCAGCGTAGCGCGAGTCAGGGCGCTGATGGGGTTGAAGGCTACGTTGCCCAGGATCTTCACCCAAATCTCGTTGCGGATGTGGGTAGTCACGGGACAACGCAAGCCCGAGGCAACGAGGGCAGCGGCAATCTGGCGGACGCGTTCGGAGCGCGTGCCCTCGGGTTCGCCCAGCGAGATGCGATTCCCTTCGGTGTGCAGGATTACTCCTGGCTCAATGATCTCCGTAGAGAAGTAGACGATCGAGCCCAGTACCCGGCGCGGTTCGATGGCGGCAGCGATGGTTCCTCCGGGATCGACCCGTTCCAGGCGGATCCCTGCTCCCGCACCGCTAAGACCTTGAAAAAACCACCACGGCACCCCGTTCTGCGTGCTGACCACGGTGGTTTCCGCGCCGAGCACCGAGGGCAGATGAGGCGCCAGTTGCGGCAAGCTGTGCGCCTTGACGGCGAGGAAGACCACATCCACTGGACCCACTTCTTCCAGAGTGGCAGCCAACCATGGGCGCGCGTCAAAATCTCCTTCGGCGCTCTTCACCCGCACCCCATGTTCCTGCATGGCGCGCAGATGCGGTCCGCGAGCGAAGAGGGTCACGTCCAGCCCTGCGCGCGCCATGCGCGCTCCCATGTAGGCTCCGATGGCGCCGGCGCCGGCGATCAGGAATCTCACAACAGAGTTCCATCCAGCAGCGAGTCTGCCACCTGCTGACGCCGGACCTTGCCGGTGGCGGTCAGGGGAATGGTGTGCACCATGAAGATTTTCTTGGGAACTTTGTATTCCGCCAGTTTCTCACGGCAGTATTTGAGCAAAACGGATGCGGTGACACTTCCCGGCTCGTGCAGCACGACCGCGGCCGCCACTTCTTCTCCCAACACAGGATGCGGTATGGCGAAGGTTACCGCTTCGGCCACGGCGGGATGCCGCAGCAGGACTTCGTCAACCTCGCGCGGGGCCACGTTCTCCCCGCCACGGATGATCAGGTCCTTGATCCTTCCCACCAAGTGCAGATAGTTGTCCCGGTCGAGAAATCCCTGGTCCCCGGTCCGAAACCAGCCATTTACGAAGGCCGCTGCGTTGGCTTCGGGATTGTTCTCATAGCCGCTGAACACGCTCGGACCCTGAATAACCACTTCGCCGGGCTGGCCTTTGCCGAGATGATTGCCAGCCTCATCCATGACGCTGATTTGGATTCCAGTAGACTGCCCCACCGAGCCGTGTTTCCGGTACTTTGGCGGCAGCGGGTTGGAGGACATCTGATGTGAAGCCTCGGTCATGCCATAGGCTTCGATGAAGGGCACGCCAAAGACGTCCTCGATCCGCTGGATGACCTCCGGCGCCAGAGGCGCGCTGGCCGAACGCACGAATCGCAAAGTGGCGGAGTGATGCTTATGGCCGTGGGCGCGCGCCAGTAACAACTGATGCATGGTGGGCACGGCCGAATACCAGGTCACATGGTGTTCGCGCACGGTTTGCCAGAAGGTCAGGGGGTTGAACTTGGTGGGCACCACCACCGTCCCGCCCGAAACCAGCGGCGCCAGCGTCGAAGCCACCAGTCCGTGGATGTGGAACAAGGGCATGATGCATAGCGACACGTCGTCTGGCGTTAGCTCGCAGGTCTGGGCGACGTTCGCCGCCGAGACGGCCAGATTAGAATGAGACAGCGGCACACGCTTCGGGCGGCCGGTACTGCCGCTGGTGTGCAACACCAGGGCGACATTTTCCGGCCGCAGCGGTGTCACTTCGGCGCGTTCCCTTCGTTCCACCAAATGTACAGTTCCTGCGGGGTCCATCTCGACGGTGAACACCCGAATGGCGCGGTCGGACGCCGCGCTGCGTGCCTGCTCGGCGCCGTGCGGCGGGCATAGCAAAATTTGGGCGGAAGTGTCCCCCAAGAAAAAGAACAATTCCTCATAAGGGTAGGCGGGATTGAGGGGGGCGGCAGTGGCCGCAATGGATGAAGCCAGAAAGGTGACGATGGCTGGCAGTCCGTTGGGCAGCACGCTGGCTACGCGGTCCGTGTGGTGAATGCCGGTGGCGGCCAGCACCTCGGCCAGCGCCATCACCTGCTGGCGCAGAGCGTCGTAACTCACCCGCAGCCCCAACTCGGGGACAATGATTGCCGTGCGCTCGCCCGGCGCCTGATACAGCAGATCCAGAAGTGTAGCCGGAGCCTTCATGCTTTCCGCTATGCCGGATTTGGTAGGTCCCAAGAACAAGAAAAGGCAGCGCTGTCCGCCGCCGCCCCATCGATGGCCGGATGCCTAAATAAACAATTCCTCATCCTGGGTCACGCGCGAGCTGGCGCGCTGGCGGCGGCTGCGGTTGTGGCCGAAAAACGCGGAAAAACCGACGCTCAATCCCTGCATGATGCCGGAGATCTGCCGCACGGGCGAGACTACGGTGTGCTCCACCAGTTCGCTGGTATGCTCGACCCGGTCAAGCGTGCGAGTGACGATGTCGTCGGCGCGGATTACCTGCAGGCGAGTTCGGTCCACAATGTCGTTCACCGCGGCATCTAGCCGGTCCATCTGCGTCTTGAGGGTTCCGGTGGTGGCCACCAGGTTGCTCATCACGGTGTCGATTTTGCCGCGGGACTCGTTGAGGATACTCTCGGCGGTGTTGAGGACAGGCAAGGCCCGGCCGTGAACTTCGCCGGCCAGCTTCTCCACTTTGGCGGCGGTCTTCCCCACACTAACAGCCAAGCTCAGCAGAATGAACATCTGCAGGATCACCGCCACTGCGGTGGCGTAGATGAAGATCTTCAACACCGGATCCATGGTTCTGACTCCGCCAGCACAAACATTGTCGTTGGTTGTTCCCGTTTTTGCCGGCCACAAACAACAAACGACCGATGGCCCAGCGATGGAATTACGGGTTCTTGGTGCCGGCTTCGGTGGCCTCGTGATAGGCTTGCCGCCCCGCTTCGACCGCGGCCGTAAACTGGTCCTTCTGCTTCTGCAGCACATCGCGGCCACGATCAACCCACTGGTCGGCCTGTACCCGGGCCTGGCGGGCGCGGTTGATCACATACTCGCGGCCTTCCTCGGCCGAGCGCAAAATGTCCTCCCGCGTCTCGCGGCCCGACTTGGGTGCATACAGCACCCCAATTAGCGCCCCTAGCCCCAGCCCGGCCAGAAACCACCCGAAGCCGCCGCCTTCCTCTGACATAAGAACCTCCTCTGCATCATTTCGGAAGATGACCCAAACTCGGGATGGTACCACAAACGGAGCCGGAAGTAGGGAGTGGGGGCAACACACTACGGGCGGGCAGTAGCGAGCCTCCGCACACGGTCCCGGCTTCCCGCCTACTATCTGCTTCGCCCACGCCTGGTTAGCACAAGCCACGTGCTTCACCTGTTCGCCAAAAGTGCGTACGCCGTTGAATTCGCCCTGCGTCGGCTTAAACGTCCACTTGTCTTCTGGCATCGCCTCGGCCAGCGAGCTAAAGTCCTGCTCAAGGTCCTTCCAGATGAAGTTGACCGACTCTGGAATGGTCTTGGGCTGCACCGGGCGCTGCTGTGCATGGGCCACCGTGGGACTTGCCAGTAGGCCACCCACCAGAGCACCAATCAAGGCCCTCATCAATCTTCCAAAATGCGTCCTTCCAAAATGTGTCATTCCGGTGCCTCCTACTCCCTAGGGTTTTTGCGTGGGTCGCAGCAGAATCTCGCTGACGAAGGACTGCGGCGATTGAGTCACGAGCATGGCTACAGCATGTGCCACATCATCGGGCAGCAGCATCTTTTTCTGGTCTTTTCCGCCGTGGTATCCCCATTCGCTTAGTGTCGAGCCCGGGCATATCACCGACACGCGGATGTTCTGGCCGCGCAGTTCTTCGGCCACCGAATAGCTCAGGCCGTTCAGTCCCCACTTGGAGGCAGCGTAACAAGCGTTGTTCGCCAAGGCATTCTTGCCGGCCAGCGACGATATGTTGATGATGTGGCCGCCTCCGGTGCGCAGCATCAAGGGCGCTAGCGAGCGAATCGTGTAGTACACGCCGCGCAGGTTAGTGTGCATGACTTCGTCCCAGGCCTCGGGCGGGACCTGGTGCAAGGGGACGCGCACGCCGCCCACCCCGGCGTTGTTGACCAAGATGTCGAGGCGGCCAAAGTTGGACTCCACGTGCTTGGCGAGAGCTTCCACGCTCTCCAGCCGCCGGATGTCGCACTCCACCGGCTCGCCGCAGCCGCCGGACTGGCGGATGGCGGCGGCGGTGGCCTGCAGGGGCGCCCGTGTGCGTCCACAAAGCACAACCCTAGCCCCGAGCGCGGCCAGCCGGCGCGAGATGCCAGCGCCGATACCGCGACCGCCTCCAGTCACCACCGCTACCTGTCCCTGCAAGGTTTGGGCTGCGTTTTCCATTTTGGGACCACCTTCCGTCGGCGATGTGCCCTCCCGCCCCAACCGCTTTCGATGCGGATCTTGCAACTCCGCCGCGCGGCTAAACATCCAGCAATACTGTTTTTAGCATCCAAGGTGAACAACGAAAGAACAGCTCACAGCAGGGTTTCAGGTTACCACGACGATACGCAGCTTGCCTTACGCTCGCGGCATTCTTATAATCCGGCCCGCCGCCCTTAAGCTGGAAGTCGGTCATCCGGAGAAAGAGCAGGCAGTTCCGGATGGGGCCTGCCGTGCCGATTTCGGCAGCTCTTGGCTGTTGGCTCTTAGCTTTGGCTGTGATTGAAAAAAAACAGCTCGTTTCTCAGCCAATAGCTAAAAGCGAATAGCCAGGAGCCGTCTCTTATAAAGGAGCCTTCGCATGAAGAAGTCGCTTGCCACGCTGGTGCTGATCCTGGCTGCTCTGGCCGCGGCCCAACAGCCTCCTGCTCCCGCGGCTCAGTCCGCACCGGCGGCGCAGCAGAAGAAGGAAATCAAGGATCCAGCCGAGTACAACTCCTATATCGCCGCGCTGCGCGAGGCAAACCCCCAGGCCCAAGCACAGGCCTTCGAGAACTTCCTGCAGCAATATCCCAATAGCGTGGTCAAAGAGGACGCGCTGGAACAGTTGATGGCTGCCTACGAAAAGCTGGGCAACGCCGCCAAGACCGGCGACACGGCCAGCCGGGTTCTGCAGGCAAATCCCAATAACGTGCGAGCGCTGGCGCTGTTGGCCTACACCAAGCGCGCCGCCGCCGAGGCGGGCCAGGCGGCGCAACAGAATGCCGCCGAAGCTGCCCAGTACGGGCAGCGCGGATTGCAGGCGCTGGCCACCACCACCAAGCCAGAAGGCATGTCGGACGCTGATTTCGAGAAATTCAAGTCCCAAGTCGCCATCATCTTCAACGGCTCGGCCGGATTTGGAGCCCTGCAGAACAAAGACTTCCCCAACGCGCAGAAGTATTTGCAGGCAGCCGTGGATCTGCGCGACAAGGAAAATCCCAATGATCCAACCGCCCTGCGCGACGTTTACCCGCTCGCGCTCGCGTATCTGGAAGCCACGCCCATTAATCCTACTGGCCTATGGTGGATCGCGCGCGCTGCGGCCTTGAGCAATAACAATCCGCAGATCGTCAACTATGGAAAGTTTAGGTACACCAAGTATCACGGCTCGCCGGATGGCTGGGACCAATTGCTGGCCCAGGCCCGCAGTGGCGCCGCCCCCCCGGCGAATTTCGCCATCGCACCCGCACCTAGCCTGGCGGAGCAGGCGAAGACGCTGGCCGACTCCAAAGACCCCAAGAGCATGGACTTCGGGGAGTGGGAACTGATCCTGTCCCAGGGCGCTCCTGACGTGCAGCAGAAGGTGTGGTCGCAAATCAGGGGACTGGAGGTGCCGTTCGCCGCTAAGACCGTCAGCGCTACCCGCACCAAGCTAGAGCTAGCGGCCACAGCTGACGCCATCGAGAAGAACGTCGCCGACGTGACCGTGACCATGATCGCGCCGCTGCCCCTGGCCAGCGTGCCCAAGGCGGGCCAGGAAATCCAAGTCCAAGCCAAACCCGACAGCTATACGCCGAATCCCTTCATGATGCAGATGATCGACGGACAGTTGATCGCCAAGCCGTCGGCCAAAAAACCGCCAGCGCGACGCTAGGAAAGTACCGAGTTGCGAGTACCGAGTTGCGAGCAGAAAGGCACGGGCTCGCGCATTAGCGTATCTACCCGATCGCGGCGGAGGGATGGCTACGCCTAGAGGGTGCTGGTATGTGCTCGGCGGATTTTCTGGGCGACACCTGGGCAGTGTCGCACTCCGAATTCGCTCACTGGGTACTCGGTACTGGGTACTCGCAACTCGGTACTCGCTACCGCGCCGCTTTCTTTTCCACAATTACCGGACGGGCGCTGCGGGGAGGACGCCGAGCACTATCGCGTACCGCGCGGATATCCACCTTGAGTTCGTTGATGGTGCGGCTGAGGGTGTTGCGGTGCATGCCCAACTCGCGCGCCGCCTTGCACTGGTTGCCGTGGTTCTCCTGCAACACCGCCAGGATGAAGCGCTTCTTGAACTCCCGCACCGCCTCCGAATACAGGATGCCGCTCTTGTGCATCTGGCTCACCAGGGCCTCGAGCTGGTCCTTCACGACAACCTCCTCTGCACCGCCGCGCGCGCGTGGTGATGAAATTCGATAGGGCACCGGTGATGCACTTCACTCCGGTAGGTCGTGTCCCGTAAGTCTGCGGTACGCTTCCCTGTACTTCTCGCTGGTCTCGCGCACCACTTCGGCGGGCAGCGCCGGCGCCGGCGGTTGCTTATTCCAGCGGATCTTCTCCAGATAGTCGCGGACGAACTGCTTGTCGAACGACTCTTGGCGCCGTCCCGGCTGATAGCGGTTGGCCGGCCAGAAACGAGAGGAATCCGGCGTGAGCACTTCATCCGCCAGCACCAGCCCGCGAGCGGCGCGGCCGAATTCGAACTTGGTATCGGCAATGATGATGCCGCGCGCGGCCGCGTGCTCCGCCGCCTTGCGGTAAATCTCCAGACTCAGTTCGCGCAATTGCTCGCTCAATTTCGGACCGGCGCGCTGCGCCATCTCTTCGAAGCTGATGTTCTCATCATGGCCGCTGCTGGCCTTCACCGCAGGCGTAAAGATCGGCTCCGGCAACATGTCTGACTCGCGCAGTCCACCCGGCAGCTCGATGCCGCACACTTTGCCGCTGTTTTGATACTCTGCCCAGCCTGAGCCGGAGAGATAGCCCCGCACCACGCACTCGATAGCGATCATGTCGGCCCGCACCACCAGCATGGAGCGGCCTTGCAACTGTTCGGCGTAGCAACGAAGATGCGCCGGGTAACGGTCCACATCGGCGCTCACCAGGTGGTTGGGCACAACGTCCCTAAGGAACTCGAACCAGAACAGCGAGAGTTGCGTCAGCACTCGCCCCTTGTTGGGAATACCGCTGGCGAGCACATAGTCGAAGGCCGAGATCCGATCGGTGGCCACGAACAACAGACGTTCGTTGTCCACGCGATAGAGGTCGCGCACCTTGCCGCTCGCGTACAGCTCAAGGTCGGCAAAATCGGTTTCCAGCAGGACTGGTTCCACCGCTTGGTTCGTCACGAGGGGTTCGTTTCCTAGGGGGCCGTCTCTTGCTCGGGGGGACAGTCGCGTATTCTATTCGGCGGATTGTTTTTGTCAACGCTGACCTTCGCCACGTGACGGCGGTCACAGCAACACTCTAGTGGAAAATTATTGACAGAAACCAATTCCTGCGAAACGCGCAACCCGAGCTGGTTTCGAGCGATTGCGCGGAAGACCTTGCGGAAGGACTCGGTACTCGGTGCTTGCTACTTGATACTCAATACAACTGCGCGTCTCCCGGGGGCCGCGTCTTCCATCGCCGGTGCACCCACAGCCACTGGTCCGGATAGCGGCGGGCGTAATCTTCAATCACTTTCGTATACGCGGCAGTGTTGGCCACGATATCGGCTTCGTCGTCGCCGGTGCGGATCGTCTCCATCGCAGGTTCGAAGCGCACACGGTACCGCCGCAAGGTTGGATCCCAAAGGCAGAAACCCGGGACGACGGCGGCTTCGGTCCGCATGGCCATACGCGCCAGCAAGGTGGAGGTGCAGGCGGGGATGCCGAAAAATTTTACGAATACTCCTTGCTCCGGCGTCATGTTTTGGTCCATGAGAATGCCGGCAGTGTCCCCGGCGCGCAAGGCCGCCAGCATGCTGCGGGCAAAGTCCTGCTTGGGGATGATGCGGTTGCCGCTCCGCGTGCGATAGCGCGTGACCAAACGGTCAAGATAGGGATTGTCGAGCGGCCGCACCAAGATGTGCAGGGGATGGCCGTGGAGTGCGTGCATGAAAGAACTCACCTCCCAGCCGCCGACATGCGCCGTCAGGACCAGGACGCCTTTGCCGCATGCCTGAGCGCGTTGGAAGTGCTCAAAGCCATCGTAAATGGCAAGCTGCGAGATGTTCTCCTGGTGGTAATGCGGAAAGTGGCAGAAGCTGCCTAGTTGCCGGCCAAGGCTGGTGAAAACGCCGCGCAAGATGCGGCGCCGCTCGGCTGGCCGCATCTGTGGAAAAGCGAGTTGTAGGTTGCACAAGCCGGTGCGCCGCAACCGGCCATGCAGTAAATATACGAGCCAACCCAACCCGATCCCGGCTGCTCGCGCGAGGGAAACCGGCGCGAGCGCCAGCGCGCGCACCAGCAGACACACCGGCACATACTCGAGTCGATAGCGCATGGGAAAAGAAGCAGGACGGTAAATCGGGCAAAATTTATTGTCAAACTTGAGCCGCTGGACGGCGTGTGGGAGTCCTCAAGCAAAGCGAAGGGCGAAGCGAAGCCCACGAGGGAAATCCCGAGCGAAGCACGCGATCGGTAAGACCCTAAAAACTGCGGCGGCCTGCCTGCCCTTCTATAATGCAACGCGCTATGCCTCGCAGATTCTGCATCAACTTGTTGGTAACAGCCGGGGCCGCCTTGGGTCTGGCAGTTCTGGTCTCGTGCAAGGCGCAGCAAGGCCCGCGCAATATCGAGAGCACCATCGTCACAGAAGTGAAACAGAAAATCACCATCGGCGGCCGGGAGTGGAAGAACCCTATCCCGGACACCGAGGCTAGCCAGCGAGAAGGCGGCGAGCACTTCCAACATCACTGCATGATCTGCCACGGCCTGGACGGGCATGCTACCGGGGTGCCCTTCGCCGCCAAGATGGATCCCCCGGTGCCTGATCTGAGCAGCCGTGACGTGCAGGGTTATACCGACGGGCAACTGAAGTGGGTCATTCAGAACGGCATTGCGCCTTCCGGCATGCCGGCGTGGAATGGCATTCTTGACGACGGCGAGATGTGGAGCATCGTGAACTACCTCCGTCACCTGCCGCCCAAAGGTTCGCTAGGCATCCCCGCCGTCTACAAGGAAGCGGCTGCAGAGCACGATCAGTCGAGTGCAAAGCCGAAGACGAAATCGGTCAAGCGCAAACGCGCGCGCAAACATCCTCACTAGTCGGAAGTCGCAAGTTGCGAGCGGTTATGTCTTGCCGCTACTGACGATCGACGCTTTACGACAGTCTACTTCGCGGAATCCGGGGCCGGCTGTGCTGGTACACTGGGCGAAGGTTTGCCGGTAGCGCTGCTCGCGGCCGAGGAGTTTGAGCTGGTACCCGTTGCCGTTGCAGTCGTGTCCGCCGGGTTCACTTGCGTCGCGCTGGTCTTTACCGGAGCGTTTCCGCCGTATTTAGCGGCGGCCTTGAGCAAAGGTTCGGATCCAGTTGGGGGCGCGACCTTCCCCGTCAGAATGCTGCGGAAGGAAACCATGCGTCCGTAGAACTGGCGAGTATCGTCCTTGTCCTGCTTGACTACCGCGCCGTTGAGGGAGATCCCCGCAAACAGGCCGCGGGCCCGCGAATAGGTGAGCAACTCGGCCCGCATTTTCCAGTCGGTCGCGGCCTCGGCATGGCGTCCCACAGGGCCGGCGGCGGCCGAGGCGTCGGCCCCGACCTTAAATTTGCTCGCCAGCAGGTTGCCCATGCCCTTGTCGTTCATCACCAGCATGACGACGTCTACGGCTTGGCCGCCGATCTGCAATCCAAAGCTGCCGCCTTCGATGCGGAAAAACGCAGGCGCGCTCCAGCCGTTGTCGCTGCGGCAGGTCACCGCGCCTTTGCCGTAGGCGGCGCCTACGATGAATCCACCCTTCAGCAGCGATGGCACCACCGCGATGCAGCGCGCCGAACCGATTACCTCTTCGGGGATACCTTTGTCCGGAGCGGCCATGATTTCATCCAGCACGGTCGCTGCGCCCTGCACGCGGTCCACGATCTTCTCGCGATCGTCCGCAGCCCAAGTCGCGTTCGAGAGACTCGCCAATACCACTAGAACCAGGAGCTTCTTCATGGTTTTCTTACCTTTGCTAGGAGAAAGTGTTAACGATTTTAAATGCAAGGAGTGGTGAACCGCAGCTTCGCGGACAAAAAATTTCGGGGCTGAAACCATAACTTTCGTTATGACCTCAACCCCGGTCTCCCAGGTTCTGTGGTAGGTGAGTGCAGTATGCGTTCAGAACCAAAATCCAACAAGGTCACTGAAGGACATCGTACGGAGGTAACCTGATCGGCATTCATTGGGACATGGGGGCCATCGGGCAACCGGCCGATTTTGCCTTGTAAGACTTGCCGTGGAGTTGGCTGCGGGAGTGCGAAGCAGACGCAATCACAGGGGGCATCATGCCCCCATTGAAGTTCCTCTGTGCCTGGTGGCTGTTTACTTCGCGGTGACCAAAGAATGCGTGATGGCGTGCACCGAGAGCGCGATACGGTTCTGCACTCCGACCTTGCGCATCAGCTTGGCGACGTGGGCTTTCACCGTACGCTCCTCGATACCTAGTGCGGAACCGATCTCCTTGTTGGAGCGCCCGGCCACCAGCAGTTCCAAGACTTCCTTTTCGCGGTCGGTAAAAGTAACCCGCCCGGCGGGGAAGATGCGCCCAGGCGAACTGGTCACCCGCTCGATGAAAGTGGAGAGCACGCGGCGCGGCGCCCACACCGATCCCTGGTTCACCATGCGGATGGCCTGCACGAACTCCAGGGGCGTGGCCGCTTCGTCCACATAACCTTTGGCACCGGCCGCCAAGGCTTTGAGGATGGTTTCGTCATCGGCCCCCGAGCCGGTCACGATGATTTTCAGGTCGGGTCGGGTCGCCTTCAGTCCGGCCATGGTATCGAACAGGTTTACGCCGTTGCGGCTCCCCAGCAGCACCACGTCCACACTGCCGAGAGTCGGGACCTCGGGAATGCTCGAGGCCAGGATTTCCAAGTCGGACTCCGAGTCGAAGAGCGCGCGGAACCCCACAAAGCGCAACGGATCACTTTCCAGGACGGCAATTCGAATACGGGGTTTCTTGGCCGTAACCGGTTTCATACGATGGTTTCCTTCACGTCTTGCATGATTTGGGCTCAGCATAGTCGCGTTTGAGAAAAAGGGAAAGTACGGAGTACGATACCAGCTCATGCTTCGGTACCTGTCCTTTGGTCATGAAGGGGGAGATTCCCGGATGCATACGAAAATTCCGCCGCTTTTGTTGGCTATTGCCATGGCAGCATTGGCGGTTATGGCGCAAACCGGCAGCCCCGCCCTGGCGCCGGCCCGTTCCCAAGATGAAACTGTTACCCTGGGGTACATGCGCACAGTGGTTTACGCGCAGAAGATCTACCAGAAAAAAAATGGCGCGTATGCTACTTCGCTGGCGGCGCTGGTACACTCGGGCTCGTTTACCAAGCGCATGGCAACTACCGACCGGGGCACTTATACGGTTCAATTCCATGGCAAACCCACCGGGTACTCGCTGGTCTTGACTCCCAAGCAGTTTGCCGCCGATCACCGCAGCTTCTACGTGGACGAGACCGGCAAAATCCGGGCGGAAGAAGATAAGCCCGCTACCGCAGAGTCTCCGCTGCTAAGGTAAAACCGCGGAGGCAGGGAGGAAGGCAAACTCAGTGGGTCGGAACTTCCGGGCGGTCGCGTAAGCCGCCCGGGAGATTTTGTCTGCGGCAAACGAGCTTCCGCGTCAGACGACGTAGGGCGAGCTTTCGCGCAGCACGCGGTGCTCGGCCAAGCGCTCCAGGAAAGCGGCCGCTAAGCTCAGGACTCGGTTGCCCCGATTGATGTACTCGGGAGCGCGCTCCCACAAGCGCTGCACGTGCTCGGGGTACTCGGAGGCCAGCGCCGCCAAGCCCACTCCCGCCAGCACCCCCGCCGCCTGCTTGCGGCCGGTCACCAGCAGAAACGCGCTGGCACCCAGGGAACAGAAAATCAGGACCCTCCGCCAGTTCTTCATCGGTGCCTCCCCGCTGTTAGAACCTCACGACATCAGTTTTGTTGCACATGGATGGCAAAGCCAATTCCCTTCCCCGTCAGTACGTCGCATCAATGACCTTTTTGCTTTCGTTCATCGTTTTTACTTTAGAGACGGTCAACAAATTGTTTTCGAGCTTGCCTTCGACCATCACGTGTTGTCCCTCATACCCCTCGAGCGCCTGCGGATTGGCGACCGGAACCACGACCTTGTCACCATCGTTGACGAACACAACTTTTTCGCCCGCCGCGATGCACTTTTTCGCACACGCCCCATCCACCTTGGCGCCGCATTTGGCGTCGCTCACGAAGCCGGTCCATCGCTGGCTCTTGGCCAGCGCGGTGGTGGTCAGCAATACTACCAGGGCCGATAGTGTGAGGATCCTCTTCATGGTTGCTCCTTGAACGCAGGGGGACACCCGTAATTGTCGGTCGCTTGTTGCCCCACCCGACTCCTGCTAACGTTGCTTCGACAGCCCGGCGCGAACTGCTCCGGCTGGGAGCGAATCTAACAAGGCGTAGGATTGTAACCCAGGCAGACCCGGGCAGGTTCCAGCAATCTGCGGCGGGCGAAATCACGTACCTGAGACGAGAGCGGGTTGAGCACTGCGGGCACACAACCGAGTTCGGCCGACGCGGCATTGATCGCCCGCCTCCGCTCCGGGGAGCAGGATGCCATCGCGGAACTCTACGACCGCTACTCCTCCCTGGTGTATTCGGTCGCGCTGCGAGTGCTGGCCGACAGCAGCGCAGCCGAAGACGTGCTACAGGAAGTGTTCATGCAGCTGTGGCGGCACCCCGCCAGCTTTGACGCCCGCCGTGGCAACCTGGGACCGTGGCTGGCGGTGATCGCCCGCCACCGCGCCATCGATGTGCTACGCAAGCGCCGGCCGCAGACCGACGTGGAGGAGGTAGTGATCGCGATTGACGCTGATCTGGAAGGCAAGGCCGAACGCGCCCGCGCGGCGGAGAGGGTGCGCGCCAGCCTGCATACCATGCCCGAGGCTCAGCGCAAAGCTTTGGAGATGGCTTTCTTTGAAGGTATGACCCACACCGAAATCGCGGCCCAGACCGGCGAACCGCTGGGGACGGTGAAGACCCGAATCCGCGCTGCGCTGGTGGCGCTGCGCCGGGCTGTGAATGTATGACCGTACACGAACAGTTTGCGGAAGACCTGGCGCTGTACGCGCTGGGATCGCTGGAAGGCGAGACCGCGGTCTCGCTGGAGCAGCATCTGGAAGAGTGCGCTGCTTGTCGCCAAGAACTGGCACGGCTGCAAGGCGACATGGCGCTGCTGGCGCTGACCACCTCCGGGCCGGCGCCGCCGCAACGCGCGCGTCAGCGCTTGCTGAAGGCCATCGGGCGCGAGCCGCGGTCGTTGCACACCGTCTTCCTACGCCGACGCTGGTGGACGCTGGCCCCGGTTTTTGCCTCGCTGATCCTAGCCGTGTTCGCGATCATGTTGTGGCGGGAAAACGCTCGCCAGCGCGACCGCGCTGAGGCGCTCCGAGCAGACTTGGCGCAGAACGAGGCGACGTTCGAACAGGCCAAACACCTGCTGGCGCTGCTCACGGATCCCAGCGCCATGCACGTCACACTGGTGGCGGCGCAGGCGAGGCCGCAGCCCCTGGGCAAGGCGATTTATATGCCGCGCACTGGCGCCTTGGTATTTATCGCCGGCAACTTGCCGCCGCTTATGCCGCAGAAGACCTACGAGCTGTGGCTGGTGCCCATGCGCGGCGACAAGCCCATGCCTGCAGGCATCTTCAAGCCAGATCCCAAGGGCAATGCCATGGTGATGATGCCGCCCATATCGGCGGGCGTGGAGGCCAAGGCTTTTGCCGTGACCATCGAACCCGCAGGCGGATCACCTATCCCGACCATGCCCATAGTGCTGGTGGGGTCGTAGCCCCGAGTGCGAGTACCATCGAGCGCGCCAAGTCCCTCGCTGCGCTCGGGATTTCGGCTGCGGGCTCCCGCTCCGCGCTGCGCGCTTCGCTCACGCCCGCAAAGCGCCTCAACTTACCAGCGCGGCTCCCGCGGCTGGCGGGCATGACCACGATAGTCATCGCGCCGGCCGCCGCCGCGCGGACCGCCACGATCCATCTTGGGACGGGCCTCGTTCACGGTCAGCGATCGCCCGCCCATGTCCTTGCCGTTGAGAGCGGTGATAGCTTGGTCGGCGGCCCCGTTGTCCGCCATCTCCACGAAACCGAAACCGCGCGACCGCCCGGTGTTGCGGTCGGTCACAATCAGTGCGCTCTCCACGCTGCCATAGGGCTCGAACATCGATCGAAGCTCGCCTTCGGTCATGTTGAACGAGAGATTGCCCACGAAAATCTTCTTCATGCTGTTCCCTTTCGCGATGCCTTGCGGCACAGAGTCTTCTGGGCCCAAAAGAAATAGAATTACGATCTCGCCCCGGCGCTGTCGCTTTGGCTCGCTGATCCTGAGAGGCACCTTCGGGCCGCCCATCGCTTCGGGCTGTGTTGGGCTAAGGAGGACAAACTTCAGATAGGTCTGACTTAGCTCAGAAGATCTGAAAGAGGAGAAGAAACCCTGCTCACTCCGTATTGTACACTATGCCCAACTGCGGCCAATGTCAACTTCGGGGCTGCAGTAAAGCCGGGTGCGACGCTATAATCAACCGTGGTCGCGCCCGTAGCTCAATGGATAGAGCGACGGCCTCCGGAGCCGTAGGTTAGGGGTTCGAGTCCCTTCGGGCGCGCCATC
>Ga0187769_10000817_pt1 | contig 17216 bp, 17 predicted proteins | sample 0116_SJ02_MP02_1_FD_133140 | JGI IMG/M metagenome (GOLD analysis project Ga0187769, IMG submission 133140) | Tropical peat soil microbial communities from peatlands in Department of Meta, Colombia - 0116_SJ02_MP02_10_MG | ecosystem: Environmental > Terrestrial > Soil > Wetlands > Peat | place... | reverse complement strand
GGAGATGCCGCGAAAGGTTCTATTTCTTCTGCTTTGACTCTTCGAAGAGCACTTTCAACCTTCTTCCTGGCTGCCGAAGCCTTGGTTTTCTTCAGGTACGCTTCCCATTCGCTCTTCTCAAACCTCCCCTCTGAAAAGGACGTGTACCTTTCAATGTGTCTTGGATGAGCACTCCAAGGATTGCTTCCCCAGTATATTACCAGATCAGCCCTGTGTCTTATCTGCCCAAGCGTGCACGACGGTAGTCCAACATCCTGGATGCTTAAGGCAGAAGGGCCGTGGCAGATTGTTGAAGTGTTGTCGATTATTCCACCTATTTCTTCGGCCAACTCGAGACCCACACGGATGGCCTCGCAGCATGTGGAGCTCCAACCGTAAAGCAGTGGATAACTTGCTTCGGCCAATATTTCAGCTGCAGCTGTTACAGCTTCTTTGGGAGAAACTTGAACCAGTTGCCCGTTCCTTTTGATCAGAGGTTTCAACTGTCTGTGTCCTGTGTAACTGGTGAATTTCGACTCGCACATGGAGCAGCCGTTTTTCACCTTGACTATCGCTCTATCTTTGATTGTTAGTTCTATGTCGTCGCAGAGACATCCGCAGATCGGACAGGTCACCGCTTTGACGACCGGCATGTCACTCATTCCCGAAGAGCTGCGCAAGAAGTTGACGTAAATCTAGAACTGGTTTTTCCGGCGTGGACTCTATTTCAGCTGGGATTCCTTTCAGAGAGGGCATTCCGATGCTGTCCGTTCCTGGGTCAACGATGACGTTTGCCCATGGGCCGTAGGGAACAAAAACTATGCCAGGATGAGGGCCTCTTCGCGATTTCACGGATTTCAAAACGATAGAACCGTGGCTCGTTGACACTTCCACGTTGGCTCCTTGTTTAACCTTAAGTTTCTTCATGTCCTGCGGGTCTATGAAGCACACGGCAACACTTTCAGCGTACTCCTTTGATGCTTTTCCGCGCTCCTTGCCAACGCCCTGTTCAATCGTTCGCCCCGTCAGCAACGTAACGGAGAGTCTTGCTTCGTTCCTCATTCCACGTTCCTGCTCGATTTTCTGCGGCGACATCTTTCCGGCTCTTAGAAGTAGTCTCAGTGCGTCTACGGCTTATTTAGCCTAACTGATTTCTCCATAAAATATCGACAATGGCTTCAAGTCGCAGGGGCAACGTTGCTACAATTGGACACACTGGTTCTTCTTCACGAAAGATGAGTGCACATGAACGTGGTTAAGGCCTGTATCCGGCTAGAGTGCACAGCGCCAGTGCAGCTCCTATGATGTCGGCAGTGGTTCCTGGATTCAAAAGATTGCTGGATTCCTTGAGTTCCCCGTCAAGCTTGTCTAAGCTCTTTCTTCCGCTGGATGTTTCAACTCCACCGAGCTCTACGACCTCTCTGGCTTTCAGCGAAATCTGACGAGCTTTCTCTATGCTCGTCTTTCTGGCTATAAAAGTGTCTGGAACTTCAGCAAGCACCTGCAAGAAGGTTTGAACTATGCCTAGGCCTGGATCAGGGCTGTTTCGCAACCGATTAGTCAAAGAGGGATAAGCAAGATCAAAAGTTACTGGATAGTTCTTCGTCCACTCGGAACAGATCGTGTCATATTTCTCAGCTATCTTGAAAACTTCAAACAGAGATATCTTCTGATCTATTATTCTTTCAGTCGCGGTGGGGTCGTTGATGTCCAAATCAGGAGCCTTCCCAAGCCCGCTGGGGTTAGCGATCCTAATGGCCTCATAAACGTCAACAGCGTCCTTGGTGGTTGTTGACTCCACAACCAGTTTCAAATTCTTTCTCAAGGCAGGCACGTCAAAACGCTCTTTCAACATGGTCATGCCTGCAGCGACGGCCATCGGAGAAAGCAGAATCACGGTGCCCAGCAACGTGTTCCCACCGTGCTGCCAAGCGTTGATGTCAGATACGCAATTCTTTATAAACTGGCCCACTCCAACGTCGGACACGTCAATTCTGTCCTCAGAAACAGCAATTCCTCTTTCAGCTGCAGCTTCAAAAGAAGAAGACGTGGCAACGGCAGAAGCAAGAAAATGCTCATACCGAGTTTTTTCAAAGTTGGTCACCACGCTTACATTTCCAGGCTTATGGGCACTCGCTTCTAGAAGTACGGCAAGCTCCAAACAGTGCGAGATATGCTTCGATTTGGTCAGTGAGTTCAATTTAGCTGCACCTTCTAAGTCATAATCTTGGAAAGTTTTATTAACGTTGTGTAAAAAGTTACACAGCTATGGAAAATGCAACACAAGCCGTTGACTCATCATGCCTCCAAAATACATAACCAACACAGTGTTTTTGGCCTTAACTGCCATGTGGGTTAGCTTAGTGCTTGCATGTTCTTTGATTCCTGCTTACCCTGTCCTCGGAACTACTGCAACGATAACTTTTTCAAGCGTGATGTTCTCAGCCTTAACAGCGCCTATCTTAGGCCTCTTCTGGGGAAGCATTTCCGGATTTGTCTTTGGAGGGCTCGTTTCATTTGTGAACCCTGGTACTTCCATCGGACCCCTAACCTTCTTGACGCCGACCTTGTCTGCATTGATGGGCGGCCTTGTTCTGTTTAATCGATGGAAAGAGGCTACGCTGATCTTTTGTTTGCAATTAGTGATATGGTTCCTGAATCCGTTCGCATGGTACCGACTGATGCCTATCATAACATGGGAATATTGGCTTGTGTTAGCCTTAATCGTGATACCTCCAGTGAGAAAGTGGATTATTAGCTCCATAACATCGCGAAATCCTGCAAATTTAACTGCAGCCTTGTGGTGCCTTGCCTGGATTGCTCATATAGGTGGTGAAACAGCAATGGGTAACAACATTTTTGTATGGGCCCTAGGTTACGGAACGCCATATTGGTATCCTATTTGGTTTCCTATGACTGCCTATTATGCAGTTGCAGATTCGTTGAACTGCCTTGCAGGAGCCACGATCGGCACAGCAGTCCTTTTAGCCCTGAGAAGGGCAAACTTAAGAGTACTAGCTGTGGACTTTCTAAAAACCGAAAAGTAGACACTCATCAACGCATCTTTAAATGACGAGAGGTAACTGATGAAAGCAAGAGAAGGAGACCTACTTGAAACCTGTGAAGGAGCGATTTTCGACGTAAAAGGATTGGTCCATCCTAATGATCGAATCGTAGCTTTCATCCGATTTTTTCTTGAGGAGAAAGGTGACAGAAAGAAGAATGCATTAACCTACGGCAAGGTCTATTCCTTTTCAGACCGCTACTCACTGTTGAGAGAGAAGTTCCCGACTTATCTTGTCTATGACCCTGTGTTTGACGAAACTCTGTCCGAAGTGCCATTCAACAAGGTCAAGAAGCATTTTGACCCCGTGAAAAAGCTACAACAACTGAGACATTCTAAGACTCTGAACGCACTGGAGAACAAGGCATTGCAGCTAACGGAACTACTGAAACAAAATTCGAACATTCCGTGGAGCACAATCGGGATTTCTGGATCCATCTTGGCCGGACTCCAAAAGATTGGTTCCGACATCGACCCGATCGTGTACGGCTCCGCAAATTGCCGCCGAGTCAATTCAAGCCTGCAAGAAATGTTTAACGACTCACATTTATCCCTTAAGCCCTACAACCAACATGAACTGAGAACCTTGTTCGATTTCCGTTCGAAAGACACTGCGATGAATTTTGAAGACTTCGTTCGAACCGAATCGAGAAAAGCCTTTCAGGGAAAATTCACCCAAACTGATTACTTCATCCGCTTCGTGAAGAACTGGAACGAGATTGAAGAAAAATATGGTGACATACAGTACAAGAATAGTGGTTACGCAAAAATCAAAGCAACAGTCGTGGACGATTCTGAATCGATTTTCACCCCATGCAGGTACGCGATCGAAGGTGCAGACGTTATGGAAGGAACAAAGCTCTCCCCAATAACAGAGATTGCTTCTTTCAGGGGAAGGTTCTGCGAACAAGCGGCAAGAGGCGAGACCGTTATTGCACGGGGAAAGGTAGAGCGTGTCATGGATTTGAAACGAAATCAAGAATATTTTAGGCTCTTGATTGGGAACAAGCCATCAGATTATATGATACTGGCGTAGTCATTCAATTCTTCACTTTCAGAACTTGCTCATAGTATCTTTCACAATAGGTTAACGCTATTTGATAGAAACTACTCTTCGGAGTTGTTACTTCCTCAAGGTTTCCTTCTACATACACAGGTTCTCCGTCTCTTGCTTGCATTCGAAATTCCTCCATGAAAGAGACAATTCTTCTCACCTCAGCAGCTTCCCTTGGTCCTTCAAGAACGCGTTGCGGTTCAATCTTATACGTCGAAGGAATGTATGAGGCCTCGCTGGCATCGGTCACCGTAGCCAGAATCTTAGTCCAGCCTCTTCGAAGAATTCTTGTTTTGGGACTATATTCGTTGCTGATCTCTTTCCAGTCTTTCACAGGCTCAAACTCTGCCTTTATTCTTCTGCCACCTCCTGCGTCGTCAAACATGGCATAGATCAGCTTTCGTCTCTGATGCCACAAATATTCTTCGAGACTAAAGTTCCGAAACCCCCAATTCTTGCCTTCGATTGACCTTTCAGTTTCGAACTCGTTCTTGAGTGTCGAAGAACCATCCTCATAAAGTTCTTTGAGTGTTTCAAAGACCTTGGTAAAGTTCCTTCTGCCGTAAACGATCAGGTCAATGTCAGAGAACTTCGGATGATAAAAACCATGCAGCAAAGAACCGAAAACTCCGAAGTCCTGGAAGCTTAGGTCTGCAGACTCTGTCACGATATCGAGTATACTTTGCGCAGTCATGAGAAGTTCATTTTTCGGCTGTGTTCCGATGCGTTCTTGAAGAATTGCTTCCGGTTTTCTAACTTCATGAATGTCGTTGTCGTTGACTCCGACGACTTTTTTTCTCAGCATTTCGTGGAAAATCATGTATCGTGGGTACTTGCTTTCAACGAACTTCCAGCCTTCATCCTCGTAGAACTTATAGAACACGTTTTGACCCTCGTTTCTGAAAGCTTTAGGATTGTCGGACTTGAAGATACTGGAAGGCGCATACTCGACATCGCAAACATAAGAATTTGAAGGATGCGAGTAGCCGAAAACGCGGAAGATCAACCCTTCTCCTGTGATAATCGCGTCACGGTCACGGAGTTTCAGAGCGGCCAAATGTGCTCTTCCTCGCTTGTCCCTGTACCGACGACTACTTGATATGAAACCTGTCCTGTTTCTACGTTTTCAACACGCTCCAGCATTCCGGAGGCTCGGATCCTGTTTCCTCGCCGTGCAACATTCCGGTAACATCCGATCATTGACACCACCTGTTTGGGCACTTTGTGTTCGTGGAGGGTTGACCCTTTGTCGGCTGGAACGTAACTTTCAATTCCGTAAATGGCTGGGCGAAACATCGCTTCCGAATCGTCTTTTACGGTGCAGCAGAAACTAACAGGGGCAACGGGATGATACCTAGCTGTTCCATATTTTGAATTGACTTCTTCAGGCTTTCGGACTGCGTTGTACATGAATATTTTGCCTTCGTATTTTCCTTTGCATTGTCTCGCTGCGTCTATACGATTTTTGGACATGTAACTAAGCGTCGCTGCTTCGACAAGTTTGTTTATTGTTGCCTCGAGTTTGCGAAAGTTTTGTGCTCCATAGATTACTATGTCTATGTCTGATTTTGGAGTGTGCATGTTCAAAGCAATTGAGCCGTGGATTCCGAAGTCCTCAGTGTCGATTTGTGATTCACTTGACAGCAGCTTGATAAGGTCCAACGCTACGTTTTGCAGACTGTCCCTTTTCTGAAGCTTTGCCAAGCGGTGCAGACACTCTTTTGGAACATAGATGTCTTTAACGGAGTTCAAGGGTGCCGTGATAACCTCTTTGTCCCTGTAAGGGCAAAAATACACGTGGCTGAGAAAATTGTGTCTAAAAGTCTCAAGGAAACTCTGATAGTTTTGGGCGGTGTAGAGCCTCTCTGCCCTGAAGACTTTCTGCCTTCTGTAGTTCCAAGTGTTGTCCAGATATGCGATGTTGAAGAGTTTCTTGTACTTGGCTGGGATGTATTTCAAGAAGGCAAAAACTCGGCCAGCTGGATGTTCATATCCGAAAACGTTGAATATGAACCCTTCTTTGGTTACGAAAGTGTCTCCATCCTCAGGAATCCAGCTGGTAACGTTCGTCTTGATGCACCGCGATAGACTGGTTCATGGTGTTAAAAAAACCTATTGCACGAAGCCGTAACGTTTAAAGCATTAATACTGCAGAGCTGAGTGCAGTGAATCCTAGTGGAAGATTTACATCCGTATGTAGTGTTCCTTCCGTCCGAACAAAAAACAAAAATACTTAGTGCGATTTTCGGTTCAAAAGCAGCTGTCGACGTCTTGAGGTTCTCCTTGAAAAACGGCATTTCGAATAAGATCTACCAGAAGGATCTTGTTAAAAAACTGTCCTACTCAAACAAAACCATCATTGAAAATTTGAAATCGCTGACGAGACTTAGAATAATGAAAGAGAACATGGAGAAAGTTGATGAAAAGGGACGTATCGTTTGGGTTAAGGCCTATCTGCTTTCAGATGCGGGAAAATGGTTTGCCCTGCTGCTGGCTGAACAAAGAGACCTTTCTCAAGAGGAGAAAGCAGAGATACTTCAAGACCTTTTCAGGGCTTACGTTCGATGGGTGAAAGACCTTGCAGAGAAACTGCACGTAGATAGGGTCGCCTTGAGAAAGGTCTTCGCTGAAGAGATGGAGTAGCAGGGAATAATCTTGAAACCTGTTGTGATAGCCGTTGTGGGAGGAAAAAAGTCAGGGAAGACAGTAACGATAGAGATCCTGACCAAAGAGCTTACGCAGAGAGGATACACGGTCGCAGTCGTGAAGCATATCCCTGAAACAGATTTTACGATTGACACGGAGGGAAAAGACACTTGGAAGTTCGCACGGGCGGGAGCCAAGATTGTGGTTGCTGTATCAGCTGCTGAGATCGCAACGATTGAGAAAACAGAGTCCAGAAGTCTTTCCTTAAGGGAGATCCTGCGAAAATGCAGGGGTAGCCATTTGGTTTTTCTTGAGGGGTTTAGGAAACTGGTTTCCGAAGAGGAGTCTATTTACAAAATTGCCGTGGTGAGATCCGCTGAAGAAATTGCGGAAGGCTTGGAGATTTTCAATCCAATGCTGGCTTTCACAGGCCCTTATCAGCCCAAGTCTAGCTTGAAGCGAATTCCATACGTGGACGTACGGGAAGACTCTGTAAAACTTGCAGATCTAATTGAGAGAATTGTCAAGAAAAAGGCTGCAACTTGAGTTGTGTTGTGTCAGAGTTGTGGGGTTTGGGGAGATTATCTGAGGGGGAGATGGGAGAAAGGAGATAGGTCAAAAATTCAAGGTAATTCTCCAAACCTTTCCACCCGACAGCTCAACACACTCTTGCTGCGTCATCCACTCCTACAGAGCCTTGAAGGCTTCAAACCATCGTGTGTACAAGGCGACCATGTCGAGGGATACGCTGGGTTTTCTATCTTCAAGTATCTGTCTGAAATCATCCATTGTCAAAGGTCGAGGCTTAGCCATTTTGTCGCTTGCCTTTCCCGACTCGAAGAATTCACCTATCAGTTTCAGCTGTGCCGACTGGTTAACGTCTCTTATGTCGCTTCCTGAGAACCCTTCAGAAAGTCTCGCGAGCTCATGCAGGTCAACATCAGGTCCCAACTGCAGATTAGTGGTGTACAGATTGAACATCATCAACCTAGTATGGTGGTCTGGCAGAGGCACCAAGATCCTTTTCTGGAACCTCCTTATGAAAGCCCAGTCCAAATCCCACGGTTTGTTCGTAGCTCCGATAACGTAAACGTGAAGGTTCTTGCCCTTGTCCACTATTCCGTCCATCTCTTTCAAGAACTGGTTCCGAACGCGAATCTCACCTCCAACTTCGTTTGTATGTTTTCCCATCAGCGAGTCCAATTCATCGACGAAAACTATGGCAGGTTTACCTTCCATTGATGATTTTCTCACTTGGCCAAAGAGACGTGAAACGTTCTGCTCAGCCTCTCCTAACCATTTTGACATTATTGAAGCTGCGTCTATTGAAACAAAGGTTGCATCTATTTCTGTCGCGACGGCCGCTGCAATCAGCGTTTTTCCGCAACCAGGTGGTCCGAAAAGCAGAATTCCCCGTGGCCAGCCGAGTGGAAACAGGTCTGGCCTCTCAACTGGGTAAATTATTGCTTCTTTAACCGCCTTCTTTGCAGGGTCAAGTCCAACGACTTGTTCCCATTTAACGTTAGGCTTCTCTGTCATTATCAACTCCTCGTAGCTGGACTTGCCGCCTTCACTGCTCTTAGGTTCGCTTTCAGTGTCGCCCTCCTTAGCTTCAACGTGAGGCTGTTCCCGCGTGATTACAGCGCCTTGAATAACCTTAATCCGCTCTTGATACGCTATTGCTCTTTGAACGTAGACTTTGTTCAGGCTGTACTCAGGATAAAGTTGGACAAGCTGCAAGAGGCTTTCTATAGCCTTCTGGTACATCGTTATTGCCATGCCTTTGGACCCTTGCTTGTCCAAGCGTACTGCTTCCAACGCGTAGTTGGTCGCATCTTTTTCAAGTTCTTGCGAAGCACTCATACTTTCTACTCTCCATTTTTCAGTTCGATCTTTATTTTCCCCTTAGACCCTAGATTATGAAGGGCCTTTTCTATCTCCTCATTCGAGGTTTCCAAATCAACTGAGCAACGTGCCAAGTCGATTTGTCCGTTGGTCTTCTTAACATAATCTAGAAGGATGTCTTCTAGTTGTGAATTTTCAACCTTTAAGGAGATTTCCTTAATCTCAGCTTTCTTATAAGAAAAGAGAGTTTGAGAAGAATCTCTTCCGGATTCCTCTACAGCCTTCATGCCTGTTGTCTCTGTGATGCCAGAAGCTATTGCCACCATCTGTTTTATTGTGGTTTTCTCACCATCTGTAATTTTCTGAGCGGCTGGCGGTTCTGGAAGATCGTCAGCAAGTTTTTTCTCAAGATAGCCTGAGACTTCATTGAGTATTTCTTGACCGCCGGGTGTTTTCCAGTTCACGGGTATCACAGATTCATCAGCCGTTATCTTGGTCGAGTAAAGCGTCTCGCTGATAGTATCGTTGACCTTGCACAGTTCAGATGAAACGTCGGGAAGAACCGAAATCAGCTCTTGCGACACGCTCTGGAGAAGTCTCAAAGCGGGTTTCAAGTCGACGACAATCTCGCTTAGCTCCTTAACGGTCTCAAGCCTCAGGACTACACGTTCTATTGCTAGCTCTGCGCTGTGGAGAAATTGTAGGATTTTTCTGACTTCAGAAATCTCGTTTGCACATATTGCGGCTCTTTCCCTGTTCTTGTTTCTCAATGCGCTGACGCATGTTTGGAATAGGAAATCGTGCCTGTTTTTGAGTCTGTGAGATGCTAGTCCTAGCTTGCCCTGCTCAATTCTCAGGGTCTGAACGGACTTAAGAACCGTTTCGCGAAATGGTGGAGGGTGCGAACGAATTAAACTTTTGATAGCTTTCCCTCCGCCGCCGCCTTCCTGTTTCGATCCTAGATGCCGGTCTTTCCGATTTCCTTCACGTAGACTACTACAGGCGGCTCTGGAAGCCCTGGAGAAGATGAAGCAGAACTCCCTGTTTTCGACCCTTCGATCCCCTTGTTTTTGGCTTGATCACCCAAGAGAATGTTTGAGAGCTTGCTCTTTGTGAGGTCTAGGTCAGCATTCTCCATGTGGACTCTCTTGAGGCTTTCTTGAACTATTGCAAAGGCCGTCTCGTAGGATTGGTTGTCCAATTTTCCTATCTCATGTTCGAGTTCGAGATGCACGAATGCGTAGTTCAGCGCCTTCGTTTCGTCAACACACCGCGCAATTTCATTGTCAATATCCTCGGTGAGAGCCGTCGCTTCGGTCTTAAGCTGGGCTAACACGCCGTCGAAGCAGGTGTGAAGCTCTGTGTACATTTCCTTGGAGATCTTCTTTTTTTCCGACAAGTCTTTGAGGGCTTGATCTTTGCGCCAAATGAGGGGAATTTGATCGCACAGGATAGCTGCTTGAGCCTTTATGTTAGATGTTAGAGTTACGTTAGCACCTTCCAACTTTAGGAGTTCAGAAGAATGTTTTGAGATTCTTCCGTCGCCACGTTCGATGAAGACGGAGTCAAATTTCCCGCTTGGGGTGACAGCGAAAGATGCAATCTTTCCTATTGTACATCCATACTCGTCTTTAACTTGCTTTCCAAGGGAAAGAAAAAGGTTGGGGTTTTGTGACAAAGTTTACATCCCCTGTTTTATGAGGTCTCTGTCGAGGATTTCTCGCCTACTGGGGCTGCTGGAAGTCCTGGGATTCCTGGTGGCAGGTCGGGGAACTTTTCCTTGATTCTCTGCTCTGCGACTGTCGATGCTTCTGTGAGAATTTTGGCTGCGTCTTCGTTAACCGTGTTGAAGTCCATTGTCATCCCTGAATTTGTTCCAGCTTCCATCATTATGCCACTCAGCATGTTGCCTATCTCACCAAGTTCGTTCTCTGCCTCTGGAAAAACGCTCACGAGTCCCGCTCTAACTGATCTTAGGACACCAACTGCTGGGCCAAGTGTTGAAACTACATCTCCTAGCTCTGATACAGTGCGTAATCTTAACACGATCTGTTCGAGCGCAAGTCTGGCGTTTATGATAAGTCTTTCCATTTTTCGGATCTCTGCTAACTCGTTTGCAAAGACATTTGCGCGAGCAGTGTCATGCTTGGTGTAAGCGTCAACTATTCTCGCAAAGATCGTTTTGTCTCTTTGGCCGAATCTGTCCGTAGCTTGATCGAGCTTCTGAACTTGCAGTTCAATGCGTCGCACAGCAAAGTCTAGACGTGGCTTCAGAGGACCAGGTGGTCTTATTGTTTCCTTGAGCTTGTTCGGAAACGGTTGTTCTTCTCTTCTTGATTCCCATTTCTTGCTAAACCTTTCTGACAAATTAATTACCTCCAAAAAACAGAAGGCGCATAAAACCAGCTTATGCATTGTTAACATGATGAGAATATGCGCGGATATATGTGGAGCTATACGTCCCTTTCAGAGCGGTTTTGGCCTTTAATTTTCCAACTAAAAGATAATGTTGCCGCTTTTCTGAGAATAGACAAAAAAGTGTAGGTTAGACTAAAAAGCGGCTTGAATTCAATTGTAAGCAAAAGGTGAAAATAATGGGCGAAAGGCTAAAGATGTTCCTCTTCATCGCAATCCTAGGATTCTTCGCAGGAGTCGTAGCAGACCTCGCCGCCACATACGCTATTCCAGCTCTGGCCGCAGCGCTGCCCGCATTCCTCAGCGCAGGCTATCTGTTGTCAGGACTCGCCGGAGCTTGCCTAACAGTTTTGCTAGTGAGCATTTGGGCCTACATCAGCGGAACTCCAGAACGTTAACATCTTTCTCCCCTCCCCTTTCTTTGTCCGCAAAATTCTTGCTTTCAAAGCCTTGACTGTGTGCAATCTGACGTGTGAAGTTTTTATGGACTCAGGAGCGGAAAAAGATGTCATCCGCAAAAGCGTACTCGTACCTCGATTTCTTCATTGTCCAAGCTTTTTATTGTCAACTGGAAATTTCAATGTTTTGGTCTAATCCATGGATGGCCGCCGCGGGAGGCGATATCTCCCGAAATTCATGATCGAATCAGAGTTTGAGTTCCGATTTGTTACCATGTTTCGACTATGCGTACATAATTCCTGTAAATCTCTTCACCATGCTCGGTGTTGTTCACTTCTGGATGGAACTGAACTCCGTAGTAGGGCCTCTTCAAGTGTTTAACTGCTTGGACGCTGCAGTTTTCTGAAACCGCAAGAACCCTAAAGTCCGGTGCATCTTTCACTTCGTCGTTGTGCGATTCCCAAACGAGGAACTCTTTCGGCAGTCCCTTGAACAGGTCATCCTCTTCGATGACTCTGATCTTGGCCAAACCGTATTCTGGAACCTTTGACGGCCCAGCCGTGCCACCGCAGTGGATGGCCATCAACTGAAGCCCAACGCATATGCCCATTATCGGGCCATCAAAATTGTTCAAATAGTCGATGCAGTTGCCCAGTCTGGGAGATTCCCACGCGACTCGGGGTGCGCCTCCGCTCAGAACCAGCGCATCGGCGTCTATCTCGTTCGTGAGAGTCGTGTTCGGAATGATCTTGGTTTCGCATCCTATCTCTCGCAGAACCCTCCAGATCCTGTGAGTCCACTGCCCACCGTTGTCGATAACGTAGATTTTTGCGGTTTTATTCATACTCGATCGTCCCCGGCGGCTTGTTCGTAACGTCAAAAACAACCCTGCTTACGTCATCCTTCAAAGTGTTCGTGATCCTGACGGATATTCTCTCCAACACCGCGTGAGGAATCTTCGAGTAAGCAGCGCTCATCCCGTCTAGGCTTTCAACAGCACGGACCGAGACCATGCTCCTGTAGACCCTGACGTCACCGTGAACACCAACGGTTTTGCAGGGCAACAGAACAGCAAAGTATTGCCAGGGCCTACTCATCTCATTGTTTGCCGCGGCATTCTCGATCTCCTCCTCAACTATAGCGCACGCTTCTCGCACGATTCTCGCACTATTCGGATCAGCCTCACCGAGAATCCTCACGGCCAACCCAGGACCTGGAAAAGGCTGTCTATCATAAATGTCCTTAGGCAACCCCAGCGTCTGTCCAACGATCCTGACTTCATCCTTGTACAAGTCTCTAAGCGGCTCAACAATTTCAAACTCTATCCTCTGGGGCAAACCGCCGACGTTGTGATGAGACTTGATCCTGTCCCTGAGTCCCCCTCCGCTTTCTATCCAGTCTGGCGCAATCGTGCCCTGAACAAAGAATTTAGCATCCTCTTTCTTCGCGATCTCCTCGAAGACCCTTATGAAAAGCTCACCTATGACCTTCCTCTTCTGCTCCGGGTCAACAACACCCTTCAACCTTTCATAAAATCGTTCCTTGACATCCACAACAAGCACGTTTAACCCTAGTTTCTCCAGCAATTTCCGATTGTTGGCTATCTCATTCTTCCTCATGTAGCCAGTGTCGACCAAAACACACCGCAGACTCTTCCCAATGGCCCTGTTAACCAACACCGCGGCAACAGTAGAGTCAACGCCGCCAGAAACTCCGATAACAGCAACGCCCTTTATCCTACATCCAAGCTCCTCGACAGTGCCTTCGATGAATTTCTGAGCATCAAACATCAGACCATCACAAGCTAGGATAAACAGGGGACTATAAAAATCTTGTAAAAAACGTAAAATCGATAATTAAGAATAAACGCGTTGCATAAGAGATTTGGGTTCTGTAAACTCTCATGGGCTTGGCGTAGAAGTATGGAACATTCTCATGCAATCAAGCGAAGCCGCCTCGCCAACAACTAGCCTTTTTTGCACAGTGTCTCGTAGCTGATGAAACCATTGACTAGATTGCATGTGATTAAATTTTAAGCCTAATCTCGCCTGCACTTTTGATCGCTCCATGGTCTTGTGTATTTCCAAGTTCTGTCCATGCACTAAAAGAAAGAAAAATGGCATACAAACGTGTCATGCGAAACCCTTTCATAAGTCCGGCCGATAATTAGTCATGACAGGCGATGAATTTACACGTCGAAGCACAATCATTTCTAGAAAAAGCCAAAGAACAAGAGAAAATATATGAGTGGTTGAAAGCAGCAAAATATTATGAGGAAATTCTGCATTCCAAAACGGAGGACGCCTCATTCGTAGGCAACGTATTGGAGAAAATTGGCTCTTGCTATGACTTCGCTTCTAGGCAAGCTGAAAACGTGGAGGAATTTGTGAAACTCAGGCAATCAGCAGTGGAAGCCTTCAGGTCTTCAGCGCAAGCTCTGCAGAGCGAAGACACGCTTGAAAATCAAGGCAAAAGGGCTCAGCGCAAAGCCATTGCGGACCTTGTTAGTTCGTGGCTGGCACCAACCCCAGTGGAAAAAAGAACAATGCTCGATGAATGCCTAAAGTTCGGAAAGGAAAGCCTGGAAAAATACAAACAATCTGCAGATGAAGCGAACTGTGGAAAGATGTGCAATGACTTGTTGCCTTGTTTTTTCGAGAGACTATGTATCGCAACTGATTGGAGAGAACTAAAAAACATTGCTCAAGAGGCGATCAGTTACGGCCTTGATGCGATCAACGTTTTGTCAAAGCTTGCTGATAAGGAAGACTTGCTTGATGCCTATTCCACGGCCAGTCTCTTAAACTGGTATGCGGCGAATTTCAGCGAGCAGGATGAGAGAACACGCAAAGAACTTGTGCAAAGAAGCATTGGTTATTCAGAGAAAGCACTTGAACTTTCAAAGCAAGCGAAAAATCCTTCCCTCGTCGCTATCGCAAACTGGGCAGCAGCCTACTCTACTATTATTTTCACTGAGAACGTTGAAGACTCGTTTAGATATGCTGAGGAGATGTTGAAGCAAGGGATCGAGATAAGAGACAATTATTTGAAGGGAATTGCATACTATCTCCTTGCGTTAGTGACTGATTGGAGGACGGTGAGGGAAGGAGATCCAGACAAGAAAAAGGAAGGACACACGAAGATCATCGAGTTTTCGGAGCATGCGATACGTTGTCTTCAATTGGTTTCCCAGGATTTTTACATCGCGCAAAGCTACTTGTTCTATGCTGAAAGTTACTCAGCTTTAGGATCAGACGTTGCTGTTAGTTCAGAAGAGAGAAGAAGGATTCTGAGAAAAGCAGTGGAAGAGGGACGCAAAGGGTTAGAACACGCGAAACGCTCAGGTTCTCCTGACGCCCTTGGCTCCGCCCTTCACGCTTTGAGCAAAGCTCTAAACTTCTATTCTAATCTCGAAGTCGACAAAGATGAGAAGAAAAAGTTGCTTGAGGAAGCTCTGGTTTACAGGTATGATGTCGATAAGCTAATAGAGAAGGCATATCCATCGAACGATTGGCTCACCGGAGTCAACAAAAACTACGAGGGACTCATAAAGCTGGATATGGTCAAAGCTGAAGCTGACCCGGAAAAGAAGAAAGCCCTGCTCGAAAATGCTGCCACAGACATTGAGGACAGTGTAACGCATTGCAAGATATGGATTTTTTCTCGTCCAGTACCAACGAACATAGCAGCTGTAGCTACCTACGAAGACTCCCTTGGGGGAATTCTTAATCAGCTTTTCGGATTGACCAAGGACGAAAAATCCCTGCAAAAAGCAATTGATGCATATGATGGCGCCGCCCAGCTCTACAAAAAGGTTACTTTGCCAAGCCGCGCCGCAGAGTCTTACTGGAAAATGGCGATCAACCAAGACCGTCTAGGTCAACAGATCAAGGCAGCAGAACACTTCGTATATGCGTTTGCGGAGTACGGAGAAGCAGCTCAAAGGATTCCGCACTTCGCAGACTTCTGCTTGGACTATGCCTCTTATATGAATGCGTGGAGCGAGATTGAAAGAGCCAAATCTGCTCACGATCAAGAGAACTATGCTGATGCCTCAAAACACTACGAAAAAGTGGCAGCCGTTCTGGAGCCCTCCAAGCGATGGGGTCACCTTTCTTCAAACTTTCAGGCATGGTCATTACTCGAAAAGGCCGAGGACTTGAGCAGAAAAGAGAATTACAGCGAATCAATAGAAGCCTTCAACAAGTCAGCAGAACTCTTCAAAGAAGTCAAAGAAGCTTTTGAACAAGAAATCAGCAAAATCGAGAATCCAGACGAGAGAGAAAAAACAGTTGAGCTATGCAAAGCCTCTCTTGAAAGAAAAGACTATTGCTTTGCAAGAATAAATGTTGAGGAAGCAAGGGTGGCTGATAGAAACGGGGATCATGCTGAAAGCGCCACAAAGTACGATTCAGCCGCCACTGCGCTAGAAAGAATATTGGAGAAAGACGCCGGTGAGAAAGAGATAAGGCAAATTGTTTCCATGTGCCGTGCTTGGCAAAAAATGAAGATGGCCGACAGTAGAATATCGCCAGAACTCTACTGCGAAGCCTCCGACTTATTTCTGAAGGCGAAAGAACAAAGCACGAAGGACAGAATGGCTTTGCTGGCTTCTGGCAATGGCGCGTTCTGCAAAGCCTTGGAGCATGGGACCACATTCGAAGTAACGAGGGAAAGAAATGATTTCTTGAGAGCGAAACAATATCTTGAAAGTGCGGCAAACTGCTATCTGAAAGCCGGTTTTGAAAGTGCTTCCTCATGGACGAGCGGAACGGAAATGCTCTTTGACGCCAGTAACTATATGACTGAAGCAGGAGCAGAGACCAATCCGAACGAGAAATTGAAAGCATATTCGCTTGCAGAAAAGTGTTTGGAAAGATCAGCCAATCTGTTCGAAAAAGCAGGTTACATGGGCAGAAGAGACGAAGTTCTGAGAACTTTATCAGAGTTGAGGGAAAAACGCAAATTTGCGCTGTCGCTGGGAGAATTGTTAACTGCTCCTACAGAAGCGTCCAGTACCCGTATAATATCGCCTCCTGGCATGACTGTGGAAGAACCGATTGGCGTTGTTAAGTTCGAGCGAGCACTTGTCCAAGCAAACCTCGTCACTCACCAAAAAGAGCTTGTTGTAGGAGAGGCTCTTGATTTGGAAATCCAATTAGCTAACCTAGGTAAAGAAATAGCCTTCTTGATGGGCATTGAACAACTGATTCCAGAAGGGTTCGATTTGGTTGAGAAGCCTGAAAAATGCATGGTCAACGAGTCAGGGCTTAACTTAAAGGGAAGAAGACTAGCGCCTCTTGAAACGGCTGAAATGAGAATAACGTTGAAGCCCAAGAGAAAAGGAAAATTCACAATTGCGCCAAAAATTAAATATATGGATGAAACAGGCGAACACAAATCCTGCGAGCTAGAACAAACACCTGTAGTTGTGAAGGAACTCGGAATTCGAGGCTGGCTGAAAGGTCAAACGTAATTAGGCATCTCATACCTTATTCAATCATATCGTTCTGTCGTTACCGTGCATTCTGTTCCGAAAAACGTCAAAAATGGTATTGGCTCTTCTCTTGCGATTTAGGGGCAATTTTGAGTCACATATCTGTTTTGAAGACCTGACCTAGCGGAAAGACTATGCTTTTAGCCATGCACTTGGACAAGTCAGTGCACTATTGCTTTTCTCTAGTGTACTGCTATGAAGGAGAAGTGGGTTGTGTTGCCGTAGATGATGTTGTTTGTGGTGTCGACGTAGAGTGTGATGTTTGTCCAGTTGGCGGTTTTTCCGAAGTTTAGGAGGGCGATGACGACGTCGCCCAT
>Ga0187769_10000816_pt1 | contig 17218 bp, 10 predicted proteins | sample 0116_SJ02_MP02_1_FD_133140 | JGI IMG/M metagenome (GOLD analysis project Ga0187769, IMG submission 133140) | Tropical peat soil microbial communities from peatlands in Department of Meta, Colombia - 0116_SJ02_MP02_10_MG | ecosystem: Environmental > Terrestrial > Soil > Wetlands > Peat | place... | reverse complement strand
GTCAAAGCTTCGCAGGGACCGCGGGATCGGCGCTCCGCTCAAGGTCTTGGAGTGCATGGCCTGCGAAAAGCCAGTAGTCTCGACGAACGTGCCACCCACATCCCACGTTCTCAGTGAAGGGAAGACGGGACTCTTGGTCCCCCCAGGGGACCCAGAAGCACTGGCAGGTGCGATACGAGCCTTGTCGGACGATCCGGCCGTCGGGGTGGAGATAGGAAGGAACGCTAGAGAAGAGGTGGTTAGGAATTACTCCTGGCGAGCGCTCGCAGAAACGCTCGAAAGGGTGCTTTCTCAAGCAGCGGCCAAGACTCGGGAGGGCGGAGAGAGTTGGAACTGAAGACTTTGGAGGAGACCGATCAGAGCGGCTCGGAATCCGCGGCCGCGGTGAAGGTCATCGAACTCACGAAGGTGTTCACCGGGAGGACTCGCAAGTTCACTCGCTCGCCCGGAAAATTCCTTCGTTCACTCGTGGTGGGGGATCCTTGGAGGACGGAAGCCCTGAGCACTGTCAGCTTCTCCGTAGACCACGGGGAGGTCTTCGGGTTGCTGGGGCCTAACGGTTCAGGGAAGACCACCCTGATCAAGATTCTGTCGAACCTCATCATCCCAGACTCGGGGGCAGCGTTCGTGGAGGGAATCAACGTCGCTCGAAGACCCTACGCGGCGGCCGAGAAGATTCAGACCGTGCTCTCGGAATCCATCGGCCTCGAGAAAAGGCTGAGCATAAAGGACAACCTCATGCTATTCGCTTCGCTTTACAACCTTCCAAGGGCAGAAGCCGAGGAAAAGGTCGCCCGCTACCTGGACTTCTTCGGTCTCTCGAAGTTCGCAGACAAGTCGTCACAGTCCATGTCTACCGGCATGTCCAGAAAATTGACCGTCTGCAGGGTCCTCCTGAGCCACGCTTCGGTCATTGTATTCGACGAGCCGACGAGCGGCCTGGACCCTGTATCGGCTGAGGATTTCAGGAGACTGATACTGCAGGATCTCGTCAAACGGGAAAATAAGACGATTATCATGGCGACCCACAATCTGGTCGAGGCGACTTCCATGTGCACCCACATCGCGCTTCTCAACCAGGGGAAACTGCTCACGGTGGGTACGCCGGACGAGGTCAAGAAGACGGTCGAGGACAGGGTGGATCTGGCGATCACCCTCAGTGGAGGCAACGTGCCGCTGGAGAGCATACGGGGAGAGCTAACGATGGTGGACGGGGTCCATGTTGTCGAAACCATAGACGCCCACGGCACCAAGAAAGTCACGGTTTCAGGGAGAAAAGACCTCGACTACATGCGGGTCCTCAGCGTTATCTCGGCCGCGGGGTTCAAGGTCCAGTCTCTCGAGACCTCGTCCCCATCCCTTGAAGACGCCTTCCTCAGGTTGACGAAGGAGGGAAGAAGTTGAGAGCCCAGCCCATCGAGTGGAGGAAGGCACTGGCCCTGATGAAGAGGGACATGAACACCTGGTCTTCCTACAAGATGCAGATGGCCATCGCCATCATGGGGGCCATACTGGGTTTCGCCTCTTGGGGATTCAACGCAAGCTATAGGAACGTCAACGTAACGCTCTATTCGTTCCAATCTACTCCCGTGGCCACCGTTTCGTACCTCTCCTTCATCGTTACGGGGATACTCGTCTCTAACGTGGTGCTCTCCCTTACAAGTGGACTCACGAGTGGGCTACGCCCCTGGATGCTCGAGAGCATCCTGATGACCGGGATAAGGCCGTCGACATTTGTGCTCGGGACCGTCGCCTGGTCCTACTTCCTCTCCGTTGTCTTCTTCGTCCCGCAGCTGCTCATCGGGGTGTTCTTCTTCAATGTGAACCTGAGTGTAAACTACCTTTCCTTCTTCCTGGCGGTCCTGATTTCGGGGATCATAGTGTTCGGGCTCTCGATGGCAAGCGTCGGAATGAGGCTGGTCACCAAAGTGACAGATCCGGTGAACTGGGTCCTGGGGATATCGATGACCCTGCTTTCGGGACAGACCTTCCCCATCCAGTTCCTCAACACCTACTTCCCCGGCATCATATACGTATCCTGGTGCCTCCCGTACACCTGGATATTTGACATCGTCAGACTGTCGACCCTGACCAACGCTTCCGTACTTGTCCCCAGCGTGGCCGAGGCGTACCTCGTCAGCCTGGCCTTCGCTGCGATACTGGTCCCATCCGGCCTTTACGTGTTCATGTGGGGGCTACGTAGGGCGAAGAAGCAGGGCACCCTCGGCTGGTGGTAGCACGTGGTAATCGCCTCATGAAGCAGGTAATCGCCGAAGCGGGGAAGGTTAAGGTGGTGGACGTTCCGGTCCCCCAGTGCAAAGACACGGAGGTTCTCGTCCGTTCAGAGTTCTCTCTGATAAGCACAGGCACGGAGACATGGACCCTTGGTTCCACCAAGCCCATAGGCGCGGAGGACTTGGTCGGCGACACGTCGAAGCTGAAGAAGGCAGCCACACTGGCAACGAATGTCGTCAAGAAGGAAGGATTCGGGGGCCTCGTTGATTACGTGAAGGCCGTAAGGAACCCCGAGGTACCTCTGGGGTACAGCGTAGCCGGGACGGTCGTAAAGGTGGGGCGCAAGGTCACAGACCTCACCGTGGGATTGAGAGTCGCATGCGCTGGAGAGGGTTTCGCGTGCCACGCAGAATACGTCGCTGTTCCGAGAAACCTCGTGGCCAAGGTACCTGACGAGGTGAGCATGAAGGACGCGGCCTTCACTACCCTCGGGGCTATAGCCATTCATGGGTTCAGACGGAGCTTAGCCTCCCTGGGAGAGTCTGTTGCCGTAGTAGGGGTAGGCCTGGTCGGGGACCTAGTGGTACAGGTCTGCAAGAATGCCGGGTGCAGAGTCATTGCTCTTGATTTCAGGAAAGACAGGCTGGACTTGGCACTGAAGATGGGCGCAAGCCTTGCTCTGAGCATCAACGATCCTGACCTAATGGTCCACGTTTCTCACTTCACTAACGGAAAGGGGGTTGACTCTGTCATAGTCTGCGCGTCAGGGCAGAGCAACGATCCGGTGAATCTCGCTTCGAAGCTTGCCCGGGACAGGGCCAGGGTCACGATAGTTGGGAGGGTGGGGATGGGCTTCGATAGAAAGGACTACTACCAGAAGGAGTTGGACGTTTCGATGTCCAGGTCTCTCGGGCCCGGAAGGTACGATTCCAAGTACGAGGAAGAGGGGGCAGACTATCCCGCCGGGTACATCCGATGGACCCTCAACCGAAACATGGAATCCTTCCTACAGTTGCTCGCCGAAAGGAGGATCGTCGTCGACGAGCTTGTCGGGGAAGAGTTCGAGGTCGACAAGGCCGTGGAAGCGTACGAGGCCCTTGAAGGGACTTCGAAGGTCGCCCTGCTGCTGAAGTATGCGAACGACCAGAGCCCGGAGCTGAGTCAGGGAGTCCGCGAAGTCGTCCCCACGAGGGCGGAGGGGGCCCTGGGCGTCGCGCTTGTTGGCCCCGGGAATTACGCGAAGGAGGTCCTACTCCCCCTGCTCCGGAAGGACAAGCGGTTCGCTCTGAGGTGGGTCGTCTCCTCGGACCCGCTCCATGGCCGCCAGATAGCCAAGAGGTACCACTTCTTCGGGTTCGCGACGGATCTCGGAGAAGCGATTGCAGACGCCAGTACGAACGTGATTCTGATAGCGGCCCCGAACAACCTGCACGCAAACATGACGATCGAGTGTGCAAGGGGAGGGAAGGCGGTTTTCGTCGAGAAGCCTCTCTGTATCACAAACGAGGAGCTGGAAGAGATCGTCGAAGTTCAGAGGGAAACGGGCGTCCGCATAGCGGTCGGATTTAACCGAAGGTATGCACCCCTAGTAATGGAGTTGAAAAAGAGGCTCGAAAGGATCGATGGCCCCATAATGATAAGCTACAGGGCGAACACCGATCTCGTCCCAGCCACCCGTTGGACCCAGGACCCCGCCATGGGGGGAGGTCGCGTGATACATGAGGCCTGCCACTTCTTCGATCTGTTCAACTTCCTTATTGGCTCCCGAGAGCCGAGAGTCTCGGTCACGTCCACAGACATCAACTCGTCGACCACAGTGGGAAGGGACAACTTTGTCGCGACCCTGAAGTACCCCAATGGCTCGGTGGCGTCCCTGACATATTCAGCGCTAGGGACGAGGTCCATGGACAGGGAGAGGATGGAAGTCTTTGCTGGAGGGCACGCCTTTGTCTTGGAGGACTTCAGGGCACTCAGCGTGTACGGACCCGGCAAGGAGGAGATCAAACTCAAAGGACAGGACAAGGGGCACGCACGGGAGCTCGAAGAGATTTTCAACACCCTCTCCTCGAAGCCCTCAACCCTGATAACTTTCGAGGAAGCGGTCGAAGCAATGAAGACGACGTTCGAGGTGGACTCGAAACTCCGTGAACTCGAAAAGTCCAAGGAAAACAGGAAGTCCTCCGGACGGTGGCTGAAATAGGTGCAGATGACTACGAGGCCAGGGGAGCTTGGGAAAGAGGCTCCAAGAGTGTCGATAGTTCTCCCCCTCTACAACTCATCGAACGCGCTGACATCGGCCCTTTCTGAGCTTGACAGACAGTCGTACGTTGACAGAGAGATAATACTGGTGGATGACGGTTCGACGGACTCGACGTGGGAGAGGGCCACGACCCTGTCGTCCGGGCGGGGAGACGTCCTCGTCGTTAGGACCAATCACGGAGGACCGTCTCATGCTAGGAACGAGGGTCTTGCTCGTGCCAGGGGTGAAATCATATTCTTTTCCGAATCAGACTGCGTCTATGACCCGGCCTATCTCCAGAGGGCGGTGGATGCCCTCGACTCTCGGCCCGATGCCGCAGCGGTCTGTCTGACGGGGGCTCCCCTGATCACCCGTCGGACCCTCGCAACCAGTTGCATCGACATAGAGAACAAGGTTCAGCACAGACTCTTAGACGAGGGGAAGATAGAGCCATTCTACGCCTGGGTATTCCGAAGGATCGCCCTGGTGAAGCTGGGAGGTTTCGACGACAGACTGTTCCAGGGGGAGGACAGGGACCTTTTCAGAAGGCTCAAGAACGCGAACTACTCTGTCGCCCTAGTCCCAGGAGTGAATTGGCGCCACGTCAGGGACCAGACACTCTCTCAGCTTGCAGACAAGTGGTTCACCAGAGGGAGGACTAGACTGCTCTATCTGATCAAGCACAGGCGCCTAATGGAGATGGCAAAGTCACTCCTCCCCTTCTGGGGGACGGTACTTGGTTTGATTCTTCTGGTTTGGTTGCCTCTGCTCGGGGCGGGAATCCTGGCCCTAATCGCGGCCCTCTTCGTAGGCCGGACAATTGAGATGGCGAGGATTTCATGGCCAGATGTGGAGAGAAAGCGTACCTTCCTTGAGTATCCTTTGTTCATTCTCGTGAGGAACTTCTCAACCGCTCTCGGGTACTCCCTCGCAGTGGTGACCATTCTTAAGAGGAGAATCCAGGGAAAGGAAGTCGGCTGGGAGAACCTCTAGGCTGCTTCCTCACGAGCAGCATGCGCTACCACGTTAGCTCCTAGGGAATTGAGCCGAGCCATAACTTGATTTCGAAGGTCTGTCGATTTGTAGCTGAGTACCCAACTGGGGGGGAGTCCTCCTACGGCCTCCAGCCTGTGTTCGTCAACCTCTCGGAGGAACAGGCGAGAATGGGGTACGAGGTGCATGTGATAGCGAGGCGAAGCCCCGGCCAGCCTCCACGGGAGGAAGTTCGAGGGGTCCAGGTCCACAGAGTTGTCAACCCCTACAACGTGACTGCGCTGGACCTCAGCCTGAGGCTAACCCGGGGCGAGAGGGACTGGGTTCTCCATCCTCACGCCACTTCGGGGGTCTTCCTGAACGTCACTCACAGATGTTTTCCAACTCCCCTGGTCTGCCATTCCCACGGCACCTCTAGGTCCCATGACGTTCCAATCACGTCAGAGGAGGGAGAGATCAGAGTCAGCCGTCCTGGGCAGGGGATCGCATTCCACATGCTCAGAGAAAGGATGCTCTGGGCCGGCGCCGATAGGCTTCTGGTGGTGAGCAGGGCGGTCATGCGCGATGTCACCGACCTCTACGGAATCGACCCCAACAGAATCAGGGTGGTCTACAACGGTGTCGATACGGACGCATTCAGCCCTAACGTGAACGGCCCCCTCCCTCCACAGATGGCTCCTCTCGACGGAAAAAGGATAATCCTCTTCGTGGGGCACTTCGGTCTGCGAAAGGGAATCTTCTACGTCATCCGCGCCATGAAGCGTGTCAGGTCGGAAGTCCCTGGGGCGCACCTCGTGTGTGTGGGTGGAACGCCGGCCTGGCTCGGAAGGAACGACTACCTCCGCGTCCTAAAGGGGGAGATAGAGAGGAACGAAGTGGGGGACTCTGTGACCCTGCTCGATGCCGTAAAGAATTCCGAACTGAACGAATTCTACCGCCATTCGCAGGTCTTCGTTCTTCCTACGTACTACGAGGCGTTCCCCAAGGTGGTGGTCGAAGCGATGGCGTGTGGGTTACCTGTCGTGGCGACGAGGACTGGCGGGATTCCGGAGCTCGTGGCCGACGGGGAAACTGGTTTCCTGGTTCCATTCGGATCCCCCGAAACGATTTCTGACAAGCTCATCACACTGCTAAAGGACGAGAGGATGAGGACTGCAATGGGAATGCGGGGGAGAGAGCGAGTGGTTAGCCAGTTCACGTGGAGGGCTGTGGCCGATAGAATCAGGTCCGTCTACGGTGAAGTGGCCGCTGACTAGTGAGAATTGAAATCTACACGTCCTTCAAACGACTGCCGAAACAGCGATTAATCTGCGGAGCTCGCGTCTTGTTCACATTGGAAAAATTCGTCTGCGACGCGGGGTTTTCTGCACATACTTCTAGTCGCGGATTAGGAATATTCAGATTCTTTTATCGACCAAGAATCAATATTAAAGAACTTTGCATTGCAAGTGCCATAATCCAAAAACTCTGTATTCCTGCTCCATAACCGAATTTAAGCGTACGAGGTCGTCTTTCAATGTTTGAGGAACAAGCGTATCATTTCGGCTGCGTACGTTTTGGTCGCCACCCTCCTCCTAAGCACTTCAGTTATCATCCCCCAAGGAAGGGTCGCAGCTGCCACCTCGGATGGGGGAAAGCGCGCAGGAATATACATCGCCGTGTCACAGACTGACTATCCCTACGGCTGGTCCACGGCCCAGGACTTTATGAACGCGTACTCCCAGTCCGGGCTTTTCACTACGATACTACTGTACGCTCAGGCGGGGACAACAGATTTTGCGAGGACTCTGCAGCTGGCTCAAGCGGCCGATTCTATCGGGAACTTCAAGATGGTGGTGGACATCGGCTTCGACATCGGCTCCTCTTCTGACTGGTCGGCGGTCCAGTCGTTCGTAGGTTCGCTCGCCACCTACCCTAGCGTCGGTTGGGTGGGCATCGAAGGTGAGCACACCACCTACACCGGGTGCGAGTTCGGGGGGTCCTGTCCGAGCATAGGGGAGGCGTGGAACTCAGGGACCCTTTCGGAGTCCCAGCTAGAGAGCTACTACTCACAGTTCGACAGCATGGTGACCAGCGCAGGCCTCGGCATAGCTCACTACTACCTCAACTACGGGAGCCTTTCGTGGATCGACACTCAGCAGGCCGTCTACGTGACCCAGTGGCCTGCCTGCGGGTTCTCAGGGGCCATTGTTTCGAACTGCAACGATGTCCCTTCACAGGACTCGGAGATACTTGGTGGGACCACCTCCAACTTCATCGGCATATCCGCAGGACTGTCAACAAACGTAGCCGACTACTGGAACCCGACTGTGTCGGGGAGCTCTTCGACGGATGCTGTGATATCAACCTACATCAGCGCTGCGGAGTCCCAACCTGCTTCCTCCAGGCAGCTCGTGCTCTTTGAGACCGGGGCATACAACTACGTCCCAGACTGGGTCCGCACGATGTTCACCAATGACCTGCAGAGCGCGATGTCGATCTACTCTGACTGGCTTTACCCAGGGTCGCCACCGACCTCAACTACCACTTCATCGACCTCGACTACATCCCTGACCTCAACGACCGGGTCATCCACTGCCACGTCCTCAACGGCCACCTCAACTACCTCCTCAACATCAACGAAGACAAGCAGCTCTCTCAGTTCTTCGTCGACCACCAGCACGAGCAGCCAGACGTACGGCAGTAGCCTCTACTCCCTGGATTTCGCTTCCTACCCCAACGGCGAAGAGCCAGCGAACTGGTACTACGATCCCAGCTTCTCTGTTCAGAACGGGATCTATGAGAGCGTAGGGAGCACAGGCTACCAAGTGGCATACTTCCAGGGTCAAACCTTCTCCGACTTCACCTACAGCGTGACCTCCACGGGCCTAACTGCGAACTCGATTGGGGGCCAGTTGCCCCCGGTCCTCGCCCTCGCCTTCAGGATGCAGGACCGCCTCGACGGTTACTGGTTCTGGGGGGATATTGACAAGATACAGATAGTCAAATGGGTCGGGGGGTATTCGACCGTCCTTGTTTCGGAAGGCATTGGCCAGATCAACCCAACGGGGACCTTCTCCCTGAGCGTCACCGTATCTGGGAACAGCCTGAGCGCGAATTGGAACAATCAATACGAGATCAGCGTTTCGGACACCACTTTCTCTTCGGGGTACGTAGGGGTTGGGACATACCACATGGATGCGGGCTTTAACGACCTCCTCGTTACAGGGGGCGGGTCCACAGCGTCGAGTTCCTCGACCTCGTCAACAACGTCCGTGACCGACTCTACGTCCACGGGAACATCATCTTCGACGTCTACGTACAATTCTACATCCTCAGCGACGTCGACATCAAGCACCTCGTCGACTCCAACCTTCCATTACACTACGTCGACTCCGGTGGCCACTGGAACCCAACCCCAGGATTTCACGCTATCGATTACTGGTAACTGCCCGGCCACCGGTGCAGGTGCATACCCTTCGGGTGCCACAGCAACGGTAACGTTCTCGGGAGTATGCGCCGAGAACGGGGGGTCGAGGCTCAGGGTGACGTCGTGGTCCTTGGACGGGGGAGCGAGCAATTCGGTCCTGAGCAACGGCACCCTGACTTTGGAGGTACAGATGGAGGGACCGCACACGCTGAACATCAACACCGTTAGCCAGTACCTGCTCACCCTCGACTACGGTGCCCAACTCTCCCTCCTTTCGATAACTCCTCCCTCGATTCCGGGGGACTACTACTGGTACGACTCTGGCACGTTCGTCACCTATGTAGGCAGCCTCTCCCCACCCGGATACGCTGTGGCGGGGTGGGAGCTCGATGGGGGAGCCCCGAACTCCATTTTTGGTGCTGCCGACCTAGTGACAACGTTCCAGATGTCTGCCCCGCACTCCTTCACTGTACTCCTGGCACCTGCTACCAGTTCCTGCTCCAGCAACTGCGCCAGCCCAATGTATGATGTGACAATCAGGTCGAACACGAACCTCCCCTCGGGGATCTGGGTCGACGGAAAGAACTATCCCAGCTCGGTAACGTTTGTCTGGCAGGGCGGCTCTGTTCACAATGTTACCGCCGGCGCTGGAATAAGGCAGTCGATGGCGCGCACCCAGTTTAACCGCTGGACTGGGATATCCAACTCCACTCGACTAACCACAATCCTGACCGTAAACGAGAGTGGCACCCTTACCGCGGATTACACCAAGGAGTATCTCGTCTCTCTCGGCTTCACGGATGCAGTCGGTCAGCCTCTGACTCCGAATGATGTCACCGTATCGGGAACTTCCGATGCCGAGGTACTAGGGGCTAACTTCACGATTTGGGTCGTAGGGGGACAGACATACTCCCTGTCCTCGGTCAGCTGGATGGGATGGAATTCAGTGATGCCGGGCGACTCCACATTTACCGTCAGCGGTCCCGCGCACTTGACATTCCCGCTCAACGTCTACCCGCAGACCATAAAGGCCACCGACGCGTACAATCTACCTCTAGACGGCGCTACTGTGAACGTTACGGCACTTGACGGCGCCACGCTCTTCGTGGTAACAAACTCGAGCGGGCTGGCCAGCTTCAGAGTTCCTGTCGGACTCTTCAGCGCCTCGGTTAGCTACCTTGGGGTGAGCGACCAGATCACATCTAGCACTGCCGGGAGCCACAGCTACAACGTCGGTTTCATCCTCAGTTATCCTCTGATCGGAACCATCTCCACAATTACTGCGGTAGTGGGGATTTTCGCCCTACTCAGGCTTCGGAAACGACCGGGCGCCACGATAGAATTCTTCTCAGACGCTGCGTAGATACTTCTAGGATACGACCCTGCCGAATAAAAAAGCTCCTTCCACGCTGATGTTGGAATAGGCTGCTTTTGCCTAAACGCCGTCCGTCGACCACCAGACCGGAGACAAATATGCGCCGACCCAGGGACATTTTGCTCGACGTCATCGCGTCGATTCTCGTTGTTCTCCTGGCGCTTTGGGTCTACGAGATAGCGAACGCCATTGTTCTGGTCTGCCAGGGTTTCAGCGTTTCCTTCAACCTCATGGGCCCAGTCCCACTCGGAGTGGCTGGGTCGTCTATCGAATCGCTCTCTCCCTGGACCAAGATTCTTCAGGTCCCCATCGCCATGGGCCTGCTTCTGCCGGCTGGTGTGGTCCTATCCAAAAAGGAACTTCCGGCTGCCAAGGCATTCCTGATCGCCTCGTTGGGCATATACCTAGCGAGCGTGTACTGGGAAACGCTCTCCTCCCTTTCCATGGTACCGATGGACATTCACACCTGCTTATACCTGGCCGGAACAGGGGCTCTAACCACGGTACTCCTAAGGAAGCTAGGCCCGCCTCTTCATCTCTGGTACGAGCCGGTTCGGAATGCGCCCTGATGACTGACAGCGCCTCATCCTGGTTCTCTAGAGCCAACACGCGCTCCCCAGGGAAATAGTACGGGAATGCCCACAGGTTGAGAATCCTGATGATGACCTTCGACCCTCCAACAGGGTCGGGGGGGATTGAGGGAAGAACCATGCAGTACACCTCCAGGCTGTTGGAGCGTTCGATTCACGTTGAGGTGGCCGCCCTATCCCCGAACATCAAGATGTCAGTAGAGCCGTATCGAGGAACAAGGCTGATTCGACTACCTTCATCGCCTCTGAGGCTTCCCAAGGCGTTCGCGGCGCTCGTGAAGCTAATGAGTGGCTCCTCACTCGACACGGTCTTCATGCTCAGCGGGGCGTCCACCCCCATGGGAATACTCGTCCTCTGTTTCTCTCGCTTCACTGGGAGGAAGTCTGGCGTCTTCTTCTACGGGCGAGACATACTTCAGATGACAAAGAGCGAGACCGGAAGAGTCTCCCTGCTGCTATCTGTTCACCTAGCAGGCGGCGTGGCGACCAATTCGAGGCAAACGGCGAATCTCTTGCCATATAGGCCGCGAAGTACATTGACAGTCGTATACCCAGGAGTAGACCCCGGAATCACTAAAAGGGTAGCAGCCGAACGCGACCCGCTGTCTCCGAGGATTCTTTTCGTGGGAAGACTAGTTCCAAGGAAGGGAGCCGACCTGCTTCTGTCTTCTTTTCAACGCCTTCGGCAGAGGTTCCCCGCGCTTCGGCTCGACATTGTGGGCGAGGGACCAGAAGCGGGCGGCTTGCGTGCCTTGGCGGAGAGAAATAGTCTCGGTGACTCCGTCACATTCCATGGGGCACTCTACGGTGAAGAGCTCTGGGAGAAATACGCGCGGGCTTCACTCTTCGTCATGCCCTCCAGAAACTCCGCCGATGACATCGAAGGATTTGGGACCGTATTCCTCGAAGCCGGGGTCTTCGGCGTCCCCAGTGTCGGGACAAAGGTCGGCGGGATTCCCGAAGCTATTGTCGACGGTGTGACAGGAAGACTGGTGGAGAGCGACAACGTCGACCAGCTCACGGCAGCAATACAGGACCTTCTCGGGAAACCCGCCGAGATTGAACGGATGGGAATAAACGCTCGGAGACGGGCCCTGGAGTTTTCGTGGAACGCCAGCACCGACGAGTTACTGCACGCCCTCGGACGGTCCTCCTAGATTTTGACATTCCCGTCGGGGAACCCCGGTCAGAATGAGGAGGAGGCCAGCCGATCAGGTGGGGCCCCTCCAGAAGGAGCACTGAAGGATTCCCTGCACACATATAGTGTATGCATGCTCTGCTCGAACGATGGCGGAACGGTAGACGACAGCGTTCGGAGCGTCCTACAGCTCTCCCAACTTAGGAGGGTGGACGTGGTCGTCGTCGACAATCTCAGCACGGATGGGTCGGAGAAAACGCTCCGAAGGATGAAGGACTCGGGCTTGATATCTCTCATCGAACGTCGCTGCACGCGGGGCGAAGGGAGGCAGCTCGCCTTCGAATCCTCGAAGGGTGACTACGTATTGAGCCACATGGACTGCGATGACATCTTCGATGCCGAGGGAATAAGCTCCCTGATCGACAGGTATCACGCGGAATTTGAGGGAAAGGCGGTCATGACGAAGAAGAGGGACTCCCCCGAGGCTTCCAACATCACCATTGCCCCGCGGAGGGTCATCGACCTGGTAGGGGGGTGGAGACCGTTCAACTGGGGGGAGGACTGGGATCTATGGGCCAGGCTCGAAAGCGTAGGATACTACTCGTTCATGCAGTACCCAGTCGGAAGCCCGCCTCACCGGGCAATCAAGGTCAGGACGGAAAGGTACTCGGGCCTCTCCCGGGGCTTCCAGGTGAGGGTCTCAAAGTACGCGGACGCCATCAGAATGGGCCGGCGCGTGTTCGACCCCGGGGAGCACGTCTCGATCGTTCAGAAGGGGGCACTGGCCACGGCCAGACTCCGAGTAAGACTCGCGGCGAAGTCGATCCTCCCCGTTCCCAACCCTAACTTCGCCGAGTTTGAGAGTTCGGGTGGAGGCAAAAGGGCAAGTTACAGCGTCTGCATGACGTGTTATAACGAGTCCTCGACAGCGAGGGACTCCCTGAACAGCCTTCTCGGCCAGCTGAGCAGCGACTATGAAGTGGTAGTCGTGGACAACTACAGCAGGGACGGGACGTACGAGATTCTAAAGGAGTTCGAAAAAAACAACGGAGTGAAGGTGTACCAGCGGAGGAGCTCACGAGGGGAGGGGAGAGAGTACGCGTTGGAGTATGCCTCGGGCCAATACATAATCGCGAACCTTGACCTCGACGACACCTTCCCGCCCCTTTTGGGCGAAATCGTAGGAAGGTACCACGAGACCGCAGAAGGCAAGGTCCTTGCGATATTCAACTCACCTCCGCCGCCAGACCTAGAAACTGGGTGGGTGCAGAACGTAACGATAGGGCCACGAGAATTGATTAGGGCTCTCGGCGGGTGGCGTAACCTCAAACTCTTCGAGGACTGGGACCTATGGAGCAGGGCGAGCAGAGTGCACAAGTACGCCTGGACTTCGTTCAGGTTTGCCACCAACGTTACCGTCCACCCGGAGACCAGGAGCGCCTACGGGCGGCTGAAGAACAGGTACGAGCGCTATCATTGTAGGCTAAGGCTAGGCATGAAGATATTCAGTCCCGGCGAAAAGGTGGGCCCATCCCAGAGGCTGGCGTTCGTCGCAGCTCGCATGTCGGTCCTCGGCCGGAGGGTCCTCGCAGGCCAGGACCCTGGCTTCAAGTCGTTGGACCCGGCCCTATATGTAGAACTGAGAGAACGGCCGAACAGAGAACTGGAAGTGCCTCCCGAAGGGCAGGCCACATAGCCGTGGATGGAAAGCTCTCTGGTATCGAAGAGGCACTTCTCACGAATCGGTCTCGCCTTCGCGCGATTCGGGATTCGACTGTTTCCGGGCATATCTTCCGGGTTTAGAATAACTTGCGAATAGCGTTCTTCCAACCCAAGTTAACATGGGGCGGCGGGGTTGAAGTCTTCCTGTCGTCTGTTCTCGCAAGATTGGGCAGAGAGAACCAGGTTGCGATATTTACATTCAAGTTCGACCCCGCCGCTCTGCCGAAGCGCGAAGGATTCGACGTTCGAGTAGTTCAGGCTAGAGAGGACATTGACGGCCACCTTAAGACCTACCTGAGGTCTCGACAGCGCGACAGGCTTCTTTCCGAACTCGAGTCCTGGAAGCCGGACATAGTAATCGTCCAGCAGTACTCCGCAATCCGCCTCTGCCGTTGGCTAGAGGCCCGTCTGGGAGGGGTCCCTGTTATACCATACATTCACGACCTGTTCACGCTTCGTATGCTAGGTGAACCCGAGTCAGGGAAGAGAAGAGAACGGATGAGCGCCCTGACAAAGGCCTACGCCGACCTGTCCTCGAAGGAGCCATACGAGAGCAAGGAACTCGGGAGAACACGATTGGTGGCCTGCGTATCCCTTTTCATCAAGGGTCATGCCTCCAGACTCTGGGAGGGAGCTGATTCAAGGGTCATCTACAACGGCGTCGACCATGACTATTTCTTGCCAACCTGGGAAGACGATGGGTTCGTACTCTGCGTGAGCCGAATCGACCGGTCGAAGAATCTAGGCGCCATCTTGGATAACTTCAAGGATTCCACCTATCCTGTTGTCATTTGTGGAAACGTCCTCAAGGGGAATCGCTATTCGGAGGAACTTGCTGACGAACTCCGTTCCCGTGCCAAAGGCCCAATCAGGCTGATGCTGAATGCGGACCCCGTTACCGTGAGAGGCTTGATTCAGAAATGCAGCCTGGTTGTTCAACCTGGGAAGGACGAGGGCTTCGGGCTCGTGCCCGTGGAGGCCATGGCTTGCGGGAAACCGGTCATAGCTCACGAGAGCGGCGGGACCGTCGAAGTCGTAGGGGATGGTGGGGTGCTGCTGGGAGACAACGGGGCGGAATGGAGGAAGGCGACCGACGCTCTCATGGCTTCTCCAGAAGAAAGGAAAGAGCTGGGGAGAAGAGCGCTAAACCGTTCCATGAGATTCAGCTGGGACAGAACGGCAGAAGAACTATCCGACCTGTGCCGTGAGGCCATTTCCCGAGTCTCACGTCAGCCAATTCCCCCCGTTTCGGAGGCGAAGGGGAAGACTGACCCGTGGGAAATACGCACGCAGGAAGCCGAGTCAGTCGCGACCGAGCCGGTTGTCAGAGCGGCAGCGCGGGCCTCCTCGGCCAGCTCTCAGGGGAGGGTACGAAACGGGGGGAGCCACAGATTCGCTCTTGCGTTCAGCGACAGGGCTGCCTACCCTCCAAACATTCATGACATGAAGTGCTTCTACATTACGAGAGAGCTCCTTGCGAGGGGGGAAAAGGTGACCTGGCTGAACCTCAAAGGAGGGGGGCCGCGAAGAACCGAAGGGGGCATCGAATTTGAAAAGATACCCGGGTCCCCCACGCATACATCGTCCGCGGTCCTCTCTCTCTTCAGGATGACCCTGTTCTGCCTTTCAAGGCGGATCCGGGTGGTGTACATGGACGATTGGCTCTTCTTCCGAAACAGGCCTTTGCGGCGCCTGCTCGGGGTGGCAGCACTTCGGATAGTCGGAATCAAGGTGGTTCTGGACGAGAGGGACCCTTCGGTAGACTTCAAGATAGCCACCGGGGAACTCTTGCCAGGATCCCCCAAGTGTGCGAGTACCCTGCGGGCTACCCGCCTCACAGAAAGAATGTCAAATCTTATCCTGCTCACTTCCAAAGCTTACGAGGAGTCCTATGAGGCAGAGGGTTTCCAGCCCAGCACCGTCTTTGGTTCGTTCAGGGGGATCGACACCGGTATCTTCAACCCGAGTGTCGAATCCGATTCGGTAAGGGCGCGTCTTCACCTCGAGGGGAAGTTCGTCGTGGGCTGGTTCGGCCTGATGCATCGTTTTCGACTTATAGACGAAGTACTGCTTCCGATGATACGGACTATCAACCAGACAATTCCGGACGCTCACGTGCTGATAGGCGGGGAAGGGCCATTGAATGGAATGTTTCAGGAACTTCGGCTGAACAGGGACCTCCCTGTGACAGTCCTCGGGTTGGTGCCATACGACGATTTGCCACGCTACATCGCTGCATGCAACGTTCTTCTTTGTCCCGTGAATCCCGAATTCAGGCACACAAGGAATTCCGCGTGGTTGAAGATTCCAGAAGCCCTTGCCGTAGGGAGACCTGTAATTGCCACTAGGACCAGAATCTCAGACTTCGACTACAAGGAGATGAAGGGAGCAGTCTGGGTTGAACCCACTCTTTCGGGGTTCATGGGAGCCTTGGAAGAAGTCCATAGAAACTACACCAGGTACCTTTCGCTTGCCCAGGAGCAGGCTCACAACTTTGACGATTACGCAGTGCCTCATACCATAGACAGGATCGTTGACAGGATTGAACAGCTGGCGGGGGGGCCAACCGGACGAAGATAGCATTCATCAGCACCTTCAAGGCGATGGGGGGAATCAGCGTCCACTCGCGGGAACTCTTTAGGAAGTTCCAGGAACGCGGCCACGAAGTCACCGTCATTCCGCTGGCCGTCGAGTGGCCACAACCATTGGCCGTTGAACACTACCTCCGTACTCTGGGCCGAAGGTACGACATTGTTAACGTCCAGGGCACCTCCGAGATGTCTGCGATAATAGCATCCTATTTGGCCTCGAAAGGCACGAACTGCGGCTGCGTCTGCACCTCCCATGGCTTCAGCCCACCGCGGTGGTACAGGCGGGGGCTAACGAGGGAGATAATGCGAGGGACGCTTGAGCGCTATGGGGCTATCATATCAATCTCACAGTACGTGGAGAGGCGGCTACGGTGCTTCTTCGGGGAGAATCCTCCGAAGCTTTACACAGTCTACGATGGCGTGGATCCCAGCCTCTTCAACCCGGAAGTGGACCCGACGATGCTGAAGCAGTCCATGGGCCTCACGGGGAAGAAAACAATCCTTTACGCGGGCAGGCTGACTGAGAAGAAGGGGGTCAACGTCCTCATGGAGGCTTTTGCTCTTGTAATGGCCGAAGAGCCCGAGCTGATGCTTGTCTACTGCGGCAGAGGGGCCATGGAGGACGAACTGAAGTCAAAAGCTCGGGACCTTGGACTGGGGGAGAGGGTTCGATTTGTTGGAGCCGTCCCGCACCACGACCTGGCGCAGTACTACGCCATGTGCGACGTCGTTGCGGTTCCGAGCACCTACGAGAACCTGGGGCTCACGCCACTGGAGGCCATGAGCACGGGTCGCCCCGTCGTTGCCTCCGACACAGGGGGCCTCCCCGAAGTCGTAGAAGACATGAAGACGGGGATTCTGGTCCCTCCCGGCGACTCCGGGGCGATGGCCAGGGCCCTGCTCACGATAGTGAGAGACGAGGAGCT
>Ga0187769_10000815_pt1 | contig 17229 bp, 14 predicted proteins | sample 0116_SJ02_MP02_1_FD_133140 | JGI IMG/M metagenome (GOLD analysis project Ga0187769, IMG submission 133140) | Tropical peat soil microbial communities from peatlands in Department of Meta, Colombia - 0116_SJ02_MP02_10_MG | ecosystem: Environmental > Terrestrial > Soil > Wetlands > Peat | place... | reverse complement strand
TAGGTATTGAAGATCCGCACCACCTTGATGCGCAGCCGGTGCTGGCGCCAGTAATCAAAAAACAGCGTCTCCGCGCAGCGCTTGCCCTCGTCGTAGCAGCTGCGCAGCCCGATAGGATTCACCCGCCCCCAGTAGCTCTCCGGCTGCGGGTGCACCTCCGGGTCCCCGTAAATCTCGGAGGTCGAGGCCTGCAGGATCTTGGCCTTGACCCGCTTGGCCAGCCCCAGCATGTTGATGGCCCCGTGCACGCTCGTCTTGGTCGTTTGCACCGGGTCGAACTGGTAGTGAATGGGAGAGGCCGGACAGGCCAAGTTGTAGATCTGGTCGACCTCAACGTACAGCGGAAAGCACACGTCGTGGCGCATGAGCTCAAAGGAGCGCGACCCCAGCAGTGCCTCGACGTTGCGCCGGCTGCCGGTGTAAAAATTGTCCACACACAGCACATCGGCGCCTTCCCGCACGAGCCGCTCGCACAGGTGCGAGCCCAGAAAGCCCGCGCCGCCCGTTACCAGAACCCGCTGGGAATCATTCACCTGGTCTCACCCCCGTCGTCAGTTGCGCCCCGGTCTGCTCAGGCGTGCAGATTGCGCCAGAGGCGGTCCCAGCGCTGCCGCTGCTCCTGGGACATAGGCAGGGCACGATGACGCAGCAGCCGCCGACCCAGCCCGACGCCGATCACCGCCGTCTCATAGGCACCCTTGGCCAGTTGGACCGCCGGCACTGCGATCATCGCATACCAGTTGCGTCGGGCGCGCGCCTCGCGCAGTGCGGCGCGCGCCCATTGCACGCGGCTGCGCGCGAACTTTCTCCAGGACAGTTCGTGCTGCCGGTAGCCAATGAGCGTCTCCGGCAAATTGGCGAAGGTGCTAAACCGAAAGCTGCGCAGCAGCAGATCCTGGTCCTGGGCGGCACGGTCTTGCTCCGGCCGGTAGCGGAAGCGCCGGAACCACGCCGTTCGTCCCATCCAGGTCGGGTGCGGCAGATGAAAGCCTGACCAAGGGCGCCGGCAGATTTCACGATGCGTCGGGGGCGCCGGAAAAAGTCCGAACGCGTGCCCGTCGTCGCCAAACACGACCGCGCCGGCGCCGACGAGATCGACCTCAGGGTGCGCCTGCAAAAATTGCACTTGGTGCTCCAAGCGCTCCGGAAACGCCACGTCGTCGGCATCGAGCCGGGCGAGGAGGCTACCGCGCGCAACATCGATGCCGTGGTTCAAGCGCGCCGCCAGTCCCAACCACGATCCGTCTGCCAACACCCGAATACGCGGGTCAGCAAAGCTCTTTGCGATGGCGACGGTGGCGTCGCTCGAGCCATCGTCGAGCACCAGCAGTTCCCAGTTGGCGTAGGTCTGCCAAAGAATCGAGCGTAAGGCGAGGGCCAGTGTGCGCTGCGCGTTGCGCGCAGGCAAAAGCACCGTCACCAGGGGTTGATCGGAGGCGGCCGGCAAGATGGCGTCAACTCTGTGCGTAAAAAAGCCGCCCCGGAAGACCCGCCGCACTGTAGGTGCGCTCACCCGCAATCCTCCAACTCAGCTCGAAAAGCAGGCGGCGCGCGGCCCGGGGGCCGCGCACGGGGCCCCAAAACGCCCGCAGCGGCGCGACCAGGGCCCGTCGTGCCAGCCGCAGCGCCGGCCCGACCGCATGCGACGCGACGGCGTGCTCGAAGCGAAGCCAGTCGACCTCGAATTGTCCCGAAGCTGTCGTGGCGGCGCGCCACGGCCGCCGCTCGAGCGCAGCATTGAGCAAGGGCAAAAAGCGCCGCTCGTAGGTGTGCTCTTCGCGGGTGCGCGCAAACCCGCGTCTTGCGAGCGCGTCGCGCTGTTTGCCGTCGCCGAGGTAGCGGCGAATCTTGCTTTCGAGTTCGCCGAGGTCCTCGAAGACAGCGATCTCCTCCCCAGCGCGGTAGTACTCCTCCAGGCCCAGGACGGCCTGCGTGAGCAAAAAGCCGCCCGCCCCGGGCACTTCGAAGACGCGCGCCTTGATCTGGCGGCTGCGCTGTGCGCCAGTACCTGTCCGGAGCAGGGCAGGCGCATCGCTGAAATTCAGGCTGATGCGCGAATGCCGGTAAATGCGCGGTACATCGTGGGCCGCCACCGGTCCCCTGGGCCAGCCGTGCCCGAAACACTCCACTTCGATGCCGCGGGTGCGCAGGCCCTGGATCCATCGGGGCCGGCTGCCGTAGGCCGAGCCCACGAAAGACACGTCAAATTCGCATCGATCCGAGGGCAGCGGTTCGGCGAGCGCCTGCCCGTTGGCCGCCCATTGCGAAAGGACGACATGCTCCAGACCATCGCGACGCGCTTTAGCAAGCGCCGATTGCGCGGTCGTGACATACAGGTCAAAGTGCGGTGCTACCAGCCGCGAGAACTGCTCGTACTTCCACGAGTCGTCGGTCGACCAGTTCATCAGTGCCGGCCCCCCTGGCGCACGCAACAAGTCCAGGGTTTCGGCCCAAACCTCATAGCCCATGAGAACGAACAGCGCCACCTCGGGCTGTTCGCGCAGCGCAAGCTCCAGCAACGCGCGGTTCAACGTCGGAAAATCGCTCCAGGCCGCCCGATCAAAGGATTCGAAGAAAACCACTTCGTGGCCGAGCGCCTCGAGCGCCGGGATGAAGTTGGCGTACTCGTAACCCGTGCCGCGGCTCGGTTGCCCATAGTTGTGACGGCCAAACACGCACAGAATTTTCATCGCGACTCTTGCTCTGCTGCTCACCTGGGCGAAGGCCTTGCGCGCGCGGGTCCCGCGTACGGCGCCCTGCCCCCGGGGCGCGGCACGAAGGGGCGCCGGCTCGGCCCGCGCGGGCGCGTGCCCGGCGCTCCTCGAAGGCCCGGCATTTTAGTTGCAACCAAAGCCAATACGGGAATCGTCGATAATGTGACGTTTGACGCATCACTTTGCCGGGCCGCAGCGCGATCGTCGTGCCGGCCGGTCTATTGGGAACCCAACGCTCGATCGACATGTGCGGAATCGCCGGATTCTGGGACCAGGGCGGCCGGCTGGGCGCAGAGGAGGCCGCGCGTGCGCTGCGCTCGATGACCGATGCCGTACGCCATCGGGGCCCGGATGACGAAGGATCGTGGTTCGACCCCGAATCGGGCCTCGCGCTGGGGCACAGGCGTTTGTCGATCATCGATTTGTCGCCGGCCGGCCACCAACCGATGAGCTGCGCTCAGGGGCGCTATCGCATCGTCTTCAATGGCGAGATCTACAACTTTGTCGCACTGCGCGGCGAGCTCGAGGCGCTGGGCCACGGGCCATGGCGCGGCCATTCCGACACGGAGGTGCTACTTGCCGCCATCGCGCAATGGGGAGTTCGCGGCGCGCTCGAGCGCGCCGCGGGCATGTTCGCGTTCGCGCTTTGGGACAGCGCGCGTCGCGAGCTCGTGCTGGCGCGCGATCGCCTGGGAGAAAAACCCCTCTATTGGGGCTGGCAGGGGCGCACATTGCTCTTCGGTTCCGAATTAAAAGCGCTGCGCGCCTTTGCAAACTGGCATGGGGAACTCGACCGTGCGGCCGCCGCAAGCTATCTGCGCTTTGGCTATGTGCCGGCGCCGCAATCGATTTATCGGGGTATAGCCAAACTTGCACCCGCGCACTGGCTGCTGGTTCGCAGCGACGGCAGCTGCAAGGGGCCGCAAACCTACTGGTCGGCGCGCACGGTCACGCAGGAGGCAGCCGCCTCGCGCGCTGCGGTGCCCGAACGCGAGCTCTCCGATGAGCTCGATGCGCTGTTGCGCGATGCCGTATCGCGGCAGATGGTGGCCGACGTTCCGCTGGGCGCCTTTTTGTCCGGGGGCGTGGATTCCTCGACAGTCGTCGCACTCATGCAGGCGCAGAGTGCACGTCCGGTACGAACGTTTTCGATTGGTTTCGCCGAAGCTGCCTATGACGAGGCGCGGCGCGCTCGCACGGTGGCCACACACCTGGGCACAGATCACACGGAGCTGTACGTCACACCCCGAGATGCGCTGGCTGTCATCCCGAAGCTGGCAACGATGTACGACGAACCCTTTGGTGATTCCTCGCAAATCCCGACCTTTCTTGTCGCCCAGCTCGCACGCCAACACGTAACCGTGGCCCTGTCGGGAGACGGCGGTGATGAGCTCTTTGCGGGCTATAACCGCTACGCGGGCGCGCGCAGCACCTTTGCGCGTATAGCCCGCTTGCCGTTACAGCTGCGACAAGCCGCGGCCGCGACCATCCGCGCCACCCCTCCGGCGGCGCTCGAGCGCTTCGCGGCGTTGCTCAACCGCGTCTTGCCGGCGCGCTGGCAATTCGCCTATGCCGTCGATAAGGCTTACAAGCTGGCTGAGGTCATGACGCTGCCCGACGTTGCAAGCTTTTACCGCCGCGTGGTCGCGCTTTGGCCGCAGCCTGGCGAGATTTTTCCGTCGGTGGCGCCGGCCATCTCGCCAGTCGATGACCCGGCGCAGTTTTCAGGCTTTGCGTCGGACATCGAAGCGATGATGGCATTGGACTTGGTGACCTATCTGCCCGACGACATTCTCGTGAAGGTCGACCGCGCCGCAATGGCCGTGGGCCTGGAGACCCGCATCCCGCTGCTCGACCACCGCGTGGTCGAGTTTGCCTGGCGCGCGCCGCTCAAATCCAAGGTCTCCGGCGGGCACACCAAGCGATTGCTGCGCTCCGTGTTGCACCGTTATGTGCCTCCGGCACTGATTGCGCGGCCGAAAATGGGATTTAGTCTGCCCGTCGGCGACTGGCTGCGCGGCCCCTTGCGCGATTGGGCCGAGACGCTGCTCGCGCCCGAGCGGCTTGTGCGCGAGGGACTATTCGACGTGCCGGCAGTGCGCAAGGCCTGGCAGGAGCACCTCGATGGCCGGCGCAATTGGCAACATCGGCTGTGGACGCTGCTGATGTTCCAGGCCTGGCTGGAACGATGGCAGTCTCCCGGGGTCTGATCAGGATGACGCGGCTGCTGTTTCTGATCTCTGAGGACTGGTACTTCTGGTCGCACCGGCTTTCGCTTGCCCGCGCTGCCGTGGCGGCGGGCTACGAGGTTGCCTTGGCAACGCGCGTGAGCCGCTATCAGAAGGCCATCGAGGAGCAGAAAATTCGCGTCTATCCGCTGCAATGGTTCGAGCGCGCCAGTGCAACGCCCGGCCGTGAGCTGGCCACGATGTATGAGCTTGCGCGCATCTACCGCGATTTTCGACCCGACGTCGCGCATCACGTTGCGCTCAAACCCGTAATCTACGGAACGCTGGCGGCGCGCTTGACCGGCGCTTCGCGCATCGTCAACGCCCTGGCCGGTCTCGGATTCGTGTTTCAGTCGAGCTCGGCCAGCGCGCGTGTGCTGCGCCCCTTGGTGCAAAGCGCCATGCGCTTGACCCTGAATCTGCACAACGGGTGCGTGATCGTGCAAAACGACGCGGACCGCCGCGCGCTGATCGACAGGCGCCTCACCTCTGCCGATCGAATCGAGATCATTCGGGGCTCGGGCGTGGATCTCGCCCAGTTTGTCGCCACGCCCGAACCCCAGGGCGCGCCAATCGTCGTTTTGCCCGCACGCATGCTTTGGGACAAGGGCGTGCGCGAATTCGTCGAAGCGGCGCGCATCCTGCGCGCGGCGGGCGCCCAGGCGCGCTTCGTGCTCGTCGGGCAGCCCGATCGACAGAATCCGCATTCGGTGACCCGCTCCCAGCTTCAGGCCTGGGTGCACGAAGGTGCAGTCGAATGGTGGGGATTGCGACTGGACATGCCGGCCGTGCTCTCGCATAGCTGTATCGTGTGCCTGCCCTCGTATCACGAAGGTCTGCCCAAGGTCCTGCTCGAAGCGGCGGCTTGTGCTCGCCCGATCGTGGCCACTGACATCCCGGGTTGCCGCGAGATCGCGCACGCCGGGCAAAACGCACTGCTCGTGCCGGTGGGCGACGCCCCCGCCCTGGCCCATGCCATCCAAGCCCTGCTTTCCGATCCGCAGATGCGCCGCGATTTTGGTGCCCGCGGCCGACGCATCGTCGAAGAACAGTTCACTGACCAGATGGTGGCCGAGCAGACTCTGGCTCTGTATGCGCGCCTGCTCGAATCGACTGCTGCCCCCGCCACGGGACAGCGCGTCTAGTGCAACTCTGAGCGCGGTGGGGCCGCGTCACTCGTAGACTTGCGCCTGCGCGAGCAGGGGCGCGCTCGCATCCTTTGCGGCCAGCAGGGGTGGGCCGTCCAGCGGCCAGGCGATCCCAATCGACGGATCGCTCCAGCAAATTGCGCGGTCGTGTTGCGGCATCCAGAAATCGGTGGCCTTGTACAGCAGGTCGGCGCCCTGGCTCAGTACCAAAAACGCATGGCCAAATCCGGGCGGAATCCACAGCTGTTTGTTGTTCTCCGCCGTCAACTCGACACCGACCCACCGCGCAAAATGCGGGGAGGTGCGGCGCAGATCGACGGCCACGTCCCAGACGGCGCCGCTTACCACGCGCACGAGCTTGCCCTGCGGGTTCTGCAGCTGGTAGTGAATGCCGCGCAGCACGTTGCGAACGGAGCGCGAATGGTTGTCCTGCACGAAGGCTACGTCCAGGCCCGTGGCTTCCCGAAACGTTCGCGCGTTCCAGCTTTCCAGAAAAAATCCGCGCGCATCGCCAAATACCGCAGGCTCCAGAACCAGCACCCCGGGCAGCCCCGTTGGCTGCACTTTCATGGTCCGCGCTCGCGGCCGGTCCTGCCGCCTCGCTCCTGGAGCAGCCCCAGCAAGTAGCCTCCATAGCCGCTCTTGGCCAGCGGTGCGGCCAGATCTTCGAGCTGCTGGGCACTGATCCAGCCCAGTCGAAACGCGATCTCCTCGGGACAGGCGATCTTCAGGCCCTGGCGCCGCTCGATCGTCTCGATGAACTGCGAGGCATCGAGCAAGGACTCATGGGTGCCGGTATCGAGCCAGGCCATGCCACGTCCCATCAACTCGACATGCAGATTGCCCGCGTTCAAGTAATGGCGGTTGACGTCCGTAATCTCGAGTTCTCCACGGGCGGAAGGTTTCAGCGCGCTGGCCACCTCGACAACGGTGTTGTCGTAAAAGTACAGGCCCGTCACGGCGTAGCTCGAGCGCGGGTGCGCGGGCTTTTCTTCGATGCTCAACGCGCGAAACTGTGCGTCGAACTCAATCACACCGTAGCGCTGCGCATCGGTGACGTGATAAGCGAACACAGTTGCCCCGCTCGTGCGCGCCTGCGCGCGCTGCAGCTGCAGCGGCAGGTCATGGCCGTAGAAGATGTTGTCTCCTAAGACGAGCGCCGCGGGGTCGGACCCGATAAAGCTTCGACCCAGGACAAATGCCTGTGCGATGCCCCCGGGCGAGGGCTGCACCTCATAGGAGATGTTCAAACCCCAGCGGCTGCCGTCGCCCAGCAAATCGGCAAAGCGCTGCGTATCGCTAGGCGTGGAGATGACGAGCACGTCCCGGATCCCGGCGAGCATCAGCGTCGTGAGCGGGTAGTAGACCATCGGTTTGTCGTAAATCGGCAGCAGCTGCTTGGAGACGACCTGGGTGACCGGGTACAGGCGCGTTCCGGATCCGCCCGCGAGCAGAATCCCTTTGCGTCGTGGCCCCGCGCCCGCGCTCATTGGGCCACCCCGCGCGAGGCCGGCGCAACGCCTTCGCATGCGATCGCCCCCGCGCCAAAGGCCCCCCGCGCACCGTATTGCAGGTCGATCCATGCGCGGTATTGGCCCGAGGTCACGTGCCGAACCCAATCCTGGGCGGCCAGGTACCACTCGACCGTCTTGCGCAGGCCGCTTGCAAAAGACTCGGCCGGCGCCCAGCCCAGTTCGCGCTCGATTTTCGAGCAGTCGATCGCGTAGCGGCGATCATGTCCCGGCCGGTCCGGGACAAAGGCAATCTGCCGCGCGTACGAGCCCTGGGAGCACGGCCGCAATTCATCGAGGAGCGCACAAGTCGCTCGCACGACCGCGATGTTTTGCATCTCGTTACGCCCCCCAATGTTGTAGGTCTGGCCTGGCAGCCCGCGCGCCAGGACCGTGCGCACACCGGAGCAATGATCCCCCACGTACAGCCAGTCACGCACGTTCTTTCCGTCGCCGTACACGGGCAGAGGCTTACCCTCCAGCGCGTTCAAAAGCACCAGAGGGATGAGTTTTTCTGGAAACTGGTACGGGCCGTAATTGTTGCTGCAATTGGTCGTGATCGTGGGCAGGCCGTAGGTATGGTGGTAGGCACGCACCAGGTGATCGGAAGCCGCTTTCGAGGCCGCGTACGGGCTATTGGGCGCATACGCCGTCGTCTCGCGAAACGGGGGATCGTCCGCACCCAAAGAACCGTAGACTTCATCGGTGGAAACATGCAAGAAGCGAAATGCATCGCGCTCGGGGCCCGTCAGCTCCGCGAGATACGCGCGCGCGGCCTCAAGCAAAGCGAAAGTGCCCTGAATATTCGTGCGCACGAACTCCGCCGGGCCGAGGATCGAGCGGTCCACGTGGCTTTCGGCGGCAAAATGCACGATCGCGCGCGGGCGGTGCTTGCGCAGCAGCGCGAGCACCGCCGAGCCCTCGCAGATGTCCTGGCGCTCAAAGAGCAGGCCCGGGTGCGCCCGCACGGCGGCCAGATTGGCGAGGTTGCCGGCGTAGGTGAGCGAGTCGATGACCAGCACCGGCTCATCGATCGCCGCGCGTCCCGGCTCGAGCCAGTCGACAACGAAGTTCGAACCGATGAACCCCGCGCCACCTGTCACAAAGATCATCGAAGGGCATCCGCAGTTTGACGCGCGATTCTAATTCAGGCGCTGCCGGCCCTCCCGCGCTGACCAGAGTGTGGCGCCGGGCGCATCGTTTTGTGCTATCAATGCCGCGGGCCAGCGGCAGGCCAAGCCCCCGGGCGGCTGGCGCGCGGGTCTGTGCAAGGGGCGAAACGGGGATCTGGGCGAGATCGGGCGAGCCGTGGATATTTTGCTTTTTGGTGCCAACGGTCAGGTCGGCTGGGAGCTGCGGCGTTCGCTCAGCGCTCTGGGCAATCTTACGGCCCTGGATCGCGCCCAGGCGGATCTGGAGCAGCCCGTGCAGGACCTGATCGAACGCGCCCGCCCCGACGTTATCGTGAACGCGGCCGCGTACACCAGCGTCGATCGGGCGGAGGCCGAAGCGGATCGCGCACTGCGAATCAATGGGCAGGCCGTGGGGGAAATGGCGCAGGCCGCAAGCCGCGTACAGGCGCTTCTTGTGCACTACTCCACCGATTACGTCTTTGACGGTGAAAAATCCGCGCCCTACGCCGAAGACGATCCTCCCGCCCCCATCAATGCCTACGGTCGCAGCAAACTCGCAGGCGAGCAGGCCATACGCGCCGTTGCAGGCTGTCGTCACCTGATTTTGCGCACAAGCTGGGTGTACGCGTCGCGGGGGAAGAACTTTGCGCGCACGATTCTCGAGCGCGCGCGGTCCATGGAGCGCCTGCAAGTGGTGGCCGATACCTGGGGCGTGCCGACAAGCGCCGAACTGCTGGCCGACGTCACTGCGTTGGCCGTCTACCGTGCGCGCCTGGCGCGTGCCGGGACCCCGGGCGCAGGGGCGGAACTGCAGGGCACATTTCATTTGGTGCCTTGCGGCCAGACCACCTGGCACGAGTACGCATGTTTGCTGATCGAGTCGGCGCGCAGCCGCGGTCTGCCCGTTCGTGTGTCCCGGGAGAACATCGTGCCTGTTGCCGCCTCGAGTGTGGCCGCGCCCGCGCGCCGCCCAAAGAATTCTCGCCTCGACAACCGACGCCTGCAGCAGTATCTCGGGGTCGAGTTGCCCGATTGGCAGGTGCACGTGCGCCGTTTCGTGGACGAGATTGCCGGATAAACTCGCAGTTAGGCACGATTTTGGACACGCGAAGGTCATGACCCGGGCCCTGATCACCGGCATCACTGGACAAGACGGCGTCTTGCTGGCGCACAAGCTGCTGGAGCACGGCTACGAGGTGATTGGCTTTGGTCGTCGTCCCTCGGTGCTGGCGCGCACGGATTTGCATCCGCTGTTTCGCCGGATTCGGCTCTTTTTTGGGGACGCGGCCAATTCGGTCGATCTGGCCGACGCGCTGCTGCAACACCAGCCCGAGGAGCTCTACAACCTCGCCGCGCAGTCGGCCCCCGGCGCCTCGTGGTCGCAATCCCTCGAAACCGGCGAGATCACGGCCATGGGTGCGCATCGCCTCTTCGAAGCCGTGCGGCGTTTTGCCCCCAGGTGCCGCGTCTACCATGCTTCTTCCTCCGAGATGTTCGGCGAGGTGCTCGAGTCGCCCCAGAACGAGAAAACGCCGTTTAATCCGGCCAACCCCTACGCGGCGGCCAAGGTCTACGCGCACCAGATGGCGCACGTCTATCGACGAAGCTACGGGCTGTACATCGCCTGCGGCATTCTCTTTAACCACGAGAGTCCGCTGCGCCGCATGAATTTTCTGACGCAGAAAGTTGCGCACGGCGCCGCCTGCGCCAAATTGGGTATCAGCGATTCTCCGCTTCTCAACGAAGAGGGGGAACCCGTCGTGCGCGCCACCAAGCTGGCGCTAGGCAATCTGGATGCAGCCCGCGACTGGGGACATGCACGCGACTACGTCGAGGCGATGCACCGCATGCTCGGGCAGCCTCAGCCCGATGATTACGTCGTCGGAACGGGGGTGCTGCGCACGGTGCGCGATCTGTGCCAGACGGCCTACGGCTACGTGGGGCGGGACTGGCGCGAGTTTGTAACGAGTGATCCGCGCTTCTTGCGTCCGAGTGAGACCGGTGCAACGGTGGCCGACGCCTCCAAGGCGCGACGCGAGCTCGGTTGGTCGGCGACGACGAGTTTCGAGGCGATGGTGGCCGAAATGGTTGATGCGCAGGTCGCCGCGCTGCAAAAGCGCTCGGCGACGCCCTCGGGAATCTTGTGATGGGTGGGGTCAGATGGAGTTAGCTCAGATCCGCCGTGCCCGACTGCTGGTCGTGGGCGATGTCATGCTCGATCGCTACTGGTTCGGAGACGTCGAGCGCATTTCGCCCGAGGCGCCGGTGCCGGTTGTGCGCATCGGCCAGGCCGAGGAGCGTCTGGGCGGTGCAGCCAACGTGGCGCGCAACATCACGGCGCTGGGCGCGCAGGCCGGGCTGCTCAGCGTCGTGGGCGACGACGAACCGGGACGCACGGTTGCGCGCCTGACGCAGCTCGAACACATTCGCGCGCATCTGCACGTCGATCCCGGTTTGTCGACAACCGTGAAGCTGCGCATCATCGCGCGGCGCCAGCAACTGGCGCGGGTGGACTTCGAAAGCCTGCCCGAGGCCGAAGTGCTCGATGCGCATCTGGGACAATTCGCCTCGCTGCTGTCCGAATACGACCTGGTGATCCTCTCGGACTATGGCAAAGGGGGTCTGACGCATATCACGAAGATGATCGCGATGGCCCGTGCGGCGGGGCGGCCCGTCCTGGTCGACCCCAAAGGCGACGATTACGACCGCTACGCTGGGGCCAGCGTGATCACGCCCAACCGCGCCGAGCTGCGCGAGGTCGTCGGACGCTGGCGCAGCGAGACCGATTTGACCGAACGAGCGCAGACGCTGCGCCGCAAGCTGGGCGTGGAGGCGCTCCTGCTCACGCGCAGCGAGGAAGGCATGACGCTGTTCACCGACGCCGGTGCCTGGAGCGTTGCGGCGCGTGCGCGCGAGGTTTTCGACGTCAGTGGCGCCGGGGACACGGTTATCGCGGTGCTCGGCACGATGATCGCCGTGGGTTTGCCGCTGCGCGAGGCGGTGGCCAACGCCAATCGCGCCGGGGGCATTGTCGTGGGCAAGCTGGGCACCGCGACCGTGAGCTATGCGGAGCTCTTCGAAAACGCCGCCTGAGGGCTTCGGCCGCTGCCGCGCCCCGGTGGCCGGCATTGTGGCAACATGTTGCCTAGGTTTTCGCGCGAAAGCGGCGCACCGCATGAGCAGATCAGCCGATCCATGAAAATCATCGTAACCGGGGCCGCCGGATTCATCGGTGCCAACATTTTGCGCGCCTTGAACGAGCGCGGTGAAACCGACATTCTGGCGGTCGACAACCTCGCCCAAGCGGAGAAATTCCGTAATTTGGTCGATTTCGATATCGCCGACTACCTGGACAAGACCGACTTTTTGCAGCGCGTGCGCCAGCGCGAATTGCCGCGCCCCGACGTGATCTTTCATCAAGGTGCCTGTTCCGACACGCTGGAGAGCGACGGGCGCTACATGATGGAGAACAACTTTCGATACTCCTCGGAGCTTCTCGACTGGTGCCAGAACAGCGGCATCGTTCTGATCTATGCCTCCTCGGCCGCTGTCTACGGGGCTGGGCCCCTGTTCGCCGAGGTGCGCGGAGCCGAGCGGCCGCTCAATGTGTACGGGTACTCGAAGCTGCTTTTTGACCACGTCGTGCGACGGCGTTTGGAATCGAGCAAGACCCCGGTCATAGGCCTGCGCTACTTCAACGTCTACGGTCCGCGAGAAACCCATAAGGGTCGCATGGCATCGGTGGCCTTTCACCACTTTCAGCAATTCCGCAGCGAAGCCAGGGTCAAGCTCTTCGAGGGCAGCCACGGGTTCGAGAACGGCGAGCAACGGCGGGATTTCATCCACGTCGATGACGCCGTGAAGGTCAATATGTTCTTCTGGAACCGGCCAACGAGCGGCGTCTACAACGTGGGCACCGGGCGCGCGCAAAGCTTCAATGACGTCGCCCTGGCCATGGTCAACGCGCTGCGCGAGGCCAACGGCCAGCCTACCCTGTCCCTGCGCCAGGCCGTCACCCAGGGCTCAATTGAATACATCGCGTTTCCGCAGGCGCTGCGCGGCAAATACCAGGCATTTACCCAGGCGGATTTGACGCAGCTGCGCGCGGCCGGGTTTGACGACTCGATGCTCAGCGTCGAGCAGGGTGTTGCCGCCTACGTTCGATGGCTGCTGAAGAACTCCTGACCGATACCGGGGGCGCGTTGCGCAGCGGCGGCGCACGCGCCGCGTTTCTGGATCGCGATGGGGTGATCAACATCGACCACGGCTACGTCTGGCGCATCGAGGATTTCGTCTTCGTGCCCGGTGTGCGCGAGGCCGCCGCCGAACTGGCCCGGATGGGCTTTGCCATTGTCGTGATTACGAACCAGGCCGGCATCGCCCGCGCAATGTACTCGCCGGCCGATTACGCGCGACTCACCGAGTGGATGCGCGAACGATTCGCGGAGGCCGGCGTCGCCCTGGCCGGCGTCTACCATTGCCCGCATCACCCAACCGAAGGTGTGGGCCAGTGGCGCGTGGTTTGCGACTGCCGCAAACCGGCGCCCGGGATGCTGCTCGCGGCCGCACGCGATCTGGGACTGGATCTGGCGCACTCAGTCATTTTCGGCGACAAGTGCGACGACATGCGCGCGGGGCGCTCCGCCGGGGTGGGTTTGCGGGTGTTCCTGGGCAAAGATGGCCTGGCGGCCCCATCGGAGGAGTGTGCCGACGGTCTTGTGAGCCTGCGTTTTGCGTCCCTTGCGCAGGCGCTCTCCGATCCGGCGCTGCGCGCCGCCCTGGAGCAGCCGCTCGAGGCGGTGCGCTGATGGTTCAGCGTCCACCCACCGCCGCGTCGGCGCCTGAGGCATATCGCGCACTCGCATTCGAGCACAAGGTTGTCGCGCGCGCGGAACTCGCGCAGCGCTCGGCGCGGCTTGCTCGACCCGTGGTGCTCACCAACGGCGTGTTCGACATCCTGCACCGCGGCCACGTGACGTATCTGTCGCGCGCGCGCGCTTTGGGAGCAAGCCTAGTGGTGGCGGTCAATTCCGACGCCTCGGTGCGCACTTTGGGCAAGGGAGCTGGCCGGCCCGTCAACGGCCAAGAGGACCGCGCCGCAATCTTGGCCGCGCTCGAATTCGTCGACCTCGTGACCGTATTCGATGAATCGGTCCCGCTGCCCGTGCTTGAAATCGTGCGGCCCGAGATTTATGTCAAGGGCGGCGACTACGATGTAGAGGCGACGCCCGAGGCGCGCCTGGCGCAACGCTGGGGCGCGCGCGCGGTGGCCATCGCGTTCGAACACGAGCGCTCGACGACACAGCTGCTCGAGCGCGTGCGCGCCACCCCTGGGGGCTGACGGCCGTTCGGAGAGCACTTTTCGGGGCTGCGGGGTCGCCACCCGACGGGTGCGCCGGCCGCACCGGAATTTCAAAAATCTCGGCATAATAAGCAGTTATGCGCTGCGTTCGCGGTTGAAAAAGCCGACGTGACCTTTCTTGTTCAAGCCCTGGCTGCCTGCCTGTTGACCGCTCTTCTGATCGTGTGGTTGCGCCGGCCGGCCTTTCGCTTTGGCCTCATCGATCACACGGGTGGGCGCAAGCGCCACGGGGATTCGATTCCGCTCACCGGGGGCATCGCGCTCACCTTGGGTTTTGCAACGACGCTGCTGTTTTCGGCGCCTGTGCTCTCAGAGTACTTGGTGCTCTTGGTGGCCATGGCGCTTCTGGCCGCTGTCGGCCTGCTCGATGACCTGGGAGAGGTGTCGCCACGCGGAAAGCTCGGCGTGCAGATCCTTGCCGCCCTGCTCATGACTTCCTGGGCCAATCACTTTCTCGTCGACCTGGGCGATTTGTTCGCACGCGGATCCTTTGAACTGAAGAATTGGGGCATACCGCTGACCGTATTTGCGACCGTTGCGGTAATCAACGGCCTTAACATGCTCGACGGCATGGACGGTCTGGCAGGTGGTCTGGCGTTTTGTGTGTTGGCTTTTTTTGCGTTATTTGCTGCGATCCTCGACGATCTGTACGCATACAAGTTTCTACTCGTGCTGCTCGGCGCCCTGTTGGGATTCTTGCTCTTTAACCTGCCGCACCCCTGGCGCGGCTCGCGGCGCACCTTCATGGGCGATACCGGCAGCCTCATTCTGGGGTTTGTAGTGGCGTGGTTTTCCATCGTGCTCACGCAGCGCGCCGGCGCTCGAGTGCCGCCCGTGGTCATGCCGTGGGTGGTCGGTCTCGTCCTGCTCGACCTGCTGACCGTAACGCTGCGCCGCATCATCCGGAGGCGGGATCCGGCGTTGGCCGATCGTGGACACATTCACCACGTCCTGCCGCGCCGCGGATGGAGCGCCCGCGAGACGCTCGCCTGGCTGCTCGGCGCCAACGTGGCGTTGAGCCTTGTTGGAACGCTGCTGTGGCGCGTGGGCGCCCCGGACTATGTGAGTTTCGGAGGATTTCTGATCGTCGCCGCACTGTATTTGGGCCTTTTTTTGTTTCCGAGCCGCCTGTGGCGCCTTTTGCCGCGCCGTCCGCGGCCGAACTCGGGTAGGGGTGAGGACTGATGCGCGCGGCACGGAGCAACGACGTCGCACCGTTTTTACCCACCGCGCGCGATTTGGAACGGTGCTTTCACGGGGAGAACTTGCAGCGCGGCCGCGAGGTCATGCAGGCGCGGCGCGTGTTTTCTCTGGAGCTCGAAGTCACCTCCAGCAATGCGATCGAACTGCGCGCGCAGGTGCGCGGCTCGGAGCAGCCCTCGGAGGCCGAGCAGCGCCGCTATCAGGTCGGCGTGCGCATGACGCGCAAGAGCGCAGGCGCCCAGGTAGAAATCGAATCGCATTGCTCGTGCCCTATCGGGCACCTGTGCAAGCACGCCGCGGCCGTGCTGCTGCAGTGGCAGCCGCAATGGAGCGAAGCGGTGGCGCCCTCGGAGCCGCCGTCCTTTGCGCGCCCCTGGACGGCGCTTGCCGAGGCGCAGCCCGAATCCGCCTCGGAGCCCGAGCGGCAGTTGCGCATCGCCCATGGCGCCGGTGCGGTGTGCATCCGCCTCGGTGCCTCGCACGCACAAGCGCCCGAGGGGATTGCGGCCAATGCGGCTCCGCCCAACGCCGCGCTGTACGTGGCACTACGCATCGAAGGCGTGCTGGTGCCGCTGCAGCGCGCTCCCAGCCTTCTCAGAGTCAACGGCGAAATCGTGGACGTGGCCCCCGAGGCGAGGCAAGTCGAGCGAGTGCTAGCGCAGCTGCAAGCCGACGGCGCCACACCCTGGTCCTTTCCCTACGCGCCGCAGGGGCGGCGCAGCAGCGAATCGGCGTTCCAGATCCGTGAGGATGCGGCCGTCCACCTGATGCAGGAGTGCGTCGCAAACTGGCGCAAGCAGGGCTGGGAAGTGGAAGTCGACGAGGACTTTCCTTGGCAGGTCGTCGAGGTCGACGACGTGGAAGTGGCGGTCCATGAGGTGCCGGGGCAGGACTGGTTTGACGTGGAATTGGGCGTGAAGCTGGGCGACAAACGCGTGCCTTTGCTGCCCCTGCTCGAGTCGGCGCTCTCGGAGGCCCGCACAATGCCGGCACGGCCACGGGAAAGCGGCGCAACCGGACGCATGCTGCAGGTGCGCATCGATCCGAAACACATCATCCGACTGCCTTGGGAGCGCGTTGCACCGCTGCTCGATGCGCTGGTCGAGCTGGGCGATACACGGCGACGCAAGCCTGTTCGCCAGGCGCGTCCACCGGGCGCTCGGCAATCGCGCGCAGCCCGCATGCTGCGGCTCTCGCGCCTGGATCTGGCGCGGGTCGCGACGCTGGCCGAGCACGGCGTTCTCACCTGGGTCGGCGCCCCGGATGCGCGCCGCTTTGCCCAGCGTCTGGCCAACTTTGCCCACGTGGAGGCGGCCGTCGTGCCGCAGGGTCTGCAGGCGCAGCTGCGGCCGTATCAGCGCTCGGGCCTGAACTGGCTGCAGTTCCTGCGCCAGTACGGTTTGGGCGGACTGCTCGCCGACGACATGGGTTTGGGCAAAACACTGCAGACGCTGGCGCATATCTGTCTGGAGAAGGAAGAAGGACGGCTGGTCGCCCCGGCGCTGGTCATCGCACCGACCTCGCTGGTGCACAACTGGATCGCGGAAGCGGGACGCTTCGCGCCGGGGCTGCGCACCTTGCAGTTGCATGGCACGGAGCGATGGCGCGATTTTGAGCGCGTGGGCCAGTGCGATCTGGTCGTCACGAGTTTTGCCCTGCTGGCACGCGACATTGAACAGCTTGCGGCGCGTGATTTTCACCTGCTGATCGTCGATGAAGCGCAAAACATCAAGAACCCGCGCACCCAGGCCGCCTGCGCGATCCGCCAAATCCGGGCTACGCACCGCCTGGCCCTCACCGGCACACCGCTGGAGAACCACCTCGGGGAGCTGTGGGCGCAGTTCGACTGGCTGACGCCGGGACTTCTGGGCGATCAGGCCAGTTTCTCCCGCCTGTACCGCGTGCCCATCGAAAAACGTGCCGACCAGGC
>Ga0187769_10000814_pt1 | contig 17235 bp, 17 predicted proteins | sample 0116_SJ02_MP02_1_FD_133140 | JGI IMG/M metagenome (GOLD analysis project Ga0187769, IMG submission 133140) | Tropical peat soil microbial communities from peatlands in Department of Meta, Colombia - 0116_SJ02_MP02_10_MG | ecosystem: Environmental > Terrestrial > Soil > Wetlands > Peat | place... | reverse complement strand
TTCGGTAACTGGGGGTTCACTATGCTTTTGGGTTCTATGTTTTGCCCAGACAAAACCGAAAGCCAGCAAGCTTACGAGTCCCGTGAGTAAACTCGCGAAAAAGAACAGGCAGGAAGCAGAAAACTCTTCGGCAAAGCTTTGTCTCAAGGATTCACTACCACGTTTCCCCACATGCCTAGTTGCGCGTGACCGGGAACTTGACAGATGTAGTAGTAGTTTCCTGCGTTTGTGACTTTGAAAACGACGGATCCAGTTTCGTTGACGGGTATTGGAACGGTCCCGCTGTCAATTTCCGCGCCGAACAAAACCTTCGCTGAAGTGTCGTTGGAAGAAGTTAGCGCCCAATTATGAGGCATGGTTCCCACGTTGAAAACGGTCATGTTCACAACGTCGCCCACGGTAAAAGTCAAAGTTGGACCAGGCGACGTTATAGCTGTTGCGCTGTTTCCGAACCCATACTGCGTCAGTGAAACCTCGCCTGCATACAGGGTCATTGAAACGTTGGGTTTAGGCAACGGTTGCGGTGCACCTAAGCCAGCAAGTAGGGCACCTGACAGCAATATCAGAATTCCTAAGGCGACGAACCCCGCGGTTAACAGCTTCTTTGCGACAACAGGGTCCTCCATATAAAATAGGTAGACTAGCATGGCGAAGGCGATGAATTCAGCGCTCATCAATAAACCGAAAGCTCTCTCCTGGGTTATCGGGTTAACAATCCAGATTGCGATAGCCATCACAACTAGGAAAACCAGAAGAAACACGGCCGTAAATCGCAGGTTATCCTCTGCTTCTGTGTGGGTCATCTTTTAGCCGCTGCTCCCTCATAAGCTAAAACGAATTTGCGAAGCATGAGGCACATGAAAGTGGCTGAAACAGCAAAAGTCGTCACGGCGAAGCCGAAAAACTGCGCTTCCGCCAAGACCCTTGGCAGCAAGTCTACGGCAGACGCCAACGACACCGAAGCGATCGCCAAGAAAACCACGAATATAGCGGTGAAGCGGTTAAGCAGGCTTTCTCCTCCAAGCTTAACCAGTTGCGTTTTTGTTTGGGAGGTCCGTACAGATTTCTCCACTGCGGAGGGCGATATCATAGCGGGTGGATTAGTTGCCGGCTGGATGGCTGAGGATTGCGGTGGAAGGACGGGTGCACCTTTTTGCTCGTTTAGCTGATAAACGATGTGTACTGCCGAGACGGTTGCGATTGCTACTCCGCCTAAGACAAGGATGGCTTGCCAGTCGGGGATAATGCGTCCAGGAGTCAAGTATCCCCACACGGTTAAAGTGATAAGCTCAAGAATCAAAACGGAGCCGGTCGAAATGTACACGGGTCTTTGGCTGAGGTTTCTGCGTTTGCTCCTGTCGTAGAAGGGCATGAGGAAAAGAAGCAGTCCAAAAGCAATCAGCGCCGCAATAACGTAACCCGCGGCTGGTCCTTCAAAGATTTGGATTTTCAGCAGTTGATAAACCCAGAGCAGGTACCAGTCAGGCTGCACGACGTATCCGCCGGCGCTTGCAGCGGAGTAAGCAGGCGGCAAAGCCAAGGGGAAAAGTGAAGCTGCAGCCAGCAAAATCGCAATGTAAGCGCTTGACAGCATGACGAAGTAGAGGAAAATTTTCGGGAACCAATTATGATAGATGCCTTTCCCCGGTTTTCCGTAGGCCGGCACATAGATTGGGCCATGCACTTCATACATGTAAATCTTCAAACCCAAAAGAGCAATAATCGCCAGAGGGAGGAAAACGGTGTGAATGTGAAGGAAAGTCGTCAATTCCGATGCGTCGCTGCCTGAGCCCACAGCAACGAACTTTCCCAAGTTTGCAAGCCCGACGGGGAAGAAGTTGAGGAATCCGATGGCAACGTCGCTTGCAGACTTTGAAATCACGGTCCATGGCAGAAGGTAACCTGTCACTCCGAAACTGACCACTACCACGGCTAACGCTATTCCGACAAGCCACATCAAGTCTCTGTTGCCTTTATGGGCGCTTCCGAAAAAATTGCGGGTCAAATGCAGAAACGTCAGGATAATCATGGCGTAGGCCGTGTACAGGTGCATTGTTTCAACAAGCGAGCCGAGGGGCACTGAGGTGATTATGGACTGGGTTGAAGAGTAGGCTTGAGTGGGCGTGGGAACGTAGTAGAGAAGCATAAAGATGCCTGTGGTAGCCTGCAAGCCGAATGTCACCGCCAACAGCAAGCCAAGCCAGTAAATCGGGTTCATAGTAAAGTCGGGGATTGGCTTAAGCGGAGCTTTAGAGAAGCCGAACTTCACGTCAAACCAGTCAACCAGCTTATCGTACAGTGTTTTCTGAGTTTGCTCGCTCATACATGTTTCATCCCAGAACGGTGGCTTGGGTCACTAAATCCCCGCCCTGCAGGTCATACTGCATCACCGACGTTGGATTTGTGGTTCCAGGTGGACCGTGGCCAAAAATTGTCGGCGGATTCATGCCAACTGCGCTTATGTCCCCTGTTGAGGAGTTCAGTTGCAGTTGAACCATCGGCACAGGTCTAGGAGCTGGACCGCCGATTACCTTGGCGCCGTTAACAAAATCGTATTGTGAACCGTGGCAGCAGCAGTAACCCATCGGAATCGATGCTTTGTACGAGGAATTACAGGGTGGAGAGCCGCCGGGAGGGACGAAACCGTACTCGCATCCCAGATGCTGGCAGATAGCGCTGAAAGCAACGATATCTTCCTCGGGACCGATGCCTCCTGCGGCTGCGACTCCCAATTTCACAAGGTAGTTCGGGGTATTGGTTAAAGGATAGTAAAATACAATTGGAGTGAGGTTCGTGAGGTTGCTTATGTTGGTGATTGTAACTACTGGCCAAGACGCGGCAGTGGTTGCCGGAGGCACAAAGGTTCCCCCCTTCAAAGTTGATAACAATGCCCCAATTGTGATTGCGCCTCCAGCCGCAGCCGCCAACTTTAGGAAAGTGCGTCTCTCCATCATCATCGGTGAAGATTGAACTGGAGCTTGAACCTGTGGAGCAACAGTTTCTTTCTCTGCGAGCGGAGGCGTTGGAACTTGCGGAGCTACTTCTGACAATTCACCGATAAGTGGAAACCTGAAAACGTTGTCTTCTCCATGCGGGGCGTCTTTTATGGATTCAGTCAAATCTTCATTCTGCGTATGCATTCCCATGTGTTTGCCTTCAAGCCAAAGATTGCTGCCTGAAAAGTCGTAGATTTTGCCTTTGAAAACGACGTAAACAGGGTGCCCATTTAAACCATCGAATTGTTTAAGGTCTTCAGAAGTGAATTTTCTGGTTTTATCTTGGCTCATGAAAACGACTCGCTCACAAAACGCACAGAACTTAATAATCACCTTAATAGTTTATAGAAGTTTAAAGATAAATCTTTTGGATCAAAAAATCAAGCGCTTGGACATTTGGAAACACAGCCTCTTCAACACCTAAAAGCTGCTTCCAGCCCAATCGCGTCAGCCCAATCGAGACTGCAAATACCCTTCAAACGCTAATCAACCGAAAGAATCAGACCCTTAGCTCACAAGCATCCTGCTCACAAATACTGCCACATCGCTTGGTTTCTGCGCAACCTTCACTCCAGCTTCTTGAAACGCGTCGATTTTGCTTTGAGCTGTTCCTTCCTTACCCGTTATTATCGCTCCCGCGTGCCCCATCCGTTTGCCTGCTGGCGCGAAACGCCCCACCACATAGGCCACAACGGGCTTAGGATAATTGGTCTCAACGATGTAGCGCGCCGCCATCTCCTCCATGTTGCCGCCGATTTCACCGATTAAAACCACAGCTTTCGTCTTTGAATCAGCCTTGAATAACTCTAAGGTTTCTATGAAGTTTAATCCCACAACTGGGTCGCCGCCGACCCCGATGCAGGTTGACTGTCCTAAACCGTTTGCGGTGAGTCCTGCGGCTATCTCGTAGGTTAAGGTGCCGCTTCTAGAGGATAGACCGACGCTGCCTTTTGTAAAAACGTCGGATGGCATTATGCCAAGTTTGCATTCTCCGGGTGTTATGACTCCGGGTGTGTTCGGACCGATAACGGTTACTTGCTGTTTAGCTGCCTGAGCCATGATGTTTATTGAGTCTTTTATTGGTATATGTTCGGTTATTACGACGACTGTTTTGATTTTGTTGGTGATCGCTTCTAAAACCGCGTCTTCTGAGAAAGGTGCAGGCACAAAAATTATGGAAGCATTAGGTGAAACGGCATCTACAGTTTCCTTCACGGTGTCGAAGACAGGCAATCCTTCGATTGCTGTTCCGCCTTTGCCTGGAACGACCCCCGCCACAATTTTCGTGCCGTAATCCATCATCAACTTTGTCTGGTAGCTTCCTTGTCTGCCAGTTATTCCCTGAACTATCGCCCTAGTGCCCTCATTAACCAATATTCCCATTAACTGTTCTCTCCTGCAGCGAGCTCCACTGCCTTTTTAGCTGTTTCTTCCATGCTTTTCAAGACGCTTACTTGGGCATCCTCGAGAATTTTTTGACCCTCGCGTTGGTTTGTGCCTACAAGCCTTACAACCAACGGCTTCTTGACTTCAGCATCTTCCAAAGCTTCAACTGCGCCTCTTGCAACCTCGTCGCAACGCGTTATCCCGCCGAGTATGTTGACCATAACGACTTTGACGTCTGGGTCAGCCAAGACAATTTCGGTTGCAACCTTGATTGCTTCCGTGTTTGCCCCACCGCCAACATCTAAAAAGTCCGCTGGTTTCCCGCCGAAGAGTTTCAACAAGTCAATTGTAGCCATGACCAACCCAGCTCCGTTGCCCATGACGCCTATGTCGCCGTCAAGTTTGACGTAAGCTAAGTTGTTCTTCTTAGCTAAAGCTTCCTGGCCTGTAAGCCCTTCGGTTTGTTTCTCCAGATACTCAGTATGCCTAAACATCGCGTTATCATCAACTACCATTCGGGCGTCCGCAGCCACAAAAGTTCCACTTTGCGTTTCCACCAAAGGGTTAATCTCGGCGGTTTCAGCGTCGCTTTCAATGCATGCTCGATAAGCTTTCAGAATAGTATTTGACAAGTCCAAGAGCTGGATACCACTGTAGCCTAATTGCTTAGCTATGTTTAAGGTATGAAAAGAACGCATGCCCAACTGAGGGTCAACCGTGGTCTTGACGACGGCTTCCGGTGTTTTATTCGCAGTTTCCTCAATCTCCACGCCGCCCACCGCAGACGATAGGCAAACATAACTGCGATTAGATCGGTCGACGGTGAAACCTATGTACAGCTCGTTTTTGATGGGAAGCTTTTCTTCAATTAGGACTTGCTTAACAGGCAACCCCTTTATCTGTGATCCAAGAAGTCTGCTTACCGCTTCATTCGCCTGTTCTATTGTCAGAGCGGGAATTATTCCTCCTGCTTTTCCCCTTCCGCCAGTTGGAACCTGCGCTTTAACCATGTAGGGCGCCCTTAAATTAGCTGCGGCGTCCGCAACTTGCTTAGAATCAGCGATTAACCTGCCTTTTGGAATGGGGATCCCGTAACTGAGGAACACCCGTTTTGCTTCGTTCTCTATTAAGTTCAAAATAATCACTGTTTAGCTAAGCCGTCGAGGCATAAGAATTTTTTCAGTTTAGCGGTATTCACTTCGGGGCAAGTTTTATTGCGTAGATTAAGTTTCACTAGATTGGATAGTTGAAGGAGACTTGTTCTAATTGACTTGTGTTGAAGAACTTGCTGGCTTCGTGCATGCTTCCACTTTCGAAGAAATGTCAGGATTGGCGGTTGAGCAGCTGAAAATCAGGGTTCTCGACGCGTTAGGCTGCGGAATCGGAGCCTTGCAGAGCCAACCAGTGAAAGCAATGCGTAAACTGGAAAGCGAGTTTGGGGGTTCGTCCCTGTGTACTTTGATAGGCGGAGGAAAAACCGCTCCTGACCGAGCTACGCTCATCAACAGCGCATTAATCAGGTACTTGGATTTTAACGATAGTTTCCTCTCTAGAGGCGAAACTTGCCACCCCAGCGACAACATTGCATCGGTCCTTGCGGCTTCAGAGTGCGCTGAGGCATCTGGGAAGAATTTTCTACTCGCTCTTGCGGTTGCATATCAGGTTCAATGCCGCTTAAGTGAGGTTGCGCCTGTAAGGGAAAGAGGCTTCGATCATGTAACGCAGGGAGCTTACGCCGTTGCGGCTGGGGTATCAAAAGCGTTAGGTATTGACACCGCTAAGACAGCCAACGCCATTGCCATCTGTGGCGCATCACTGAATGCCCTTCGGGTAACACGAACTGGGAAACTTTCAAATTGGAAGGGGTTGGCGTATCCGTTCATGGCCTCTTGCGCTTTGCATGGGGTTTTCTTCGCTAAAGAGGGAATAACGGGTCCGCTGGAAGTTTTCGAAGGCAATAAAGGCTTCATGGACTCGATTGCGGGACCCTTCGAGATTGACTGGGGTCGGGAGAACCTTGAGGCGGTAAACCGCACTATACTGAAGAAATTTAACGCGGAAATTCACTCGCAGTCAGCCATTGACTGCATTTTATCATTGCGGAAAACGCAAGGTATCAGAGCGGAAAATGTGGATAGAATCGACGTGAAAATTTTCGATGTTGCTTACAACATTATCGGCGGCGGAGAAGAGGGAGACAAGAAGCTGGTTCGGACAAAAGAGGAAGCAGACCACAGTCTCCCATACATTCTTTCAGCTGCGTTGATCGACGGCGAAGTTACCCCCGAACAGTACATGCCGAGGAGGATAATGGGAAGTGACGTTCAGACTCTACTAACGAAGATTCAGATACATCCATCCAAAGAATTCAGCGGTCGATTTCCAAATGCCGTGCCCTGCGAAATAACTATTCGTCTGAAAGACGGCAAATCAGTGTCTAGGTTCGTTGAAGATTATGAAGGGTTTCAAACAAGACCTATGAGTTTTGCCAATGCTACTAAAAAATTCAATTCCCTAGTCCGAAGTTTCGTCGATGAAGACAGAAAGAAGAGAATTGTGGACGCAGTTACTCATTTGGAAGAGATTGAGATTTGGCGATTAATGGAAAGCTTGAACTTTAACTCATAACGCGGTCCGTCGCACGCATAGCGAGTTCACATCGCAACAGGATTCTCTCACACAGGCTAGTGGGCATTATACTTTTCACGATTTCGGGGCGCAACACATTTAACTTTCAATCAATTTGTAGGGCTAAACATGACGATGTATTAGATCGGAAGAATTAATATGATACATGCATTTATCATGCTTAACGTGGAAGCTGGCTCGGAAGAAAATGTTCTGAAAAAGCTAAAAGCGCTCGACGCTGTCGAGGAAATGTATGTTTCTTACGGTGTTTATGACATTATTGTAAAAGTCAAGGCAGACGTCATTGGAGACTTAACGCAGGCAGTAACAAATAAGATTAGAGCAATTGAACAAGTGCAATCCGTCTTGACATTGCCGATGGCCGGTGAACGGGTACGCAATGTAATTTCAACGCCTAAGTGAAAGACCTCAGTTCTTTGACTGTCTTCAATTATTTTCCAGAGGCTTTGTGTGAGGTGTCTCTTTCGCTTAGGAGTACCGAATGGTTTTTCCTCGCCAGATTTCTGGATCTCCCCATAACTTTGTTTTCCACGCAGAGAACTCGACGATTTGCGAGTAGTCAATGAATAGGTTCACGTTTCCGCCAAAGTTTTTGAGGTACCATTTGAACACTGGCGGATCCGCCGCTTCAAACATGAGGTTTTCCAGTCCAAATCTGTCCACAATCTTTTTGACGACGTCGGTTTTCCACTGCTCAGGCGGCAGGTCCTCGGTTAAGCCCTCTGACTCAATCATCATCATCTTAATCCCCGACTTCAAGTGGGCTGCAACCTCGTCCGAAAACTCGTCAAAACTCTTAAGTTTCATAGCAGCCTCATATCCAGCGATGTGAGTGCCGGCACCAGCGCCGATCATCATCGAAACCTCGGGTTTCGGCTTCATACCAAGATTTTGTACTTGCTTGATAATCTTGATTTTGTCTTCCAACGAGATGGGCGCCAGTCCGCTCGACACTTCTACAACGTCAAAACCCAACGCCCTGCATTCCTCCAAGTACAGGTCCACAGCATTACCTCCCTGAACAATAACGCGTTCGACAAACCCGCCTGTGGAAACGTAGAGTTTGTGGTTGTGGCAAAGTTGAATTATCTGCTTTACCTTTGCGCGAGGCAACAGCCGCATGGAGCCGCCTGCAAACTTGTACCCGTCCACGTAGTAAGCCCAATCATCAAGCAAGTCTTTCAAGTAGCCGTAGCTGACGGCGTTGTAGTAAGGTCCTCTAAACTCGATAACTCCAGTTTTCCTCGGCTTTTCCTTCGGCATATCTATTCTTACAAAATCAAAAGCTAAATCGCGTGAAGACATGAAAAAATTCCTCTTTAGATAATTGGGGGCGAAGGCAATGATTTAAGGTTTTCCAAAGTGGTAACACTACCTTCTGAAACTGCAAAAGTCTTTTTAGAAACGGAGAACTTGAATTAATCAGAGAAATAAAACAACCTGCATGGCAATTTGCGGAGACGTCTTTTCTTGAAACTTATATGCGGATTCTGCGGCACCTTCACATATGACGAAGAAAAAGGCGACTTAACAGCAGAGTTACCGCCGGGAATTAAGCCTGAGACGATTCCTGAATCGTGGCGTTGCCCTGTTTGCGGGCATTGGAAAGGCAAGCTTGAAGAAATCAGCGATGCTGAGTATTTGCAGGCAAGAGGAAGGTACGAAAAAAGCTTTCCGCTGCCGATTGAAAAACCAATAAAGGATATTGCGTTCTATCGTGACATCGCCCGAAAACAGCTTGCAAAGGTCTGTGCAGTAAATAAAGTGTGCGATGGAGAACCGGACAGACTCTGCCAAGGAATGAAGTACGGTAAACCCATCGGCTTTGGCGGCGCAGGGGAAGGCAAAACTTGGAGCGCAAACTTTCAAGCTCTATCAAGATATAAGCTGAGAATGCGCGTAATCAAAGAGCACGGCGAGCCCAAGGTAGATACCGTTTTTCTAGGTTCCAAGATTGCATTGCCCGTTTTGGCGACAAGCATCAGCGGGACAATGATAAGCATGAATCATGCGTTAAGCGAAGTGGAATTTCAACGAGGAATGGTTGAAGGAGCAAAGCAGGCGGGTACGATCGGCTTAAGTGGTAACACCCCCGACGAGCCAGATCATCCGGGCGTAGACGTTATCGGTAAGCTTGATGGCTGGGGTATCCCCGTTTTTAAACCACAGTCGCAGGAGCGGCTTCTAACTCTGTTCAAACGCTGCGAGCAAGCTGACGTCTTAGCAATCGGCGTTGACTTGGACGGTTACGGCTCAACTAACTGGGCGCTGAAGGGTAAACCACTTTACCGCAAAAGCGAACGGGAACTAAAAGAACTGGTTGATGCCACGGAAAAACCTGTTATCTACAAGGGAATAATGAGCGTTGACGACGCGGCAAAAGTATGTGATTCTGGTGCAAGAGCGCTCGATGTTAGCAACCACGGCGGTAGAGTGATGGACTGCGGTAGAGGTGTAGCAGAGGTTCTGCCAGAAATTGTGGACAAGTTTAAAGGTAAAATAACCATCATGGCTGACGGAGCGGTGAGAACAGGGTTCGATGTCCTCAAAATCCTCGCAATAGGTGCAGATGTTGCGTTAATTGGCAGACCGCTGGCTTGGATGAGTCTTGCTGGCGGACCCGAAGCAGTCGCCCTGTACCTCAATTATGTCAAGAACGATTTGAGGATGGCTATGGTTATGACTTGCTGTGACTCGCTACAAGAGGTTAACAGAAATATCCTCTTTATAGATGAACTGGATGTGAAACCATGATTCGTGAGTTTGACCTTGTAATCGTTGGAGCAGGCATCGCGGGGTTGACAGCTGCCCTGACGGCTTCAGAATCCTCCAAAGTAGCGGTCATCAGCAAAGTGTACGCTTCCCGTAGCCACAGTGGCTCAGCTCAAGGTGGCATCGCGGCAGCTCTTGGCAACGAGGAAGAAGACCGCTGGGAGTGGCATATGTTCGACACTGTCAAAGGAAGCGATTACATGGCTGACCAAGACATCGCAGAAATCTTGGCTCAGGAAGCACCTGAACGGGTGATCGAGCTCGAGCATCTCGGGGTGCCCTTTAGCCGCAACAGCGAAGGTAAGATTGAGCAGCGTCGATTCGGCGGACACACCAGAAACTTCGGAGAAGCCCCAGTCAGGCGCGCATGCTACGCTTCAGATAGGACAGGGCGCGTCATCATGGATACGCTTTACGACCACTGTTTGGTTCGAGGAGTGAAAATCTTCAACGAAGTATTCGCTATTTCGCTTCTAACTTCTGAGGGTCGATGCTGCGGCGTGGCGGGCTACGAGCTAGCGACTGGGGAGCCAGTGGTTTTTCACGCAAAAGCGGTCCTGTTAGCCACAGGTGGCTGCGGCAGAATCTTCAAGACCACCTCGATGTCTTTTGCCGCAACGGGTGACGGCTTCGCGTTGGCTTTTGAGGCTGGATTCCCGCTTGAAGACATGGAGTTCGTCCAGTTTCACCCTACGGGCATTCACGACTTAGGCATCTTGGTGAGCGAAGCAGCAAGAGCCGAGGGTGGCGTATTGCGAAACAGCAAAGGAGAGCGATTTATGGAAAGTTACGCGCCAACTCTGAAGGACCTTGCGCCAAGAGACATCATTTCAAGAGCGATATTAACCGAGGTCGCTGAGGGCAGAGGTATCAACGGCTCCGACTATGTCCATTTGGATTTGACACACATCGGCGAGGACCAGTTGCAGCTTAAGCTTTCAGAGGTCACATCTTTCGTGAAAACCTACCTTGGCATTGACGCAAGTAAATCGCCAATTCCAGTTGCGCCAACCTGTCACTACATGATGGGCGGCATCCCCACAGACGCAAAAGCTCGCGTTCTATTTGACGAGAAATCCACGGTTGTGCCCGGGTTGTACGCTGCAGGCGAATGCGCGTGCGTGAGTGTACATGGCGCAAATAGGCTCGGAACCAACTCGCTTGTTGACCTGATAGTCTTTGGCAAAAGAGCAGGCTTAGACATCGCCGACTACGTCAGCAAGAACCAATATGTTTCTGTCCCTTCAGAAGCAGAGCGATCGGTATTTTCAAGAATAGATTCGCTGCTGAGTTCTGACGGGAAAGAACGCGTTGCGGCGATCCGCGAAGAAATGCAAGCGGTCATGACTCAGATGTGCAGCGTTTTCCGCGATAGAAACGGGTTATTGAAGGCATTAGACCGTATTCACTCGCTTGAGGGCAGAATGGCCGATGTAGGGTTAAGCTACAAGGGAAAACGTTTCAATTATGAGCTTGAAGAAGTGTTGGAGCTGACCAATATGCTGAAGCTTGCCGAAGTCATAATTTATTCGGCGCTCCAACGCGAAGAAAGTCGCGGGGCACATTACCGCAACGATTTCCCGCAACGCAACGACGAAGCCTGGCTTAAGCATACTATGGTTTTTCAAGGAAAAGCTGGGCTTGAAACGCGCTACAAACCCGTTGTCGTCACGCGTTTTGAACCTAAAGCGAGGGTGTACTAGCATGAAAGTGAAATTGAAAATCTTTCGCTTCGATCCCACATCGGGTAAGGACCCCCACTACGACACTTTTACAGTCGACGCCAAACCCACGGACAGGGTGCTTGACTGCCTAAACAAGGTCCGCTGGGAACAGGACGGCAGCTTATCCTACCGCATGAGTTGTGCGCATGGCATCTGCGGCTCCGACGGAATGACAATCAACGGGATTTCAGCTTTGGCCTGCCAAAAACTGGTAAAAGACTACCCAACAGACACTGAAATCCTCCTAGAACCCCTGAGTGTGTTTCCAGTAGTGAAGGATTTAATAGTGGACATGGAGCCGTTTTTTGAGAAAGAGAAATCAGTCCACCCGCTCGATGGCATAATCATGACTGAAGCCAAAGAAGGGAAGGAGCACCTTCAAACAGTCGAGGAGCGAACCCAATTCGACGATGACATAAAATGCATAATGTGCGGTTGCTGCGTTTCCGCCTGCCCAGTCATCCAGAAAGAAGACCTAGCCTACGTGGGGCCAGCCGCCATTGTAAGAGCACATAGATATATTTTTGACAGCCGTGTAGAAGGCATTCTACAGCGCTTGCAAATCATGGATAAGCTGCATGGTGCTTGGAGCTGCAAAAACTACTACAAATGTACTCAGGTTTGCCCCAAAGAAATCCAAGTCACCAAGCACATAGTGGAAGTCAAACGCAGAATATTAAGCGAGCTTCGACCGAAAGGACAGTGAATTGAGGTTACTTTTCGGCCTGCTGATGCTGGCTCTCTGCTGTACGATCAACTGGGCGTACGTATCTGCATCCTATTAGTCCGCAGTATTTTCCTTGGTATTGTGCGCTTGGACGGTAAAGCTCAGGTTTAATCGGGGGCGGAGGAAACTTCTCTTCAATGATATGGGCTGCCCATCCTGGAACTCTTGCCGCGGCGAAAATGGGCGTGAACAAGTCGTCAGGTATGCCGAGCATATGGTAGACCGAGGCGCTGTACAAGTCAACGTTCGGGTAAATTTCGCCGCCTCTCCGCGTTCGGTACTCGCGTTGAGTGACCCGTTCGATTTCCTTGGTCATCAGGTACCATTTCGGCTCGCCTGTCCTCCGCGCCAGCTTTTCAGAGATATGTTCCAGCAAGTCCGCTCTGGGATCCAACGCTTTGTAGACTGCGTGGCCCATACCCATCACGCGTTCGTGATTGTCAAACTTCGCTTTAACCCACGCTTCAACCTTGTCCGGATCACCAATTTCAACAAGGTTACGCATGACCTGCATGTTCGCGCCTCCGTGCAATTCGCCTGAAAGCGACCCGACTGCCGCGCTTACCGATGCGTACATATGTGCCCGCGTGGATGCAACAACTCTTGCGGCGAAGGTGGAAGCATTGAAAGAATGCTCAGCATGCAGGACGAGGCACGTGTCAAAGTCTTTGGCGTCTTCCTCATCTGGCTCTTCCCCAGTAAGCATGTACAGAAAGTTAGCTGCCCTGTTCAGCTTCGGGTCAGGCTCAACCGGAAGCTGGTTTTTTCGGATTCTGTCCCAAAAAGCGACAACAGTTGGCAACAACGCAGTAAGTCGAGTTGCACGCCTCAGATTAGCCTCCTTCGAGTCAATGCCTTTTTCAGGATCAGAATCCGCGAGCAAAGCCACAGTCCCCTGCAGAACATCCATCGGCGAAGCAGTAACTGTAAGCTTTTTTAGAACTTCAACGATGCTGGCCGGAAGTTTTCTTTGGGCAACAAGGGTCTCGGAGAATTCTTCGGCCTGCGTGGCTGTCGGTAGCCCACCGTACAACAGAAGATACGTGACTTCTTCATCTGTCGAGTAAGCGGCCAAGTCGTGGATGTCAAAACCTCGGTAGGAAAGTTCACCTTTTGTTCCGTCGATAAGCGAAATTGCCGTGTCGGCGATTAGTACTCCACGCAAACCCGTGTCCTTAGCGTTTGGTGGTGTCGCGGCTGCTGATTGGGCTGCCATTTTCAATCATTCCTAACATGTAGAAAACCCATCAAAACACCAATCGAAATGAGGTTTTGCAGGCAATAAAAGAGTTTGTTGTAGCCGTCGCACTACAATCGCCGTCTCAAAATGGTAGTAAGCTTCAAAAGACTTGCTGCCCAAAACTGCAACCAAAGGTTCCTCGCCAAATCCTCCTTCGCTGAAACAAGTCAAGCCATCTCTGGTAATCATGTTTCACAGATGACTCTTTCCGCGCTGATTCTAGGATCACTAACCCTTAACAACTCAGCCATTTCAACCAAATAACTCTTGAAAACGCTACCCTTCAAATGTGCCAAACTTGCGACCGCCCCCTCAACGTAATCATCCACTTTACTTGCGCAGTACCTCAAGGAGCCGTTTTTAAAATGATCTTGTGTTTCGTCAAGGAAAACTTTTAGGCTCTCCTGCGTTTTTTCGGAAAGCAACCTTCGGAGCCACGCTTGTTTCTCGCTGGTTGCGCTTTCATATGCGTGTATTATGGGCAGGGTTGCTCGGAACTTGTTGGCGTCAGGTTGCAAATCGCTTGCTGAGACTTGCGCGTCTGATATGTCGTCTCTAATCTGATAAGCGACTCCGTAGTTCTCGCCGTAACGCTTCAAAGCTTTGATTTCCCCGGATGAACCGTCGGCTGCAAGGGCTCCGCATTCGCAAGCTGCACTGAAAAGCGAAGCACATTTCTTTACAATTTTTTCGAGGTAAGCATCTTCTTTTAATTCGGCTCCATTTAACTCGACGTCGCTGTACTCGCCATCAGAAAGCTGCATACACGTGTCAATCATCGCATCAAGGATTTCTCGCTTGTACCCCTTGCAAAGAGACAGGGAAAGCGACGCTAACAGGTCGCCGACAAGAATTGCATCTTTAACGCTCCACTTAGCATAGACCGAGAGTGTGTTTCTCCTGAACAAGTCCTCGTCCAAAATGTCGTCATGAACTAGCGTCGCTAGGTGTAGCAGCTCAAATGATAGTGCCAGCTTCCGAAGGTCTTCTCTTTTTGCGCCTAGGCTCTCGCCGCTAAGTAAAACCAGAGTCGGCCGCAGCCGTTTCCCCCTGGTCTGTAATGCATATTCGATTTGTCTTTGGAGTTTCAATCCGGCTATTGTTTGTAGAAGCGCTTCGAGTTCGGAATCGATTAGTTTCTTGGCGATGTCTGAGTAAGACAGGAGATTGTTCGAACCGAGCTTGCGTGTTTTACCTAGAGCCATAAAAAGCCTTCAGAATTGTCAATTAAACAACATCAACCGATAAGTAATAAGCATTTCTAAAAGGTGTGCAAGCCATTTCCTTTGGAGTTCCAGTTTCTTTGGGGCAAAAGAAGCTTTCTTTTCGCCGGCTTATCACAGAGCAGTTAATCTTGGGCTGTTGTCGCGTTCAATGGGCAATTATTTTTCTTTTTGATTTTATGGATTCCAGAATTATGTAGTCGGAAATTATTTCCGAATACATTTATATTTGGCTTCATTGTTTTAGTCCAAGGAAAAACAAAGGATTAGGGCAATCTTGACTACTCCCCACGACGTTCCAGCTTCAAAATTCATCGATTGTTTAGCCAAATATCTTAAAGAAAATGTTGATGAAGTTCAGCCTCTGCCATGGGCGCCGTTCGTTAAAACAGGAAATCATGTGGAGAAGCAGCCGCAGAACCCGAATTGGTGGTATATTCGAAGCGCTTCTGTCCTTCGCAAGGTTTACGTTCATGGTCCAATTGGGCTGGAGAAACTGCGGGCTGATTACGGCGGAAGAAAGAATAATGGAGTCAAGAAGTCGCATGTTGTAAAGGCAGGCGGAAGTGGTATTCGCAAAATTCTTCAACAACTTGAGACCGCTGGTTTAGTTCAGACCACTAGGCCTCGGGGGAGACGTGTGACCCCTAAGGGTCGCAAGCTGCTTCAGGAGGTCGCTGGAGACGTGCATAAAGAGTTGGTTAAGAGCCTTCCTGAGCTTAAGAAGTATCAAGGCGAATAGACGCAATGTCGGATGAAGAGCTCAATCAGATCCGTAGACGCAAACTTCTTTCGATGCAGAACCGGGCAAGTGACGAGCAAAGGCAAGCTCAAGAAGAATCGCAACTGGAAGCTCAGAAGCAGGCGTTGCTCAGCAAGATATTGGCGCCTGAAGCTCGGCAAAGGCTAAATAACCTAAAGATGGTTAAGCAAGAGTTTGCTGAGCAGATTGAGTTACAGTTGATTCAAATGGCGCAGACCGGCAAGTTGCCGATTCCTTTGTCTGACGCTCAGCTTAAGCAGATACTAATTCAGCTTCAATCAAGGAAGCGTGAACCAACAATTAGAAGGATATGAAAGTATGGCGCGAGTAAAACCCACAGCAAAGAAGCTTCGGCTAGCTAAAGCTGGAAAAGTAGCAACGTCCGTTCCCACATGGGTAATCGCCCGAACTGACGGTAAAGTCAGAGATAACCCCAAACAGAGACGCAATTGGCGAACCCGAAAGATAAGAGCATAGGAAAGGCAAATGCAAATGATATCGGAAGACAAAGAAGAAACGCAAACAGTTACCGAAGAAGAGTTACCAGCCGTCGCTGAAGAGGGAGTTCCTGAAGAAAAGCCATTGGAAATTCCAGCAGAAGAAAAGCCAGCAGAGGTTGAGGCGGAAGAAGTACAAGCTGTCCCCGAAAGGAAAAAGAAAGAGGAAGAGGAAATCGTTGAAGAACGAACCTACACTATTCCTCTGCAGAAAGCGCTGGTTCGACCGCCGAAGAAGCGTGCTCCACGAGCCATGCAAATGATTAAAATCTTCATCACAAAGCACATGAAACTGGAAATGAAGGTTTCCGAAGAAGAGGAAGAAGGGGAGTTGCCTCAGCTCATAATCAGCGAGGAAGTTAACAGGAAAATCTGGGCTAGAGGCATAGAAAAGCCGCCTCGGAAAATCAGGGTTCGCGCAGCCAAAGACAAAGACGGCAACGTAACCGTTTACCTTGCGGAAGCGGCATAAGTCTTTCTGCTTTTGTCAGCAGTTCATCGGTTTCATTTCCCCTCTTAAAGCCCAAAACATAAAAATTAAAGCAGGAAATTATTTCTTAGTTTGATTTGCATACTGAGGAGGCTTACTTGACGTTGGGTTTCCGCCTCGGTCAATTGTCCAGTTGGACGCGTCCGTTGAATAAGGTTTTCTGAACTATTTTCCCAAGATGAAGCGATTTCAACTTCTGGTTCCAAAGCGTTCTTTGGTCAAGTTTTCTTTTCTTGGTGAGCTTCGTTTCGCGTAGCACTCTCGGCAATAGACTGGACTTGTGCCGTCTGGCTTGAAAGGAACTTCACATTCTTTTCCGCAGTCAGCGCAAGTTGCCTTGTGCACTTCTTTCTTACTAGCCATTCACTATTCAACTCCTACTGTGTTCGCTGCGTAAGGATTACTTCTTACACTTTTAACTGTTCATTTAATTTGTATCTCATGCTTATAAATTCAATGCTTACTATCTTCAGACCAGCGCGCGTTCAACGTAAATGATAGTCGAAGAACTCGCGTAACAGCGTGGCTGAGGGGGCATAGACCAGCCGAGATGCTTGAAAAACCCGCGGCGCGCGGTTTGTCCCGCATTTTATTGGTAGAATTTTGTTGTAAAATGTAGACCCCTCCCATTTCTTGAATGCTTGTTTTGGGTTGCTTTTGCGGTTTGGGGCTTGAAGCGGCGTTTGTTGGGATAAGAAGAATTCTAAGGAAAGTTGGGATCCTCCAGGTGCGAGCCTAATTGGGACATCTAGATGAGCCAAATATGGT
>Ga0187769_10000812_pt1 | contig 17249 bp, 16 predicted proteins | sample 0116_SJ02_MP02_1_FD_133140 | JGI IMG/M metagenome (GOLD analysis project Ga0187769, IMG submission 133140) | Tropical peat soil microbial communities from peatlands in Department of Meta, Colombia - 0116_SJ02_MP02_10_MG | ecosystem: Environmental > Terrestrial > Soil > Wetlands > Peat | place... | reverse complement strand
GAGTCCGGCCGCGCGAAATAGATGTATTCGAAGATGCAGGGACGCGGCGTCATCGGCGGGAACGGCTTGTGCGAATGGGCGCCGTCCTCGTCGAACACCAGCACTTCGCCATTCTCCACGTCGCGCACATATTGCGCGCCGATGATGTCGAGCGCGCAGGTCTCGGACGCGAGAATCGGACAGCCGTCGAGCTTGCCGAGCACCAGCGGCCTGATGCCGAGCGGGTCGCGGGCGCCGACGAGTTTCTTGTTGGTCAAACCGACGAAGGCATAGGCGCCTTCGAGCATGCGCAGCCCTTCGACGAAGCGGTCGACGAAGCGGTTGCGCTGCGAGCGCGCCACCAGATGCAGGATCACTTCGGTGTCGGTCGTCGACTGCATCATAGCGCCTTCGCGCACCAGCTGCCGGCGCAGCGTCAGGCCGTTGGTGAGATTGCCGTTATGGCCGATGGCAAAGCCGCCGGCGTTAAGCTCGGCGAATAGCGGCTGCACGTTGCGCAGGATGGTGCCGCCGGTGGTCGAATAGCGCACATGGCCGATCGCGGCGTTGCCGGGCAGGCGATCGATCACCTCGCGGCGCGAAAAGGCGTCGCCGACGAGGCCGAGCCGCCGCTCGGAGTGAAACCGCTTGCCGTCGAAGGAGACGATGCCGGCGGCTTCCTGGCCGCGATGCTGCAGCGCGTGCAGGCCGAGCGCGGTGATCGCGGCGGCGTCGGGGTGGCCGAAGATGCCGAATACGCCGCATTCTTCGCGCGGCCGGTCGGCGTCGAGGTCGAGGAGGGCGGGTTCCGTCATGGTCATCGGCGGTCCGTCATCTCAATGGCCCATACCGCTCGCCTGCAGCAAGCGCTGCATGCCGCTGCGGTTCGAGTGATCGTAGCCCGCATTTGCGCGATTCTCAGTCGGTCTGTCGAGTTCGCCGTGCTGATCCGGCGGGGCTTCCGGGGTATCGGTTTCCTCCGGCCGCGGCCGCTTCAGCTTCTTCAAAATGGTGCCTTCGGGGTCCTCCGGCAACATCGACATCAGCCATTGGCCGGTCCCGGCCAGGACCACCCGCGATTTGGCGCTCTTGACCCATTCCGGCTGGCTGCGGTCGGGCACCAGCCAGCTAAAGAACTGGAACGCCACGACCACGATCACGAGGCCGCGCCCGAGCCCGAACAGGAAGCCAAGCGTCCGATCGAGGGCGCCGACGCGGCTATCGAGCACCATGTCCGAGATCCTGACGGTCAGGACCGAGACCACGAGCAGCGTGCCCAGAAACACGCCGCCGATCACCGCGACCGCGGCGACGATGTCGTTGTTGAAGTACTGCCGGGCCAGCGGCAGCAGCTTGGAATAGGAGTAGAGCGTGACCAGGGCCGCCAGTACCCAGGCCGCGATTGAGAGCACCTCGCGCATGAAGCCGCGGACCATGGCAAGCAGCCCGGAAATCAGCATGACAACGATAAGCACGATGTCGAGCAGCGTAATTGGCATCGTCCGCTGGTCCGCTGGCTGATCGGAACTCGCCCGCTCGCTTATCCGCCGGGTCTGCGTGGGGCTTCTCGAAACGCGAGCCGTGTATAGCCGGGCCGATAAACCGCGTCACCCATCTTTCTCGCAGGCCCCGTCGACTTGCCTATGGTTAAGAGTCTTGGGTTTGAGAGTCTGGCCGGCGACCCGCTCCGGGACGAGATCTGCGATCGAGCCTATGCGTCTTGACCGCCGACCCGCCGCAACGGCGGTGCGCCGTCCCGCGCGATATCGACGACGAGGCTCGCGAGCGCGTTGATCGTCACCAGTGAAAAGCCGCTGGGGGCTTCGGGGCTCGCGGCTTCCGGGACAATCGCCCGCGCAAAGCCGAGCTTCTGCGCTTCCTTGAGCCGAGCCGCGGTCTGCGGCACCGGCCGCACCGCCCCGGAAAGCGACACTTCGCCGAGATAGACGGCATCTGCCGGCAGCGGTGCGCGGGCCAGCGAAGAGACCAAGGCTGCCGCGGCAGCGACGTCGGCCGCGGGCTCCTGGATGCGCAGGCCGCCGGCGACATTGAGGTAGACATCGTGGCCGGAGAGGCGAACGCCGCAATGGGCCTCGAGTACCGCGAGCACCATCGACAGCCGGTTGGGGTCCCAGCCGACCACGGCGCGGCGCGGGGTGCCGAGCGTCGTCGGGGCGACCAGCGCCTGGATTTCGACGAGCAGCGGCCGCGTCCCCTCGATGCCGGCGAACACCGCGGTGCCGGGGCTGCCGAGGTCGCGTTCGGACAGGAACAGCTCGGACGGATTGGCGACCTCGCACAATCCGGCTCCCGTCATCTCAAACACGCCAATCTCGTCGGTCGGACCGAAGCGGTTCTTGATCGCGCGCAGGATGCGGAACTGCTGCGCGCCTTCGCCCTGGAACGACAGCACGGCGTCGACCATGTGCTCGACTACGCGCGGGCCGGCGATCTGGCCGTCCTTGGTGACGTGGCCGACCAGGACCACGGCGGCGCCGGTGCGCTTGGCGAAGCGAATGAGCTCGGCGGCGGCGCCGCGGACCTGAGTGACCGTGCCGGGGGCGGCATCGACCGCCTGCGTCCACATGGTCTGGATCGAATCGATCACCAGAAGGTTCGGCGGCGGGCCTTGAGAGAGCGTCGCCACGATGTCCTCGATCGAGGTTTCAGCGGCGGTCTCGACCGCCGCCTCGGCGAGGCCGAGCCGCTCGGCGCGCAGCCGCACCTGCGCGACCGCCTCCTCGCCGGAGATGTACACCGCGCGGTGCTTGCCGCGGGCGAACGCGGCCGCGACTTCGATGAGCAGGGTGGATTTGCCGATGCCGGGATCGCCGCCCAGGAGCAGTACCGAGCCGCGGACCAGGCCGCCGCCGATGACGCGATCGAATTCGGCGATGCCGGAGGCAAGGCGGGGTGTCGGTTGCGGCTGCCCCTTGAGCGGCTCGGTGGCGAACAGGCGACCCTTGCGCAACGTGCGCGCCGGCGCAGCCGCACTTTCCTCGACGAAGGTATTCCATTCGCCGCAGGCCTCGCAGCGGCCGGCCCAGCGGGCCGCGGACGCGCCGCAGTTCTGACAGACAAAGGTTTGTGCTCGCGCCGCCATGTCAGGCCCCGCGATAGATCAAACGGCAGCGCGGGCCAAGCCGGGTCAGGATCTCGTAGCCGATGGTCCCGGCGGCGGCGGCGACATCGTCGACACCGATCCCTTCGCCGATGAAGGTCGCCACATCGCCGCGCTGGACGACGCCTTCGGGGAGCTCGGTGACGTCGAGGCAAACGAGGTCCATCGAAATTCTGCCGGCGAACGGGCAAAGCCTGCCGGCAACGATCGCCGCGCCGCCGCGCGCGCCATCGGTGCCGCTCGCGGCGCGAAGGAGACCGTCGGCATAACCGAGCGCGGCGACGGCGAGGCGCGAATTGCGTTTCGCCGTCCATGCCGCGCCATAGCCGACCGCCTCGCCGCGATCGACGTTGCGGACTTGCAGGATACGCCCGGTCAGTTCAACGACGCCGCGCATCGGATTGGGCCGGGTCGGCGTCGGATTGATGCCGTAGAGCGCGGCGCCCGGCCTCGCGATGTCGAAAACCGCTACGTCCCCGAGGAAGATGCCGGCGGAATTGGCGAGCGAGGCCGGAACGCCGGAATAAAGCGAACGGACCTCGCGAAACGCCTTGATCTGACCAGCATTGAGCGCGTGGCCGACGATTTCGGCGCAGGCCAGATGGCTCATCAACAGCGTGATGCCGTGATTTAAGGTCTGCACACGCGCGGCGAGCGCCGCCGCCTCGGCGCCGGAAATGCCGAGCCGGTTCATGCCGGTATCGACGTGGAGCGCGGCGCCGCCGCGCCAGGTCCTGGCGGCGACGAAAGCGTCCCATTCGGCAAGCTCGGTCATACTGTTGATGACCGGCCGCACATCAAGCTCGACGAAGGCGTTTGCGGCCTCGGGCGCAAATCCGTTGAGGACGTAGATCGCGGCCTGCGGCGCGCAACTGCGCGCACGGCGCGCCTCGACGATGTTGGCGACGAAGAATGTCGTGCAGCCGGCGGCCGCGAGTTTGGTGGTGACCGGCTCGAGGCCGAGCCCGTAGGCATTGGCTTTGACGACGGCGGCGCATTCAACGGTGATGAGGTGGCGCACCAGCGCCCGCCAATTCGCCTCGACAGTGTCGAGATCGACGGTCAGCGTCGCGCCGGTCTCGGGATCGGCCCGGGGGTCGATCGAGGGGGGCAGGGTTTCCGCAAGCGCCATGGCGGCGTTATGACCGGCGCGGTGGCGGGGGTAAAGCGCCGAGTGGAGGCCTAGAAACTTGGCCCGTGAGCAGTGTCGAGATTGGCAAAGCGGGTGACTGCGGCGTCGAACTGCAATTCGATCGTGCCGGTCGGGCCGTGGCGCTGCTTGCCGATGATCACCTCGGCCTTGCCCTCCACGCGGTTACCTTCTGCCTGCCATTCGTCCATTTTCTCGCGGTTCGAATCCGACGGTTTGCGCATTTGGTGGTAATATTCCTCGCGGAATACGAACAGAACCACGTCGGCGTCCTGTTCGATCGAGCCCGATTCACGCAGATCGGAAAGCTGCGGCCGCTTGTCGTCGCGCTGCTCGACCTGCCGCGACAATTGCGAGAGCGCGAGGATCGGAACGTTGAGCTCCTTCGCCAGCGCCTTGAGCCGGGTGGTGATTTCGGTGATCTCCTGCACCCGGTTTTCGCTGGAGCGGCGACTTGTTCCTTGCAGGAGCTGCACGTAATCGATCACCAGGAGATCGAGGCCGCGCTGGCGCTTGAGCCGCCGCGCCCGCGCGGCCAATTGGCCGATCGATAGACCGCCGGTCTCGTCGACGTAAAACGGCAGGGTTTGCAGCTCGATCGAGACGTCCTTGATCTTCTCGAAATCGGCTTCGTCGATGGCGCCGCGGCGAATCTTGTTCGACGGAATTCCGGTTTGTTCGGAGATGATCCGGGTCGCAAGCTGCTCCGCCGACATTTCCAAGGAGAAGAAACCGACGATGCCGCCATTGACGGTCGCCATATGTCCATCGGCGCGAACCTCGCCCGACCACGCCCTGGCGACGTTGTAGGCGATGTTGGTCGCGAGTGCGGTCTTGCCCATGCCTGGCCGGCCCGCCAGGATGATCAAGTCGGAGGGCTGCAGTCCGCCCATGCGCGAGTCGAGGTCGGTCAGTCCGGTAGCGAGGCCGGACAGGCTGCCGTCGCGCTGATAGGCATGCGCCGCCATGTCGACCGCGGTGGTGAGCGCCTGGGCGAAGCGCTGGAAACCGCTCTCGTAGCGGCCGGTTTCGGCGAGCTCATAAAGCTTGCGCTCGGCGTCCTCGATATGGCTCTGCGGTGTCGCCTCGACCGGGGCGTCGTAGGCGAGGTTGACCATGTCCTCGCCGATGGCGATCAGGTCGCGGCGGATCGAGAGGTCATAGACGGTGCGGCCATAGTCCTCGGCATTGATGATGGTGGTCGCCTCGGCCGCGAGCCGCGCCAGATATTGGTTGACGGTCAGGCCGGCGATATCGAATTCCGCCGGCAGGAAGGTCTTGAGCGTGACCGGCGTCGCCAGTTTGCCGGCCCGGATCAGGCTGCCGCCGAGCTCGAAGATGCGCTGGTGGATCGGCTCGAAGAAATGCTTCGGCTCGAGGAAGTCGGAGACGCGATAAAACGCCTCGTTATTGACCAGGATCGCGCCAAGCAGCGCCTGCTCGGCCTCGATATTGTGCGGCGGCGCGCGGAACGCTGGTTCCGCCGGAGCCTGCTTGCGTAGAGCCGAATCGATTGCAGCCATGGTCCCGATCAGGGGATTTGCCTGTGGCCAATTTGCGGTCACTCGACATTGTGGGTCACTCTACGACGGCGGCGCGCCCGTAACTCCGCAACGACCGCACGCAACCACCCCGCTTTGTCGATAATCGAGCGGCGGCGCCAAGGGAAATCCTCGGCTGCCGCTGTCCCCACTACTCACCGCGCCGGCGTCAGCAACCGCGATGGCGCCAATCGGCGCTTGACGGCTCCTCCGCCGCCGCGCAGCCGCCCCGCGCTATTCGCCGGCGAGTCGCAGCTGCGCGGGATAGCCGGTGTCGAGCGCGCGTAGCCGCGCTTCCTCGGTGACAATATAGTCGCGGGTCTGCGGTACGACGCCTTTGCGTTTGGCGATCTGGATCTGGAACACGACCATGTCGCTCTCGCGAAACGCCATCTCGGATGCGGCGAGGTAGAACTCCCACATGCGCACGAACCGCTCGTCGTAGAGCCGCTCGGCCTCTTCGCGATGGGCGAGGAACCGCTCGCGCCAGGCGTTGAGCGTCTTGGCATAGTGAAGCTGCAGCACCTCGACGTCGGTGACGACCAGTCCGACGCGCTGGATCGGGGCCAGCACCTCGGAGAGCGCCGGAATATAGCCGCCGGGGAAGATGTATTTGGCGATCCATGGATTGGTGACGCTGGGCGGGCCGCTGCGGCCGATCGTGTGCAGCAGAAGAACACCGTCGTCGCTGAGGAGCTGCGCGCATTTTCGGAAGAAGGTATCGTAGAACCCGACCCCGACATGCTCGAACATTCCGACCGAAACGATCCGATCGAAGCGGCCGGAAATATCGCGATAGTCGATGAGCCGGAACACGGCGGCTTCGGCCAGGCCGCGCTCGACCGCTCGGTGCTGGGCGCGCGCGTGCTGCTCGTGTGACAGCGTGATGCCGGTGACCGCTGCGCCCGCGATCTCGGCCAGGTAGAGCGCAAGGCCGCCCCAGCCGCAGCCGATGTCGAGGACGCGGGCGCCAGGTTCGACTAGAAGCTTTGCGGCGAGATGGCGCCGCTTGGCGAGCTGGGCGTCGTCGAGCGAGGCGCTCGGATTTTCGAAATAGGCGCAGCTGTATTGCTGGTCGCTGTCGAGGAACAGCGAATAGAGCCGGCCGTCGAGATCGTAATGGTGCGCGACGTTCTGCCGCGACCGTGAGCGCAGATTGAATTGCTGCAGCCGGCGGAACAGATAGCGCAACAGCCGCGCCGGCAGCGCCCACCTCGGCGTGGCGATCTCATTCTGGCGCATCAACAACGCGACGATGTCGGCAATCGAGCCTTGCTCGAGGACGAAGGTGCCGTCCATATAGGCTTCGCCCAGCCGCAGCTCAGGATCGAGCAATACCGCGCGCTGTGCCTTTGCGCTGGTGAAGCGCACCGCCAGCGGCGAACCGGTGCCGTCGCCGAAACTGTAGGTGTTGCCTGCGGCGGAGGTGACTCGCAGCGAGCCGCGGCGGATAAATCGACTTAAGAATACCGACAGCAATCGATCCACGAACTGCCTCCACGCACGATCGGCCTCGGCGCACGCAAATGTGACAATCGGCGCCTTTGCCAAAGGACCGTGCCAAGGCACGCGCCAAGGCGCGCGGCGCTTGCGCCGGTTCTCTCCGGGGCGACCAACCGGGGCGATCAACGCCTTGCGCCGGCGGCGTTTTGTGCCTGCCGTCATTAAAACAAAATCCTCATGAACCAGCAATGCGCGCGGCCGCCGTCTCCTTGCCGGCATCGCAAAACTCGCACTCGCGTTTGGCCGGTTTTGGGGTAAGGATAGCGGGCCAAGCCGAAAAGACTAAACGAGGAGGTCAGGGTGAGCCGCGGTGTTGCGCTTGTGATCGGCCTGCTGGCGGGATTGGCGCCGGCTGCGGCGCAGGCCCAGACCAATATCGACCAGGGCAAGTCGCCGGCGCAGATTTTTGCCGAGACGTGCGCGGCTTGCCACAAGGGGGCACGCGGGCTCGCCAATGGCAAAGGCAGCTTCGCGCTGACCGAATTCCTGCACGAGCATTACACTACCAGCCGCGATCAAGCGGCGGCGCTTGCCGCCTATGTGCTCGGGGCCGGGAGCGGTCCGAAGCCGCCGATTGAGCGCCCCGCGAACGCGGCCGGGGAACCCAAAACCAATGGCCGGCAGACGCGAAAGCCGGAGGAGGGAACGTCGCCGGCGACCGCCAAGCTGCAGCCCGCTCCCGCCGAGGAGGCGAAGCCCCGCGACGGCGCGATCGCCGTCGAGGAGCCGAGCCGAACCGGCCGGCAGCCGACAGACAAGCGCCACCCGATCACCGCAACACGCGGCCGTCACCGCGAACCGGAGGCGCCATCCTCCAACGCGGAACCGGGCGCAGACGTCAATGAGTCCGGCACGGCCGCCCGAGAGCCCGCCGCCCGAGAGCCCGCCGCGGCCGACGCCAATCCGCGCGCGCCGGAGACGCCAAGCGCGGACGCGAATCCGACCGCCGGCGCAGCGGTGTCGACGGATTCGAATGCCGGCGAGAATGCGCCGGTGCCGCGCGACAATATTCCCGACTAGCGCCAGGGGCGCCGAAATCAGCTCTTTCCGGCAGGGACCGGGGTTTCGGCCGGTTCGGCCTCTTCGCTCGTGCGCAGCGACTGCGCCGCTTCGGGCTCGAAGAACGCCTCCGCCGCTGCCACCGCGGCCTGTTCCGGCGTCGGCTCCTCGCGCAGCTGCGTGACGTCCTCGCCGCGCTCGATGCGTGCCGCCTCGTCGTTGTTGCGCGCCACGATGACGGTAATCGACGTCTCGATCTCCGGGTGCAGCGAAACCGGCACGGTGTGCTGGCCGATGGTCTTGATCGGCGCGTTGAGCACGATCTGATTGCGGTTCACTGTAAAACCCGCCGTCGCGATCAGGGTAACGAGGTCGCGCGGCGAGACCGATCCGAACAGCTGCCCCGCTTCCGAGGCTTGCCGCAGCACCGTGAATTTCTTGCCGTCGAGTTTTTCGGCGACGACCCCGGCTTCGCCCTTGAGCGCGAGCGAGCGCGCCTCAAGCTCGCTCTTCATCGTCTCGAACCGCGCGCGGTTCTCGGCGGTGGCGCGCAGGGCCTTGCCCCGGCGCAGCAGAAAGTTGCGGGCAAAGCCGTCCTTGACGCGTACGACATCGCCCATCTGGCCCAGGCGGGCTACGCGCTCGAGCAAGATCACTTCCATCTCGATTTCTCCTTCGGCGCCCGGTGGCCTCGCGCGGCGCCAAGTCTTGGTGGATCAAGTCCTGGCGGATCAAGTCCTGGCGGATCAAGTCCTGGCGGATCAAGTCCTAGCGGATCACGTAGGGCAGCAGGCCGAGGAAACGCGCGCGCTTGATCGCTTGCGCAAGCTCGCGCTGCCTTTTCGCCGAAACCGCGGTGATGCGGCTCGGAACGATCTTGCCGCGTTCCGACACGAAGCGCTGCAGCAGCTTGACGTCCTTGTGGTCGATCTTGGGCGCATTGGCGCCCGAGAACGGACAGCTCTTGCGGCGGCGGAAGAAGGGACGGCGTGCGCCAGCCGATTGGGGTGAAAACGCCATGTTTATTCCTCCGTCGCCGCTTCGGCTTCCTCAGCGCCCTCGCGCGGACGGCGATCACGGTCGCGGTCGCGGTCCCGGTCACGAGGCCGATCGCCCCGATCGCCCCGATCACCCCGCCGCTCGTCGCGGTCCCGGTCGCGTTCGGCGCGGCGCATCATCGCCGAGGGACCTTCCTCGAGCTCGTCGACCCGGATCGTGAGATAGCGCAGGACGTCTTCGTTGAGCCGTTCCAGGCGCTCGATCTCGTTCACCGCGGCCGGCGGTGCGTTGAGGTTCATCAGCGTAAAATGCGCTTTGCGATTTTTGCGCAGCCGATAGGAGAGGGATTTCACGCCCCAGTATTCGGTCTTGGCGACGGTGCCGCCCAGTCCCTCAACAATGCCCTTCAAGTGCGCTGTCAATTCCTCCACCTGCTGCGCGCTCGCATCCTGGCGCGCAAGGTAGATATGCTCGTAGAGCGGCATGGCTGCCCTTTCCTGTTGCTCTCGCCCGCTCCCGGCGCCAAGCCCCTCGAGCCCTTCGGGAAAGGCTCGAATGCTCTGAAGGCGGGGACACCGGACGCCGGACCGTGATCCTACCGCGCATGGTGGCGCTTGAGTTTGCGGAAACCCGGTAAGCGGTGGTCCGCAAAGATGCGCCGGCGCGGCCGTCCGTTCAGCCCCCGGCCGGGGTCGAGCGGAAAAGACGGCCTTATACGCGGCTCGCGCAGAAAGGCAAGGCGGATCAGGCGCCGCTTGGCCGGCCGGGATCGGCCTGAATGAGCTCGGCCAGCCGCACCGCTAATTGGACGCCTTCGCGGATTTGCTTCGGGCTGGCGTCGGCAGCCGCAGGCTTGGCGCGCAGCTTCTGCAGCCTGGCGAGCAACAGCTCCAGGCTCCGCTTCAGGAGCCGTTGCCGAAACTGCGGATCCCGCCGCGCCTGGGCCAGTTCGGCGTCGCTCACCGGTGCAAAGGCGCTCATGCAGATGGCTCGCCAATGATCTCGAAATAGCGTCGGATTCCGAGCCTGCCCAAGCTAACAAAGGTCGGTTGTCGCTTCCTTACCCGCGCCGCGGACCCGTGCCGCTCCCTTGACTCGACCTTGATCGCGGTATCTTTCGCCGCTTTCAGGGGGAGCCAATGGCGGCGGCCTTCGTTTTTCCCGGACAGGGCAGTCAGGCGGTCGGCATGGGCAAGGCGCTGGCCGAGACCTTTGCCGCGGCGCGGGAGGTCTTCGCTGAAGTCGACGCGGCGCTCGGAGAACGGCTCAGCGATATCATCTGGAACGGACCGGCGGAGGCGCTGACGCTGACCGAGAACGCGCAGCCCGCGCTGATGGCGGTATCGGTGGCGGCGTTCCGGGTCCTTGAAACAGAAGCCGGCGTCGATCTGGCGCGCGATGCCGCCTTTGTCGCCGGTCACTCGCTCGGCGAATATTCGGCGCTCGCTGCCGCGCGCTCGCTGACGCTCGCCGATGCGGCGCGGCTCCTGCGGATTCGCGGCCGGGCGATGCAGAAGGCGGTGCCGGTTGGCGTCGGCGCCATGGCCGCGCTCATCGGCATTGAATTGGACGCCGCCAAAGCGATCGCCGCCGAGGCCGGCGGCATCTGCGCCGCCGGAAACGACAATGGCGGCGGACAAGTCGTATTGTCCGGCGAGAAATCGGCGGTCGAGCGCGCCGTCGAGATCGCAAAGGCGCGCGGCGTGAAGCGGGCGATGATGTTGCCAGTGTCGGCGCCGTTCCACTGCGCGCTGATGCAGCCGGCCGCGGACGCGATGGCCGAGGCGCTCTCGCGCGTCGCGGTGAAGGTGCCCCGGGTCCCGCTCGTTGCCAATGTATTAGCGCAGCCGGTGAGCGATCCGGACGTTATCGTGCGTTGCCTCATCGAGCAGGTCACCGGCACGGTTCGCTGGCGCGAATCGGTGCTTTTCATGGCGCAGGCCGGCGTGACCAAGTTCTACGAGGTCGGCGCCGGCAAAGTGCTTGCCGGCCTGATCAAGCGCATCGCCGAGACGGCCGGCGCAACTTCGATCGGCACGCCTGAAGATGTCACCCGCTTCAAAGCTGAACGCGGTTGAGCTCGGCGTCGGGAAGGGACTGTCATGTTCGAACTCACCGACAAGCGCGCGTTGATCACCGGAGCGACCGGCGCGATCGGCGGCAGCATCGCTCGAGCCCTGCACGCCCAGGGCGCCACCGTCGCGATCTCGGGGACGCGGGCGGAGATTCTCGACCAGCTTGCCGCCGATCTTGGCGGGCGCGTTCACGTCCTGCCTTGCAATCTCGCTGACGGCGCCGCGACCGAGGCGCTCGTGCCCCGCGCCGAAGAAGCCATGGGTGCGCTCGACGTGCTCGTCGCCAATGCCGGCGTGACCAGGGACAATCTGTTCGTGCAGTTGCGCGACGAGGATTGGGAACAGGTCATCGCCATCAATCTCACCGCCACGTTTCGACTCGCGCGCGCCGCCGTGCGCGGGATGATGCGTCGCCGGTTCGGGCGCGTCATCGCGATCACTTCGGTGGTCGGCACCGCCGGCAATCCTGGGCAGGCGAATTATGCCGCCGCCAAGGCGGGGATTACCGGCATGATCAAGGCGATCGCGCACGAATATGCCAAGCGCGGCGTCACCGCCAATTGCGTTGCGCCCGGCTTCATCGTCACGCCGATGACCGAAAAGCTTAACGACAAACAACGCCAGGCCATCCTCGAGCGGATTCCGGCAAGCCGTGCCGGCACGACCGCGGAGGTGGCCGCCGCAGTCGCATTCCTGGCCTCGGACGAAGCCGCTTACGTGACCGGTCAGACGTTGCATGTGAACGGCGGAATGGCCATGATTTGAATGTGATAGAGCGCGCGCCCGTCGCGTGCCGCCGCGCTAGTCAACGCGGTGGAAGTGTGGTAACCGAACCGCGACTGGGCTGGGGTGCCGGCAAGCCGGAGGAGCGGGGCGCAAACGTCCGCCTCTGATCGGTGTCGACCCGCGGCCGTCGCCCACGACGAGACCGCGACGTGATTGATTAGGGTCGCCTTGAAACATGAGGTTGGAACGATGAGTGATATTGGCGAGCGGGTTAAGAAGATCGTCGTGGAGCACCTCGGCGTCGAGCCCGACAAGGTGACCGAGAACGCCAGCTTCATCGACGATCTCGGCGCCGATAGCCTCGACACGGTCGAGCTCGTCATGGCTTTCGAGGAGGAATTTGGTTGCGAGATTCCGGACGATGCCGCCGAAACCATTTTGACTGTGGGCGACGCCATCAAATTTCTCGAAAAGAACGCCAAGAGCTGATACCGGGCGTTGTCCCGTTGCCCCCGGATCGCGGGTCTGCGCGTAGAGATCGAGCCGCGGCTGCAGCGGTCGGGCCGGTTGCCCACTGGCAGCAAGGCGATATTTACAGCATTTTCAGCCAAAGCTTTCGCCGGGGCCGCCGATGATGAGGCGCGTCGTCATCACGGGCATGGGTATGGTGACGCCGCTCGGCTGCGGCGTCGAGCACACGTGGCAGCGGCTGCTCGCCGGACAGAGCGGGATTGCTCGCATCGAAAAGTTCGAAGTTTCCGATCTGGCGTGTCGGATTGCCGGTCAGGTCCCGTTCGGCGACGGCGCCGACGGCACCTTCAACGCGGACCGGTGGATGGAGCCGAAGGAGCGGCGCAAGGTCGACGACTTTATCCTTTATGCCATGTCGGCGGCGCAACAGGCCCTCGACGATGCCGACTGGCATCCGCGCGAATACGGCGACCAGATCGCGAGCGGCGTGCTGATCGGCTCGGGAATCGGCGGCATCGAGGGCATCGCTGAAACGGCGGTGATCTTGCGCGACCGGGGTCCGCGCCGGGTCTCGCCGTTCTTTATTCCGGGCCGGATCATCAATCTGGCCTCGGGCTACGTTTCGATCGCGCACGCGTTGAAGGGTCCAAACCACGCCGTGGTCACCGCCTGTTCGACCGGCGCCCACGCCATCGGCGATGCCGGCAGGCTCATCGCGCTGGGCGACGCCGACGTGATGGTGGCGGGCGGCGCCGAATCGCCGGTCAGCCGCATCGCACTTGCCGGATTTGCGGCCTGTCGGGCGCTGTCGACGGCGTTCAACGACGCGCCCGAGCGCGCGTCGCGGCCGTATGACCGCGACCGCGACGGTTTTGTCATGGGCGAAGGCGCCGGCGCTCTGGTGCTTGAAGAGTACGACCACGCCAAGCGGCGCGGCGCCCACATCTATGGCGAGCTTGTCGGCTACGGTCTTTCCGGCGACGCCTTTCACATCACCGCACCGGCCGAGGACGGCGACGGCGCATTTCGCTGCATGAAGGCGGCGATTCGTCGCGCCGAGATTTCGCCCGGCGACATCGATTACATCAACGCTCACGGAACCTCGACGCCGCTCGGCGACGAGATCGAGCTTAAGGCCGTCGAGCGGCTGGTCGGCAATTCCGCCGGCCGCATCGCGATGTCGTCGACCAAATCTTCGGTCGGTCACCTTCTCGGCGCCGCCGGCGCGGTCGAGGCGATCTTCTGCTTGTTGGCGATCCGCGACGAGGTCGCCCCCGCGACCCTCAACCTCGAAAATCCGTCGGTCTCGACCGCCATCGACCTGGTGCCGCTCAAGCCGCGCAAGCGTGCGATCAACATCGCGCTGTCGAACTCGTTCGGCTTCGGCGGCACCAACGCTTCGCTGGTGTTTCGCCGGATGCAATAGCGCTGCCGTCACCTTTCCGCCATATTTGCTCCGCAGTCGCCTGCGATGCAGTAGTTGATGTTTGGGCCGTCAAACACGCGTGGGGGACGGAAGGACTGCAAAACTTAGGTCCAGGCACGGGGGTAGTGCTGAGTATGTTTTGCACAAATACGGACGGCCGACGGTGACCGGGTCCGATCGACCGCCTAAGGGGAGCGAACGCGCCGCGCCGGGCTGGCGGGCCGCGCCTGCGCGCGCTGCCGGCGAACTGGAGCACGCGTCGCGCTCGGGCGCTGCCGCGGCGGAGCAGGCTTCGAGCGCACCCAAACCGGCCGGCCGGGGAACGACCCCGCCGAGCCGCGGCGTCGGACCGGACGCGATCATGTCGGAACGAAACGCGTCCGCAGCGCCGCGATCGCGATCGGCTCTGGCGGCCGCCGACGAGTCAGTGCAAGCTCTGTCCGAGCGGTTGGCAAACGGAACCGGCGCGGTTTCTGCCGCTTGGTCCTGGCGGAAAAGAGGCCCGGACTTGCGCCCGACGACGGCAGGCGAACCTTATCCGTCGCAGTCGCAGCGATCGCCGAATGGAATGGGCACGGCCGCGATGGATATGAGAAACGCCAGGCCGATTACACCGCGCAGCCCGCGCACCGCTTTGGAGCCGGATATGATCGAGGCGCCGGCGCGGCGCTCAAAGAGCGCGCGCCATCCGTTCGTCGTCGTCGGCAACGCGATCATCAGCCTGTTTGTGCTCTTGGCGATTGTCGCCGGCATCGCGCTCGTCTCCGGCAAACAACGATTCGAAGCGCCCGGTCCGCTGCCGGAAGACAAGGTCGTCAATATCCCGCGCGGCTCCGGCATCCGCGATATCGCCGATGTGCTCAGCCGCGAAGGTGTGATCGACCAGTCTTGGGTGTTCATCGGCGGCGTGCTCATGCTCAAGGCGCGCGAAGATCTCAAGGCCGGCGAATACCAGTTCAGGGCGCATGCGAGCCTGCGCGACGTGGTCGCCACCATTGTCGAGGGGCGCGTGGTGACGCACCAGCTCGCCATCCCGGAGGGCCTGACCTCGGAGCAGATCGTCGCCAAGCTCCTCGAGGACGACGTGCTGACCGGCAACGTCAAGGAAATTCCGCGCGAAGGCAGCCTGCTCCCCGACACCTATAACTTCACCCGCGGCGTCACCCGCGAGCAGATAATCCAACGCATGCAACAGGCGCAGCAGCATCTGCTCAAGGACATCTGGGACCACCACTCCCTCGATCTGCCGGTGAAGACGCCGGAGCAGCTGGTCATTCTCGCTTCGTTGGTCGAGAAAGAGACCGGCAAGCCTGAGGAGCGCACCCGCGTCGCCGCGGTGTTCGTCAATCGGCTGAAGCAGAAGATGAAGCTGCAGTCCGATCCAACCATCATCTACGGACTGGTCGGCGGCAAGGGCACGCTCGGCCGGCCAATCATGAAGAGCGAGATCGACCAGCCGACCCCGTACAACACCTATCAGATCGACGGGTTGCCGCCCGGCCCGATTGCCAATCCCGGCCGCGCTTCGCTCGAAGCCGCCGCCAATCCGGCCCGCACCCGCGAGCTCTATTTCGTGGCCGACGGCACCGGAGGCCACGCCTTCGCCGAAACCTACGAGCAGCATCTCAGGAACGTCACGCGGCTGCGCCAGTCGGAGGCCGACCAGAAGGATCAGGCTCCCGCCAACGCCCAGCTGGTTTCGTCGCCGCCGCAGGCGCCGGCTGCGACGCCCGCGGCCGCGCCGCCGCCGGCTCCGGCGCGCCGCGCCAATCACCGCAACCAACAGCACTAAGGCTTGTGAGCGCGAAAAGCCGCCGCTAAGTTCGGCGCGATTTTTCGCCGCTGTTCCGCCGGAGACCGCGATTCATGGCGCTGTCGAGCATGACCGGTTTTGCTCGCGGCCACGGCGTTCACGGTTCTTACGCCTGGGCCTGGGAAGTCAAATCAGTCAACGGCAAGGGCCTCGATCTGCGGCTTCGGCTGCCGCCCGGATGGGACGCGATCGAGGCTCCGGTGCGGGCGCTTGCGGCCTTAAAGCTCGCGCGCGGCTCAGTTCAGGCCGGCCTCACCGCGGAGCGCACCGGCATTGCGCCGGCGGTGCGGGTCAATACCGCGGTGCTCGAGGCGTTTCTGACGACCATACGCGAACTCGCGCCGGGCATCGAGGCCTCGCCGCCCTCGCTCGACGGGCTCCTGGCGCTCAAAGGCGTGATCGAAGTCGGCGAAACCGACGAGAGCGAGGAGGAGCGGCGTGGCGCGGAGGCTGCGGTGACCGAAGGTTTCGCCGCGGTGATCGGCGCGCTCGCTGAAATGCGCCGGCGCGAAGGGGCGGCACTCGGCGAGGTCCTCAAGGCGCGGCTCGGCGAAATTGCCGCGCTGACGCAGCGCGCCGAACGCACACCCGGCCGCCGGCCCGAGGCGATACGCGCGCGCCTTGCCGAGCAGATCGCAACGCTGTTGTCGCAATCCGATCGATTCGATCCCGATCGGCTGCATCAGGAGGCGATCCTGATCTCGACCAAGGCCGACGTGCGCGAGGAGCTCGATCGCCTGAGCGCGCATGTCGCGCAGGCGCGGCTCTTGATCGGGGAGGGCGGGCCGATCGGCCGCCGTCTCGATTTTCTCGCCCAAGAGCTCAATCGCGAAGCCAATACGCTGTGCGCCAAGGCGAACGATGTCGAACTCACGACGATCGGCATGGAGCTCAAGGCCGCGGTCGAGCAATTTCGCGAGCAAGTGCAGAACGTGGAATAGCGATGGCGCTGGGGGGACGAAGTCGACAGAAAATTGCGCGCCGCGGCCTCATGCTGGTCCTGTCGTCGCCGTCCGGCGCCGGCAAGACCACGCTGTCGCGGATGCTGCTCAAGGCCGACCGCAACATCGAGCTGTCGGTGTCGGTGACGACGCGCCCGCGACGGCGCGGCGAGGTCGACGGGCGCGACTATCATTTCATCGCGCCGGCGCAGTTCAAGGCGATGGTGAGATCGGGCGAGCTCCTGGAATGGGCGGAAGTCTTCGGCCACAGCTACGGCACGCCGCGGCGGCCGGTGGAGAAGGCGTTGCGAGCCGGGCGCGATATGCTGTTCGACATCGATTGGCAGGGCACCCAGCAGCTGCGTGAGAAGGCGCGTGACGATCTCGTCAGCGTCTTCATCCTGCCGCCCAGCGTCAGGGAGCTGGAGCGTCGGCTCAAGCGTCGCGCCCAGGATAGCCACGTCATCATCGGCTCGCGGATGGCCAAGGCCGCAGGCGAGATGAG
>Ga0187769_10000811_pt1 | contig 17261 bp, 21 predicted proteins | sample 0116_SJ02_MP02_1_FD_133140 | JGI IMG/M metagenome (GOLD analysis project Ga0187769, IMG submission 133140) | Tropical peat soil microbial communities from peatlands in Department of Meta, Colombia - 0116_SJ02_MP02_10_MG | ecosystem: Environmental > Terrestrial > Soil > Wetlands > Peat | place... | reverse complement strand
CCCTCTCACCTTCCAATTTCGAACCTAACTCTAACACAGCGGCGCGACGCTAGGATGCGTCGACGCGTTTATCGAAGGCGTCCACGGCGGCGGTAATTGCCGCGAGATATGCAGAGAACGCGCCGCGATCGAGCGCCCTCTCCGGCCGCTTCCCTTCCCGCACGTCGAGCACGGCGTCAAACGGCGCGGCATCAAACCCGAGCAGCGCCGCCAATCGACGGCAGCTTTCGCGCCGCGCCTCCGGCGGCTCAACTCCGAGCGCAAGCAGCGCGTGACGGAAAAGCGTGGCGAACGCCGGAATCGAACCCAACAGAATCGGGCCAAGTTCGGCATCTCCAGCACCAGCCGCCAGCGCGGCTTGGCGCAAACGCAACAAGTTGACGCGCAATTCGCGTTCGACCTGGTGGCGATGGCGGTCCATGGGGATTTCCAACTGCGAGAAAACGTCGTCTCCCGACAGTACGCGATGCCGTGTGCGGATGTCGAGAAACTCGATCGCAAACACGTCGGCGGCGCTGTGCAATTCGTCAAGAGTCAAGAGTAATGGCGCGGGGTGCCCCTTGCGCGTCCAGAGATAGACGACCGGATGCAGACGCGTGAGGGCGTCGGCGTCCAGGCGATTGAATACGCCGAGAAGATTCAGGTCGGAGTGGCCTCCGTGATATTCGCCGCCTGCCGCGGAACCGTAAAGCAGGAACGAGATCAGGTTCGCGCCCGCCGCGCTCTTGATGTCTTCAGCGAGTCCGCTCACTTCTTTTTCGTAGTCAATCATAATCTGCAGGTCTCCGCAGCTACTCTACCAGCCTCCACTCGCGCCGCCGCCGCCGGACATTCCCCCGCCGAAGCCCCCAAACCCACCACCGCCGCCGCCGAATCCACCGCCGCCCCAGCCGCCTCCTCCGCCCATTGGCGGGAGCCACCACCAGCCGCCCATGCCCCGGCGCCGCGTTACGCCATGACCGAACAAACTGCGAATGATGCGAAAAACGAACGACAAGCCAAACAGTATGAAGATAATCGTCCCGAAATTAAATCTAGGAGCCTGCTGGTCCTCATCATCCGGCGGCGCCGGAGGCTGCCCGGAAAGCGTCACGCCCTTGTCCACTGCAATGACGCTGGCGATTTGGCCGGTCAATTGCACGACCGCACCGCTGTAATCCCCTTGTTTCAAGTTCGGCACCATCTGCCGCCCGAACCCGCCCACTTTTCCGTCCGGAAGAATTCCTTCTAGCCCATAGCCAACTTCGATGTGGTACTGGCGATCGTTGATTGCGAGCAGGATGAGGACACCGCGGTCGGTACCCTTCGGGCCAACACCCCATTTTTCAAACAGCCGATTCGCGAAATCGTCCACCGAATCGCCATCGAGTGTGTGAATCGTGACGACCGCTATCTGCGCGTTCGTTTTCTGGTCAAGCTCCGTGCAGAGGCTCGTGAGCTGATTCTTCGCATCCGCGCTCAGAACGCCCGCAAAATCATTGACGTAGCCCGTGTATTGAAGCTGGTCGTACTTTTCCGCTCGCGCCCCAACGCCGGTGCAAAGCAACACGAGAATCAGCAGCGCACCAGCCCTGGCGAGGCAGCACAAGCCAGCCCAGGGCGGAATCCCTGGGCGGGCGCAGGCGCGGCGGTTTTTCGAGGGGCCCGTAAGGGCGCTCGCTCGCCGAAGCCTTGGCGAAGGGGGGACACAAAGCCGCGCGTCGGCACTTTTCCCGCGCGTTTGACAAAGCCGGGAGCGTCGGCTACTGTCTATTGTTTGCAAGAATCCTCGAAGGAGAATTGAATGGCTCAGGGCACGCCCACAAAAGTCAAGAAGCGCAAGAAATCGGTGCTGAAGCGCGCGGCGCAATCGATCGCTCATTATGATATCAACCGCGCCCACCGGACACGCGTGCGTTCGTTGATGAAGGATCTGCGCCGCGCCATCGACGCCAAGGATTCCGCCGCCGCACGAAATCTTCTGCACCCGACGCTTTCCGCAATCGACCGCGCCATCAGCAAGGGAATTCTGCACGAGAATACCGCCAATCGTTATAAGTCCCGCTTGACTCTCGCCTGCAACGGGCTGAGCTCCACAAAACCGTCCTGACCGGGACCGAAGCGATTGCGCCCGGTCCCGCGGCCTAGGAAGCAAATCGCGCCACCAAAAACTCCACAATCGCGCGCTTATTCACGGCTTTGGATTTCAGCCGGCTATCCGCTTCGTACAGCGCGGAAAGGCCGGCCACGAGTTTCTGCCGCGGAATGCGCTTTGCCTGGCGCATGGCGAGCTCGGCTGTCTCCGGCCGCATCGTCAACTTCCCTGCCGCCTGAAACTTTGACGTGTGGCCGGGCAATTCCTGCGCTTCCAAAAGCTTCCGGCACATCCAGGCCATCGACCCGATCAGCGCCGCGGGTTCCTCGCCTTCGCGAAACAAGCTGTCGAGAAACACCATCGCCCGCCCCGGCTCCCTCGCGGCGAGTACATTAGAGAGCTCCCAGACAGTGTACGCCCGCTCGGTGACCACCAGCGCTTCGACGTCTGCGGCGGTAATCCGCTTGCGCTCACCGACGTACGCCGCCAGTTTGTCCATTTCGGTCTTTGCCGCGGCCAGTTCCACACTTGCGACTTCCGCCATTTCCTCCGCTGCATCGCGATCCAACTCCACTCCCAGCTCGCGCGCCATCTCGACCGACAATTCGCCCGCCAGTCGCACGCGCGCCGCCGGATCGTCCGGCAATTCTACGGCGACGACCAGCGCCCGGTCCGCCAGACGCTTCGCCAGCTTCAGGCGCTGATCGAGGGCCGCCGCCTCGAACACGAGCGTGGTAAACGGCGCGGGCCGCTTGAAATAGGCGTCCAGCTCTTCGATCATAACGTCGCGCTTTTCATCGCTCAGCTTTTCCCACGCTTCGATCCCGCGGACGAAAACGACCTGTCGGGGCGCCAGCAGAGACGAAGTTTGCGCCCGATCAAAAATGGCCGCGAGGGAATCGTCCAGTGCGTCAAACCGCGAAACTCCCCATTCGCGCGCCTCCTCGGGCACGATCGCGTCAATGATTCTAGCGCGGCAAAGATCCCTCAAGTAGGTCTCGTGGCCCAGTAGCAGAATCGCGGGCACAGCCTTGCCGCGCGCCAACTCAACCAGAAATTCGGCCGCACTCGAGCCCGGCATCAGAAATTCTCCAGAACGTCGGAGACGAGCCGCGAGGCAAAATCCCGCGCCATGCGGTCCAGCGCCGGCGCCTCTTCATCGAAAAAGCTCGGCACATCGGTCGAGATCTCATACGGCTGGCGAAACACAAAATTATCGTTTTGAAAGAGCGCTTTGCTACTGCGGTCGTCCAGCTCGACTTTCATTTTCACGGTCACGAGCATCGTGGTGGCGCGGCCGGTGGCCGTGTCGTAAACCACGGCGATGGAATCTAGATTGACAATTTGACCGCGGAGTACTGCGTCGGCGTCTCTTGCATCGGAGACGATGCGGTACTTCGTGCGTGACAGAAACTCCTGCACCACCGCCTGCGTCATGCGCTGCTCGATGCGGTAGCTCGACGACTTGTTCTCGAAGGGCACGACGGCGATCGTCTTCACATCCGGGGGAATCCGCGTCGCCCGGCCAGCCACGCCATAGCCGCACCCGGCCGCGGCCAGGCCTGCCAAGACAAGCGCCACGAAACGCGCGCGCGCCCGCCGCAGGTTCTCCCTGCCGCGCGGGACAATTCCCCCGCCTCGCTTATGAGCCAAGAACATTCTCCGCAATCGCAATGGCATTCGACGCCGCAACGCTCAAATTGTCCGCCGCTCCCCAAATCCACCAGCCACGCTCGGCGTTCAAATCCCGCTCCGGCCGTCCCAGCACGGGCCGGGGCTCGCCGGCGACGCTTACGTTCGTCGGTGAGGATTCGCCTTCGCCGACAACGTTCAATCCGGCCACTTCCATGCGCTCCACGAACCTGTCCGCAGAGTCCAGTTCGGCATACGCCATGAATGTGTGCGAATAGAAGACAGGCGCCTGCACGAGCGTGACGCCGGGTACGGGAACGCGGCCCTTCAGATACCTCGCGACATCCCGCGCGAGTCTCTCCCGCGCCGCCGAGAGGTGTTCCTTGCTCTGTGGCCCATAGCGATCCATCAAATTGAACGCCACCTGCGCGTCGAACACTTCCCGCCCGATCGGCTGAAACGAGAGCAGCTTCACGGTTTGGCTTTCCAATTCTTCGATGCCTCCGGAGCCAAGTTCGGATACGGGCTGCAGAAAAACGACCGAGCCGAGCCGCCCATCCAGGCCGCGCAGCGCCGCTGCGAGCGAAATCGCTGTTTGCGCGGGGGCCGAAGGCGAAACGTAAACGCCGCCCGCTTGGGCCGCACCATTCGCGCGAGACGGAGGTGGGAGGACAGTATCGAGCGAGGGAATCCAAAACCGGGCGTCCGGACGCGCGGCCAGGCCGCCGCTCAGATCAATCACAGTCGAGCCGGCCGCGAGAGCCTCCTCGGCGTGGCGCGTAGCAAATGCCGCTGACCCCGTAAAGAACACGAAGCGAGCACCAGAGAAACTTTCTTCGTCCACCGTCTTAACGAGGGCCGGCTCTCCCCCCGCTTCCGTGAGCGTCCCGGCCGCAAATTCTTCGTCCAGCAGGCGCAACTCCGCCGCAGCCAGATTGGAGTTTCCGACGGCCTCGATCAATTGCTTGCCGGAAAGAGACGTAGCTCCGGCAATCGCAATGCGAAGGCCTCGCTCAGCTTGGGACATGGCTCACGATACTTGCTGGGAAGTCTGCGAGGCGGGACGGTGCCGCACCACGCGGACGACGTGCAGAACGAGCCCGATAACCGTGTAGAGGCCGGCAATCAAAATCAGTGCGATCTCCGAATACACGACGATGGACCACGCAAGAAATGCAATCAGCACGATCGTCAGCGATGGCTGCCGCCGCGCCCACGGCACATCCTTGAAGCTGCGATACCGGATCGCGCTGACCATCAACGCCGCCGCCGCCAGGACGATGCCCAGCCACACCGCCGCCCAGCGCCAATCCTCCAGCGGAGTGCGAAACGCGTGCACGGTCGCGGCGAGCAAACCCGCCGCCGCGGGGCACGGCATTCCCACAAAATAGCGCGACCCGCCCGGCGCCATCCCCTGCACGTTGAATCGCGCCAGCCGCCACGCGCAGCACACCAGGTACGTGAGGCTCACCCACCAGCCGAATTGATAGATGTGGTGCGCTTGGACGGCTTCGCTCGTCAGCATCCCGCGCACCCCCCACGTAAACGCCAGGATCGCGGGGGCAATGCCGAAGCTCACGACGTCGGCCAGAGAATCGAACTGCTTGCCGAAATCGGTGTTTGTGTGCGTTGCGCGCGCGACGAAACCGTCGAGCGAGTCGAACAGAATCGCAAACCCGATGGCGCGCGCCGCGTAGTCCAGATCCGCCGGCTCGCCATGGATCACGGCGAGAATGGCGTAAAATCCGCACAGCATGTTGGCGACGGTGAAAAAACTCGGAAGAAGATAGATGCCGCGCCGCAGGCGGTGATTCCGCGGCCCAATACTGAAGCCGAATTCCTGCTGCTCGTTGATTTTGTCTCTCATCTTATTTCCAGCGGGCCACGATGCTCGCACCGCCCGACACGTGCTGCCCCGGAGCTGCCAGGATTTCCACTCCCTCCGGCAGCCACAGATCCATCCGGGAACCAAACCGAATCAATCCGAACCGCTCGCCTATCGTAACCGTGTCCGCCGGCCGCTTCCAGCAGACAACGCGACGCGCCACCCAGCCCGCAATCTGCTTGAACATGATTTCTCCGCGCTCGGTCGCGAGATAGATCAGGTTCTGTTCGTTCTCCACCGAGGCGCGCGAGCGCATGGCCGCATAGAATTTCCCGCACCGGTGCTCCACTCGCTCGATGCGTCCCGAGGCCGGGGCGCGATTCACGTGCACGTTCCAGATCGCCAGAAAAATACTGATCCGTCTGCCTCGCCGCCCGTCCAGCTCTTCCTCAACGACTTCCATTACGCGGCCGTCAGCCGGGGAGACAATCGCCGCGGCATCGCCGGGAATCCTGCGCTCCGGGTCGCGGAAAAAATACACCACGAAGGCGCCCAGCAAAACAAAAATCGCGCCGATAAGAACTGCGCCGCTCCAGCGCCAACCGAACCCCAACGCCACCAACCCAAGTACAAGCGGGGGGATGGCGAATTTGTAGCCGTCTCGGACCATGCAAAACCTGAGGGAAGCGGATCCGCCCCACGCCATTCTACGCCAGATTGCATGTAGTTAGGCGCCGGGAAGAATGAACGTTCGATGAATGAGGAGACACCACCTACCCCGCACGGGGCGACGCCCTCGCGGCGGGCAAGAAGAAGGGCTAAGGCGTCCGGGCGTCGTGGCTCAAGTCAGCCAGCCGGTGCTCCATGGCATCCTTGACGAGGAGTTTCAGTTTCTTGAGCTTAGTGACTCGGATCAGGTCTTCTGAACTAAGGTAGGAAGCTTTGGAGAGTTGTTCCAGTTGCGATTCGTACTGCGAATGCTCTTGCAGGAGCTTCTGGTATTCCGAATCTCCGGCAACCAGCTTGGTCCGGAGATCGACGGGTGAGACCGCCATCAGGCACCTCCAGGATGGAGTGCGAGTCACATAACGCCCAGACCCTAACACAAACCGCCGCCCGAGCCAAGAGCCTAAGAGTCTATTCTGCAAGTAGAGTTTTCCAAGAGCGTGTGCCGGCCTGCGACAGTGGAGGTTGGGGTGGCTACGACTAAGACCCCACCGTTTTCCCGCCACGGAGGGCAGACCAAGGCAAAAACCAAATTCGCTCAACGGCGCCACGCGAGCGGCACTCGGCCCGGGCGGAAGAAGAAGGAAAATCATAACCGCCAAACGCCCGCCTGCCGCGGGCGCGCCTCATATCATCGTTTGGACCGCCCGCAGTTCACGTAGCTACTCATTTGGCGATATGGGCACAAGGGCAAACGGGGGATGCAAGCAACCCTGAGGTTGGAAACTTTGTCCTGCACGAAAGACGCTGATCCCAATAACGGTTCGCACTCTCGGCTTGTGCATCCTCACGTCCATGGGGTCATAATCAAGTTCGAACGCAATTCCCCTGTCCTCGCTTATCCAGAACAATATGTCTTCACCACCAGGCGACAAGAAACCGCTGTCAACCCAGCGCCAGAGCGCTCCGTCGGGCACAATCCTCTCCAGTTCATCAACCGTCGTTTTGGCAGGAAGCGGTAAGTCCTGAATCTTGAATCGGTCATCGAGGAGCGAAAGGTCAATTTGATAAACACCACTTGGCGTTACGTATGCCGTGACACCGCCGGATCGTTCGCCCCACCATGTCACTGAGATTTCACCGCATGCCCCAGTCGTTGTGCCAATCAGAGACGGCGTTGGCTTCCAGGAGAAGATCGGACGTTCCAGATCCTCTTTCTTCATGCCCAGTTGAAGTCCTCCTGCGGATTGGCCTGGAACGACTAACTCGGGTTCGACAATCGGGCTAGGGCTTGGCGCGGCCTTCGGCATTATTGTGCGCCCTACATCATCTGTTGAAATCACGGTCTCCCCTTCGACCGCCTGACGGATCGGTTGGGCGGGCGGACAAGTGGGATTGCTCGGATATGTTGCGCCATCAAAGGAAAGCTTTGCTTCGTAGGGGGAAAGAATGCCACCTCCCGCCACGATGACGCTGATGTCGTGCCAGCCATTGGATTTACTGTCCAAAACGCGGATCGGGGGCCGAGCAATCGTGACTGAAGTAACAATTCTGTAGGACCTGCCCTGGGGGGCGAGTATCAACATGTCACAACCCCCGCTGCCGCATGAATACCGACCCGTAAAATAGACAATCGCATCGAGTTCATCGCTATCCCTTAGATTCACGAAGGCTGCAACGTAGCTCAGCGGCTCATCGTTACCTGCGTCTTTCTGAAGAAACGCCCTGAGGGCCGTCTGTTCCTGCTCCGTCGGTTGAAGGTTGCGCTGAGCGAAGCAATCTGGAGCGGAAAATATGGCGCCGGCCACCCAAAGGCCGCATATCCCTAAATTCGTCGCGAATATGAGTTTTTTCATTTATCAGTAGAAGCAATTCATGAGCAATATAACGTCACTTCCGTAGTTGCCGCCGTCGGGGCCGGCCGTGCCCTGGTTAATCGTCGCCGTATTGCCAGTGAAATTCGCTGGGTTGTATGGGTTCATGTTATAGCTCGCGGCCGTTGCTTGCGTGAGTGTCCTCGATGCGGCGTAACTCGGGAATTTGGCGCGTGGCAGGGCCTTTCGTGCTTCTGATGTTGGCGAGCATTCGGAGTCCAATGATACCCCTCTCGCACGTCCCCGCCGCGTGACTGGCTTAGCTCTTGGGAGAGCTTGACTCTTGATTCCTTTGAAACGTCGAATGCATCTCCTTCTGATGACCAAAGATTCGATCATTCACAAGGCCGATTTTAGGTGTCTCGTGAGGACACAGGCATCCTCGATTGGATCGCGATAGTAGCTCCTCCGACGGCCCGAATCCTCGAATCCCGCACACTTGTAAAACGCGATCGCCGCAGTGTTCGACTCCCTCACCTCCAGAAACAGTCTCTTCGCGCCGCCTTCCCGCGCAAACTCCATGGCAGCCTGGAGGAGTCGTGCGCCGGCTCCGCGTCCTCTGATTTCCGGCGCTACGGCCAAATTCAAAATCTCCGCCTCGTCAGCCGCGATTCGGGCAAATATGAATCCCGCGACGCAGCCATCCTGCACCGCGACCCAGCCGCTGCAATTCCCTCCAGCCGCCTCCAGGAACTGCTGCTCCGTCCACACCGCCGCCCCAGGACTTGCCTTCGCGACACTTGAAATCTCCCGTGCGTCATGGGTGACGGCTCGGCGAATTTCGATAGAATGCAATGGCACGGCACCGTTCACGCCGACTCTTTCCATTTTGACTCGGCGTCGGAACGCCGAACGTAATTCGCGTTTAGATGCAGGGCGTCCACAGTCCTGCCTTGCAACCCCTTCCGCCAGCCCAATCGCCCAATCATGCCCGCTAGCGCCTCTGGCACGATCTCCAGACGCAAGCTGCGCCGACCTGCCGCAGACACTACGGCCAACGCGGCTTCACGCGATGGCGTGACAATCAGAGGCAGATCCTGACCGGACTCCGCGAGCCAATCAAAAAGTTCGCCCGGCGAGAGGACCACGTTCTCCGCTACGCATTCGAGGCTGACTTCCGCGTCCTGCGCGCGCGCGTATTGCGCGGCGTAGAGCTGGCCTCGGCCCGCGCAGAGGACCGGCGTCAATACCTGCCCCGGCTCAGTGGCCAGGGCCGCAACGGCCTCGAGGCCACTCACGGCTGCAATTGGCTTGTTCCAAACCTCCGCCCAGCCCTTCACCGCCGTCAGCCCAACGCGCAACCCGGTGAACGATCCCGGGCCCGCAGCCACGGCGAAAAGGTCAATTTCGCTCATGGCGGCTCGTCCTGTCCTCATGACTTTGCGCACATCCTGAAAAATCCTCGATGAATAAGGCTGTTCCGACGCCCCGGCGCTCTCCGCAAGCACCGTATCATCTCTCAGCAGGGCGGCTCCCCCCGCGGAACCGCTAGTATCCACAGACAATATCAGCATGCCGGGATTGTACTCCAGGCGCGAGACTCGCGGCTTCAACGGGGCCAATTGGAGGAAAATCCCTTGCAATTCGTGTTCCAATTCACAAACTGAATTGCCCTTAACTTACTGATTCTAGAAGAAATACATTGACTTCTGCATTCGAAAACTCTATGCTTGCTTCGTGCTTCCTCGGGGGAAATCCAGCCATGGAACATAAGATCGGGGACAAGGTCGTCTACCCCAACCACGGGGTTGGCGTAATTGAGCAGATCAATTTCGGCATCTTGAATGGTCGTACCGAGAAGTATTACATGATCCGGATATCAGCGAGCGGACTGAAGGTGATGGTGCCTCATTCGAATGCGTGCGCCGTCGGCCTGCGTCCCGTAATCCGGAATGGGGAGACCGCCCAGGTCTTCAGCTACTTGGAGAAGGGCAAGTGTAACTCCCATCACGATTGGAAGCACCGCTTCAAGGAGAACTCGGAGCGGATGCGAACGGGCTCGTTGATCGAAGTGGCGGCAGTGTTCAAGAGTCTGGTTTCCCTCAGCCGGACCAAGCCGCTCTCCTTCCGCGAAAAGAAGATGCTCGAACGCGCGAAATTCCTCATTGTCAGTGAGCTTGCCACCGCCCGCAACACCTCAAACGAAACCATGGAAGATACGCTGGTAAGGTCGCTCGCCAAAGCGCACCTTCAGATGCCCACGAATCTGGACAAGCAGGAGCAGATCTAGCCAGTCCACACGGCTGTCAAATTTGGACGAAGTCTGCGAAGCCCCGGCTACAAGTCGGGGCTCTTGCTTTTGAGTGGGCCTGGGCACTGGCGCTTTCCGCACGAGAGTTTGCCCGGCTAGTCCGCTTTCGTACGCTCCTCAGAAAGATTCCGCGCCAGCATGGGCAAAGCCCAATGATCCCATTGCCCGCGATTCGTCCAGCTGTGCTAAGATCCCGGCATCGCCTGTGTGGCGCACGCGAACATGCTCGGCACTGCCGACCATTTTGTCGGTTGTTGTCGTCGCTGCGGTGTGTGTCGCCGCGGCGGCTCAGAATGCGAATTACTCGGCTTCCGTCAACAAATGGCGAGCGGAGTATGAGGCCGACCTAAAATCCGACCACGGCTGGCTGACGATTGCGGGGCTTTTCTGGCTGCATGAAGGCGAGAATCGATTCGGTTCGAGCGCCGTCAACGATATTATTCTGCCGCAATCCGCGCCGCCCGATGTGGGCTCGTTCGACTACCACGACGGCAAGGTCTTAGTGCGCGTGAACCCCGCCGTTTCCGCGACGATAGCAGGCGCGCCCGTGACGAGGGCCGAGGTCTGGCCGAGCGGGTCGCGGATTGAAATCGCAGGCATCGCACTCTGGGTGCATTCGAGCGGCGATCGCCTCGCCGTTCGCATGCAGGACAAAAACAGTCCTCTGCGCGCCAATTTCTCGGGCCTGCATTGGTATCCAATTAACGAATCTTATCGCGTCACTGCGCGCTATGTTTCACTCGCCGAACCGAAGACAATAGACAGTCAGAATGTTCTCGGTGATCCCCTGAAGCTGCGGTTCTTGGGGTATGTCGCCTTCACCCTGCATGGGCAGGAGTACCGGCTGCTGACAGAGTCGCCCGCATCCGGCGGGCTATCCTTTGTCTTTCGCGACTTGACCGCTGGGAAGGAAACCTATCCTGCGGGACGCTTCCTCGATACGGAGCCACCGAAGGACGGTGAAGTCGTCCTCGACTTCAACGAGGCCTACAACCCTCCCTGTGCGTACAACCCGTATACGACTTGCCCAGTGCCGCCCCCGGAAAATCGTCTGAACGTGCGTATCGAGGCGGGCGAGATGGCCTACAGGCACGATCACTGAGCCGGATGCGCTGCGGCCCGCGCTCATGAGTCGCAATAGCACCCTTCGCCACAAAGGGAATTTATGCCAGCAGCAGGACTGCTTCCGCGTCCAACCCCTCGCCCGCGAATTCACCGGCGAGGAAATGCGGATACGCCGCGGCAGCGATCATCGCGGCATTGTCGGTGGAAAGAGCGCGGCTCGGGAAAAACGAGGCCACGCCGCGACGCGCTGCTTCCTCTTCGACAGTCTTGCGGAGCTCGGCATTTGCCGCCACGCCGCCGGAAATCAGCACGGTCTGCGCACCGAATTCCTCGGCGGCTTCCAGCGTCGGCCGGACCAAGTCTCGCACGACGCTGCGTTGAAATTCGGCCAGCAATTGCAGAGTCGCGGCGCTACAAAGAGGCTGGAGTTGCGCCGCTTTGCGCTTCCCTTCTCTCAGCGCAGCGCGACGCGCCTCAATCTCCGCCGCAAATTCCGGGTGTGCACGCAGGTGATACAACACCGCTGTCTTGATTCCACTGAAGCTGAAATCGTAGGGATTGCCGCGTGTCTTCGTGGGTCCGAACCGCGGCGCGTCCGGGCGTCGCCCGTTCCTGGGAGCCACCGCGGCAAGCTGGTCAATCACGGGCCCGCCGGGATAGCCGAGGCCGAGCAGCTTGGCGACTTTGTCATACGCCTCGCCCGCCGCATCGTCGCGCGTGCCTCCCAAGCGCCGGTAACGGAGCTGCAGCGCGAGCGGATCGCCTTGCAGTGGCTCAGATTCCACGTAATAGAGCAGCGTGTGCCCGCCGGAGACGATCAGGCACACCGCCGGGAACTTGGGCGCTTTCCCCGCGCGGCGCGACTCGAGCAGAACCGCGTGGACGTGACCCTCGAGATGATTCACAGCCAGAAGCGGCTTGCCGAGCGATTGCGCCAGCACTTTTCCGTACGTCACGCCCACCAGCAACGAGCCGACAAGCCCCGGCCCGCGCGTGACGCCGACGGCGTCCACATCGGGCAATTTCATTCCCGCCCCTGCGAGCGCCTCGCGAACCACCGGCACGATCTGCCGCAAATGCTCGCGCGAGGCCAGCTCCGGGACGACGCCGCCATATTTCCGGTGAATTTCCACCTGCGACGCCACAACGTTTGACAGAATCTCGCGCCCGTCGGCCACGACAGCGGCCGCCGTCTCGTCGCACGAGGATTCGATTCCAAGGATGCGCGTCGTCACACCTAAGCCGTCCACAAAAGAAGCGATGTGCAATCGAAAATCCCCGGCACGGGCAGCCCGCCGCGGCGGGTTGTAAGGATGTTAGCACGCGGGCGCATTGGAGGGGGCGCGCGGTGTCTTCCACTCTTGGTTCAGTTTCCCGCAAGATGACAACGCCACCAGGCGCAGGTTTGAGACATGCGGTCAATAAGTTGTGCAATAATAGCCGCGTTGGAATTCATAGCCGCTTGTACCCTCTCCATTTCAGGAAGAAGGACCGCAAGGAGGAATCATGCAGTGGGCATGGATGCCAGTGATGTTTGCCGTCGCCGTTATTCTCGGTGGGCCTCAAACGGCAACTGCACCGACTAAGATGACCCATCTGATCGCTCAGATGAGCGGAACCGATATCCCCCCTGATTCCTTTGCGTCCAAGCCAAAGGTCTTCTGGCGAGCCTCAAATCAGTACTGCAGAGTAGACGAGGAACCAGACCCTGCAAATGGGATTCACGGCCGAATGATTATAAATGAACCGGATGCCTGGCTTGTGAATTTGGCGGACAATACGGCGAAACATATGGTCGATCCGGGGCCGACATTTAATTGCAGGTTGCCGATTTTTGCGAACGATCCAGAGACTCTGAAAACCAAAATTGGCGAGCTTGAATTTGGTCGCGAACTCGAATTCTTTCAGGCCAATGGCGCGGAGCTGGTTGAAGGGCCCAAGCTGGAATTTAAGGCAGATTATTACGAGCTGAGGATCGGCGACTCAGTTCTAAGACTGGTTGAGCGGTCGGATGTTCACGTGCCGATTATGATTAGCCGGGTTCGGGGCGACAATGTGACTGTGGTTCGTTATTCCCTTTGGGATGATCAGGTGCCGTTTGAAGCTGATTTCTTCGCAAAGCCGACCGGCGTGACCACGGAAGAAGTACATTAGCCACTCATTGCACACTGCATTCTGCGAGTCTGCCCGGCCGGGCTTTAAGCGCGTCGGTGACTTCACGGCGCGTTCTGCCTCATTGGCATCCCGCTAGGATAAAGCTTTCGGCACTCTTGAGTCACCCTCGATTGACACCCCGCTGACCTTGGCCGTATTGTCAATGCCGTGGCCCCTCCTACCGCTCCCAAGCGCGTCCGTAAGGCCGTACTGCCTGCGGCCGGCATGGGCACTCGATTTCTTCCCGCCACGAAGGCGCAACCGAAGGAAATGCTGACGCTGGTGGATAAACCGCTGGTGCAGTACGTCGTGGAGGAGTGTGTCGCCAGCGGTATCGAACACGTCATCATCGTCACCGGCAAGGGCAAGCATGCCATTGAGGATCATTTCGACTCTTTCCCCGGGCTCGAACGCTTTCTCATCGAGCGGCGTAGACCTGACCTTGCCGAGACGGTGCGCCAAATCAGCCACATGGTCACGTTCAGCTACACGCGGCAGAAGGAGCCGCTGGGCCTCGGCCACGCCGTGCTGATTGCGTCGGAATTGGTTGGCGACGAACCCTTTGCGGTTCTCCTTGGCGATGTCATCATTCCCGGCCCGAACCCCGCCACCAAGCAGCTCATCGACATCTACCATGCTACCGGCACAGGCGCGATTGCCGTCGAAGAAGTCCCGCACGAGCGCACGAATCTGTATGGCGTCGTCGCCGTCGGACCCCCAGTCGGCCAGCCCTGGGGCACACGCTTGATGCGCATTCGCGACATGGTGGAAAAACCGAAGCCCGAAAACGCGCCCTCAAATCTCGGAGTCACGGGGCGCTACGTCCTTCCTCCGGAAATTTTTGATTGCCTTGCACAGACCAAACCCGGCGCGAGCGGCGAAATCCAACTCACCGATGGTTTGCGCATGCTCGCCCAACAGAAGGGCCTTTGGGCGTACGTCTATGAAGGGAAGTCCTACGATGCGGGCGACAAACTAGGTTTCCTGAAAGCCACGGTAGAAATCGCTCTTGCCAACGAGCAGTTGGGTTCCGCCTTCCGAGCGTATCTCCGGACGCTCAAACTCTAGCGATTTGATATCGAGTGGCTCTCTGCGTCCCGCTGAGGGCAGGGCCGCGACCACCGCAAATCACTTGAATGAGACGTGGGCTACAACTTCTTTCCCTCACGTATGCCATAGTCGGACAATTCTGTGCGGACGGACGTTTTCACGAAGCGCGTTCCGTCCCATCGCATGGTGACAACATCCATAGCTGAAACACAGCAGTCCGCGTCGCCGCGGAGATAGTGGGCCGAGCGGAAAGTTAGAGTCTTCGACTTCTCGTCGAACAACACGTAAGGCGGCTGGCCGAAATGCTCGTCCCATTCGGTCTGCTGTTTCAGCGTTAACCGGCGTCCCACCAATTGAAAAACCTGGGCAATTCCTTCCTGGCCAGAACTCCCTGCGGCAAAAAAGTGTGTATACAAAACCAGCGCACAGCGTGAGCTGGAATCCCTAGCTGGCAAGTAATGAATTTCATCCAGACTGTCAGTTTCATAGTAACCGGGTTCCCGGTGCTCATGCGAGCCATTCGTCAACTGGGCTTTCCGGTCCTGTTTTCCATCGTCTCCGAACTCGCGCAGAATGCTGTTGCGGAAATCCACATCTTCGATTCTGCTGTAGGCACCGGGGAAGGTAACATCGAGAGTCAGATCCTCAAAGGTTGGTCCATAAGTGTCATAAGGCGCAACGTGCGAATGCGCGAAGGGACCCCCGTTGGGAAACAAAAGAGCGGCACAAACAAGCGCACCCGAAATCAGCGCTGTGCGAACAAATCTCGAAGCTGGCACACTCGGCAGCATGACCTTGCGCACTCTCACTTCTCCTTCGCCGAACCCTTCGTCTTCTTCTCCGTACTTTTCTCCGCCCCGCCGGCGTCGCTCTTGGCTTCTTTCCTCTCTTTGGTTTCAGCCTTGCTCGAATCGGCGCCCTCTGTCTTTACGGGCTCGGTCTTCCCGGAGGTTCCCGCGTAGTCCGTAACGTACCAGCCCGAGCCCTTGAACTGAATGGCCGGCGGCGACAGCACCTGCTCCACTTTGCCTCCGCAGTTCGGACATTTCTTCATGCGTGGGCCGTCCATCTTCTCGATCCGCTCGCTTCGCCTTCCGCACTTCTTGCACACATACTCGTACAACGGCACAGGCGCTTCCCTCCCACTCTTCTCGCGCAAAACCCGCCCATGATAACACGCGCTCCGGCAAGAGCGCCCGACGGACGCTCGCACGCCCCGCGCCCGTGTTAGACTGCTGACACCAATGACCGAGCCAGCTCCATCGCCGCGAGACGCCACAACCGGCTGCCTGTATTTGGTCTCCACGCCGATCGGCAATCTCGAGGACATCACGCTGCGCGCGATTCGCGTCCTGCGCGAAGCCGACATCGTCGCCTGCGAGGACACGCGCCAGACGCAGAAGCTTCTGCAACATTTTGAGGTTCGCAAGCGGCTGGTCAGCTATCACGAGCACAACGAGATTACGCGTGGCGCCGAGCTCGCGATTGAGATGGAACAAGGCGCGAAGGTCGCGCTCGTCAGCGACGCCGGGACTCCAGTGCTGTCCGATCCCGGGCACCAACTCGTCACCCTCTGCCTTCGCCACCACATCCCGGTGATTCCGATACCCGGCCCCTCGGCCGCCCTCGCCGCGCTATCGGCCTCCGGACTGCCGATCGAGGAGTTTCTCTTCGTCGGATTTCTGCCCGCGCGCCCGCGTGCGCGGCGCAAGGCCCTGACGGAGTTGCGGGCGGAGCCGCGGGCAGTGGTCCTCTACGAGGCTCCTCATCGAATTGAGGAGATGCTGCGTGACGCGCGCGACATTCTGGGGGATCGCCCGGCGGTTGTGGGAAGGGAAATCACGAAGCTGCACGAGGAATTTCTGCGCGGCACACTCGGCGAACTCGCCGAAGCCGCATCGAAGCGCCGGCTTCGCGGCGAAATTACGGTCGTCCTCGGGCCCGCCAAGGGCCCGCTCAAGAATGCCGTCGAGGGCAGGCCGCAGTCGCGAGGCGAGATCGCTTCCTCCGAGAATGCTCCGCGAGCGTCCCGCTTCAGTCTCTCCCAGCGCATCGCGCAACTAATGGTGGACGAAGGACTCGACCACAAAGCGGCGCTGAAGAAGGCCGGTCGCGAACGCGGGCTGGCCAAGCGCGAAGCCTACCGGCAACTGCTCCTCGAGCGCTAAGTTGTCTCGGAGCTGTACATCCGATTGAATCGCGGGCCGGTGAACATCACGCCCACAATCTTCTTGAACGTGGCCACTCCCGGAGCCACGTGAACGACCTTGCCACGGGTGGCAAACTCCGTGGGTTCGTCCTTCGCCGCCGCGACTCCGATTCCGATCTCGATATCGGTTCCCAGCGGCAATTCATGAATCGTGAAGCACGCGATCCCTCCGCGAGAAACGTTTTCACTCGACGTGTTTTCCTCGAATTGGACACCGGTGCCAGTCGTGCCGCGCAATCGAACGGGTAAACTCACAACAACGCGGCGTTCCGAGCGGCGCTCCAGAGCGGGGGTCGAAGCGCTCGAAGACATATTGTTATCTCCTATCCTCCCAGTGCGGCTGGGGCCGTGAAGAATCGGTCCACGCGATCGAGAACCTCTTCCGGAGTCCGCGCGGCGTGGACCTCTGCGCGCAGGACGCTTCCGTTCCGCACACCGTGGGTAAACGAACAGGCAAACTG
>Ga0187769_10000810_pt1 | contig 17264 bp, 19 predicted proteins | sample 0116_SJ02_MP02_1_FD_133140 | JGI IMG/M metagenome (GOLD analysis project Ga0187769, IMG submission 133140) | Tropical peat soil microbial communities from peatlands in Department of Meta, Colombia - 0116_SJ02_MP02_10_MG | ecosystem: Environmental > Terrestrial > Soil > Wetlands > Peat | place... | reverse complement strand
GCCTTCTAAGCAGAGGGTCGGGGGTTCGAATCCCTCCGGGCGCGCACTTCAAATGCTTGCCCTTCATCGGATTAGCGAACTGCCTTCCACAATTAGCTCCTCCAACTTGGGTCCATTTGGGTCCAGATCTCGCTTTGCGGGCAAGCGAGCGGGCGAAAGTTCGAGGCCCGCCACGGCTGCCAACCGGTTTTGTCTCAGCTAAATAGCGTTCGGGGCTTGTCCTGCTGACCCTCTGCTGCAAGAGCAGAGGGTCAGGGGATCAAGGTCGCGGTTGATGGTCAGCGTCAAGCGTGGCCCAATTGCGCCTTTGAAGATTGACTCGACTGAATCAGCGGAGAAGCGTCCGTAACGACGCTCATGTCTACTGAGAAGTCGCATCGTTGGCGGGAACACTACAGTCGGCCTCGCCAGTATCCGGGGCGGCGATGAGTGTGTGCGACGGCAAGAATCAAAACAAGGGAAGCGGAACTCTGCTGGTAGACAATCTCAAACGGAAATTGGTGAAGCAAGAAACGCCTCGAGTCTTCTTCGAAATAACGAGGCCATCGTTGGGGTGCCTGCTCGATCCTTTCAACAGACCTAGAAAATTCCGCCTCGAACCTAACGGCTAACCGCCGTTTAATTGCTGTCGGCAACAATCCAGGCACTGTCCGTAGATTGAGCGGTATACCTCTACTATGACTCGAGAAGCCGCCGAATTACTGAAAAGAGCTCTCGCTCTGCCCGCGGAGGAACGCGCCAATCTAGCGAGCGTTGATTGATAGCCTGGATGCTATGGTTGATGAGGACGTAGAGGTCGTTTGGCAGGAGGAAATACGGCGCCGCATCGACGACCTACGCTCGGGACGCGTAAGTACAATTCCATGGGAAGAAGTTTGAGGGAAGGCTCGTACCCTCCTCGATGACCAAAGTCATCGTTAGGTTTCATCCCGACGCCGAGGCTGAATACTTGAAAGCTAAAAGCGATACCTGCACCGAGGGCGGCAAGAAACGCCCCGGGTTCAAATCGACTCCGTCAACACCACGGAGCACGGAATCAACAACGCGACAATTCTGCCAGCTTTGCAAGCCGCGGCCCGCCACCAACCGATTGCGCTTCAGCAAAAGCGTCGGGGTTTGTTCCTAGCTGACCCCCTGTTGCGAGAGTAGGGCGTTCGGAAGACCAGGAGGTCGGTAGTTCAAATCCATCTCTCCCGTGTGATCAGATTGCGGAAGAGCTACGTGGAGTGTCTTGCTCACAACTAGCCCGAATTTGACATGCTTATATTCGCATATTAGACTAGCGAGTTATGCCACAAATCGCCGAGTTCAAAGCAGAGTTCTTCAAGGCCCTCGCACACCCCATCCGAATTCGAATTCTCGACTGCCTTCGCGACGGCGAAAAAGGCGTGAACCAACTGAGCGAAGTTCTGGAGATTGAACAGGCAAATGTCTCCCAGCAGCTTGCAATCCTGCGAGTTCGCAACATCATCATCGGCCGGAAGTCTGGAAGCAACGTGTATTACTCGGTTTCGGACCGTACCATTTTCAAGCTTCTCGATGTAGCGAAGGCGATTTTCAACAATCACTTGGTTGGCGTGCAGGACATGCTGCAGCAAATCAGGGCGGCATCGTAGCGAGGAAATTTTTTTGGCAGGCATATGCAAATATTCGCATATCCGAAGGCTGGGCACGAAGGCCGTGGCTGACTACTACACACCCGCGCAGTTGGCCGTAAAACTTGGCATCAGCGAGGCACGAATCGCTGAACTAGAGTCGAAGGGTGTCCTTGACGCGAAGCTCAAGAATGGGAAGCTCTTTTTTTCCTCCCGCCAGGCTCACGACTTGCACGTAGCCCTACGACTCGCCAGGAAACAGAGAGTCAGTTTGGAGCGGGCACTCGAGCGTGTGGAGGAAATGCACCTTTGTCAGGCGATAGGTTGCTGAGTCTCGCCCTAAGGTCGTGGAGTCGTGCAGCGCCGTTGGCCGGGGCCTCGCGGGATCGGGCCGAGAGATTGTTGTTGGCGCGGATCGGCCGATTTCGGGCGCGTAGAAACTCGCGCAAGTGAACTGGAAGTGGGGCCGTCTCGGTTCCTTCCTAGGCTAATGAGCGGTGCACTTTTCGAATCTGCCAGGTTGCACCTAGGAACGCGGAGATAGAAAGTGAGTGCACGGTCTGAACTGCTCTTTTCGACGAGGCGTATCGTTTCAAATCCTTTCCTTTTGTGCACCCTCGTTTCCCAACGCGCACGACAGTTGATGACAAGCGGAAGCTGCAGTACGGCAGAAATAGTGAACTGTGCTCTGAATGAGTTGCTAGACGGGCTTCTTGAATTCGAGATGGATCGCGAGAAAGCAGCGAAAAGCGAAGCGTTTCTGTCACATGGTCACAAGAATGCTGCGTCCAGACCAGTGGTTGAAGTGGAGTCAACATGACAGGGATTAAAGTTGCAGATCCCTTACATAGAGAAGGTCTGTCGGGAGAGGTCGTCAAACTCTTTCCTTCGTGCCATACCGGAATTGTTCACGGAGATGATGGATACGACGTCACGTTCAGCGACGATTCGCTCGCGCTGGCGTTCAATTATGCGCAGATGTCTTTGGGACTGCGCGTGTCCTATGGCGTCCTCTTCGCGGCAAGCGCGAAGATCCCGACGGCGGTTAATCTGAAGCCGGGTCGTGAAAATCAGGTTTACAGGCCGACTGACTCCTGCACAAAGCGCACGTGCAACACGTTGCCTCGTGAGAGCGCCGGAAACTGCGCCACTTCATCCGGGCGCTACGGTATCCATCGGAGTTCAGGGCGCCACCGAGGATTTGCCAAGTAAGTAAGGAGGCAAGTGACCATGGAAGGAACGATTTTGCATGTCTATCCGAACCAGGAAAAAGGCATGATCCGTGGCGATGACGGCTATCGACTGCCTTTCCGAAAGGCCAACTTGCGTGGAATGACGTTCCGTGCCCTTTTCTCCGGGTTGCGTGTCAGCTATCAAATCCAGGACGGCTGGCTTGGCAAAGAAGCGGTGGCTGTGCGGCCATTGCCGGGGCTTGGGCGCGAGGAGGGGTAAAGAGAAATGCGCCCTATTCAGCTCTGGGTAAAACTTTACGCGGGTTCAAAGTGCGTAGCTGTGCCTGGCGGGCACGTTCTCGTTGGCGCGACCGGGTTCTTTGTCCGCGAGATTCAGTTACCTGTTGGTGCGCCCGTGTTGGTGGAGTTCTGCATGGGACAAGACGAGGTTGCTGTAGACGGAAGAGTTTCCAGCAGTTATGAGGGGTTGGGCCTATCGGTGGAATTCAGTGAGCGATCGCGGTTGGCTGTACGGAGGCTCAGCGCCCTATTGGTTGCATAGCGGAGCCCGTAACCAATACGAGGGCGGAGGTTTTCATGCCGGGAAAGTCAGGACCTGCATGTTGTATAAAACACCGATGTGATCCTGTCATTCGGCGGTTTCTTTGCGTCCGCTCCAAGGGTGTTGAACGGGAAGACCGGGAACTTGCATGGTGGGACTTTGTCCTGGCGGTCGAGGCAGCCTGCCGACAATCGAGCGTTGCCCTGGGTTTTGAGGATTGCCCCGAAAAGAAAGGAGAGCAGGAAGGAAATGGCAAGTTACTGTTTCGAATGCGGGATAGAAGTTCCTGAGTCTCGAAGGGTGTACAGAAACGAACGGGTCTTCTGTTCGCAGTTCCACGCGGCGAGCAAGAGGCAAACACCTGCGCCGCCACGAATCAAGTCAGCAAGTCAACCGAAGCCACCCCAGGAGCCCTCAACGGCAGACATGCACGCCGCGACGGGCGCAAAAGTGCCTCCGACGGCTCCAGGGAAGCTACCGGGGGCGGCTTAGAGTCGGCGGACCATACGGGGCGGGGGATTCCCGAAGCGAACGGTTTCTTCAAGACTACCGTCCGCGCAAGTTCCCAAGGACTTGAATTCTTGTCCTCGGCTTTTGCGATTCCTCAGGGTCTGAAACTTACACCTCCTTGGTGCTCCACAATCCGAGAGCAGCAATGAAGGTTAGAGCGCTACGGGCCCAGAGTGTGGGACGGACATGGCTCAGTGCCAACAGCCATCGGAGCGGCGAATTTTCTATATAGAAATCTTGCCGGTTGCTGGCGAAGTCAGAGAGTTTGGAGAACGAGCATGTGGGTATCTGGCTCGCCTCAAAAGAGATTTGTGACGAAAAGAGTGAGATGCAACTGCTCTCGATAAAGACGGGTTTTGTTTTTCTTCTAGCTTCCCTCGGGCTTGTTGCCCCAATCGCCTTGTTGGTAAGCCATGCAAAGACAGTGCGGGTTGTCGCTAGCTGTCTGGTGATTGCTTCTAACGTCGTGGGTTGCTTTGTGGCTGTGCTGTGTTTCTGGCAGCAGTCGACTGCCATTGTCGACTTTTCTCGCTTTAGCCCCTTTCCTTTGGCGCTGGGGATCGATAGGCTCAGTGCCCTCTTTCTGCTGCTGATCTGTTCGGTCGCCGCGCCTGTCTCGATTTTTGCCGTCTCGTATTTCGATGAGCATTATGGTGAGCAGCGACGCCGCTCGATGTGGGCTTTCTTTTCACTCTTCTTGTCATCAATGGTCGTTGTTGTGACAGCGACTACTGGTTTCGCATTTCTCATCGGTTGGGAGTTAATGACGCTTCTCTCTGCCGGGTTAATTCTTATCGAGGGCGACTCCGCGGAGAGACGCCATAATGTTTTTATCTACTTGCTTATGATGCATGCAGGCGCCGCCGCTGTAGTGGCGAGTTTCTTCCTTTTCCTACCTCATTCGCACAGTCTGGATTTCGTGGCAATTCGCACAGCAAGCACTGGTGTGCCGGCGGGCGTCAAGACTGTGATTCTCCTGTTGGCCTTCGTCGGATTTGGAACCAAAGCGGGCATTATTCCACTCCACCTCTGGCTTCCTCGCGCTCACCCCATCGCGCCCAGCCCTGTTTCGGCGCTGATGTCCGGCGTCATGTTGAAGACGGCAGTCTACGGATTTGTGCGCTTCTCCTTTGATTTTCTTGCTGGTAGCCCACCTTGGTTTGCGTACTTGGTTCTGTTGGCTGGCGCCGTGTCAGGACTGCTAGGGGTGCTCTATGCAATTGCTGAACACGACCTCAAGCGGCTCTTGGCCTATCACAGCGTGGAAAACATCGGGATCATCTTTTTGGGGCTCGGAACTTCATTGCTTTTTCTGGCGCATCGCGCGCCCCTTTGGGCAGCCTTGGCGCTCATTGCGGCACTCTTGCACACCTTGAACCACGCCCTGTTTAAGAGCCTTCTCTTTCTCGGCGCGGGTGCCATTTCGAGGGCAACGAACACCGTGGACTTGGAGGAACTCGGTGGCTTGCAGAACCGAATGCCCATCACCGGGACGGCCTTTCTCATCGGTTGTTGCTCGATCGTTGGTCTGCCACTCTTCAATGGCTTCATCAGCGAGTGGCTCACGTTTCGAAGCTTTCTGGCGGGATCGGTGCTCACAGGCACGAGGGCACAGATTCTATTACCGCTGATGGTGGGTGTCCTTGCCTTGATCGGTGGGTTGGCCGCTGCGTGTTTTGTGAAGGTCTTTGGTGTGGCCTTTCTAGGGCGATCGCGAAGTGCAGAGGCGGAACATGCAGTTGAGGTGCCACCTTCCATGCAGGTTGCGATGATATTTCTGGCGACAATCTGTCTGTTTATCGGAATTCTGCCCGGGTTTCTGTTGCGACCTTTGGTCTCGCTCGTCCAACTACTAATTCCGAGTGCGGGCGTTCCGGAAGAAACGCTGAGCATTGGCCAGGTCATTCCATGGACGGCGGCGACCGTTGTGGGTATTAGCGCTGTCGTCGCTCTGTTCAAGCGCCGAGAACGGCTCACTCGCACATGGGCGTGCGGCCTTCCGGGGCTTTCGAGCCGTATGCAGTACACCTCCACCGGTTTCTCAAAACCGATCCGTTATGTTTTTGCCCGAGTGTATCGCCCCGACCGGAAAGTCGAGCAACGGCCGGGGGACCAACCTTATTTCCCAGTTTCCATCTCGTATCGATCGGTGCGGACAACTTCCTACGAAAAGGCCCTTTACCGCCCATTTGTCGAACTCATTGTCTCGCTCGCGCATCGCGTGCGCCGCCTGCAGACCGGCAACATCCAGATCTATCTCCTCTATATCTTTCTGGCCTTAGTATTGCTCCTTGCGTTTCTGAGGTTTCGCCCATGAGGATTGTGGTGGACCTCCTCCAGGCGCTGCTGCTGATTCTGGTTGCACCTCTAGTGCGCGGTGTCGTCGCACGCCTCAAGGCGCGCCTGCAGAATCGGCGAGGGGCGAGCGTCTGGCGCCCGTATTCCGATCTGCTGAAGCTCTTCCGCAAGGAAGAGCTGGTCCCGCCCACTTCGTCGGCGGTGTTTCGGATCGCTCCAGTCGTTTTGTTCGCGGCGGTGGTATGCGTGACGGCGTTCGTGCCCGTCGTGCGCTCCTCGGCGCTGATCGACTGGCAGGGTGATTTCTTCGTTCTCGTCTACGTGTTAGCGCTCGGGCGTTTCTTCCTCTCCCTCGGTGCGCTCGATGGCGGCAGCGCTTTCGGCGGGATGGGAGCGAGCCGCGAAGCCCTGGTTTCGAGCCTGGCTGAAGCTCCCTTCCTGCTCGGGTTGACGGCCATCGCCATTCTGGCCTCTCGGGCGGACATCGTAGGAATCGTGGCCTGGACGCTCAAGCAAGATTTCTTCAACATCTCCACGGTCCACCTTCTCGCGTTTGGGGCTCTTGCGATGGTAGCCCTCGCGGAGACGGGACGCATGCCGGTGGACAATCCCACCACCCATCTTGAACTCACCATGATTCACGAGGGGATGGTGCTCGAGTATTCGGGGCCGAGTCTGGCGCTCATCGAATGGGCCAGTGCGATCAAGCTGCACCTTGTGATCGCTCTTCTGATCGCTTTCTTTGTCCCGTGGGGAATGTCTGCGGGAGACTCCTGGACCTCACTTGCGCTCGCCGTACTCTTCTACGCCCTCAAACTGGCTGTCTGCGCGGTCCTGCTGAGCATCATTGAAAGCGCCGTCGCCAAGCTGCGCATGTACCTCGTTCCCGATTTTCTCGGGGTCGCGGCGGCGCTAAGCGCCCTTGCCGTAATTTTCACGATTTGGGTGAAGAGGTAGCTGAATGGGATTGATCGGAATCGCCACCGCAAAGATCCTAAGTTCTTTCTCGGTCTTCTTGTTTCTCACGATTATTTTGCTCGCCGTCGCGCGCCGCATCTCCACCAGTGTGCTCCTCTTCGGCCTTCAGTCTGCGGTCATAACAGCGGACGTGATCGCGACGGCCTTTCAGGAAAAACTCCCGGAGGTGTACGTTGTCGGCGTTCTGGTTTTTGCCATCAAGGTGATGGTGATCCCGCGCGCCCTTTTCGTCCTTACCAAAAGGCTGAAGACAGTCCGCGACGTGCAAGCCTCCACTACGCCCACGCAATCTGTCTTCATCGTCGCGGCTATCATTTATCTTTCATATGCCGCCGTCCACTCCTACGCCGGAGCGATTCACGTTTCAGACGATGCCCTCGCCGCCGCCGTCTCCGTGATCCTGACGGGATCGTTCCTAATGGTCAGCCGCAAGAAGGCATTGATGCAGATGCTGGGACTTCTGGTGTTGGAAAACGGAATTTTCCTTGCGGCTCTGATCACCACATTCGGCATGCCTCTGGTAATCGAGATAGGGATTTTCTTCGACATCCTCATGGGCCTGCTTTTGATGGGCATCTTCACCTTCCGGATCAGTGACACGTTCGAACACCTCGACGTTTCCAAACTGCGGCGGCTGCGGGGCTGATTGATGCTTCTCCTTCTCCCACTCGCGATCCCCGTTCTTGGAGCGGGTCTCATCCTATGCTTCCACAATCCACGTGCGGCGACACGCGCGGCGCTCGGACTAGGTGCCGTGGAAATCGCCCTGCTGGGCGTGCTGGTCTGGCAAGTTCATGAACGCGGTGCATTGCACGAAGGGCGGTATCTGCGCGCCGACGGCCTTAGCTCGCTATTCCTGCTGGTTATAGCCGTCGTTTCCGCACTCGTCTTGGTGTACGCCTCGGGCTACCTCCGGCACATGGGAGAGGGCCGTTTTTCTTCGCCTCGCTGGTTCTACGCGCTGGTGTTCCTGTTTCTCTTTACCATGATCAGCGTGTGCGTTTCGGCCAATCTCGGGCTGCTCTGGATCATGATGGAGGGAACGACGCTGGCCTCGGCCTTGCTCGTCGGCTTCTACAACACGGAAGGCGCCGTCGAGGCTGGATGGAAGTATTTGATTGTCTGCACGGTAGGGATTGCTTTCGCGCTTTTTGGGACCATCGTTTTGTACATTGCCGCGGTCCGGGCGGGCATGAGTCCGGCCTCCGCCCTCGATTGGGTTTCGTTGATGGACGCCGCCCCGCGTGCAGGGTTCGACCCGCATCTCATGAGACTCGCGTTCGTTTTCGTGATCGTCGGATATGGAACGAAGATCGGCTTCGTCCCCATGCACAGCTGGCTGCCGGATGCGCACGCTGAAGCCCCCACTCCGATCAGCGCACTTCTTTCTGCCGTTCTCCTCACGTGCGCGATGTACGCGGTGATGCGTTACGATGCAATAGTCTCCCGCGCCGCAGGCCCTCTTTTCTCGCACTCTCTGCTGCTCTCCTTCGGCCTCGCCTCCATGATCATCGCTGGACTCCTCATTCTGGTCCAGCGCAACCTGAAGCGCTTGCTGGCCTACAGCAGCATCGAACACATGGGAATCATCGCGATCGGACTAGGGCTGGGTGGTCCCTTGGGTCTTTTCGGCGCGCTTTTGCACACGTTCAACCACGCTGTCGCGAAGTCCCTTCTATTCTTCGGCGCAGGTAACGTCCGCCTCAATTTGAATACGCTGCACGTGGACTCCATTCGCGGCCTCTCGCGCTCCATGCCACAACTGTCCGCGGCTCTCGTTATCGGCGCGCTGGCGATTGTAGGACTGCCGCCGTTCAGCCTGTTCGTCAGCGAGTTCGGGATTCTGTCCGAAGCATTCGCGCAAGCGCACTACGTGGTCGCGATCCTTTTTCTGATTATGCTCTCGATCGTTTTCGGCGGTTTCGCCTTTCATTTTCTCGGAATGCTTTCCGGAGAACCGAATCGCTCCCCGGAAAATGCCCGGCTCGTTCCTTCCGAATATACGACGATGGCTTGCGCCGCCCTTTGCCTGCTCGTTTTCGGTGCCCGCATTCCGCACGGGTTTGCCGTGCTCCTGCAGGAAGCGATGGCGGTGCTGAAATGAGCGCGCTCATGTCGCTCATTCCGAATCGCAGCGAGGCGGGAGCTGCGTTCCTGATTCCTCAGACGAAAGAAGGCGTGCCGGCGCGCCTCGTTATGATCTTCGGCAGCCTGGGTGCCGGCGGCGAGCGGCGCGTCCATTACGTTTTCGATACAGGCGAATCGCGCTATTCGGAAATCGTTCTCCCGGCGGAGGCGCCCGTGCACTCCATTTCTCCCCAGGTGCCCGCGGCGGCATGGTACGAACGGGAAATTTGCGACCAGTACGGCATCCTAATCGCGAACCACCCGGATTTGCGCCCGCTGCTATTGCACGATAATTGGCCCAGCGCCGTGCATCCCATGGTCGATCCGGTCGCTGCGGTGCCCTGGTCGAAGCGCGAGTATCGCTTTCTCGAAGTCCGAGGCGAAGGCATCGCGGAAGTCGCAGTCGGTCCCGTCCACGCGGGCATCATCGAGCCGGGACATTTTCGCTTCAGCGTCGTGGGCGATACGATTCTCCATCTCGAATTGCGCCATTTCTATACCCACAAAGGCACGGAAAAGCTCTTCGAGGGAAAGCCCGCCGCCGATGGCGCCATGCTTGCGGAATCCGTTTCCGGCGACAATAGCTTTGCCCACGCCGTCTGCTACTCCCAGGCTGTCGAAAGCGCCCTTGACATAGAAGCCCCTCCACGCGCCGCCGCGCTTCGTCTCATTGGGCTCGAACTCGAGCGCCTCGCCTGCCACATCTCAGACGTCGGCGGACTTTGTACCGATGTCGGCTTTAGCGTGCCGGCGGCGTATGCGACTGGCCTGAAGGAAACGTTGTTGCAGGCATCCGCTCGCTGTTGTGGCACACGCTACTGGCGTGGCATCGCCGTTCCGGGCGGGCTTCGCTTCGATCTGGACTCCGGCCGGGTAGCGGCCCTCGCAGAGGCGACCGCCCAGATTCACCGCGAATTTTCAGAGATAGCGCAGTTAGTCGTCGAGACGCCCTCCATCCAGAACCGCTTTGAAACGGCTGGTGTCCTCCGTCGTGAAGTCGCGCAGGATCTGGCTGTGGTTGGCCCCGTCGCACGCGCCAGCGGGGTCAATATCGACGTGCGCCGAGATCATCCCTACGGCGGTTATCCTAGTTATTCGATCGATATTCCTGTGACTCATTACGGCGATGTGATGGCTCGCGCGCGCATTCGCATCGCTGAAGCGGCGGTTTCAGCAGGCTTAATTCAGGAGGCGGCCAACTCTCTTCCTGGGGGAAGCATTCTTGCTCCGATCGCCTTGGAAGCCGAAGGCTTGGGCTTTTCCGCCGTGGAATCTCCTCGAGGGGAGCTTTGCTACTGGCTGGAACTCCGCCCGGGTCGCCTCACTCGTTGCCACGTTAAATCGCCCTCTTTTCAGAATTGGCCCGCCATGCCCTTCGCGGTGGCCGGCAATATCATCGCGGATTTTCCATTGGTCAATAAAAGCTTCAACCTCTCCTATTCTGGATGTGACCGATGATTGGGGACGTGATTGTTCGTAGCCTTCGGCAGGCAGACAGGGTCATCCCCATTGAAGAGCTGCTCGGAAATTGCGACGGCAGTCGGATGCCAGACATCGTTGCCGACCGCCTCACCCCCGCCATCGCCGAAAAAATAGCCGGCGTCTGTCCCACGGCGGCGCTTGCCTCCGACGAGTTTGCTGGCCGGCTCTGCCTGCGCCTCTCCTATGGGCGCTGCGTTGGCTGCGGTCGGTGCATCGACGTTGGCGAAAGCGCTGTGGTGCCAGCGAAGAGATTCGCATGGTCCGGGGTGGCGAAGGATCAAACCGTGCGCTGTTGGGACGCCAGCGGGCGCGGCGAACTCACTCCTCCCGCTCCAGCCCCCGAAGAGGCACGTGCGGAGATTCATTCCATGTTGCAAAGGGCTCTTAATGTCCGCGAACTAGACGCCGGCTCCTGCAACGGATGCGAAACCGAAATCACGGCCCTCACAAATCCGTATTACGACCTCGAGCGGTTTGGCATCCATTTCGTCGCCTCGCCCAAGCACGCGGACATGCTCCTCGTTACAGGGCCGGTAACGCGAAACATGGCGGACGCCGTCAAAGCCACCTACGAAGCCGTCCCCGCGCCAAAGCTGGTCGTCGCCGTGGGCGCCTGCGGATGCAGCGCGGGCATCTTTCGAGGAAGCCACGCCATCATCGGTGCCGTCGACGATGTCATCCCCGTTGACGGCTACATCCCAGGCTGTCCTCCCACTCCTGCTATGTTAGTGACCGGTATGCTCGAAGTGCTGCGAAGACGTGTGGCTAGATAGTGTGGTCAGGACGGCGATGGCGGACAAATTCAAGGCCAAGCAAATTGGGCCAGAAAAGCGGCATGTCCTGCATATTGCTAATAGAGGAGGCGCAGACATGGCGATAGGTGAAGCAAAGTCTTCGTATGATTGGAACTATCATTCGATTGTGAATAATGCTCCCCCTAATTCAGGCGTTTACGCGATCTTCAATACTGCTGTCTGTATATATGTGGGTGAGAGCGAGGATATTCAGGCGCGGTTAGCACAGCACCTCAAGGGAGACACTCGCATCACCAGGAATGCCCCGACCGGATTCCAGTTTGAGCTCGTTCCGGCAGCCCAACGCGTGACACGCCAGAATCAGTTAATTGCCGCTTTGAATCCTGTCTGCAATCGAAAGACGGGTTAAGGCCAAGCGCCAATCTTACCCATAAGAATTAAGAATATGGAAGAATGCTCGGAGGCTTGTCGAGGCGGGCGATCGCCGACTCTCCCTCACCATACCCAACCTCACTCGATGGGGACCTACGGGTGTACTGCGCACCGCACTTGCAGGTCAGCCTTACCCGACTAGCTCGACAGGCACAATCGCATTGGTTCTTAGCAACGGCTGTGCGAAAAGCTGCATGTGTGTCCCCCAATTTGTCTCATTCGAGGGGTTCACCCCACCCCATGAGGTCCAACTTGGGTCCAATAAGCGCCGAATATGGTACAAAACCGTGTTGTGCGAACCCTGCAGAGCCAAGGCGAATCAACGAGATAGCAATCTAGAATTAGACTTCTAAGCAGAGGGTCGGGGGTTCGATTCCCTCCGGGCGCGCCATTTCCCACAGGGTCCGGCCCGGGCACATAGGTGACACAACGTACCTAAGACATGGGTAACACTTTGGGACCGAACGGATTTTCGAGTGGTTCGAGCACTCCCCCTCGTGAACTTCTTCGAAGATCTTGTAGCCCGTTTTGCGAGAGATTCCGAACTTCCCTGCACCGATCCGCCATTGGCTCGCCGGCTAGGCGAGCAACGAACTGTAGCCTCTGATCCATTTGCTTGCGCTTCGTCCTCAGATTCTACTTCACAACAGTTTCGAACCTGCCATTGATGATCGGGTCGCGTTCGTTTTCTTCGCAATCGGTTTCCTCGATCATGCGGTCGAAATCGTTGACGCGCACATGAACAATCGTCGCACGAATTGGTTTCGTCAGCGCGACCGGATCTTCGACCGTATACTCGATCTGCATCTGCTCGTGATTGACCATGCGAATGCGCTCCGTGAAATGGAGTTGATCACTCATCGGCACGAGGAAGCCAGAAAGCTCGCTCATATAGAGCTGCCTTTTTGTTGCGATCGTGTCTACGACGAGCGTGTCGCCTTCCCAATGCCCGATGGAATCCCCCATCAGGGTGGGCCAAAGCTCGTCTTTCAGAGGGTGCGACCGGCCGTCGGTGTAGATGTGACGCACCGCGCCAACGGTGCTGATGAAAGTGGTTTCCTCAGGCGTCACGCGCCATTCAAACATACCCGGCGTCATGATCGCGGGGAAAGGGGGCGGGTCACACAGCGGCTGATGCGTAACGGGCGGATGGGCCGGGTCGGCAGCAATGGCGGCCTCAACCTTTTTTCGGATCTCATCATACTTTGCCTGATATTCGGGTGTGAACGGAGGCCGCAGAGCAGCCGCGTAGTACTTCAATCTGCGTTGGCCTTCTGCGCTAAATTGCTGACCATCGGCCTGTCCCACGAAAGCGTCGAGCTCCCAAATGCCCGACCAATCGGGCAGTCTAGCAAACGCTTCGACGCGGTCCTTCGAAGAAGTTTGCGCGCGCGTCAGGAAGAGACAACCCACAGTCAACGCCATCGCGATAGCCGGTAGCACACGGCGCAGCGCGATTTGACCGATGAGGTTCGCGATCATTTTGTAGTGGCAGCGGGCCTGCCAATGATGGTTCCGTCTGGGCCAGTCACGGAGAGCACTAACCCACCATGCTGACCATCCCGCAGTGGATTGACAACGATCGTGACCTTGTCGCCGGGATTTAGACTTCCGGGCTTCCATCCCTTGCGCATCAGCTCGACGGGGGCGCCCATCTCAACGCCCCATTCGACGGGTGCCGCGCTAGGATCGGCTGGGTTCGGTACGAGCACTTGAATCCAGCAGTGCGGATTCGTCCACTGGAAATCCTTCACCGTTCCAACGAGCTCGATCTGCTTCGTCTGATCGAACATCGCACGCGAGTGGTGTGCGAGTGCAGAGGTTCCCATGAACCCCAGAACAGCAACGACCGATATTCGTAAAGCAAATCTCATATGTCCTGGTTCGTCGGTTTTGAAAGCTGCCCGATTATAGACCAACCGGCCGCAGTACAACGACTTCCGTGCTCAACACAGGGCATGCAAGCCTTGGCAAGGCCGCCAAGAAGTTGCCGAGAAAAGTTCTAAAATCTTCCTTTTGGCCGCGCCGAAATTCCTCTTTCTTGTAGAAGGGACGATTCAGAGCGATAGTAAGACCATTCGGCGAGGCAGCGTAGCCAAATCCGATCGAGGAGGGTCGCCATGAAGTTACATCTTTTGATTGCGCCGAGTTTGATTGCAGCGGCATGCGTCGCAGTGATTCCGGTTCTTGCGCAGGAAGTCACCAAGGAAACTGTTGAAGGAATCACCAATTTCAGCCACATCCAGACTACCGTCGCCTGCGCAGGTGCGATCAAAGCCGACGCAATTCCCAAAATCAAGGAGATGGGTTTTGCCTCCATCATCAATCTGAGGCTGGCCGCCGAGCCCGGGGCGGATGTCGCAGCGGAGGAGGCTGCAGCGAAAAGCGCCGGCCTTCGCTACTATCACATTCCCTTCGATGGCCACGCACCCGATCCTGCAGCGGTCGACGCATTTCTCGACGCAATTACGGCGAAGGGCACAGAACCGGCGTTCATTCACTGTGCCGGCGGCAGCCGGGCGGCCACGATGTGGTTTATTAAGCGCCTCGTCGTCGATCACTGGGACGTCGACCGCGCCGCAAAGGAAGCATCCGCACTGGGCATGACGAACCCGGCGCTTAAGCAGTTTGCCATTGACTACTCGCAGACGCACAAGCGATAGCGCTACAACACATAAAGTTCCTCGAAGGCTCCAAGCCATGCGCTCGGGAGGGATAGCACCTGTGCATGCTTGACGCTTCACGGCACGGTTCTTTCTTGACGCGCTTTTCCCGCTCGTCAGATACTTGCGCGCGTCGATTTACACTGGAGTCATCCGCAGTTGAGTCGTCGTACAGGAGGGGTACGTGAGCCTTCGAATCACGCTGTACGTCTGCGCCGCGTTGCTCATTGTGGCACTTCTTCCCGTCACGACGCCCGCCCAGGTATCTTGCGAAGCTCTCGCGAATCTCACACTGACGAACGCGACGATCACGTCGGCGACACCGGTAGCTGTGGGCAGTTTCAAACCGCCCGCAGTGCCGGGCCAGCCGGCACCGAATAAAGATTTGCCTGCATTCTGCCGTGTGCACGGCATCGCAAGGCCCACAAGCGATTCAGAAATTCACTTCGAGGTTTGGCTGCCTATGTCAGGTTGGAACGGCAAATATGAGCAGGTCGGAAACGGCGGATTCGCGGGGCTGATTCCGCTCAGCGCGATGGCTGAACCTCTGTTGCACGGCTACGCGACGGCAGCAACAGACGATGGGCATGTCAGCGGGCCCGGCGCGACTTGGGCAGTCGGGCATCCGGAAAGAGTGAAGGACTTCGGTTACCGTGCCGTCCACGAAACGTCTGTGCAGGCCAAGGTGATTATCCATGCATTCTACGGCAAGCAAGCGGCTCGGTCCTACTTCGTCGGCTGTTCGGAGGGCGGCCGAGAAGGCCTAACCGAAGCGCAGCGCTATCCCGATGATTTCCAGGGCATTGTCGCGGGAGCTCCCGCGATCAATTGGAACCACCTACAAACGCGCGGTCTTTGGGATGCGCTCGCACTTCTTGAAACTCCGGAGAGCTACATCCCGCCCGCAAAACTGCCGGTACTACAAAATGGAGCGATCGCCGCTTGCGATGTGATCGATGGCGTGAAGGATGGCTTCCTGGAAAACCCTTCCCGTTGCCATTTTGACCCGGCCACCGTCCAGTGCAAGGGCAGCGAGGCCTCCGACTGCCTCACGGCGGAACAAGTCGCGGCTGCGAGAAAAATCTACGATCCGCTCAAGAATCCACGTACGGGTACGCTGATCGCACCTGGCTTCTCGCCGGGCAACGAGGCTGTGCCAGCAAATTGGCCGGTGTGGATTACTGGCTCGAGCGCGCCGCAGCTGGGCATTCAGAAACTATTTGCAAACCAGTTCTTCGCCGACATGGTTTTCGAAAATCCGAAATGGAACCCGAAGAGTTTTAACTTCGACACGGACGTGCAAGTCACGGATGACAAATTTGGCGCGATCCTGAACTCTGTAGACCCAAACCTACGCGCCTTCAAAGCGCATGGTGGAAAACTTATCCAATACCATGGCTGGAGCGACGCGGCGATTCCGCCATTGGGCAGCGTTGAGTATTTCCAGGCAGTGCAGAAAGCGATGGGCGACACGAAAAGCTTCTACCGCCTGTTCATGGTTCCGACGATGTCGCACTGCGCCGGGGGACCCGGCGCAACGATCTTTGGGAATGCTGGCGGAATCGAACCGCCCGAGGATGATGCTGACCACGATGTCGTGCTGGCACTTGATCGCTGGGTGGAGAAAGGCGCGGCGCCGAATCACATCATCGCCACTGGGTTTGTCGACAACACCCCTTCGAAGGGTGTCGCAATGGCACATCCATTGTGCCCGTATCCCGAAGAGGCGCACTACAAGGGAACCGGCGATCCCAAGGATGCTGCGAACTTTGCGTGCGAAACATCACCTGTCAAACCGAAGAAATAGTTACTAGCGAGCGCGCGCTACGGGATTCGCAGAGAGCTCTGGGCCTGATCAACGAAAGAAGAACAAATCTAAAAGGGGACACTTTTGTCGAGGTAAGGAAGTAACGAGCTTTACAACCCAGCCGTGATCTTGCGTTTAGACGTGGCCTGGGTGTAGGTTAACCGATCGATTGGAGGGAAACTTTATGGCTGTCGCTCGCGTCACCAAAATCACCGCCGCATCTTCCAAGGGCTTCAAAGAGGCAGTTGACGAAGGCATGAATCGCGCCGCAAAGACCTTGCGAGGCATCACCGGTTTCGAGGTGCTTTCTCTGAAAGGAAAGGTTGAGAAGGGCAAGATTGTCGAGTACCGCGTAACCATGGAGGTCACCTTCGTTCTCGACTAGTCGCCCTCCACGGTGGGGCTCAGCTAGCGCGCGTGGCTAGAGTCGAGGTGTCGCGCCACGCAAAGTTTCAGACCGGGAATCGCCGTTGCAGACAAGAGAGGCTCAAGTGTCGCGAGTAGTTAAGAGTACCGCACGCGGAATAGTCCTGTTGATTGTTATCCCGATTGCTTCTGCACAAACGCCGTGGGCGACGCTGGACGCGCCCCCATCGGGAATCGCGCCGCCGGGAGATGTTCTTCGCCCCGGCCACCTCGGCCGCGAGATCGCAGAGGTCGAACTGATCGTGCATTTCTATCACGATCTCATCGGACTCGAACTTCGCGGGACCCGCGACCAACCTCGTCCATTTGGCAGAAATCGCGGGCTACAGGAAGTTGCTGAGCTCGCCGAGGGCGTGCCCAACCCCTACGATCAGGTTAGCCGCGTGGCACTTCTGCCGATTCCTGGGACCTCCGCAGCGCCGGGAGGCCCTGAAATGACCATTGAGGCCATCGAAAT
>Ga0187769_10000809_pt1 | contig 17310 bp, 14 predicted proteins | sample 0116_SJ02_MP02_1_FD_133140 | JGI IMG/M metagenome (GOLD analysis project Ga0187769, IMG submission 133140) | Tropical peat soil microbial communities from peatlands in Department of Meta, Colombia - 0116_SJ02_MP02_10_MG | ecosystem: Environmental > Terrestrial > Soil > Wetlands > Peat | place... | reverse complement strand
GTCTCGGAGAACGGGTTGAAAAGATTCACCCCCAATACGATTACCAACGTCGACCATTTACTCCACGAGATCGAGCAAATCAGAAAGAGAGGGGCTGCCTATGATCTTGAGGAGCTTGATCTGGGAGTGAAATGTGTTGCGGCTCCGATTCACAATCACGCCGGCAGGGTGGTGGCGGCGATCAGCATCTCCGGCCCCGCGCAACGCTTTACCCCGAAGGCGTTTCCCCGCTTTGAAAAGGAGGTCATGGCTTCGGCCCGGGCGATATCCCGTGAATTGGGTTTCCTGAATCAGAGGCGGGGGGAAGGCGCCTCGCCGGAAGGTCCTCCGAAAGTATCCATCACCTCGAAGTTTCGATACGGTTTTAACGGAAAGAGTTAAGGGAATCCCCGTGTCCTTTGAAGAAAAAGATAGAGGAAAGCTTCGGAGTTCAGAGGTTACCCAGGGCCTTGATCGGGCCACCCATCGATCCCTTTTTTATTCCATGGGCTGGCATCCTGCCCATCTGCAAAAACCCCTGGTCGCGGTGGTGAACTCCTTCAACGAACTCATGCCCGGCCATATTCATCTGAATCCCATGGCGCAGGCGATCAAACTGGGGATTGCGGAAGCCGGGGGGACTCCCCTGGAGTTTCCTTCCATAGCGGTTTGTGACGGCATCGCCACCGGTCACACGGGTATGAAAATGCCCATGATCAGCCGGGAATTGATCGCCGACTCAATCGAATTAATGATCACCGCCCACGGCCTGGACGCGATGGTCCTTTTGACCAACTGCGATAAAGTCACTCCGGGAATGCTCATGGCTGCCGGTCGGGTGAACATCCCCACCGTGATATTCGTCGGAGGACCCATGGATACCGGCTGTTTCCAGGGAAGGCGGATCTGCTACACCGACCTGATCGAAGCGGAAGGAAAGGTGGAAAGAGGAGAAATGACCCCGGAGGACCTGGCCAAAATGGAAAAAGTGGCGAATATCGGCCCCGGGGCCTGCGCTCTCATGGGAACGGCTAACTGCATGAACATCTTGACCGAGGCAATGGGCATGACCCTGACCGATGGGGCCCTGACCCCGGCCACCTATGGGGCCCGCATCGCTTTGGCCCGTGAAAGCGGACGCCGGATCATGGAATTGCACCAAGAAAATATTCTTCCCCGGGCGATCATGACTTCCCACGCTTTTGAGAACGCCATCGCGGTTGATATGGCCATCGGGGGGTCTACCAACAGTTGTCTCCACTTGCCCGCGATCGCCAGGGAGGTAGGCCTGGAAATCTCCATGGAACTCTTTTCCCGGATCGCAGAGAAGACGCCCCACTTAACATTGCTGAAGCCGGCCGGTCAGTATTTTCCGAGAGACCTCTATGAAGCTGGCGGAGTCGCGGCCGTTATGAATGAGCTCTATCACCATGGTTCCATACACCCCGAGTGCATGACCGTAACCGGAAATCCCATAGGGAAAAATATAGAGGACCGCGAAATTATCGATGACCGGGTAATTCGGCGGGCGGCAAACCCCCTGAGCCCGAAAGGAGGGATTTCCTTTCTATATGGCTCCCTGGCCCCTGAAGGGGCGGTGGTGAAACGGGCGGCCGTGGTCCCTGAAATGATGGTCCACACCGGACCAGCCCGGGTCTTTGATCGGGAAGAAGAGGCCCTGAAAGCCATCTTTGGGGGTAAGATCAGCCCCAGCGAGGTGGTGGTCATCCGCTACGAAGGGCCCAAAGGGGGTCCAGGGATGAGAGAGCAATTGCTGCCCACATCCGCAATCATCGGGATGGGCTTAGGCAAAAGCGTCGCTTTGGTAACGGACGGCCGGTTTTCTGGGGCGACGCAGGGCGCCTGTGTAGGCCATGTAACTCCGGAAGCATTTCTCGGTGGTCCGATCGCCCTTGTCCGGGAAGGGGACAGGATCAAAATTGATATTCCGAAAGGAACGATCGATTTGGATGTTTCGCCGGAGTTGCTGGAAAGAAGGAAAAAGGAGTGGATGCTTCCCCCTGGCGTTTATTTGAAAAAGGGGTCTCTCCTGGAACGGTATCGGCGGTCTGTGGGTTCGGCGATGAAAGGATGCATCCTGGAGTAATTGGGGTAAATCCACCCAATAAAAGGGAGGAAAAGGAAATGAAAAAAGTCACCATTCATACGCTGCTGGAAAAAAAGCAGAGAAGAGAACTAATTACCTGGCTGACGGCCTATGATTTACCGATGGCTCAGATGGAAGAAAAGGCGGGCATCGATATCATTTTGGTGGGAGACTCCATCGGCATGACCGTCTTCGGCTATGATTCCACGCTTCCGGTTACCATGGACCTTCTGATTCCCCATACGCAGGCGGTGAGAAAAGGGGCCCCCAACGTTTTCCTTATTGGCGACATGCCGTACATGAGCTATCAGGTCAGTAAGGAAGAGGCCATTCGCAACGCGGGCCGTTTTATGGCCGAGTGCGGATGCGATGCCATTAAGCTGGAGGGAGGAAGGGAAGTCTTGGAGACGGTCGAGGCTCTGATCAAAGCGACCATTCCAGTGGTTGCCCACTTGGGCCTGACTCCTCAGTCCATCGCCATGTTTGGAGGGTTCAAAGCCCAGGGCCGAAATGCCGCGGGGGCCCTGCGGATCATCGAAGATGCCCAGGCTCTGGAGAAGGCCGGAGTCATGATGATCCTTCTGGAGGCGGTTCCTCCGGAAGTGGGAAAGATCATCACCCAAAGATCGCAGGTACCGGTCATCGGCATCGGCGCGGGTCCTTACACCGATGGTCAATGCCTAGTCGTTCATGATATGTTGGGAATGTTCGAGGCATTTACCCCGAAATTCGCCAAAAGATATGCGGATATTCGCGAGCAGACCATCAAAGCTTTTCAGGTCTTCAGAGACGAGGTAAACAAAGGAGAGTTTCCCAAGCCGGAACATTGCTATCGCATGCCCGACGAAGAGGTTAGGAAACTAGAGGAAATGCTGCAGGGGAAAAGATGAATCGCCCCGATCTTCGAGAACTCTTGCCTCTGGGGGGAGAAATGGCTTTTCGTGATTTTCAGCTGAAGTACGGAAAAGGGGCGGTATCCTTCAAAGTCCCCGAAGAGCACATCTTGTATGAGTTGCGGGGGAAGGAGGTCCCTCCGCTGGCGGACCTCCGGAGAGCCTACCGTCATGCCCTGGACCATCCCATCGATTCGCCTCCTCTGCGGGAAATTGTCAAACCCGGCGAAAGAGTCTTGGTAACGGTGAGCGACATAACCCGGGGATGGCAGAGGAATGATCAGGTGCTGCCTGTGCTCATGGAAACGCTCAATGAAGCGGGGATTCCCGACTCGAACATCACCATCGTCATCGCGGTTGGCGCCCATCGGCTGAATACTGAAGAAGAGTTTGTGGAGTTGTGTGGAAAAGAGATCTGCCACCGGATTCGGGTTCTAAATCATGACTGCTGGGACACGAAGAACATGGTATACCTGGGCAAGACCAGCCGGGGAACGGAAGTATCCGTGAACCGGCTTGCGGTCGAGGCGGACAGGGTTATCTTGACGGGCGGAGTGATCTACCACTATATGGCGGGCTATGGGGGAGGGAGAAAGAGCATTCTTCCCGGGCTGTCTTCCATAAAGACCATCCGTCAAAACCATCTCCTGGCCATGGGCCCGAGCCTTGGATCCGGGTCGAATCCTCGCGCCGCTTCCGGGCGGACCCGGGGGAATGAAATGCATGAAGACATGATGGAGATTGCGGGTTTCGCGCAGCCTGATTTCATAGTCAATACCGTCCCAGACCTGCACGGCCAGATTGCCGGAGTCTTTGCCGGGAACTGGGTTTCGGCCTGGCTGGATGCAGTCAAGTTGGTGGATAGAATCTTCGGAGTGGAGATCGAGGAGGAAGCGGACATCGTCATCGCCACGACGGGAGGATATCCGAAGGACATTAACCTGTATCAGACCGGCAAAACCATGGACAATGCTTATTATGCCATGAAAAAAGGCGGAGTCGCGATCATCATAGCGGAATGCCAGGAAATTTCAGAACCCCGAGAATTTTTCCAGTGGTTCGAGTATCCTTCCTTGCTGGAGATGGAAAAGGGGCTGAGAGAGAATTTCACCATCGCCGGATGGGTGGCCCTCAAGGAAATGGAGTGCAACAACAAGGGTTCGTTTATTCTCTTAACTCAGAGAGATAACTTCGAGCGGGTCCAAAATACGAGATTGACACCAGTGTCCACCATCGATGAAGCCCTGCGACTGGCGCATGAGAAGTGCGGGAACAAAAATCCGAAAATCACCATTATGCCGCAGGGGGGGAATACCTTTCCTATTTTGAGAAAACAGGCATGAAATCCACCTCCTGAGCCCTGATCAAGATTGAGGTATTCCGAACCGGCTGGAAAATATGTTTTTCGGTCATTCCGGCGAACGACAGAACCCAGCCTTTTCCAATAGCGGTTCATTCTCCCCACTCCGGCATTCGCCGGAGCAAACGACTTTTTATGAAAGCATCAAAATTCCAGCTGCATTGCGAGAAAAAATATTCCCGGATATATGTTGTAATTTAAGCTTATTTTAAAAGGAGAAAACGCCATGAAAAGAACCTATGCCGTTATCGCTTTAGCATCTTTGCTCCTCACGAGCATGGTTGGCATTGATTCTGCTCGGTGCCAATCCTGGAACTTCAAGCTTGGAAATTCCACGGCGCCGGACCATGCCTATAACGTCGGAGCCCGGAAATACGCGGAACTTGTGGCGCAGAGAACGGGAAATAAAGTAAAGATCGACATCTATCCTGCCACCCAACTCGGTAGCGAACGGGACCTGGTCGAAGGGCTACAGCTTGGCACCGTCGACCTCGTGGTAACGTCCACCGGGCCTTTAGGCGGGTTTGTTCCCAAAATGTTTGTTGTAGATTTACCCTTTTTGTTCCGGGACAAGGAACATGCCTATAAGGTCCTCGACGGCCCGATCGGCAAAGGCCTCCTCGATTCCTTTTCCGCAAAAGGAATCAAGGGGCTGGCCTTTTGGGAAAACGGATTCCGGCATATCACCAACAATATTCGACCGATCGAGAAGCCCGCAGATCTAAAAGGGATCAAGATCCGCACGATGGAAAACAAGATCCATCTGGCCACCTTCCGGGCTTTTGGAGCCAGCCCCACACCCATGGCCTGGGGTGAGGTTTATACTGCTCTTCAGCAAAAAACGATCGATGCCCAGGAGAATCCCATAGCCATCATCTATACTGCGAAGATTGCTGAGGTCCAAAAATTCCTGGCATTAACCGGACATTTTTACTCCCCTTCCCCTATTTTAATGAGCGAGAAGTCCTATAATTCCCTTCCCCAGGATATTCAGAAGATTATGCTGGAAACAGCCGTCGAGTGCGCAACCTTTGAACGCAACCTCCTCCGTGACGACGAAGCAAAGCAACTGGCGGAATTGAAAGCCAAGGGAATGCAGGTGACGACGCCGAACAAGAAGCCGTTCCAAGAGGCGGCGGCCTCTGTTTATAAGGAGTTCGAGTCCCAGTTTGGAAAAGAAATGATCGATAAGATTATCACTACCAAATAGTCATCATCCATGAAGTCCTTCGTTCGCGCCTTGACCAAGTTTGATGGGATCCTCGCCAAAGGAGAAGCCTGGGTACTGATCGCCCTTGTTGCGGTCATGGCGGGAATCGTTTTCCTCCAGGTTGTTTACCGGTACCTGCTCACCCAACCCCTCCATTGGTCTGAAGAAATGGCCCGTTACCTCTTCGTTTGGATTTCCCTTCTCGGGGCTGCCATGAGTGTGCAAAGGCGCGGCCATTTCGGAATGGACTTCTTTTATCAAATGCTGCCCAGTAAGGGAAGGCGGTTTATCGCCTGTCTTGTCTATCTTCTTGTAGGGATCGTCATGCTCGTGCTCTTGGTCTATGGTATCGTCCTGGTAGGGAAGACCGCGGACCAACGATCTCCGGCCATGGAAATCTCCATGGGCTGGGCCTATGCCTGCCTTCCTGTGGGAGCGGCCCTTATGTCCTTCCATCTGCTTTCCATCCTGCTTCAGGAAGCGGTGAAGAAAGAGGAAACCTCATAGGATAGGGAACTATGGGCATTATTCTCAGCCTTGCTTTCCTCGGTTTTATCGCCATCAATGTGCCGATTGCCTTCAGCATGGGCTTATCCTCGATCATCGGCCTTCTGCTGAAAGGAAGCATCCCTCTGGTGATCGTACCGCAAAAAATCTTCACCGGTTGTGATTCCTTTCCTCTTCTGGCCGTACCTCTGTTTATCCTGGCCGGGGCATTGATGGATACGGGAGGAATTTCCCTGCGGCTGGTCGCCCTTGCCCAGGCATTGGTCGGTCACTTCCGCAACGGGCTGGGGATGGTTTCCATCGTTTCCGAGATTTTCTTTTCTGGAATTTCGGGCTCCACGGCCGCGGATACGGCCGCCATTGGATCGATTATGATTCCGGCCATGAAGCAGGCAGGTTATCCCACTGCCCGGGCGACAGCGATCGTCTGCGCCGCCTGCGGCATGGGGATTCTGGTTCCCCCTTGTATTGCCATGGTCATTTACGGGGGAATCGCCAACGCCTCGGTGGGGGCCCTCTTCGCCGGAGGGTTTCTTCCCGCCTTGGTTATGGCTGCCGCCCTCATGATTCAACTCAATATCCAGGCCCGACGCGCCGGGGCAGCCCCCGGATGTTTTGTAGGAGCCAAACCGCTGATGAAGGCACTCAAGGAGTCTCTCCTAGCCCTTTTCATGCCGGTCATTATTTTTGGGGGTATTCTGGGCGGGATCTGTACACCGACGGAAGCCGCCGTCCTGGCCGTGGCCTATGGGCTCGTGGTGAGCATGTTTATCTACCGGGAGATTAACCTCGCGAAGCTTCGGGAGGTCCTCCTGCAAACCGGACTCGTCACTGGACAGGTGATGATCATGGTGGGAATGGCCACGGTCTTTGGCTGGATTCTAACCCGGGAACAGGTGCCCCAGGCTCTGGCCAGCGTGATCCATTCCCTGGGAGGGGGGAAAATCCTTTTCCTTCTCCTGATCAACATCTCCTTCCTCTTTTTGGGAGCTGTCTTGGAGGGAGTCCCTGCGTTGATCATGACCGTTCCAATTCTTCTCCCTATCGCCACTCAGTTTGGAATCGATCCAGTTCACTTTGGAATCGTGCTGGTCGCGAATATGGGAATCGGCCTCTTTCTTCCGCCGATTGGCCTGGGAGTCTTCGTGGGTTGCAGCATCGGGAAGATCACTGTTTCCGAGATCGCCAAACCCCTTCTGCCATACCTCGCGGTAAACTTCGCGACGGTCCTTCTTATTACCTACTGGCCCTGGCTCACTCTAGTCATTCCCACCTTATTATTCAAATAGGAACACCCGGAGCGAAAGGCAGGGCGGGCGGATAGGGCAAATAGGCTCGTGAGCTTGACTGGTTTGCAATTTCACGGTTTGATTGGTAGATTGGAAAGACTGAAGGATCGTTTCAGACTGCACTACGCATTCCGCTTTGGGAGGGTGAATGTCTCGTAAATTTGCCCGAAAGTTGGCCCGAGAATATATCGACCGGGGAGACGCCACTGGCTGGTTTGAAGCCCTGTATTCAGAGGCTGCCGGGGATCCTTCAATCATCCCCTGGGCGGATTTGAAAGTGAACCCGGGTTTGGAGGAATGGCTCGTCCGGCGAAAGATTCAAGGGGATGGAAAGAAGGCCTTAAAAGTGGGTTGTGGCCTGGGCGATGACGCAGAGCGGTTAGCTGAGCTTGGGTTTGAGGTAACCGCTTTTGATATCGCGCCGTCGGCTATCAACTGGTGCAGGAAACGTTTTCCCGAGTCGCGAGTCATTTACCTGGTGAGAGATCTTTTCCACGCCCCGCAGGAATGGAGGGGGGCTTTCGACTTGGTGCTGGAAAGCTATACGCTGCAGGTACTGATCGGTGACCTGCGAAAATCCGCAATCGAATGCACTAGCAGTTTTGTGGCTCCGGGAGGAACACTCCTGGTGATTGCGCGAGGCCGAGAAATTGCCGATCCTCCGGGAGAAATGCCCTGGCCATTGGTCCGGGATGAATTGAAAGAGTTTGAAGCTCAAGGTCTGAAGGAAGTTTCCTTGGAGCGCTATTTTGATCAAGAGGATCCCCCCGTTTTAAGATTCCGCGCCGAATATACCCGCTTGAAGCACAATGCGTGAGGCGTAAGACACAAGGCCTAAGCGGCAAGCCCCTCGAATCGCGAATCTCGGGTCATAACTCCCGTCTCTCAACTCCCAATTTCTCTTCAGACCCGGCCGTAAATCTCGGTAAGTTCGCGGAGCTTTTCGGCATGGGCAGGAGTGACCTGGCCGGGTAAAAGCTTCCATTTCCAGTTGTCCTCAGTCGTGGAGGGGGTATTCATCCTCGCCTCCGCACCCAGTCCGAGAAAATCCTGCATCGGCACGAGAACCATATTGGCCACGGACATCATGGCCAGCCGGATGAATTCCAGCGAGACTTCTCCTGCCGAGACCTCCTTGCCCAGATAGCGGAAGAGCCTTTTCAAGTCTTCCGGGCTTGCCTCCTTCTCGAACCACCCCCGGACCGTGTTGTTGTCGTGGGTTCCAGTATAGAGAACGCAGTTGGGAAGGTGGTTGTGGGGTAGATAAGGATTGGCGGCATCTCCATTAAAGGCGAAAAGGAGCACTTTCATGCCCGGTAATTCGAAACGTCGCATGACCTCCCGAACTGCGGGGGTGACCAGGCCCAGATCCTCGGCGATCAGGGGAAAGGAAGGGAGCTTTTTGAAAAGAGTTTTGAGAAAATCATCTCCCTGCGCTTCCACCCACTTTCCGTTGGTGGCGGTCTTCTCCATGGCCGGAATTTCCCAGTAGGCAACCAGCCCGATAAAATGATCGATCCTTAGCAGGTCATAGAGACGGCCGTTATGTCCCATCCTTTGAATCCACCAATCATAACCGGTTTGCCGGAGAACATCCCACCGGTAAATGGGGTTCCCCCAGTACTGGCCGGTTTGGCTGAAGTAGTCAGGGGGCACCCCCGCTACGACGTAAGGTTTCTTAGCCCCATCCAGCTTGAATAACTCCGGATGGGTCCAAAGGTCGGCGCTATCGTATTGCACGTAGATAGGAAGATCTCCGAAAATCTGAATGCTTCGCTGGTTGCAATAATTTTTGAGGGCGGCCCACTGCCGGTAAAAAGTATACTGGAGAAATTTCTCTCTATCTTTTTGAAAATTCAGCTCCTGATCCAGAGCCCTCAGGGGTTCCGGGCGTCGGTCTCGAATTTCAACAGGCCAATCGTTCCATGCCCTTCCCCCGAAATGAGCGTGGAAAGCCACAAACCGGGAATAATCCTCCAGCCAGTAAGCCTGACGGGAACAAAATTCTTCGTAATCCTTCCTTGGTCTCCGGCCCCGGAAACGTTCAAAAGCCAGGTCGAAGAGTTTTTCCTTGTAAGGGATAACCGAAGAGAAATCAACTAAATTGCCGGGGGAGAGCGGGAAGGGATGAATCTCACCCCCGTTCAGGAAGCCATCCTGGATCAGAAGCTCCGGGCTGATCAGTAGGGGATTCCCGGCAAAGGCGGACCGGGCATGATAGGGAGAATTTCCGGCAACCGGAAGGGTGGGGTTTAAGGGCAGGATCTGCCAAAAACTCTGTTTGGTCTGGGCGAGAAAATCGCCGAATTGATAGGCCTGCGGGCCCAAATCTCCAATTCCGCAAGGCGAGGGCAGTGAAGAGATATGAAGAAGAATTCCACTTCCTCGGCGTTTCATTTGGCCTCCAAGAAATAAGCTTGAACAGCCCCACTAGGTCTACAACCCAAGCCATTTTAACACGAATTCGTCAAGAATTTCTTGCTGACTTTGGAGGCCACATTTTTTTGCCATTTTACCGTTATCCGAATCTCCTTTTGCAATTGACGAAACTCCCCCAGTCTGATACGTTCCCTCTCGTTCATGGAAAACCTCCTGCGGTAAAGTTTGAGTTTGGTCGAACTTACTTGGATCCCTTTACCAGAGGTTTCTTTTTTCCCCGATGCCGGGTAACATACTAAATAATCCTTTTCTCTGTCTCCCCTGCGGGACAGAGGAGCGTAAGGGATATCATTCTTGGGTAATAAATGGTACGATTTCTTAGAACAATTGATTCGTGGATATTGCTGGCCATAGGCAAATAAGGGAGTAATAAATATGGAGAGTCCGATATTGATCCTTTCCTTGGCAGGGGGATTGGTCATCGGGGCGATTGTCACCTGGCTGGCCCTCAGGGGCCGGGGAGAATCTGAAAAGGCAATCCTGAACGAGCGCCTCCAGGGAAAGGAACAGCAGTTGCAGGAATTGAAAATCTCCTTTGAAAAGCTATCCTTAGAGGGTAGAAACTATCAAAGCGCCCTGAAAACGGAATCAGACAGGCGGTCTGCGGCGGAGGAGAGGAACCTACGGATCCCCGGACTGGAAGCGAATCTGGCGGCCAAAGAAGAGCAACTGTCCAAACTCCAGGGTGACTGCACGGACCTGAAGACGAAGCTGTCAGAGCTGGAAACCAAGCTTGAAGAAGAGCGGAAAGCAGCCGAAGAAAAGCTCGCGGTGCTGGACGATGCCCAGCAAAAGCTGTCGGATGCTTTCAAAGCCCTCTCCGCAGAAGCTTTGAGGAGCAATAATCAGTCCTTTCTCGACCTGGCGAAAGCCACCCTGGAGAAATTCCAGGAGGGAGCAAGAGGGGATCTAGAGATGCGGCAGAAAGCCATTGATGCTCTGGTCCAACCCCTAAAAGAATCACTGGAGAAGGTAGACGGCAAAATCCAGGAGATCGAGAATGTCCGCACGACTGCTTATGCCAGCCTGACTGAACAGATCCGGATGCTGATCAGCACCCAATCTCAGCTTCAAGGTGAGACCTCGAATCTGGTCAAGGCCCTCCGCAGCCCAACAGTCCGGGGAAGATGGGGAGAGATTCAACTGAAAAGAGTGGTGGAGATAGCTGGAATGCTGGAATACTGCGACTTTATGCGGCAGGAGTCCGTTACCACCGAAGATGGCCGCCTCCGCCCGGATATGGTGATCAAACTGCCCAATAACAAAAATGTTGTGGTGGATTCGAAAGCTCCTCTTCAGGCTTATCTCGAAGCCTTGGAAGCGGCCGATGAGGAATCTAGGCTCCTAAAGCTCAAGGAGCATGCCCGCCAGATCCGGACCCATCTTTCCAAGTTGAGCAATAAGGCCTACTGGGACCAGTTCAAACCCACGCCGGAGTTTGTCATTCTGTTCCTTCCAGGAGAAATCTTCTTCAGCGCGGCCCTGGAACAAGACCCAGGCCTCATCGAGTTCGGAGTAGACCAGCGGGTCATCCTGGCTACTCCTACCACCCTGATTGCCCTGCTTCGCGCCGTAGCTTATGGCTGGAAGCAGGAACTGATCGCGGCGAATGCCCAAGCTATTAGCGAACTGGGGAAGACTCTCTACGAGAGACTGCGGACCCTCTCCGGCTATTTTAGCGATATGCGCAAAGCCCTGGATAGGGCAGTGGAAGCCTATAACAAGGCGGTTGGTTCCTTCGAAGGGAGGGTCCTGGTCTCCGCCCGGAAGTTTAAAGAAATGGGTGCCTCAACGGGGGATGAGATTGAAGTCTTGGAGATGGTAGATAAATCAACCCGACTGGTGGCCGACGACGGTCAAAGCGGGATTGCCCAACTGGCGAACGGGGGAAATAAAGGGGATACCTAACGCCTGAATGGCCGCCTCGCTTCCGGCGCAAGGCCTAAACCCTGTTTCGAGATACCGCGATATCCGGGACGATTTTGGTCTCGCCCATCGGCCCATTGCTGGGGTCCCGACATCTGCGACCAAGTCAGGAAACGAATTTAATGGACCCAACACTACTTTAAACCGGACGGCTCATTTTTCTGCTCAATCTATCGAATCTGCGGCCAAGATTGAGGGAAGCTCCGGTCCCCCATCGGTTTTCAGTATCTTGGCAACCTTTCCCAGGAAATCGAATTTCTTATCTCCCGGGCTTTCTTCCAATATCCGCGCGGAGAGGGAAAATCCAGGAATCGTACGCAATACGTCCGATTGTTTAAAGATATTTTCCCATGCTTCTGCCAGCCGGGATCTGTCGAACTCATAGATAGTAATGATTTTATTATCCGTTCCTTCGCCACCCTCAATATATGGCCCCCTTTTAGTCATGTACGGAGGCAAAGGGGGCAGCTCCGACAATTTTCTGGCGAAATATTTAATGCTTTTCAGGGACACTGAGAGGGTGCATCTGATAAGCATCTTGATCCTCCTCCGGGAAGATGATTACTTTTCTTTTTGCATCTTCATTCGCCCAAATATGCAAAATATGATCCAAATTCTCACGGATGGAGAAAATAGGAATTTTATTAGCATTTTTGAATTTCATTGCTTCGCGTGCCGAAAAAAGTGGAAAAGGAATTCCTTTTTTCCCCCACTTTATTCCCTCTTCTCTTGATGATTTCCCCCAAAGATGTCACTCTAGTGGAAACCGGAGTCCAGATCATTTCCCAAATACGGGAAAGAGCCAGATTCCGGGGCCTGCCCCTGACCCGATCCGGGATTCGCCCGAGTGAGAGAAAAATACATTTCCAGGATTTTTGCCAGGACATCACTTTTGGAAATTGGCAGGATACGTTCGAACAGAGTAATTCCAGAATCAAACCCGGGCAATTTTCATGAAAGAGAGATCGGAGCAAGTTCTGTGGGCGGGTTTTCACCCGGAGGCCGCTTAGTACTTCATCCCGGTGAAAGCCACCCCCTCAATGATACGGGTCCGGAAGATCAGGAAAACCGCCAGGACCGGCAGCAGGGTGATGACACATGCCGCCATGATCCCGCCGTAGTCCACCGCGTACTCACGCTGAAAATACATGAGACCCAACTCCATGGTGAACATCTCTGTAGAATTGGCTACAATCAGGGGCCAGATGAACAGACTCCACGTGTAGACCCAGTTCACGATAGAAATCGCCGCGATAGGAGACAGGCTCAAGGGGAGGACAATGGTGCGGAAAACCTTCCACTCGGAGGCTCCATCCACCCTAGCCGCGTCGATCAGCTCGTCAGGGATGCTCATGATGTTCTGGCGGAGGAAGAAGATTCCAGAGCTCATGATGATCAGCGGGAAAATCAGACCCTGGTAGGAGTTGATCCAGCCCAGCTTCCAGGTAAGAAGATATAGCGGTACAATGTAGGTCTGGAGTGGTATCAGGATGGTGGAGATGACCAGAAAGAAGAGAAAATCTCTCCCCCGGAAACGGTACTTGGCAAAGACATAGCCGCAAGCCGCAGAGCCCAGGGCGATAAAGAGAGTCGAGACTCCCGACACGATGATGCTGTTGAGGAAGAACCGCACGAAAGGCGCTACCCGGGGAAGCTGGAGATAATTGTCCAGCGTCCAGACCGGAGGCAGGAGATGGGGAGTCTCGGTCACGATATCAGCAGACCGCTTGAATGAGGTGAGGAAAACCCAGATGAAAGGGGCTACCATCACAAAACTGGTGAATCCCAAAAAAAGGTAAAGGCCTGTCCGCTTGCAGGTGATCTGTGCCGGTCGCTGCATGCCCATAATTTCCCTTCTCCTCGGTTAAAGAATCCCTCTGAGAGGCCTCTCGCCCTTGGCATGTAACCCCGCCTTTGCCCTCCCCATCAAAGGGGCAAGGCCAGGGCTTGAATTTTACGACTCACGAGTGGCCGCTCCGGCCAATTAGTTTGTTTCCGCCTTAAAAAGCTTGAACTGCAGGGCTACAAAGATCAAGGATACAATAAAAAGAAGAAAAGAGATGGCGGAGGCGTAGCCCATGTTGAAGTATAAAAAGCCTTCGGAATAGATTCGGGTAACCAGGACCTGGATCTCCGCCCCGGTGGAGATATCCGTTCCCTGGGACATGATGTACACTTCCGTGAAGGCGGACCAAGCCCATATGGTCGCCATGACCACGCCGAAGAGGATAACCGGCTTTAGCAGCGGAATATCCACCTTCCGAGTTACCTCCCAGGCGGTGGCCCCATCCACTACCGCAGCTTCCCGGAAGTCGCTGGGAATATTCTTGAGGCCCACGAGGAACACAATGACGAAAAAGCCCAGTTGTTTCCAAACGTGAATGCCGATGACCGCCAGCAGGCTGATTTGTGGTGTACTCATCCATCCGACCCGGGCGAAGCCCATCTGGTCGAGGACGTAATTGGCAAGCCCGTAAGTTCCCGGGGCATAGATCCATTTCCAGATAATCGCCGCCGGAACCATGGGAACGATGTAGGGCAGAAAATACAGGGTTTCATACACGGACTCAAACCTGACTCTTCGATTCAGGTAGATGGCAAAAGCCAGGCCCAGGCATATCTCTAATGGAACGGCGACGAGGACAAACTCGGTGGAATTGAGAAAGGCGGTAACGAAGTTCGGGTCGCCGAAGAGGCGGAGAAAGTTCTGATAAGGGAGGAAACGAACCAACGGCCGATTGAGATTGTAGTTGGTAAAGGACATGAGGAGCACGACCAGGATCGGAATCACCCGGATGAGGATAAAGAGAGCGATGACGGGCATCACGATAGTCCACAGGAACCCGATCTGACTTCGCGTCAGGCGCCCCCCTACTCCGACTGCTACCGCGCGGCGTTTTATTGATATCCCCGGCACCCTAACCTTTTCGCCTTCAGACTGAAGCGGACCGCAGGCCCGCTCCGGCCCCGCTGTCCGCCTGTTGATTGTTTCTGCACCGGGCTTACTTTGCCAGCAAGCCGTTCTCGTCCAGGATGCGATTCGTCTCCTCGGCCGTATCCTTGATGACCTTAGCGATGCCGGCGGGGTTATCCAGCAGATCGGCCCGCTTGAAGGCCGCCATCAGGCGGTCGGCCATCCGCGAGTGGATTTCAAAGATGGGGGCAATGTTCTCATAGTCATACACGGTGTGACTCTTGGTCTCGGCAGCATCAATGAAAGTCTTAAGCTGCGGCCGGGTCTTGTAAAGCTGGCTGTAGTCCACCCCTTTCCGGAAGGGCTGCCATCCGCTGTCGCCAAAGGTGGCCCGGGACATATCGTCATTCATCATGAACATGGCGAAGGCGAAGGCTTCTTTTTTGTTTTTGCAGGACTTCGGGATCGATAGACCCATAGTATTGCCCACGGATCCCCAACCCCCGGGTCCCTTGGGCATCATGAAGACCCCGTAATTGATCTTGGGGGCATTCTTCGCCATGTAGCCGACAACCCACGACTCACGCTGAAACATGGAGGTGATACCCAACCCGAAGGCCTCGGCGTCAGACTTGAAGTCCAGGCTGTCCACCTTGTACTTGTAGACCGCATCAATATAATACTGTAGCGCCTTGCGTCCGGCCTCGTTATCATACCCGGCCTTCCATTTATTACCTGCTTTCTCCAGAACCTTCGCCCCATAAGGAATCATGACCTGACACCAGTACTTCTGGGATGTTCCAAAGCCGCCGCCGGAAAGCCGCAGGTCCAGTCCTGCCCGGGTGAGGTTGCCCTTTTCATCCCTCCTGGTGAGCTTCCTGGCTATCTCCATCATCTCATCAATGGTCTCCGGGGTCTTGGTGAGCCCTGCTTCCTTAAAGTGGTCCTTGTTGTAAAACATGGCTTTCAAGCTGTTCAACCAGGGGAAGGTAAAGATTTCTCCTTTATCGGAGGTTACTGAAACCACGGAGTAATCCGGGAAATTCTTCTTCACCCAATCGACGATCTCCTTGGGCAGCGGCGCCAGGTGACCGGCTGCGTAATAAGGATAGAGCGCCATCTTATCCAGCTCAATTAAATCCGCCGCCTGCCCGGCTGGCAAGGCTACGGCCACCTTTTCCTCCAGGGCCCGCTGGGGGAAGAGGGTGGTTTTGATCTTGATGTTGGGATTCTTCTCCATGTACTTTCCCGCAATCCAGGTCACCTGGTCGTGGAGTTCTGGAAAAGCGCTCCAAACCTGCAGTTCCACCGGCGCCGCGCTTACCGGGGTTGCCGCGAGGATAAAGAAAACCATCGCCAGGATGAGACCTGCCCATCCTATCGTCATCCGTCTTTTCATGGGTTCTCCTTTCTTTTCCAAGAGCTTAAAAATAGGCCCGATGTTCCTCTCCTTCCTCCGGCCATTCATACGAAACCGCGAATCCAGGAAGGTATATCGTCAGACTCTAGATTTCCCCAAGCCTGCAACGCGGAACGCGAAACGGGTTCCCCTAACTATCGTTCCCAGACCAGCTTGCCCTTCTTGACGACTTTCTCAACATGATTGACGCCAAAGTGGTAGGCGAGGTGACGATAATCAGGAATATTGAGGATGAGAAGATCAGCATGTTTCCCGGGCTCGAGGCTGCCGATCTCTTTTTCTTTCCTAAGAGCCTTGGCTGCATTCAGGGTCACGCCCCGAAGGGCTTCGGCGGGAGCCATACGCATTTGGGTACAAGCAATAGTGGTGATGAGAGGAAGGGACTCGGTCATACAGGATCCGGGGTTGAAATCCGTAGCCAGCGCGACGGTGACACCTTTGGCGATCATATGGCGCGCCGGGGCGTAACGGCCCATAAAGAGAAAAAAAGCTGTCCCCGGGAGCAGGGTCGCCACGACTCCTCTCTCAGCCATGGCCTCCATTCCTTTCTCGCTGGTAAAGAGAAGGTGATCGGCCGATACGGCCCCCAAGTCGGCCGCCAATTCCGCTCCGCCCAGGGGGCTGAGTTCATCAGCATGGAGTTTGGGCAGCATACCATAACCCTTCGCGGCCTCAAGAATGCGCCTCGATTCTTCCAGGGAGAAAACGCCTTTCTCGCAGAAGACGTCGCAGAAAACCGCCAGCTTCCTTTCCGCCACCGCCGGGATCATTTCTTCGCTGACCAGCCGTATATAATCTTCTCTTTTCCCGGCATATTCCGGAGGAACCTCATGGGCGCCCAGAAAGGTGGGCACAATTTCAATGGGGTGCTCCCGGGCCAGATCTTGCAGGGCCTCGAGCATCTTGATTTCATCTCTGGTAGAAAGGCCGTACCCAGTCTTGGCTTCCACAGTGGTGGTACCCAGGGAGAGCATGCCGTTGAGATTTTTTCTGCCCACGACGATCAGTTCTTCTTTACTTGCCCGGCGCGTTTTCTCCACCGTAAATTTGATACCGCCCCCCGCGGCGGCAATCTCTTGGTAGGTCGCCCCTCCAATGCGAAGCTCGAACTCTTTTTCCCTTGTCCCCGCAAAGAGAAGATGGGTGTGGGAATCGATGAAACCCGGCGTAACCACTTTATCCGAAGCATCCAGTTTTTTCCCGCCGGAAACAAGAGAAATATTCCCGGAGGTGCGATCAGCCGGCCCCACCCAAACAATCCGGCCG
>Ga0187769_10000807_pt1 | contig 17311 bp, 13 predicted proteins | sample 0116_SJ02_MP02_1_FD_133140 | JGI IMG/M metagenome (GOLD analysis project Ga0187769, IMG submission 133140) | Tropical peat soil microbial communities from peatlands in Department of Meta, Colombia - 0116_SJ02_MP02_10_MG | ecosystem: Environmental > Terrestrial > Soil > Wetlands > Peat | place... | reverse complement strand
GCGCAGGGCATCCGGATCGACGCGCGGTCGGTGGTTGTCGCTTCCGGAGGATACGATGCGTCGCTGCTCTTCCGGGGGAACGACCGGCCCGGCGTCCTCAGCGCCGCGGCCGCCCTGGGGCTCGCCGCCCCGCCGCGACGACCCCCCTTCCGCCGGGCGGTCGTCGTCGGAGGGGGTCGTCGCGCCGCCGAGGTGCTCGAGGGATGCGGAGATGCGGTCGAGGCGGTGGTCGCGCCCGGCGAGGTCCGCCCCGACGTCGTTCGGGCCGCCGCCGACCACGGCATCCTGCTGTACCCGCGCTCGCTCCTTCTCGAGACCAAGGGAAGGAACCGCGTGCGCGCGGTCCGGTTCCAAAGCCGGGGCGGGGGAGCGCCGACGACTGTCGCCTGCGATGCGGTCGTTCTCGCGCACCGTCGAGTACCGCACACCCAGCTTTTCTTTCAGGCGGGGGCCGCGATGGAATGGCGTTCGGGGGTTGGGGCGTACTTCCCGGTGCTGGACGCCCAGGGCGCCACGAGCGTCCCGGGTCTCTACGCCACCGGTTCTGTCGCGGGGGTTCCGTTCACCGAGAGGGACCGGCACGCCGAGAGCGTCGCGAGTGCCGCCGACCGCGGAGCCGGACCGGCCGACCCGTCGCGTCCCCGCCTCGCGGACACGACTCCGACGGAGCTGGTCGGCTACTACCGAGAGATCTTGCACGTCCCGGGCCACGGCCGATGGGTCGCCTGCCCGTGCGTGGACGTGCTGCTCTCGGAGGTCGAGGAGGCGGTCCGGTCCGGATACCGCGGCATCGAGGTCATCAAACGGTACACGAGCCTCGGCACCGGCATCTGCCAGGGCCGCTACTGCCTTCCCGAAGCGCTCCTCCTCTTGTCGATCCTCGAGGACCGTCGGCCGCAGGAGGTCGGGTACATCACCCAACGGCCCCCGGTCGTGGTCACTCCGCTCGCCGCCTTCGCCTCGCTGCCGACCTCGGCGACCGGGGAGGAGGCGGCATGACGTTCGCCCGCGACTCCTACCGCACGGTCGTGGTCGGCGCCGGCATCGTCGGCCTCTTCACGGCCTACCATATCGCCCGGGGCGGCGGCGGGCCGGTGCTGGTCGTCGACCGCGGGTTCCTCTCGGGCGGCGCGTCGGGACGGAACGGCGGTGGGGTCCGTCAGCAGTGGGAGACCCGCGCGACGGTGCGGCTCGCGCGGGAGGCGGTCGAGGCGTACCGTCACTTCGGCCGTGATTTCGGGTTCAATATCTGGTTCCGGCAGTCCGGCTACCTGTTCCTCGCCGAGAACGCGGAGGAGCTCGCCCGGCTCAAGACCGTCCACGCGCTCGTCGCCTCCGAGGGCCTCCCCTCGACGGTGCTCGACGCGGACGGGGTCGCCCGGTTCGTCGACGGGATCGCACCGGGCGCGGCGGTCGGGGGCACGTACCTCGGGAGCGACGGGACGCTCTACCCGTTCCCCGCGGTCTGGGGCGTCCACGAGGCGGCGCGGTCGCTCGGCGTGGAGGTGGCCCTCGGGGTCGAGGCGCTGGGGGTCGGGGTGCGCAACGGTCGGGTCGCCGGCGTGTTGACGTCGAACGGACCGGTGGGCACGTCGACGGTGGTGAACGCGGCCGGAGGCTGGTCCGGCGACTTCTCCCGTCGGTCGGGTCTCGAGGTTCCGAACGTGGCCACGCGCCACGAGATCCTCGCGACCGAGTCGATGAAGCCGTTCCTCGACCCGATGGTCGTGCGCGCGTCGGACGGGCTCTACTTCAGCCAGTCGATGCGCGGGGAGATCATCGGCGGGATCACGCTCCCGCACCGCTCCGGGACCTCCGGGGGACAGGGCAGCTCTCCGGCCTTCCTCACCGCGATGGCGCGGGCGCTCGTCGGCCTCTTGCCGCGGCTCGGCTCCGTCGGGGTGTTGCGATCGTGGTCAGGGTTCTACGACGACACTCCCGATGGCTTCCCGGTGATCGGCGAGGACCCCCGCCTCCCCGGCTTCGTCCATGGGAACGGCTTCGGCGGCCACGGGTTCATGCTCGCCCCGGCGACCTCGCGACGCATCGCGCTCGCCGTGCTCGGGGAGAAGACGGACCTCGAACCCGCCCTGTTCTCGCCCCATCGGTTCCTCGCCCCCACCCCCGCGCCGACCGTGGAGCGCCTCCAGCTCGGCTAGTCGGCGACGCGCCCCTCCGCTACGCTCTTGAGCGCGCGGCCCGCTCCGGCGTCCGTGATCGGACAGTTCCCGTGGGACCCGTTCCCTCCCTCGGGGGAGCCCGACCCGAAGGGCCCGGACCCGGTCCAGACGATCGCGTTCCGAGCGGCCGTCACCGCCGCGGACGCCTACCGCTCGGTCCGGATGGCCCTGCGCCGCGAGGGGGGCTCCCTGCGCGTCGGAAACCGGTTCGTCACCGACGGGCGGTACCGGCAGGTCGCGTTCCTCGCGTTCGGGAACGCGGCGAACTCGATGGCGCTCGCCGCCCTCCACGCGGTCGGCGACCGGCTGACCCAGGGGTTCCTCGCCGGGCCGGAACCGATCGTGCCCGAGATCCCGTTCCGCGGGAGCCGCGTCCCGCCCGGCTGGGGCGGGGCGCGCGAGGCCGAGGCGGCGGTGGACGCGGCGATGGAGCTCGCGGGCGGGCTCTCGGAGCAGGACCTTCTGCTCGTGCTCCTCTCGGCGGGTGCCGTCCGCGCGCTCGCCCGACCCCCGACGGGGATGACCGAGGAAGAGTTCGGGAACTTCCTGAGCGAGGCGCACGAACGGGGCGCCACCGGCCCAGAGGTCGGACTGCTCCTGCGCGTCCTCGGAGAGGGGGCCGTTGCGGGCCGGCTCGCGAACGCGATCCCCCGTGTCGACACGGCGACGCTGGTCGTCGACCGGGGCGACGGAGCGAGGGTGCTGGGCGGCGGTCCGATGCATCCGCTCGGGCCCCACGAGCGAGGCGAATGTCGCGCACTGCTCTCGCGGCTCGACCTCGCGGATGCGCTCCCGCCCTCGGTCCGGGAGTCCGTCGGCTCTGCGGAGACGCTGTCCGCGGAGCTCCCCGCGCACATCGCGCGCCCGGTGGTCGTGGCGAGCCCGGGCGATGCGCTCAAGGCCGCGGCCGACGCCGCTTTCGACAAAGGGTGGACGAGCCGGCTCGCGTTCCTCGAGCTTCGCGAGGCGCCGGCCGCGGCCGGCGTTCGATTTCTCGCCCGCGCGGACGAGCTGTACACGGCCGAGGGCCTTTCGACCGACAGCCGCACGAAGGGGGTCGGGGCGTTCGCGATGACGACGCTCGGTCTTCCCGAGGGCCTCGACGAGGGGCCGGCGTTCGGGAGGTTCCTCACGACCGTCCAGGCGGGGCTGCGTCGGCGGGAGATGAGCGTCGGGCTGTTCCGGACCTCGGGGGTCGTCGGCGCCGCCGAGTATCCGGCCGGAGCGGTCGTCGGCGCTCCGACCGACCCCGAGTCCAAGGTCCGCCCCGACCGGGCCCGCGTGGTCGGGATGCGAGCGGGGATCACGGACGTGGGGATGCTCGCGGTCGCCCTCTTCCCGGCCCCGGTGCCGGTGCGTCGGACGACCCGTTCGCCCTAGGGGTTCCCCGGCGTCGCGCGACGCTCGCCGCTCGCCTCGGCGTCCTGGAAATGGCGCTTCAGCGCCATGTACTCGGCGAACGAGATCTCGCGACGCGCACGCACGGCCCCGGCCTGCCGCAACGAGTCGATGCGATAGAGGCGGAGCAGCTCGGGGACCGGACGCGCTCCCTCGTCGGCGCGGGCGGCGACGATCGGGACGGCCGCGATCGGCGCGTCCAACTTCCGCTCTGGCGGAGGCGCGGGCGGTTCCGCGGGGGCCGGGGGCGCCCCGAGATACTCCACCAGGCGGGCGTGCTCGCCCGCCGTGAGCTCGCCCTCCCCGAGGAGAAGGTCGATGAGCTCGCGCTGGCGGGGGCGATAGGTCTCGACGAGCTCGGTCAGGTCGCGTTCCGGCCGTCCGATCGGCGTCGCCGCGAGCAGGGGTCCGACGATGCCATCGAGGTCGGCCTGGAGGTCGTCGAGGGCCCGGGCGAGTTCCGAGTGACCCGGCCCCGAGCCGTCCGGCGGGAGGTCGAACTTGGCCGAGAGCTTCACGGTGCCTGCCGACGGGAGGTCGGGGCGAAGCGGTCGCTCGACCGTGAGCTCGACCTCGCGCCGACGGATAGGCACGGCGCCCGACGACCGAGCGCGGAGAAAAGGTACGCGCGCGCGACGGACGGTATTCCGAGCCCGCCTGAGTTACCACCTTTCACTTGCTTTCACACAGTAACTATAAAAAGGTCCGCGGGCCTAGGTGCTCCAAGGCGAGACCGATGGAGACGGAGCGCTCTCGGCGAACGACCCCCGGTCATCCGGCGGCCGACACGTGCGACTCGACCGACGGACGGCACCTGTGTCCGGTCCTCGCGGCGGTCGGCGTGATCGGGACGGAGTGGCGCCTCGCGATCGTGCACCGTCTTCTCGAGGGCCCCCAGCGGTTCAGCGAGATCCTGAAGTCGAACCCGCGGCTCAACGCGAAGACGCTGAGCGCGACCTTGAAGTTCCTCGAGGGCCAGGGCGTCGTGCAGCGCACGGTCGTCAGCACTCGGCCGTTCTCCGTGGTCTACTCGCTGACGGAGATGGGGCTCGGGCTCGCTCCCGCGGCGCGGGAGCTGAGAGCCTGGGGCGAGCGGTGGCTCCTCCCGAGGGCCGCCCAGGCGAGCCGGGCGGCCGCGGCCTCGGCGCGGCGACCCCCGGCGATCCAGGGAGAGCTTCCCCGGATCGTCATCGCCGAGTCGGACGCGCACCGATCCCGATAGATCGACGGAACGGCTTGCCCCCGGGCCGTTCCACGACCCCTCCTCCGCGACTCAAATACCTCGGACGGCCATCGTTCCTTTGCAACCACCCCGGAAAGGTCCTTCCACATCGCCAGAAGGGGACAGCACCGTGTCCCAGGCGTGCGAGGGACCTTTCCAAAACATCGCTCGATTTCTGCGAAGGGTCGACTCCGCGACGAGGGTGGGAGACGCACCATATTTTGATGTATAACCAGACCGTACCGCGCCACTCACATGGGGCGTTCTTCCCCGGGAGGGAACGCATCGTGGTGGGTGAGCCGCCTCGGGACCGCACGGGGATTTTCGGTTCCCTTCGCGGTGCTCGTCGCACTTCTGTTCCTGGGCACGGCCGCTGCGGCCGGAGGACCGCTGCCGGCGTCCTCGGGTGGGGCGGCAGTCTCCGCTCGCTGCGCCACGTCGAACGCACTCGGCTGCGCGGACCGTGTCGTGGCCGCCAGCGTGATCGCGCAGGACCTCACCGTGACGTCGTTCAACGTGACGGTGGTCCAGGGCGAACCGATCACGTTCTACGCGACTCTTCCCACGGGAATCACGTCGACCCACTACAAGTGGTACCTCGGCGACGGGACCGTCGCGACCACGAAATCCGGCGTCGAGACGCACACCTACTCGGCCGCCGGAACCTACGCAGTCTACGTCACGGCCACCGACACGAAGGGGGTTGACCACACTAACGGCCATGGGATTCTGTACGTTGCGGTGACCTCCTCGTTCACCGGCGACACGAACGGAAATTTCGTCCAGTTCGCCGGGAGCGTGGAATCGAACAGCACGAGCACCTCGGGAGCGACCACCGTCCTCCGGCCCGGCGACAGCGCAACCGTCTCCGCGTCCGTCATCAGCGGACCGGAGGACGAACTGAGCGCGTACGGGACCCCGGCGTTCGTGCTGGGCGCCTCGGTGGGGACGAACGCGACGCTCTCCGCGGAGACGCTCCACGCGGCGGGGAAGAGCACCGTGACCGTCACGTTCGCGAAGACCATCCCGTTTGGGCTCTACACCCTGGTATACGCGGACCCCACCCTCACGCCCGTGAACGGTTCCACGGTCACGGCATGGAACAACTACACGTTCACCTTCGTGGTCGGAAAGGGGTACGAGGGCACCGGTCTCCCCGTGGAGACGTCCCCACATCCGGGAGTGCTCGTCGCCGACGAGTATACCGGTGACCTCCTCACGATCGACCCGGCGGCGGGATACGGAGGCACCGGTTCCGAGCTGGTCTCGAATGTCTATCAGACGCTGGTCGCCCCGAACGGCACGGTCGCAGGCCCGGATACGGCCGACTACAACCCCGACCTCGCGGTCTGCGTCCCTGGGAGCGCCCAGTGCACGACCCTCTTCGGGAAATCGCTCATCGCGGGAGCCGGCACCGACTACACGTTCGCCATCAACCCCGCGGCACGGTTCTTCGACAACGCGACCGGCACCTTCTTCGACGTCTATCCGTCCGACGTAATGTTCTCGGTGGCCCGGCTGCTCGCCTATGCCAACTTGCCGGGGGTAGAGTTCTACCCCGGATGGATCCTCGCCCAGGCGCTGCTGCCCCTCGGGAATGGCAGCTGGGATGGGGGAATCCACGCCCCATACAACAACACGCCCCAGTCGATCCTCGACTCGATGTACGTAAACGACTCCGCCTACTGCCCGGCGAGCGCGATGACGCTCGACCACGGATGCATCACCTTCATCGCGGACGGCGACGGCCACGCCTGGCCGTTCCTCCTCGCGGCGCTCGGGACCAGCTGGGGGGCTTCCATCGCTCCATGCGGCTGGTTCTCCGCCAAGAGCCAAGGCGCCGGCCTACCTGGATGGCCGGGACCGCCGGGCAACGGCGACCGCCCCTGTCTCCTCCCCGGGAAGTCGAACACGACCTCCTCGGCCTCGTTCCGGAAGGCGGTGGCGGCGATGAGCCCGACGAGCTGGGACGCGTACGAAGAGCAGGGTTCCTCCGACTATCCGAGCCCGGTACCGGGCGTCCAATGGAAAGCAGTCGGTAGCGGTGCCTACTACGTCGTTTCCGCCAACGCCTCGACCGGCTACGAGCTCAAGACGAACCCCGCGTTCGAGCCCAACCCGTACTGCACCTGGTCGACGTGCGAAGGGCCGACCGCGTCTCAGTACTCCGAGGTCGTCGTCCACCTTATCGCCTCGGCCTCCACGGCGGCGGGGGACCTCGCCGCGGGTCGAGTGGACCTGACGAGCTTTCCCGAGGACAACCTCTCGCTGGTCGATGACCTGGTCGCGTCGGGCCAGGCCTCGTTCGACATCGAGCCGACGCTGAACATCCTTACCCCGGTTCTCGCTCTCGAGTACTCACCGGGCTCCGCGAAGGCGCTGTTCGGTCGGTCGTTCACGGCCCCCTCCGACTTCCTCACCTACGTGGGCCTGCGTCAGTTCCTCGTCGAGAGCTACCCAACGGCCGCCGTCGAGGCCGCGGAAGGGATCTCGGGAGGCATCTCCGCGTTCTTCCCGGCCGGGGGTGCTATCCCTCAGCGGATGGGCGATTACTATCCGACGAACATTAGCTGGCCCCTTACCACGCCGGACAGCGACCCTGCCGACGTAGGGGGCGCCGCCTGGTGGTGGTCCGAGGCGACGAACCCCGCCAGCCCCGCGTTCGACCCCGAGCTGTCCGGGTGCACCTCGAAGAAGCCCTGCACCTTCCCGATGGCGTACCTGGAGGGGTCGATCAACACCGACGGTTTCCCGCTCTGGGCGGCCTCGGTCGTGAAACTCTCGGGCGGCGCCGTGAAGCCGTTCGCCGAGGCGGTCAACTTCTCGGCGTATGTCCAGTTCCTCTTCGCCGACCCGGGCACGAACCCGACCGGGGTTTGGGATTCCAGCTGGGTCCCCGATTACGCGGACCCATCGGACTACGTGGCCCCCTTCTACTTACCGAATGCGACGTACTCCTTCCCGGACGCGGTCGAACAGGCGCTCGCCCCGCTCACATCGGCCGGCTGCTCGAGCTTGGTCACCTACTGGTCGTCGCTCGCCACCCCGATCCCCGAGTCATGCCAGGGAGCGGCCTACAACGCGATGGTCTCCGCTTTGAGCGCGGCCAAGTACGCTTCGCTCGGAGCGGGCCGCGTGCTCCTCTACAACGAGGCCGAGCACATCGCGCGCGCACTCGCCCTCTACGGGCCCGACCAGCAGACGACCGACCTGAAGGTCTTCGCTCCCTGGATCAGCTCCGCCTCGCTCTCCGAGAGTCTTCTCTACGCATCGGGCGCCCTCAACCTCTGGTACGAAGTCCGGGCCACCGGCCTCGCGGCGACGCCCCTCTCCCTCCGCGGAATCGTTGCCGAGCCGAACCCGGTGACCCTCGACTCGCTGGTCACGCTCTACTCCCTCGCGACCGGCGGCACGGGCGGTTACGTCTACGCCTACAGCATCAACGACAGTGCGGTCGTCTGCCCCACAAGCCCGAACGCGACGGCTCACTGCATCGCGTTGAACACTGGGACGGCCCTCATCAACGTCACCGTGACGGACGCGACCGGCCAGCAGCTGACGAGCGCCGCGATCGTGGTGACCGTGAACCAGGTCAAAAGAACCCGGAGCCGACGGACGGATCCCGTCCCAAGGTGATCGTTCGCACCGCCCCGCGCTCGCCTTCCCGGACGCGTACATCGTTCATGATTCAGCGGAGGGTGCCCTGCTCTTCCCACGCGTGACGTCCCGGCTTCGAACCAGCCCCATGTGGCGTCGTGCGTCGCCCCCGCCGTCCCGCTTTCCGCTCGGCCTTACGGTCCCTGCGCGAGCTCCGACGGACCCTGACGCGCCTCGCCCACACCCCCGAGCCGAACGACTCCCCGAGCCCCGAGGCCGCATGCGCGGTCTCCCGCTCCGCGCGCCGTTCCCGGCTCTAACCGCCCACTGACCGGCGTCGCCGCGAAGGACGAGGGGTCCTTCGAGGACGCCCCCCGCGAGCGGACGCCCGGCCGGACGCGCCGGAGGTCTTGCGCGCGAGGTGTGAACCGGTCCCGAGCGCTTTCCCGGCCCACCGCCGGAGCCCGCCCTCCCCAGCTCCGCGGCGCTCCGGCCGTGGGGCGGGTCCTGGAGAGGGCGGTCCCAGGTCCTCCTTCCGAGGACTCCCGCGGCCCACCACTCTGCCCCGACCGGGACCCGCGGGAGGGGCAGGGGAGTTTGAGAGAAGTTGGATGCGAAACGCATCGTCGTAACGCCGTGCGAACCCGTTCCCAGCCTACCGTTTCCCGAAACCGCGTTTCCCCGAGTGCGGAAGGTCGGCGAGCTCCGTCTGCCGATCGCCGGCCCCTACCGCCCGCGCGCCCGTCTCTACCGCTACCCGGACGGACGGCTCCTGTGGCTCGTCCGCCTCTGGGAGAGCGACCGGGCGGTCCCGCACCTCGTCCCGACCGCCGTGCTGCACGAGTTCGCCCGCCGGAACGGGCTCGTGCGCCTGCGCGTCGAGATCGACGAGCTCCTCGAGCGGGCCGGCGCCCTCGGTCGACCGTGAGCTCGACCGATACCCTGACGGTCTCCTGCCGCGGGAGTCCGTCGCTCCGTCGCCTCTGGTACGCCGAGCTCGCGCGGCTCATCGCCTCGGCGCCGCCGCCTGCGGCGGCCCTCTTCGAGGGCTCGACCGGCCACCCCCACCTGCGAACGACCGTGCGACCGGCCGGGATCGTCGAGGCCCTGCGGCACGGTGTTGCCGGCGGTTCCGTTCGCGTCGAGGAGTGCACCGCCGGGGCGCCCCACCCACCTCCGGCCCTCGGTCACGAATGGACCGGCTTCGTCGTGCGGACCGGCACCGATCCGGACGGTACCCCGGCGGAGGGTCTCCGCATCGACCGCGTCGGGATCTCCCCGGTCCTCGATGCGGGAACCTGGCTCGGTCTGCAGACGTTCTGGGTACCTTCCGACCGCGGCACCCTCTCTCTCGCGTGCCGGTTCCGCTTTGCGGCTCGACGGTCGGACGACCTCGACCAACGGTTCCGCGCGCTCGGGACCGTGGTCGCCGCCGAATGGAGCCGTACGGTCGGGGTCCCCGCATCGTTCCGGGCCGGTGCGTTCGGCAGCCGTCGCGATTGGCGGAACGGAGGTCTTCGAACGATCCCTCCGGAAGGATGGTTCGAGCGGCCTCCCGAGGTCGCGGCGCGTTCGGTCGTCGCGCTCGAGCCCCCCTCGCTCTCCTCGAGGGAGCGCCCGGTCGAGACGCCGGCGATCGTCCTCGGCGCCTCGGGCGCGGGCAAGACCACCTACCTCGCCCGCTGGGCGGCCGGGGTCGTGGGCCGGGGCGGCAGCGTGGTCGTCATCGACCTGCACGGCGACCTTGCCCCGGCGATCCTCGGCCGGCTGTCGGCCGGGTCCCGCCAGCGCGTGGTCGCCGCCGATGTGACCCGCCCACCCGTTCCGGGGGTCGCCGCGCTCGCTCGGGACGGCCCCCAGGACCGTGCCGCCGCCCACCTGGTCGCCGCGCTGAAACGGCTCACGCCCGACGGGACCGACCTCTACTGGGGGTTTCGTCTCGAGAGGATCTTCGATTCGTTCGTCCGTCTCGCCCTCGAATCGGAGGGGTCCGTCACCGACGTCTACGACCTCCTGACGAACGCCGACCGCCGGGACGCGGCCCGGCTCGCGACGCGCTCGGCGGAGCTCGCGCGGTTCCTCGAGGAACTCTCGCCCGTGGTCCGCCGGAACCCCGAGTTCCTCTGGTCCGCGGCCACCCGCCTCTCGAAGGTGGTGCTCGTGCCGGCGCTTCGGGAGCTCCTCGCGCCGGAGGCGGGCGGTCTACCGGTCGAGGCGCTGCTCGAGGACGGCCGGTCGCTCCTCGTGCGGTTGCCGTTCGCGAGCCTGGGGCCGGAGGCGGCCGCCTTCGCCGCGACGCTCGTGCTCGGTCGGGTCTACCTCGGCGTCGCGACCCGCGCGGAACGACGCCGACGCCCGCTCGCGGTCTCCCTCGTGCTCGACGAGGTCCAGGCCCTCTCCCCTCGCCTGGTCGCGGAGGTCCTGACCGAAGGCCGGAAGTTCGGTTTCCGCACGATCGTCGCGACGCAGTACCCGGGCCGTCTCGCCCGGGAGCTCGAGAACGCCGCGCGCGGCGCCCTCCGAGGGTTCGTCGTGTTCCGGGTCCCACGACCGTCGGCGGTCGAGGTCGGGGGGTGGCTCGGTCTCGGGCCGGCCGAAGCGGCGGAGATGCTCCCGAACCTTCCGACGGGCGAGGGGCTGGTCCTTGACCCAGCGGTCGACGGGGTCCGTCCGACCGCCTCCGAAGGCGAAGCGACCCCCGCGGACGCGGACGGTTGGGAGGGCGCGGTCGAGGAGACGCAGCGCGAGTTCGCGGTCAGCCCCGCGTCGCTCGGCGAGGGGTTCGAGGCGGACGCCGCGACCGAGCGCCTCCTCCTGACCGTCCTCGCGAGCACCGAGTCGGGCTCGGGCGTGCGACGGGAGAACGCCGTTTCCGCGGCGGCGTCCCTTCCCGGTACCGCCCCGGACCCGGCCCTCCTCGCGGTGCGGCTCGCGACGCTCCTGCGCGACGGGTACCTCGGCGAAACCGAGGCGGGTCTGCGCCTGACGCCCTCGGGCGAAAGGAGGCTCGGGCTCACCGCCCCGACCGGCGCGACCCGAGAGAGCGCGGAACATCGGGCCCTGCTCATGGCGACGTTCCGCCATTTCGCGCGCCGCGGATACCGGCTCGAGATCCTTCGCCAGGGACGGTTCGATACGACCCTACCCGACGGTCGGTTCCGTCAGCTCCCCGAGCGGAGCGGGGCGCTCGCGCCGGCGGACCTTGCGAACGCGATCGAGCGGGCCCGTCGCGGCTGGGCGTGGCGTTTCTTCCATGGCCGGGACGTCCACGTGGAGGCCGAGGTCTCGGGGGCGCTGCGCTCCGAACGGGTTCGTCACGGGGTGCGGAAAGCCCTGGCACGGGACGCGTTCGTCCTGTTCGTCGTGGGCGATGCCCGGCGGGCGCGTCGCGTCCGCTCGGTCCTCAGTGCGATGGACCTCGGGGTCGACCGGGTCCAGGTCTGGACGCTAGAGGTTCCGCTCGGACCGACCTCGCCGCCCCGGACAACGAACCCGTAAGTGCCCCGGTTCGTTGCGGCCTCCGGTGTGAGCGTTCGTCGCGGTCGAGATCCCCTCCCCGGAAGGAGCCGTTCCCCGGAGCGCGGCGCCGGAGCATCTCACCCTCCTCTTCCTCGGGGAAGTGCCACCGGAGCGCGTGAGCGGAATCGTCACGGCGCTCGCGCCGGTCGCGGCGACCCTCGCGCCGTTCGACCTCACGCTCGAGGGGGTCGGTGCGTTCCCGTCGCCCGACCGACCCCGGGTCGTCTTCGTCGGCGCGACGGAGGGCGCGTCCGAGCTCGGCGAGCTCGCGCGACGGGTTCGGGAGGGCCTCCTGCCCGAGGGAGCGGCGGCCCGCGCCGAGACGTTCGTTCCCCACTTCACCCTCTTTCGGGTCCGCTCGGCGCGCGACCGGCACCGCGCAAAGGAGCTCCTTTCGGGAGCCGTCCCTCCTCCTTCGCCCCGCCGGTTCCGGGTCCGCGAGTACGTCCTCAAGGAGAGCATCCTTTCGGCACGCGGGGCGACGCACCGGACGGTCGCCTCGTTCCCGCTCTCCGGCCCGGCTCCCTCGTCTCCCTAGCCCCCGGATGCCCCGACCCGTCGGCGGCGGTGCCGCGCCGGCCTACCCCGACTCGGCCGCTCGACGGTCGGCGACGAGCTTTCTCCAAAGGTAGAGCGTCGCGTAGCTGCCCCATCCCGGATAGTGCCGCTCGGCCCACGCCCGGGCTTCCTCCTCGGGAGCGTCCCGGCGGAGCACCCCGTACTCCTCGAGCGCCACGCGGATTCCGAGGTCCCCGGCGATGAACACGTCGGTGCGCCCGACGCCCCTCAGGAGCGCGTTCTCCGCCGTCCAGCGGCCGACCCCCGGAAGACGGTCGAGCGCTTCGACGGCGGACTCGACCGGAACGGAACCGAGCCCGCTCGACGGAGCGGTCCCGTCCTCGACCGAGGCGGCGAGCGCGAGGAGCGAACGGCTCTTCGCGCGGCTCAGCCCCGCCGACCGGAGGGCGGGGACGTCCAGCGAAGCCAGCTCCTTCGGCGTCGGCACCCGCGGCACCTCGACCCCGTCGACCTCGAGGAACGCGCCGGTCCTCTCGAGCAGGCGCTCCTTCATCGTGTTGGCCGCGCGCACCGAGAGCTGCTGGCCGAGGATCGAGTGGACGAGCGCTTCGTAGACGTGCGCGTCGCGCGGGATCCGCAACCCCCGGAACCGGCGGTCGGTGCCCCGGAGGGTCGGCTCGGCCCGGACGAGACGGTAGAACTCCTTGAGCGGATGGTCGAGGGAGAAGAGCGCTCGGGCCGCGGACCGCGCGGCCGGGCCGTCGGCGCCCCAGGCCTCCACGCGCCAGCGCGCTCCGCTCGGCCCGATGCCGAGGACCCACGGTGCGTTCGGCGGTCCCCAGGCTCTCAGCAGGCGGTCCCCGTCCTCGGAGAACACGATCGAACGGGAGGAGTACTCGAGCTGTTCCCGCTCGGCCGGCAACGACGCGAGCGGAGGCGGGGTGATCGAGGTGACCGTTCGCGCGCCCACGGGGACGGGAAGCGACGCCCCCTAAGAGAGCGCTGCCGCCCGAATCGGCAGCTACCGTCCTCCCTCGCGTCCGCGATACCGTTAAACGGCCCGGCACGACTCGACCGCCCGTTCCCTGCCCCGAGGGGAGAAGGTCCCGGATGAGCGGCGTCCGATCGTTCTTCGGAACCGACCGAGTCCGCCTGCTCCTCCTCGCGGTCGTCGCGGTGGGACTCCTCTCGGCGGCCGGGACCCCGCTCGGACCTCACGGTCGGGCGACGACCTCTCCCGCGGCCGTTCCGTCGTTCGCGGTCCGCTCGACCGCGGCCGCGGGCTCGATCGAAGAGGTCGGTTCCGCCCCGAGCTCGGCCGTCGTCGGCCGGTCGGTCGGGCTCGCCTGGCAGGCGCTCGCCCCGAACGGGACGCGGGCGACCTCCTTCGCGGTCGACTGCAACCTGACGGTCGAGGCGAGCACGAACGGCTCCGCGGTGCCGGCGTGGGTGAACTCGTCGACCGCGGGGCCCCTCGACCGGTCCGCGAGCGGAACGTTCCCGGTCCCCGCTTACGCGTGGAGCGGAGGCGTGCTCGAGCTGAGCGTCAGCGTCGGCTCCGCCCTCCCGGTCACGGTCCGATTGTTCGGGAGCCTCCTGCCCACGCTTCCCGCTGCCGTCCCCTTCTCGGTCTCCCCCGACCTCGACCACCTCGTGCTCTACGACCCCGTGCCCTCCTCGGCGGGCCCGGGCTCCGCCGGGCGCGCCAACGACACGTTCTGGCACGTCCGCGACCCGTTCGGCGACCCGACGCCGGGGGCGTTCCTGGTCGTCGCGTACTCGACCCCGGCCTCGTCGAGCACCACCTTCGTCCCGGTGAGCTGGACGACCGGCGGCGCCACCGGGGCGTGGGTGAACCTCTCGGCGTCGGGCCCAACGAACGGGACCTTCCGGGTCTCCGACGAGGCCGGCACGACCCTCATCGGCCCCGTCGCCGTGCCGGCCCCCGCGAGCGTCCCCCCGCCCCCGTCCCCGTCCCTACCGCCGGCCGTCGTGGTCGCGCTCGCCCTCCTCGGGGTGGGAGGGCTGTTGGGGATCGCCCTGCTCGCTCTCGGCGCGCGGCGCCGTCCGTCCCCCCGCGCGAGCGAGGGGGAGGAGGAGCTTCGACGGCTCGCCGAGGGTCGGGGAACCGTCGTGGAGCTGCTGCGGCGGGCCGGCCCCCTGGGGCTCGCGGGGATCGAGGCCGCGTGGGAGCCGCCCCCGGCGCCGCCCGCCGTCGCGGACTGGGTCGCCTCGCTCGTCACCGACGGGACGCTCACGGCGACGCTCGGGGAAGACGGCCGAGCGCGGTTTTCGCTCGCGGAACGGCCGGCCCCCGGTCCGAAGGTGACGCTCGACGAGGAGGCGCTCGCTCGGGAGATCGCGCGACGCGAGGCGGCGACCGGCGCCGAGGACGAGGAGCGTCGCTAGGCGGGGTCCCGGCCGACGAGGTCGTAGTAGCGATAGGCCGCCTCGCCCGCCCCGAAGCAGAACTTGAGCGTCGTGAAACCGCGCTTGAGCTCCGCCGCTTCGGAACGGACCTCGGCCTCGGACTTGCCGCGGTGGAGGAGGTCCTCGAACAGCTCGGCGACCTGCCCCATCTCCTTCTCGCGCATGCCGACGCGGGTCAGCTCGGGGGTCCCGAGGCGCACCCCGCCCGGGTGCTTCGGGCTCTTGTCGCCGGGGAGGAGGTTCTTGTTGGCGATCACCCCCGCGTCCGCGAGGCGTTTCGCCACGGCCTCGCCGCCGCCCTCCTTCTCGACGCGAACGGCGATCGTGTGGGAGCGCGTGAACCCGAGCCCGGGGGCGAGGACGTCGAACCCGCGGTCGTGGAGCGCCTGGCCGAGGGCGCGGGCGTTCGCGACGGTCTGCCGGGCGTACTCCCGCCCGAACTCGATATGCTCGGCGAGGCTGACCGCGAGCGCGGCCATCTCGTTCAGGTGGTGGTTGCTCGTGACGCCGGGGAACGCGCCGCCCTGGAGGCGCTTCACGACCTCCGAGTCCTCGGTCGAGCCGAGGAGGATCCCGTGCTGCGGGCCGGGGAGCGTCTTGTGCGTGGAGGCGCTCAGCACCGTGCAGCCTTCGTGGAGCGGGTCCTGGAACTCGCCGCCGGCGATGAGCCCGAGGACGTGCGCGCCGTCGTACCAGCCGCGCGCGCCGATCTCCTCGAGCGTCGGCCGAAGCTCCTCGAGCGGCATCGGAAAGAGGAAGAGCGAGAGGCCGAACAGGCAGAGCTTCGGCCGGACCGCCTTCAGGATCTCGCGCGTGCGCGCGACGTCGATCGTCATCCGCTCCGCGTCCCACGCGTAGTACACGGGCTTCACGCCGCGCAGCCCGAAGGCGCCGAACGACGCGCTCGAGATGTGGGCGCCGTCCGCGAGACGGCTCGTCCCGACGAGGTCGCCCGGCTCGGTGAGCGCCTTCAGGACGGCGAGGTTGGCGACCGTCCCCGAGATCGGGCGAACGTCCGCGAACGAGCAGCGGAAGAGCCGCTTCGCGAGCGCGAGGCAGACCTCCTCGACCTCGTCGACCTGTTCGTTGCCCTCGTAGTACCGCTCCCCGGGCAGCCCTTCGGCGTACCGGGAATGGAAGTCGCTGATCATGATCTCCTTCGCGTACGGCGAGAGGAGGTTCTCGCTCGCGATGAGCGGGATCGCCTGCTCGAACCGCTTCGAGTGCCTCCGCACGGCATCGCGGACGCGGGCGACCGTGGCGGCCATCTCGCCCGGCGTCACGTTCGGGGCCGCGGAGCCCCCCACCCCCCGGTTTCCACTGGAACCCTGCGCTGCGCGTTGCTGCATCCCGCACCCCGGCTCTCGGACCGAGCTTGAGGCCTCACCTCGTCGAGCCCATATATGGAGCGTGGACGTCCCCGTCCCGGCATGTCCTCCCCGGTCGCGTCGAGCCCGTCCCGTCCGTGGCCGGTCCACCGTCGCTTCTACGTCCCGTACCACGACCTGGACGTCCTGAACCACCTCAACCACGCCGCGTACTTTCCCTACATGGAGACCCTTCGCTGCGACTACTACCTGCCCCTCCTCGGTACCACCGACCCTACCCGGATCGACATCATCATCGCCGAAGCCGCCTGCCGGTACCTAGCCCCCGTACCGTACGGCGCCGACCTGATCGGCGAGGTCGCTCCGGCTCGCCCTCTCGGGCGGACGAGCTTCACGCTCCTCTACCGGTTCACGCTCGCCGGCACCTCCACGATCACCGCTCGGGGCCGGACCGTGAGCGTGGTCTACGATTATGCGAAGTCCGAAAAGCAGGAGATCCCGGCCGAGCGACGCGCCCGCATGGAACGCGATGCGGTCGACCCCGCGGACGAAGGCTGGTAGGACGAACCTTTCCAGTGGCAACGGGGGGGTGGGTGGGGTCGGCTAGAACCCCGGATGGACCGGGTCCCGCCGGGGCATCGGCGGGGGCCAGGGGAGCGGCGCGATGAACCCGGGTTCGTCCGCGACCGTCTCGACGCGGTAGAGGATCCCCGTCCCCCGGAGCGCGTCGTGGATCCGGGTCAACCGCTCGCGGAACTCCGTTTCGTGGCTCCATTCGAACACGAGGTCGTGGGGGCCGAGGATGAACGAGAGCCCGGCGACCGAGCGCAGGCGGTCGGAGATCTCGAGCGGCGAGACGCTCTCCGGAGTGAAGTAGAGGTCCACGTAGCTGTGCATCGCGAGCAGGGTATCGAAGAAAACGCGGGCCTCGGGTACTTAAATCTCGCGCCCGCGCGGGGTCCCCCTCCGCGTGCTAGGCCAGCAGGATTGTCGTTCGAACGAACCGCACGGAGACCCCGCGTGCCCCTCGGCCCCGTCGCCCCGCCAGCGTCGACGGGTCACGGTAAGGCTGCTCCCGTCAGGACCTGACCCGATGCCCGTGATGGATAGCCGCTAGG
>Ga0187769_10000805_pt1 | contig 17371 bp, 14 predicted proteins | sample 0116_SJ02_MP02_1_FD_133140 | JGI IMG/M metagenome (GOLD analysis project Ga0187769, IMG submission 133140) | Tropical peat soil microbial communities from peatlands in Department of Meta, Colombia - 0116_SJ02_MP02_10_MG | ecosystem: Environmental > Terrestrial > Soil > Wetlands > Peat | place... | reverse complement strand
ATGCTATCGATCGCATCAAGCTGCGCCAGGCCAGCCGCCTGGTCGCCCAGGGGGGCTGCATTGCTAAGGAGGAACTGGTTCGCGTCGCCGACATCGACGTGCGTCAGAGCCGGGTCTTCCACGGAGGCTCCGAATTAGAACTCGAAGGTATGGACGATTGCGGCTCGGGTGAGCCCAGCGCGAGGAGGCGTGATGATTAGGCGAAGACCGATAGTGCTCGGCATCGTGGGAGACAGCGCTGCCGGCAAAACAACCATTACCCGTGGCTTGACGGAATTGTTCGGCGAGGACCGCGTTACCCACATCTGTGCCGACGATTACCACAAGTATGACCGGATCGAGCGGGCCAGCAGGAACATCACTCCCTTGCATCCCGACTGCAACTATCTCGATATTCTGGAGTTGCACCTGGAGCGCGCCCACTACGGCCAACCCATGCTCAAGCCGGTGTATGACCACCGTACCGGCTCGCTGGTGCGGCCGGAATACGTGGTGCCGCGCGAGTTTGTCATCGTGGAAGGACTGTTGGGCTTTCACACCCACGTCATGCGGCAGTTCTATGACGTCAAAGTATTTCTCGATCCCCCGGAGGACCTGAGGCGGATGTGGAAGATCAAGCGCGACACGACGAAGCGGGGCTACACACCCGAGCAGGTATTGGCCGAAATGGAGAAACGCGAGGCCGACTCGCGCGACTTCATCCGCCCCCAGCGCGCATTCGCGGATGTCGTCGTCCGCTTCTATCCGGGGGCTACCAATGGCGCGGAACCTGACAGCCATCTCAACGTGCATCTGGTCCTGCGTCCCACGATTCCTCATCCGGACCTGAGCTATTTGTTCGATCAGGACAAGCGCGCGGAAGCTGGCGTTCGCCTGGTCCTTGGGCGCGACGGCGGCCGTCCCGCGGATTTCCTCGAAGTGGACGGTAACGTCAGCCGTGAACATGCGGAAGAGCTGGAGGAAACTATCTGGGGCCATCTTCCCGACCTGCGCCCGCTGCATGCCGACCAATTCGGTGATTACAACTACGGCACCGAGGTGCGGCACAGCGATCCGCTGGCCCTCACGCAACTGCTTATCACCTATCACTTGCTGCGCGCCTACAGCAAAGACGCTCCCATGCCTTTTGCGCGTCCCATCGCCGCCCTGAGCCGTTTGAACTCGGTGCCGGAAAATACGCGCGAGGAGACTGTCAACGAAAAGTGAGATCAACTATGACTGCACTTGGGGTTGCCACGACATCGCTGGCTGGAACTGAGCTGGCGCGCATGCGTCGGCTGGCTGCTGATACCATCCGCGGCCTGGCAATGGACGCCGTCCAAAAAGCCAACTCCGGGCATCCGGGTATGCCGATGGGGATGGCCGATGCCGCGGTGGTGCTGTGGACGCGCTTTCTCAAGCACAATCCGGCGGATCCCGTGTGGCCGGACCGCGATCGATTTGTTCTCTCGGCTGGACACGGCTCCATGCTGCTTTACAGCTTGTTGCACCTCAGTGGCTACAATCTGCCACTGAGCCAACTGCAAGCCTTTCGGCAATGGGGCAGCCATACCCCCGGCCATCCTGAATACGGATTGACTCCCGGTGTCGAAACCACGACTGGTCCTTTGGGGCAGGGAATTACCAACGCCGTCGGGATGGCCATAGCCGAACGATGGCTGGCAACGCGCTTCAACCGGCCAGGGTTCGAGATCGTCAATCATTACACCTACGTGATCGCCAGCGACGGCGACCTGATGGAGGGCATCTCGCACGAATCCTGTGCGCTCGCCGGCCATCTCGGGCTCGGCAAGCTAATCGTCCTGTACGACGATAACGGGATCAGCATCGACGGGTCGACCCGGCTCGCTTTCAGCGAAGACGTGCTGGGCCGCTTTGCTGCGTATGGCTGGCACACCCAGCGCATAGACGGTCACGACGCGACAGCCGTGGAAGCGGCGCTCGTCTCCGCCCGGGCAGAGACCCAGCGCCCCTCGTTGATCGCTTGCAAGACGCACATCGGCTTTGGCAGTCCCAACCGTCAGGACTCTCACAAGGCGCACGGCGAACCCCTCGGCACCGATGAGGTGCGTCTCACGAAGGAGAAGCTGGGTTGGCCGCTCGACGAGCCATTTTGCGTTCCTGCGGGGGCGCGCGAGTTCATGCAAGAAGCCGCCGCATCAGGGGCTGCCCGGCAGCGGGAATGGGAAAAGCTCTATGCTGACTATGGGAAGGCCTTCCCAGAATTGGCAGCCACCTTCGATGGCGCCCTCCGCGGCGACTTGCCGGAGGGTTGGGACTCCAACCTGCCAGTCTTTCCGGGAGCGAAGCCCCTTGCGACTCGTGCCGCCTCCGGAGCAGTTCTGGATGCCGTCGCGCCACTTTTTCCTGCGCTGCTTGGCGGCTCGGCAGATTTAACGCCTTCCAACAACACCCTGCCGAAAGGCGAACGTGGCTTAACGCGGGAAGACTTCTCCGGACGATATCTCCACTTTGGCGTGCGCGAGCACGGCATGGGAGGGCTCCTCAACGGCCTAGCCCTGCACGGAGGAGTTCGTCCTTACGCAGGCACATTCCTCATCTTTTCCGATTACATGCGCCCGGCCATCCGCATGGCGGCACTGATGGAGTTGCCGGTAATTTTCGTCTTCACCCACGACAGCATCGGCTTGGGCGAGGATGGACCCACGCACCAGCCCATCGAGCAGATCAGCAGTTTGCGCTTGATTCCGAACCTGGCAGTGGTCCGCCCCGCCGATGCCACAGAAACCGTCGAAGCCTGGCGTGTTGCCCTGACTCGCCGGCATGGGCCGACGGCGCTCATCCTTACCCGCCAAGCCTTGCCTGTTATCGACCGCACCTGCTACTCTCCGGCGGAGGGAGCGTCGCGCGGTGCTTACATTCTTCGCGACGTCGAACACCCGGAGGTCATTCTGATTGGGACCGGCTCGGAAGTACATTTGGCGCTGGCAGCACAAGAGATACTTGCGGCGCAGAAGATTAACGCCCGTGTCGTCTCTATGCCGTGTTGGCAGTTGTTTGACGAGCAGCCCAAGGAATACCGGGAAACCGTACTGCCTCCGAGTCTGCGGGCCCGCGTGGCAGTGGAGGCAGGCGCCACACTGGCGTGGGGGCGTTACGTAGGCTTGGATGGCGCGGTTGTTGGATTGGATCGTTTTGGCGCTTCCGCGCCCTACCAGGTCCTGTACCAGGAACTCGGGATCACGGCAGAGGCTGTCGCCGAAGCCGCCCGCCGAGTGCTAGGGAGGGCCAGGTAATTGTCCACGGCGAGATCGGGCCGCGCCGGAAATAGAGACATGACAGCGCAACTTGGGCTGTGCATTCGCTGTTTTTGAACTCAGAACGAACCCTGAATTCACCAGGCTGGGAGACAGGAGACGAGATGAGCACATTCGACCAGCAATTGGCAGCCGTTGAGCAATGGTTTGAGGCTCCCCGGTTCGCGGGCCTCGTACGGCTTTACACTCCGCATGAGGTGGTTGAGCAGCAGGGCACGATTGCCGGCGATTACACTGTCGCGCGGCAAGCAGCCGAGGCGTTTTATGCCCGCCTGCGCGATCTATTTGAGCAACGAGAACAAATCACAACCTTCGGTCCCTATTCCCCCGGACAGGCGGTCACATTGAAAAGAATGGGGATCGAGGGGGTTTACCTGGGGGGGTGGGCAGGCTCCGCCAAAGGCTCGCGCTCCGAGGACCCTGGCCCAGATCTGGCGAGCTACCCGCTAAGTCATGTCCCCGATGAGGCAGCCAATCTCGTGCGGGCGCTTCTCACGGCCGACAAGAACCAACACTTCGCGCGCATGCGGATGAGCGAAGAACAGCGCAGGACGACCCCTGCGGCTGACTTCAGGCCTTTTATCATCGCTGATGCCGACACTGGGCACGGCGGGGACGCACACGTGCGCAATTTGATTCGGCGCTTTGTCGAGGTCGGGGTACCGGGGTATCACATCGAAGACCAGAAGCCCGGCACCAAGAAGTGCGGCCACCAAGGCGGTAAGGTGCTGGTGACCCAGGACGAGCAGATCCGCCGTCTCAACGCTGCCCGTCTGCAGCTCGATATCATGCGGGTCCCAGGCATTATCGTGGCCCGAACGGACGCAGAGTCGGCAACATTCCTCGAGAATCGCAGCGACGAACGAGATCAGCCCTTCATCCTCGGCGCGACCAACACCGAGGTGCCCAGTTATCGGGTCGGCTACCTCGCGATCGTGAGAAAGCTGTTCGACCTGGGAATCGAGCAGGTCCGTGGACACCTGCTGTTCGGGGTTTCGGAGACCGAGTATCAGGCGGCCTTCGCCTGGCTCGAGCGAGTTGGGCTGCTGTCCATGATCGCCGAGACCGCGCAGGGCCTCAAAAACGCCACGCCCGTCGACCTTGAGGCCGGTCTCGACAGGATCGATACGCGTTATGCGGAACTGTGGCAGGCGGTGGCCGGACTGAAGACCTATGGGCAGGCGGTTGCCGACGTGATGGAGTCGCGCACGGACGAAGGCGAGCGTTTCGACATGTCCGTCAAGGAATGGGTGACATTCGCCAAGCGGGCTTCTTTCTACGAGGTCCGTGAGCGCGCGAAATCGTTGGGCATCCGCGTGGTATGGGATTGCGAGCTGCCCAAGACACCCGAAGGGTTCTACCAAATCCAGGGCGGTATCGATTATGCGATTGCCAGATCGCTCGCGGTAGCGCCCTTTGCGGACATCCTGTGGATGGAAACCAAGACGGCGGATCTTGAGGATGCCAGGAGATTCGCTGACTCGATCCACGCCGAGTATCCCCACAAGATGCTGGCTTACAACTTATCGCCGTCGTTCAGTTGGGACACCACGGGCATGAACGACGAGCAGATGAGGCGCTTTCCCGAGGAGCTCGGGAAGTTGGGGTTCGTCTTCAACTTCATTACCTACGGCGGGCATCAGATTGATGGCTTGGCCGCCGAGGAGTTCGCGACCGCATTGAAGCAGGACGGGATGCTGACGCTGGCACGCTTGCAACGTAAGTTTAGGCTGCTGGAGTCACCGTACCGGACGCCGCAGACGCTGGTCGGCGGGCCACGCCTAGACGCCGCATTGATGGCTTCGACCGGGCGCACCGCGGCAACCAAGGCGATGGGCAAGGGTTCGACGCAGTTCCAGCACCTGGTGCAGACCGAGGTGCCGCCCAAGCTGCTGGAGGAATGGCTGGCGACATGGAGGCAGCATTGGGACTATCCCGCCAGGATTCGGGTGAAACTGCGACCGCATACCGCCGGTTCGGAACTGCTGGAATTGAGCCTGCTCGACGAGCGCAGTGAGGAGAAGCTCGCCAACGTTATTTTTGCCAGCCTACAGGACCGTCACGGCCGCAATTTCCTCTCGGTGCGCGATCAAAACACACTCCCTGAGCTGCGCAAGAGGCGACTCATGACGCTCGCGCAACTATTCCTGATCCATCGCTACGCCGCGAGCGCGGTGCATTATGTTACTCCGACAGAGGACAACCAGTTGCAGGTAAAGAAAATGATGAGCATCGGGATTTTCTCCGACGTGCATACCGAAATTGGGCATATCATTGTCGCGCAAGTCAGCAAGGCGGGCGTGTCCATGCTGCTCGAGCCTGACCGGATAATTCTCATGGAGCTGATCCGGAAAACGTCGCCGCAGACGGTCTAGCCGGGCGCTCGGAGCGCAAGGGTCTGGCCCCCCCAACCAGATCCTTACCAGACGGACGACACAAGGGAAGAAAAAAATGGAAAACGCGCTCGGTTTAGTGATGACAGGCGGGGGTGCTCGCGGCGCCTACCAGGCCGGCATCCTTAAGCGCATTGGCGAGATAAAACGGGTTCAAAAGTACGGTAATCCTTTTCCTATCATCGGAGGCTCTTCCGCCGGGGCGGTGAACGGTTCGGCCATTGCCTCGGGTAGCGACGATTTTGCCTTGGCGACCAAAGTTCTGGCAGCGATTTGGTCGGAGATCAGGCCTTCCGATATCTTTCACTGCGATGTTTTATCGCAGACCCGTAATTCCCTTACTTGGATACTGGATCTCTCCTTCGGAGGATTTCTGGGAGGGGGTAACGCCCGGTCTTTGTTGGACGCGACTCCCTTGAGGCACTTTCTCGACGCACACATCCCTTGCGACCGAATCCAGGAGAATATCAAGCGCGGGTATCTCTTCGCACTCGCTATTTCCGCGACCAACTATAACTCAGGGAGAAGTTATCTCTTTATTCAGGGCAAAAAAGGCCACCCTATGTGGGACAGGAGCCTGAGCCGGCGAGTAACGGTTGCGACCAAGATCACTGTCGAACATGTTTGCGCGTCGGCTGCTATTCCGTTGCTCTTTCAGCCTGTAAAACTTAAGACAGCGCGAGGAACGGCTTTTTTCGGCGATGGTTGTGTGCGTCTTCAACAACCTCTCAGCCCGGTCATACACCTGGGAGCAGAAAAGATTTTTGTGATCGGTGTCCGCTGCGAAAATCTCGAGCATCAAAACGAATCCGGGGATCAAAAAGAACCTTCCCTGGCGGAAGTGATGGGAATTCTTTGCAATGTTATGTTTTTGGATAACCTCGATATGGACGTCGAGCACCTCGAGCGGTTGAATCGGTTGCTCGGCGGTGGACGAATCAGCCAGTCTGCCACTGAAGACTCTGAAAAGATGCGGCCTTTAGCATCTGTTGTTATGACACCTTCGGTCGATTTATCGCAACTGGCAGAGCAGCACCAGAGAGATATGCCTTACCTTATCCAGTACTTTGTAAACAGTTTGGGCCGAGATGCGACTTCGTGCTCAGATCTGATGAGTTACTTGCTGTTTACATCAAAGTACACGAGGGCTCTCATTGACATTGGATACAATGACGCCAGCAGGCGAATCGATGAGATCGAAAGCTTTCTCTATTCTTCTGATGATGGAAAGACCGAAAACCAGTACTATCGTTCTAACAGTACTTCACCAGCGACGCCTTAAACACCTGTTGCGTGCACGAAGAGCGCTGCCCTGGCGGTGAAGGTGGAGAGAGACCGGGGGCAGTGGCTAATCGGGTACTTGTGCCTCCGCCAGGCGCGTGGCGACGATGCTGTAGACCGCGGGATTGAAGACCAGCCCAATGTGCGTGCCGGTGACTTCGAAATCACTGTTTGCGTCGCCGGTTCGGCAATATCGCCAATCCACGATTCCGTCGTCGCGGGTATAGATAGCGGTTTGCATCACCGGCGCGGCCTCTTTGCACTGCAGGGAGCTTACGAACTCACAAGTACACCGTGCCGTGTAGCACTCGGGTAGGACCTGTTTACCGTGCTCCTTGATTACTTGCTCACGCACGGCCGCCGTTGCCTCCATGACGCTTCGGTGGAGCACCTTGCCGCGAAAGGGCGAGCCCAGGGTGATGACGGAGGCGACGTTGTCTGGCTGCTGCGCGGCGATGGAGCGCGCCATCATGCCGCCCAGGCTGTGGCCGATCAGGTGGATCTTCCGTCCCGTCTCGCGGATGGCCTTCTCGATGATCTCGGCCAGCCGGTACTTGATCAGCAGGTTGGGACACGTAGCGTTGAGGCGGATACCGGAAAAATAGGAACGATAACCCACCCGCGAAAGCCAGGAACTCAGGTGGGCCATATAAAGGTCGCTGCCGAGGAATCCCGGGATGAGAACCACGGGGGAGCCATCCCCGCGCGGCACGCCCAAACCATAGTAGACCGGCGAGGCGTGCAGCAGAAGGAGCTCGGCGCCAAAAAACGCCTCTTTCCAGATGGAGATGTCCGCCTCCCCTTCGGGGCGGCCGTTAGGTTGCCGTGGCGCCATAGAGGGCGATGAGTGCTTCCGTTTGCACCAAGGACGGGGATGGTTCTGGCTGTTCACGGTCAATTTGCCCCCTCTGCCATACCTGGAGCGGAAGCAATGATCGTGCGCCGCTTGGATATCTTCAGCCACAGTGCGGTTAGGGAGCCGGCTTCGGCCTCTGCGCCTTCTCTCGTTAAGCCATCCAAGAAGGTGACATAGGGCTCGCCATTCCGACACAGTTCAACGCGATAGCCAGTCAGGGACTTTTGAACCCGAAATTCATCTTGCGACATTGGTGCTCCGGTTGGGCTGACCGGGGAATGACCAATCAGCTGATCTATTTACGCGTGATGCCTGCAGCTTTACTGCGAACTTCGAAACGAATCAGGATGCTTGACTATGAATGGGAAAGAATACCGCCCCTGACGACTGGGAAAAAAAGAACTGCACGGTATCCTGCCATGAATCACATGAATGTCAAGTCAATTTTCAATTTGGATAGCTTAGAATAGCTGTCGATAGCACGAGCTGGGGAAGACAATTACGGGTTCCGGCTTCAAGTTAGCGTTTGCGGATAGCAGGGAAAAACTGTGGATCTTATTCTTTTTATTGAGGATACGATGTTCAGGGATGCTCCGCGCCTCTCGTGCTGAATGCTAGCCACTCCGTCGGCCTCCGCACTGTCGCGATTCTTGAAGCGGCAAAGGGAATCCTTGTCCTGCTACTCGGATTTGGAGTGTTTGCGCTGCTGCACAGGAATCTGGATGAGGTTGCCGAGCGGCTCACGGAGATTCTCCACGTCAGCCCCGAAGGCAAGCTGTCGAACCTCTTCTTACACGCGGCGAACCAGGCGACAGATAAGACTCTTTGGGTGCTGGCAATTGGCGCATTGGTCTATGCAACCGTGAGGTTGGTAGAGGCGTTCGGCTTGTGGCGCGGGCGGGAATGGGCGCAATGGTTCGCGCTCCTGTCCGGTGCTCTGTACTTGCCGGGCGAGTTGTATTCGCTGTTGCGCCATCCGCGTCCGCTTAAGTGGGCGGTTTTGGCGACGAACGTCGTGATCGTCCTCTACATCCTTATTGTGCGCGTAATGGCGCGGTGGCGCCCGGCAGGCGCGACCTTAAGTGGGGCGCAAAGCACATAAAGTCCCCCAATTTCGAACTTCCACGAGGCGTTGCGGGCGCAAGCAAGAGCAGGCGAGCAGTACAATTCACCCGCCAGGAGAGCAAAGGAGAAACGTAATGGCCCAAAAAGTCATTGAGGTAGTCGGTACGTCCAAAGACAGCTTTGCAAAGGCTGCGGAAAACGCCGTAGCAGAAGCGGCAAAGACGGTTCGTGGCATGAAGTGGGCAAGGATTGCGGAACTGGAGATGGATCTGGATGGCAAGAAAATAACCCAGTACCGCACCACTGCAAGGATCTACTTTGAGATTGAGCGCTAGCCCAGGCTCTGCGCCAAGCGTCAGCAAGCAAGAAACCTCGCGGGAGGGCACTACTTCGGCGGCGTATGTTTAAAGGGGAGCGCGGCGTATCGCGCCTTCTCTACCTCGATCACAAGCGCCACCCTTCCTTCGGGGCTGCGGAACGGGAACGGTTTGCCTGTGTACTTGTGCGAGATGGGGTCCATGTACTGGAAGTCCCCATCGGAACGGCGCTCGACCACGCGACCACGAAGCTGGGCCTCCTTGTAGGGATCGTGAAAGTCCACGATGGAGAGCGCGACACGTGGATCACGCCGGGTGTTTTTGGCTTTTAGCGAATTCTCGCCCGTGCAGATTAGAAGCAGATCACCGTCACGGCCCACCCATACCGGTGCGCTCTGCGGCCAGCCGTCCGGCATCAGAGTGGCAAGGTGGGCAAAGTTGGGGCCATCAACCAAACTCTTGATTTCGTTGGAGAGCGGCATGGGCATGGGCAGTCCCTCGGGTGGAGCTGTTCTTATAAAGCTGGGTCCCTTGAAGATTCCTTAGTGCAGATCTGCGGGCTTGCGGCTTGGTGCGGGACGTGACAAGGCGGGATTCGACCTGCAAGCGTAAGGCCCAAAATTCATGCCACCTTGAGCACGCGTTGCGCGTCAATAGCAGGTTCCACGTTGAGGTGCAGGCATTCCACAGCGCCGCCCAACTCCGCCAACCGGGTTAGTAACTCGATGAGAACGTTTAGGCCCCGCGCCGGAATTTCATGCACGTGGGCCGTGAGTTCCAAACTGTACTTGACGTAGTCCGCAGTAGACGGCGGCTTATGCTCCCGCAGCGTCCCCCCCAAGACCCGAAAAAGGCTGATCAGGGAGCGGCTGCCGCATATCGTGCAGCCATCGTGCGGGCTGGTGCTGATGGTTTCGCAGTTGACACAGGACACCGCATTGAGGAGGGAAATTGCGCCCACGCGCCCTCCGGTCTCGGCTGCTCCGCTCATATCCGAACCTCTCAATCCAGAGATGCTCATATGCCCGGTTTCGGTTTTTTTTCATTATTCTAAAGCGGCCGGCTTCTCCCAAGGCGTACCGTCCTGAAGCTCACGACTGGACGTGACGAAAGAAGAAGGTACGGCGCCCATCTCGCAAGGCTTGCGGTCGGTTGCACGGTGTCTGGTTGTGCGCTGGACCAGAATGTTACCGGCGCGTCTACCCAAGAGTAGCGGAGACGGCCGATGCTTCACCCAGGGTTGCGGTTTCTGCCAGCGGCCGCTCGGGATGCATAGTGAAGGACAGCGCCGAGCCCACCAGGATTACGCCTATTGAAACGATAAATGGCAGCAGCCAGTTGCCTGTCCTTTGGATCAGGTAGCCTCCGACCACCGGTGAAATGATGGCAGCCAGCGCTGAACCTGTGTTCATGATGCCGCTGGCAGTGCCGGAATACTTGGGCGCGATATCCATGGGGATCGCCCACATGGGACCGATGGTGAATTCCGCGCAGAAAAATCCCGCGCTCAGCGCCAGCGCGACCACGTTGATCTTGTGCGTGTAAAGAATTGGCACCAGCGAAACCGCGCACAGAAACATCATCACCGCAACCAGGTTGCAGCGCGCGAATTTCGCGTTGTGCGTCTTCTTGAAAACTGTGTCGCTGGTGACGCCGCCCAGCGTATCCCCCACCACGCCCGACAGGAAGACGCCGGAGGCGAACAGCGCCGAGTTCTTCAGATCCAGGTGATACTGCCCCTTAAAGAAAGAGGGAATCCAACTGAGGAACAGCCACAAGATCCAACCATAACAGAAGTACACGATGGTCACGGGGATCATGGGAGGTATCAAGCGGCCCCACGGCACCTTCACCCCAGCCGAAGTCTTTGAGCCGTAGGTCGGCAGGGCCGCAATTTCCTCGGGAGTCACGCCCTTGTGCTTGCTGGGATCGTCGCGGAAGTACAGGCCCCAGGCCAGTGCCCAGAACATGCTGATGCAGCCAATGATGACGAAAGAGCCGCGCCATGAAATGGTGAGGATCAACAACGCCACCAGCCACGGCGTTAGCGAATTGCCCAGGCGGGAGCAGGCATGGGTAATGCCTTGCCCGAAACCGCGCTTTTCCTTCGTGACCCAGTACGACATGGCGCGGGTTGCAGTCGGAAAAGTAGCGCCTTCACCAAAGCCGAGAATGACGCGGGCCACCACGAGCGCGATCATGCTGTTTACCAGGCCGGTCGCTATGGTGGCGCCCGCCCAGATGACGCCGCAGATGGCCAGCGCTTTGCGCGGGCCGAACTTATCCGCCACCCAGCCGCCAATGATCTGGAACAGCAGGTACGGATAAGCAAACGCGGAGAAGACGAACCCTGTCTGCACCTTTGTCAGCGGTATTTCTTTCAAAAACTGGTTGGAGGCTACTACCGTGCTGATGTTTACCCGGTCAATGTAGGTGAGAAAGTACATCAGGCAAAGCAGCCCGAGCACAATGTTGGTCGCCCTGAGTACGCGAGCCTGCATCTGTGTCCTCCCCGGTTGCAGACTGGGGCCCTGAATGGGCTGGTATGATGAGCTAATCCTTGCCAGCAAGCAAGGGCTATTCTGGTTTAACATGCGTGGCCTGTGGCGTTTGCACGTGTGTCTGCACCACCAATTAGAAGACCAATCTTGACCCGCAAGGCCAGCGCCTGGTGGTCCTGGAGTTCGACGCGACTTTCGCCTGCTCGCCAAAATCCGTGCCCACATCGCCGAATGGGAAGGCGATCCGGCCTATTTCAGCGAATACCGCGGGGCACTAATCAGCTCTGCCTGGGCGCGGGCGGACGGTCTATCAAGAACGCATAAACGTAGCCATTGTCGCTGCCGCCGACAATCGCGTTGGCTTTCGCCGCGATCGAACAGGGCCAGGCCATGTTGTCGGTCTTATAGTGCCAGATCGGATTGCCGTCATAAGCGTCGTAAAGATAAAAGTATCCGGGCGAGGGATGGCCGGGCGAAGCATCAGGGTAGCCATCGGCGACCGTGACGTAATTGCCGAGAGCATCCATCGAAGTGCTGTTCGGATCGCGATAGGTCTGGGCCGACCACATCACCGCTCCCGTCCCACCCACGTTCTTGAACACTGAGACTCCGCCAGAATACTCCTCGCTAGGATTGGTGAGGCTGCCTACGGCGGAAAGGAAAGCGCCATCATCGCGGAGGGCCACGGCGCGGCAATTCTTGCAATTCGGCAAGGTCGCACTCCACAGCGGTTGCAACGGCGAAGCGGCGTTTTGCGTCGAGAAGCAGTATACGTAACCGGAATTGGTGGTGGTATTAGGATCGACGTTCGTCCCGACGGCAGCAAAGGCCGAGCCGCCCGACGCAATGGCCACATTATGGATGGTGACATTGGGTATCTTCAGGGTCATGGGCTGGCCGAAAAAGCCGGAGCTATTGCGGACAAGCACAATCTTGCTGGCCGCGGTGCACGCCACGATCCACGATCCGTCCCCGGAAATGACGGCGGCGACGTAGTAGTCGTTGGGATCGGCTGGCAGAACCTGGGGCGGGCCCCAGCCCGAGCCGGTGCTCATGTAGAGGTAGAGCGAGTCGTTGGCAGCGACCAGATAGACACCATTGTCCGACAGGGCGACCATGTTGGTGCGCGCGGGCAAGGTGTTGTTGAACAGGGTGCGGGTTTTCGACGCCACGTTGTAGGCGGCAACAAACCCGTTCCGCGACGGAGGACCTGAGTACCATCCGCCGCTGGCAATGGTCGAGCCGTCGCGCGACACCGCGACCCAATAGACGCCCTGCCAGCCGGTGAAGATGTCAGGCTGCCACAGCGGATTGCCCTGCGCGTTCCAGTAGAAGGTGCCGAACTGGGCGCTTTCGCTGCAGCTCCCGGGATTGGGGTTTTTGGGGTCGTATTGGTGGCAAAACGTGCCTGCAACCACCACCTTGCCATCGGCAGAAATCGCCGCCGAGTTGATGTACTCGGGCGGAATAGGACTTTTCTTCCAAACCAGATTGACGGGAGATGGGGCTGGGACGGTGGCTGGGAGCGCCATGATTTTCCTCCTTCGGGCAGGGAAAAGGTGGGGTATCTTAACCCTCTGAAGATTGACAAGGCAAATGCCCGAAAGCTGGCGACCATGGATGCTCTGCCAGCGGCGGTCGCCCCGGTGCGATCTAGCACGTGCTCTTCCAGGTGGTGAGCGATGAGGTTCGCGGTCGGCGCGCGGCTGGGTCCCTACGTCATCACCGGTATTTTGGGCAAAGGCGGCATGGGAGAAGTCTACCGCGCGCGCGATACCCGCCTGGGCCGCGAGGTGGCGCTGAAGGTCCTGCCGGAGCAGCTCGCCGAGGACCCTGTCGCTTTTTCCCGCTTCGAGCGCGAAGCGCAAGCCGTCGCGGCGCTCTCCCATCCCAACATCCTGGCCATCCACGAGTTTGGCCACGCCGACTCCATCGCCTACGTGGTGATGGAGTTGCTGGAAGGCGCGACGCTGCGCGAGCGCCTGAACTCCGGGGCGCTGCCGGCGCGCAAGGCCATCGAATATGCGGTGCAGGTGGCCGCCGCCCTGGCCGCGGCTCACGCTAAAGGCATCGTTCACCGCGACCTGAAGCCGGAGAACATTTTCATCACCACCGACGGCAGCGTGAAGCTGCTGGACTTCGGGCTCGCCGTGCAGCGCGAGTCCAACCTCTTGAAGGCACGCAGTTCAGACTCTCCCACCCTGGCCCATGAGACCAGCGGGGGAGCGATCTTAGGCACAGTCGGCTACATGGCACCCGAGCAGGTGCGCGGCGAAACTGCCGACCACCGCTCCGACATTTTCGCTTTCGGCTGCGTGCTGCTCGAGATGCTTACGGGCAAGCCCGCTTTCCTGCGCTCCACCCCGGCCGAGATCATGACCGCGGTGCTGCGCGACGAGCCGACGGCCATCACCGGCGCACCCATCGAGGCCGCGCCCGGAATCGAGCACATCGTGCGCCACTGTCTGGAAAAAAATCCTGAGGAGCGCTTCCAATCGGCGCGCGACCTGGCCTTCGATCTCCAGGCATTGCTGAGCGGCTCCGCGCGCCTAGCCTCGGCCTCGGGAGTAGCCCTTCGCTACTCTGCCCCCAAACCCGTGCTGCGCGCGCGGCTCGCGTGGGCACTCGGGTTCTTGGTCGCCCTCGTGGTGATTTTTGGCGCGCTGAAGTATTGGCCGCGCGCAACGCCCGCTCCGCCACCGCCGATGGTCTCAGAAATCGTGCCCCCGGAAGGCGTCCAATTCGGGGCGCTCGCGGTTTCCCCTGATGGGCACCGTCTCGCCTACGTGGGATGGAAAAATGGCGGAGACCAGTTGTGGGTGCGCTCGCTGGATGCGCTTGCTTCGCGCCCCCTGGAGGGTACCGCCAACGCCGCGTTTCCCTTCTGGTCGCCCGACAGCACGCAGATCGGCTTCTTTGCCGACGGCCGGCTGAAGACCATTCCTGCGTCCGGTGGGCCGGTGCAGGTGCTGGCCGATGCACCCGTTCCCCGCGGCGGTACCTGGAGCGAGGACGGCACCATCCTGTTCGCGCCGGGCTACGATTTGCCGCTGTATCGCGTGCCTGCGTCTGGCGGGGCGGCGGAGCCGGTCACGCAGCTTGACCCCACCCGGCTCGAGATCTCACATCGCTGGCCCAGCTTCCTTCCCGGCGGTAGGAAATTTCTCTACTACGTTTACAGCTCGTCGCAGGACAACGCCGGGATTTATGCCGGCTCGCTGGATGGCAAGACCCATCGGCTGCTGGTGCGCAGCGGCTACGCCGCCGCCTATGCGGCGCCCGGCTATCTAGTCTTTACCCGCGAGAAAACTCTGTTCGCGCAAACTTTTGATCCCGAGAGTCTGCAGCTCGCAGGCAAGCCGGTCATCCTCGCCGACGGCCTGGGCGTGAACGAACTGGAGTATGCGCACTTCAGCGTGCCGCTCTCGGGAGGAGTCTTGGCGTATCGCCGTGGGGGATCGTTTCTGGGCAGCGAGCTGCGCTGGTTCGCGCGCGACGGCCAGCCTGAGGCCACTGTGGCCGCTACCGATCGCTACTGGAGCATGCGCGTTTCCCCCGACGGCAAGTTCGTGGCGGTGGAAATTCAGGACCTGCGTACGCACGCCAACAACATCTGGCTCATCAGCCTGGAAACCTCCGCCCGCCGCCGCCTGACGCTGGGCGCGCAGGAGAGCGTTTCTCCCCAGTGGTCCCCCGATGGCCGCCTCATCGCCTACAGTATGCGGCAGGAAAGCCAGCACTACTGGCTGTATGACCGCCCAGCCAGCGGCGAAGGCCAGGAAGAGCTGCTGCTCAAGAGCGAAGGCGACGCCTTCGCCCAGGACTGGTCGCGCGACGGCCGCTTCCTCGTCTACGTGGTGCTGGACGCGGCCGGCAAGCGCGGCGGCCGTATCTGGCTGCTTCCCATGCAGGGCGAGCACAAGCCCTTCCCGCTGGCGCAAGCCACTGGCGACGCCGCATACCCGCGCTTCTCGCCCGACGGCCGCTGGCTCGCCTATCGCTCCAACGAATCCGGCCAGAACGAGATCTATGTCGTGCCCGCGCAGAGCGCCGAGGGTAAGTGGCAGGTTTCAGTCGGAGGAGGCGATTGGCCGGTGTGGCGCGCCGACGGCAAGGAACTCTACTACATCTCACCCGACAGCCGTCTCATGGCCGTGCCTATTCGCCCTGGCGCAACTTTCGCTTTTGGCGCTCCGCAGCCGCTGTTTCTGACCAACATCCTGAAGGGTCTCGGCAGCCGCTATGCCGCGTCACCCGACGGGCGGCGCCTTCTTTTCCTTGTGGGCAAGCAGGAAGACCCTGCACCCTTGACCCTGGTGGTCAACTGGCTGTCGGCGCTGAAGAAATAGCGGGCCGTACTTGGGGCTGGCACACAACGGGTTGCTTCTGGTTGTGGTAACTTAACTGCCGTTGTGGGGTGGAGCAGTCGTGAGAATCAACCCAGAGAAGTGTGTGGCTTGCGGCAATTGCACCTATGTTTGCACTATGGGGGCGATTTATATCGATCCGGTGATCAAGCGCGCCACCGTGGACAACGACGAGTGCGTCGAGTGTTACGCCTGCTTCAATGGCATGAGCCAGGAACACCTGAACCCCACGCTGGTCCGCACGCTGCGGCGCATTTTTCAAATGATGCGCCTGCGCTTCGACCCCGAGCCGGATGTTTGCCCTACCGCGGCCTTCGAACCCGAGGAACTTACGTGGCCGAGGGTGGTGCGCCGAGCATTCTCCGATCCGCGCGTGCCGCATGAATCCACCGGCGTGGAGGGTCGTGGCACCGAGGAAGTGAAGACCAACGACGTGAGTGGCCGGGTGCAGCGCGGCGAAGCCGGCCTCACCATCGAGTTTGGCCGCCCCGGAGTCGGCGTGCGCTTTTACGAAATCCAGCGCATGACCAGCGCTCTGGCCGAGGCCGGGGTGGCCTTCGAAAAGCGGAACCCGGTCACTACGCTTATGAGCGACGTTGTCCGCGGCGAAATTCGCCCGGACATTCTCAACGAAAAGGTGCTCTCGGCCATTGTTGAAATCAAGGTGCCGGTTGAACGGATCGAAGAAATCATTGGATTGGTGCATGAGATCGAGCGGCAGATTGACACCGTAGTGTCCATCGGGGTGGGCGCACGGTGTGATGAAGACGGGGAAGAGCACGAAGTCTTCGCCGTTCTTCGACGCCTGGGATACAAGCTGGAGCGGGCCAAAACGAATGTCGGGCTGGGACGCATCAGCAACGTGGCGCAGCCTGCCGCGAACGCTACGCCGGCAGCGTAGAGCAGTTCCAAGGTAGCCGTGTTTTGTGAAGGGGTGCGCCGTCAGAGCCCGCGGAAAGACTAACTTCGCCCGCGTCTTGAAGGGGCGCGGCTTCCAGCCGCGCCGCCACCGGGCACCTTACTCCCGGCTTCAGCCGCTGAGGGAAGTTATTGCCGCGGAAGCATCTCTCTCGGCGGCCAAAGCCGGCGGTTTCGCCAGCAAGTCGGCGCGGCTGGAAGCCGCGCCCCTTCAAAACGCAAAGTCACGGAGCATTCTGCATGACGAACACACTTCATCGCTACGGCAACGCCGAGAGTTTTCGCGACGACTATATCGTCTTTGCCATCCCTGGCCGCGGCCGGAACGACCAGGGCTGCGTGCCCAAGCTGAAGCGTTTTCTCGCCATGGCGCTTCCTTTCAAGCCGGTCAATCT
>Ga0187769_10000803_pt1 | contig 17377 bp, 16 predicted proteins | sample 0116_SJ02_MP02_1_FD_133140 | JGI IMG/M metagenome (GOLD analysis project Ga0187769, IMG submission 133140) | Tropical peat soil microbial communities from peatlands in Department of Meta, Colombia - 0116_SJ02_MP02_10_MG | ecosystem: Environmental > Terrestrial > Soil > Wetlands > Peat | place... | reverse complement strand
TCATCGACTTCGCCACGACCAGGGGCTCGGAAGGGGAGTCTGTCAAGGACATGGCGAAGATGTACGAGAGAATGGGGCATGCCCTGGGGGTCAGAATCCTAGAGTCGGCCGTCGATTACGTGTACGGCAAGGGGAACGCCGCGATTCGAGAGTACGCCAAGTGTGCAGACATACCCGTGGTGAACATGGCGGACGACGTATACCACCCGACCCAGGCGATAACGGACGTGTTCACCCTGAAGGAGAAGCTCGGGGCGAGGCTTGAGAAAAAGAAGTACGTACTCCTCTGGACCTACAGCGACCACATTAGGAGCTGGGGGAGCATGCAGGACGAGATGCTGATTTCGACAAAGTATGGCATGGACACTGTCCTCGCCTACCCAGAAGGGTTCGACCTCGACGACAGGATGGTCGACGCAGCCAGAGGCAACGCCAAGAAGTCAGGGGGGAGCCTCGAGGTAAGCCACGACCCTGCCGAGGCGATGAAGGGGGCCGACGTAGTCTTCCCCAGGAGCTGGGCAAGCCACGAGTGCGTCATGACGGGGATGAATCGTTTCACGAAGGAGAGAGAGGTCGCACTGCACGACGAGCACAGGGACTGGCGCCTGACGAAGAAGCTAGCGGACACCATGACCAGGGGTGGGATCATCACCCACGTCCTCCCTGTTTTCAGGGGCCAGGAGGCAGACGACGATGTCATGGACGGGCCGAGGAGCGTCATCTACGACCAGGCCGAGAACCTCCTCTACGTGAGAGCGGCCGTGCTTTCCCTCCTCGCTGGTACCGCGGAGTAGAGCCCGCGCTGCCTGGGACTGCATCTTAATCTACTCGGCATCCCACGCCATACGGCATGAAGTCCCGCGTCTTCTTCATCACCGACGTGCACGGCTCTACAAGATGTTTCAAGAAGTTCCTGAACGCGGCCAAATTCTACAAGGCCAACATACTGGTGCTCGGCGGCGACCTCACAGGCAAGATCCTGATTCCAGTGGTGGACCAGGGAGACGGCACCTTCAGGTGCAGGTTCGAGGGCAATGAGCTTTCACTCAGGAACACGAAGGAGGTCGACGATGTGGTCGCCCGGGCGACGGATTCCGGCCTGTATACCCGAGTCATGACGCGGAAAGAGTTCGAGGAGATTTCTGCTGACCCGAAGAATGTTACCGCGGCCTTCAACAAGGCGATGGTCGACCGAGTCGCAGAATGGGTGCGACTCGCGGAGGAGAGGCTAGGGAACACCGACGTGAAGTGTTACATCTCGCCCGGGAACGACGATCTCTTCGATGTTGACCCGATCCTCAACTCGTCAAGCTACGTGATCAACCCCGAAGAGAAGGTCGTTTCAATAGACGGGGAGCACGAAATGATTACTCTGGGGTACACGAACCACACCCCCTGGCACAGTCCGAGAGAGGTCGATGAGGAAGAGCTGGGGAGGAAGATAGAGGGCCTCGCGGCCGGCGTCAAGGACATGAAGACCGCTATCTTCAACATTCACGTTCCTCCGATAAACACACCAATCGACAAGGCCCCAATGGTTGACGAGAACCTGAAGGTGGTGGTGAGGTCCGGGCAGGTGCAGATGACTTCCGCAGGCAGCTCGGCCTGCAGGGCCGCTATCGAGAAACGCCAGCCGATGCTCGGCATCCACGGTCATATCCACGAGTCCCACGGCTTCGTAACGATAGGGAGGACCCTCTGCGCGAACCCCGGGAGCGACTACGGCGAAGGAGTTCTCAGGGGGTTCCTGACAGAAATAGAAGGGGACAGGATAAAGTCCCACATGCTGACGACAGGCTGAGAGCTACTCTGGCGGGATTTCCTTGTAGGCCAGGGAGATGTTGACGCCCTTGCCCTTGTGATAGTAGTACGACGCAGCGTAAATTATTGCGCCGAGGAGGAAGGTCCCGACCACGAAGTACACGGTCAGGTTGTTGAGTGACCACTGGGCGGCGTTGGTGACGTACTGGTATGTCAGGAACCCGAAGACGCCGATATTCGCGATTCCTGCCACTATTAGAATCAGCTTCGGCATACCCTTCTCCTTCCTTATGGCCCACACTGCAGCCGCAAGACCAACGAAGGCGAAGTAGATCATGGACGCGATTGTCGCGCCGAACAGCCCACCCAGCCCGCTGTAATAGAAGGCAGCCAGCGCGACCAGGACGACAGTGACGACCAGAGAAATCAGGAACGCCTTCACCGGCGAACCGAACCTCGGGTTCACGTCAGAGATGGGGGAGGGGAGGAACCTGTCGAACGACTGGGCGAGCAGATACCTCGATATCACGATTACCCCGTAGGCGAGGACACTCAGGTTCGCCAGAATCCATCCTAGTCCGATGAGGCCCGCGATTATGTTGTTGCCGGAGACCCCCATGGCAAGGGTCCAGAAGTTGAACGGCGGCGTAAAGTAGCCGTACACCAGGGGCGGGTTAGAGTAGGCACCGTTGATGAAGGCCTGGCCGCCCACGTAGTACATCGTTGCCAGAGCACCTGTGACGAAGACGAACACCAGAAGGGCTGATATTGGGACGTTCCATCTGACTGCCGGCTTGCCCTTGATTTCGCTGGCGACGGCAGGCGCCGCGTTGAGCCACGGGTAGATGAATGCCGCCATGAGAGGAAGGAGGTAGATGGTGTTGCCGAAGTTGAATCCGGTGGTTCCCTGACTCGATACGAGGCTGTAGGCAGTACCCGTTCCATTGATCCCCAACATTGTGCTGTTGAGCCCGAATCCATTGATGTAGTTCTGGACTCCGCTTGAACCTGCGCTCAGCATCTCGGCTATTGCCAGGAGCAGCGCGAAGAAACCGAAGATGGTGAGGATTGAAACCAGCCTGTACCCTGCCTTGGGCCTTACGATGTTAATCCCGACCAGGGCAGCAAAGATCACGGCACCCACGACCCACTGGGCACCTGGGCTCGCTCCGGATGTCCCGCTTGGGACGGCGAGGCCCAGGAAGGTAGTGCTGGACGAGTTGAAGAACAACCCGACCGACCCGATGGCGAAGACCGTCGAGAGGACGATCAAAGCGAGATAAGCGGTAGTCTCGGTGGTGTAACCCATGAACGACAGCAGGCTTCCCGCAGGGCCGCCTAACGTCCTTGACACCCACACGTAGTCTCCCCCTGTTCTGGGCATTCTCCTTGACATGATGGTATAGACCGCGATTTGCGGGAAGGAAACGATGAACCCGATTACCGAAAGCCACACAAGGTTCACGCCCGTCATATCGTGGCCCAACATCGGGACGAGACCAGAGATCCCGATGACCCCAAGAAGGGCGCCCACGGACATGTTGCTCATGTTCATGGCGATGCTATCGAAGAAGGATACGTTCTTGACGAGACCAGTAGCTTCGCGGACGAAGACACCAGGCACAGGCGCCGGCGCCTGTGCAGGCGCAGTTGCAGCTTGCCTCTCCTCATCGCTCAAGGGTAGGTTTGCTCGGCCGCTATCTGGTTAGGCGATTATTTAAGCACCACCCGCCCTCTGTTAATTCTGTGCCTACCTAACTCGTTCGGGTTAGCATGTACGTTGAGTGTGAACCACGGCTGAGTTGGGTGTCGATGGAGTTGACAATCCTGCTCGATCTGAATGCAAAAGCTTCTTAGACTTCAATTCAACCCTAAGCCCTGTCAGGTTGTGAGAATCAAATGAGCGCTCCGGCTGTTCCGCTTGAATCCCTCGGGGACGAAGCGGATAGAATTCTGAGCACGGCTGCTGCGAAAGGAGTCACGCTTCGCCTGTTAGGCGGCATCGCGGTAGTCACGCGCTGCCCCTCGGCATCAACGCCGCCGTTCTCGAGGCGCTATGCGGACATAGACCTGATAGGCCGAAGGAAGGAGACTGCGAAAATCAACTCTCTCTTCAGAGATCTCGGGTACAAACCTAGAGAACGGTTCAACGCCCTCCACGGCTCAAGGCTCATCTTCCATGACATGAAGAACATGAGGCGGGTCGACATCTTCCTGGACGTCTTCGAGATGTGCCATAAGTTCAACTTTCGGGATCGGCTCGAACTCGAACCAAGGACAATTTCAATATCAGATCTGCTGTCGACCAAGCTCCAAATCGTGGAGATTAACGAGAAGGACATCAAAGACATTCTAGTCATGCTTCTTGACCACGACATATCAATGGAGGAGTCTCCAGACAAGATCAACGCATCCTACATTGCCAAACTGTGCGCCGATGACTGGGGAATCTACAAGACTTTTACCACGAACTTGGACAGGACACCCGAGTTCGCCCAAAGGCTGAGTCTGAGCGACGAACAGAGAACCCGAATCATAGGGCGGGCTGAATCCATAAGGAAATCCATCGAGAGCGCTCCGAAGTCAATGGGGTGGAAGATGAGGGCGACGGTCGGCGAAAGGAGGCGTTGGTACGAACTCCCCGAGGCAGACGTACCAGTCGCCGAGTCGAACTCATCAACAGCGAAGTGAGTCCGAGGTTCGGAGACCCTCCTAGAGACTTTAAATCGAATACAGAATCAGTCGTCTATGGCGAATTAACCTGTCGAAGGTTCCAGGCTCTTTGAGTCGGCTGGGTCTATACCTTCAGGACATGCATGTCCGCGAGATGGTGAAGTACTCCCAAATCGCCGAAGCTCATGGATTCGAGTCCGTCTGGATTGCCGAGTCGAGGCTCGCGAGGGACGCAATCGTACCCGTTACGGCGATAGCGACGGACACGAGCAGGATTAAGATAGGGGCGGGGGTGATCAACACCTGGACGCGCAACGCCGCCCTCATCGCCCAGACCTTTGCCACACTCGACGAGCTTTCCGCAGGGAGGGCAATCCTAGGACTTGGCGCCTGGTGGGACCCCCTTGCCAAGAAGGTAGGCATAGACAGGACAAAGCCCCTGCAGTGCATGAGGGAGTACGTCCAAGTAATCAGGAGCCTCTTCAAGGCGGAAGAAGTCACGTTCCAGGGAGAGTTCGTGAAAATGGACGGAGTCAAGCTCGACACGCTTCACGGGACGGGGGCAAGACCGAGGAACGTGCCCATCTACATCGGGGGCACTGGATTTCAGATGCTCGAGCTTGCTGGAGAAATTGCCGATGGTGTTCTGTTGAACTACCTCGTTTCACCGAAGTATAACGAAAAGGCATGGGAGAGCATCAGGCGCGGGGCGGAGAAGACGCAAAGGAACCCAAGGGAGATTGACTCTCCCCAGCTCATTGCATGCTCGATGGACGAGGACGCCGATAAGGCGGTGAAGCTGGCCAAGAGCCACGTCACGATGACAATCGGGCAGCAGCCGCACATAGCGAAAGCGAGCGGAGTCAGCGAGGACCTGATCAGGGAGGTGCAGGAGCGTATGGGGGGCTGGCCTGCGAGGCCGGGAGGAATCGAGAAAGCGGCTGAGATTGTCCCTGACGAAGTAGTGCAACTCATAACTGCCTCGGGCTCGCCTGCCGACTGCGAGAGGAAGATCAAGGAATACATGGCCGCCGGTTGCAGTTCCCCGCTCCTTCTCCTTCTGAGCCATAACATCGAGTACGCTGTCGAGTCCCTGGCGTAGGCGAAATGTCGACGAAGCTCCTAGTGAAAGGGGGGGTCGCCCTCTCTATGGATCAAAAGCGCAGAGTAATCGAAGATGCTGGAGTGGGCGTAGTTGATGGCAAGATAGTTGCGGTAGGTCGGCTCGAGGACGTGGCGAAGGGATTCGGCGCAGACGAGGTCGTAGACGCTAGGGGCTGCATCGTCATGCCCGGGCTCATCTGCAGTCACACTCACTTGTACGGCATCGCACTGAGGGGTGCTGCCCTGAACATAGAGCCGCCATCTGACTTCCTTCAGATTCTCCAGCGGGTATGGTGGCCAGTCGACGAAAAGCTCACGAACGACGACGCATATGCGACGACACTAGCCGCTGGCATCGAGTCGCTGATGAATGGGACGACGTGCTACGCAGACACCTACTCCGCCCCCAACGCCATCGAAGGGTCCCTTGACCAAATCGCGAATGCATCCAACGAGGTTGGCCTTCGTGGTCTCGTCTCTTTCGAGTCGACGGAGAGGAGGAGCGCTGACGAAGGAAGAAGGGGACTGGAGGAGAACCTGAGATTCATTCAGAAGAGGGACAAAGGGAGAGCAATTGGCATGATAAGCCTCCACGCATCCTTCACCGTCTCAGACGACCTGATTTCGCGCGGGGTAGCAGCAAGCCGCGAGCATAGGGTCCCCATCACGATTCACGTTTCCGAGGGACCCAACGATAGCTACCATAACATGGAGAGATACGGCAAGAGGAGCGTCGAAAGGCTGCAAGAAAAGGGCCTTCTATCCCCCAGGGCCGTCCTGGCGCACTGCGTCCACCTCAATGAGAGGGAGATTGAGCTGATTGCCAGGAGCTCGACCAGCGTTGCCCACAACTCCATGAGCAACATGCTGAACGCAGTGGGTGCTGCCTCACTGGTGGAGATGCTGGACAACAGGGTCAACGTGGGCCTCGGCAACGACGGGTACGTATTCGACATGTTTGAGAACATGAGGGCGAGCTTCCTCCTCCAGAGGGTTGTGCGCAGGAACCCTAACAGGCCTTCCCCACAGGAAGTGGTGGAGATGTGCACGGTCAACGGTGCGAAGGCATACGGGCTGACTTCCCTCGGGTCGATCGAGGTCGGGAAGAGGGCGGACATCATCGTGGTGCGGCCCACCTTCACCGCCACCCCCTATTCGGGCTCGATCTATGGCTACATAGTCAACAGCCTAAGAGGGCCTGACGTCAGGGACGCCATCGTGGATGGTCAGGTCGTCATGAAGAACAGGAAGCTGCTCACTCTCGATGTCCGGAAGGCGGAAGCGAAGGTCCTAAAGGCAATGGACCGCCTTTGGCAGCGGCTCGGTTCCTCACCCACCGGGGCCGTAGAGCCCCTGGGAATGGACTACCGCCATCAGAGGCCCAAGAAAGGCGGGCGATGACCTAGGAGGCCGCACGCCTCCGCACGAACCTCCCTCGACCTCTGCTTCCGACGAACTCCCCGTCCTCCATTACCACTTCCCCCCTACTTACCGTCAAGACGGGATATCCCTCTGTCGTAATGTTGTCGTATATGCTGTAGTCGATCCTCGAGTGCATCACATCGGCAGTCATCCTTACCCGTCTGGCGGGGTCGATGACGACGAAATCTGCATCCGAGCCGACCGAGATGGACCCCTTTGATGGGGACAGGCCGAAGCGCATCGCGGGCGCCCCCGACGTGACCCTGACCAGGTCGAACATCGAGATTCTCCCCTTCCTTACTCCCTCGGAGTAGAGCAGCGGGATTATCGCCTCGGTGCCCGGAACCCCGTTTGGAATCTTTGTGAAGTCCTCCTCCCCCCAATCCTTCTCGGCGCTCGTGAATGGGCAGTGGTCGCTCCCCACCGTTTCGATGACCCCGCCTGGCGCAAGGCCCTCCCACAGGGCTGCTCGGTCCTCAGGCTTCTTCAGGGCTGGCGACATGACGAAGTTCCTCCCGTCCTTTCTCTCGTAGACCTCGTCCGTCAGAACGAGGTAGTGCGGACAGGTCTCCGCGAATACGTCTGTCCCCCTGCGCCGGGCATTCTCGACTTCCCCCTTTCCTGCCCTGCTCGAAAGGTGGACGACGTAGATCCTCGCGGAGGCCGCCTTGGCCAGTCGAGTGACCCTTGAGATGGCTTCGGCTTCGGCTGAAGCGGGCCTGCTCAGGGCGTGGTACCTCGCGCCCGTGTTCCCCGCTACTAGGTTCTTCTCGATTAGCCGTTGGATGATCAACTCGCTCTCGGCGTGGATGGCGACGAGCCCGCCGGCGCCGGCGACCCTCTCCATCACCCTCGAGATGTCGGCGTCTTCCAGCATCAACCCCCTCTTCTTGTAGGCGGTGTAGACCTTGAAGCTCGGCACCCCCTTACGGACCACCTCGGGTATCCTGTCAATCTCTGGGAGATTCTGTCCCTTGAACATCATATGGAGACCGTAGTCGATTGCCACCTTGCGATCGGCCCTGCTCCTGTAGTCTGCCAGCGCGTCTAGGAGGGTCTGGCCAGGCTGGGGGTCCACGAAATCGACTATGGCAGTTATTCCGCCGCAGGCTGCGGCCACGGTCCCCGAGTAAAAGTCGTCGGCGGACGTGGTGCCTGTGACCCGGAGTTCCATGTGTGTGTGAGCGTCGATTCCTCCAGGGATGACGATTTTGCCCCTCGCGTCATAGACCCGCGCTCCCGACGGCTCGAGATTCGGCGAGATGGAGACTATGGAGCCCCCTTCCACTCCTATGCTTGACTCGAATGATTCCGAGCCCGTGATGATTCTGGCGTTCCTTACAAGGAAATCCAACGGCAGGGGCTCCCTAGGCCCTGACTCCTGACCTAGAGATAAGCTCGTCCTGGCGTCGCTGCGCTTCACCTACAATTCTCTCCTCGTCTAGTGTAAGCGCCTTCCCATGCCGCAGAAGGAGCTTCCCGTCCGCCATAACGGTGTCCACGTCGCTCCCCATGGCGGAATACACGATGTTCGATACAACGTCCCGGAATGGGGTGAGGTGCGGCTTCTTCAGGTCTATGAGAATCAGGTCTGCTTTCTTGCCCACCTCAATAGATCCTATCTCGGACCCCATGCCCATGGCTTTGGCGCCCCTGACTGTGGCCATCTCGAGGACTGTCGTGGCCGGCATGGTCAGGGGGTCGAGCAGCCGCCCCTTCTGAATCACGGCAGCGATCTTCATCTCCCTGATCATGTCGTACGAGTTGTTGCAGGGGGCTCCGTCGCACCCGAGCCCAACGTTCGCTCCAGCTTCAAGCATCTCGGGTATCCTCGGGATGCCAGAAGCGAGTTTCAGGTTGGAGGATGGACAGTGGGCCACGTTCGCCTTCGTCTCCGCCACCCTCCCAATATCGCCGTCCGTGAGCCAGACCATGTGGGCAAAGAGAGACCCCTGTCCCGCCAGTCCCGCCTCCTCGATGAACTCGAAGGGTGTCATCCCAAAGTTTTGCTTCGCGTATCTCACATCCTCTTTCACCTCCGCCAGGTGCATTGTGACCCTCGTCTTCTGCTCCTCCGCCAGATCCGCGACTTCCTCGTACAGCTCCCGGCTGCACCCTCCGAGCGACCTCGGAGCGAGCCAGGTCTTTACCAGGCCTCCCTTGATTCCATTCCACTTCTTGACCATCGACTTGGCCTCTTTAATGCAAGCTTCCTTTTCTTCCACCAGCCCGGCCGGCATTATGGTCCCCTTCCTACCATAGCCAGGGCTGTCCATGATGGTCTTCGCCAAAGCCCCTCTCATGCCCGCCTTGACCACCGATTTTCCAATACCGTCGAACCCGTAACGGGAGACCACATCCACCCCGACGAAGGAAGTGGTCCCGCTCCTTATCATTTCGAGCATGGAAAGCTCTGCGCTCACTCTGCCATCCTCCTCTGTGAAGCACCCCTGGATGGGCCAGACCCTCTGCCTGAGCCACTCCACCAGGGAAAGATCGTCGGCGCACCCCCTGAGAAGGCTCTGAGCCAAGTGGACATGCGCATCGATCAGCCCGGGTATGACTGCCATGCCCTTCGCGGAGATTTTCTCCTCGGCCTTCTCTGCTCGCCCGCCCGCTGGCCCCCTGATTTCGGCAATCATGTTTCCCTCCACCAAGATTGAACCCCCCTCTATCACCCTCCGGCGAGGGTCCATGGTAACTATGATGGCGTCCTCGAAGAGGATGGAGCTAGGCTTGGCCAACTGGCAGGATCAAGCCCTCGGACCGACGACGTGTGTCCCGGTCTCGCCCTTCAGGGCCTCAATCAGCTTGTCTAGCGCTGCGATTATGGCCTGATCCCCTCCGTTCTCGACGAAACGGATGGCAGCGGTCACCTTCGGCGCCATGCTCCCCGCAGAGAACTGACCTTCGTTGAGGTAGGCCTGAAGCTTCCCCGCGCTCACCTCTGTGAGCAGCTCCTGCTCTGGAGTCCCGTAGTGGACGTAGGCGCCATCCACATCGGTGAGTATCACGAGTATGTTTGCGCCTATTAGCGTCGCCAGTCGCTGCCCTGCCAGGTCCTTGTCGATTACTGCTTCGACCCCTCTCGCTTTCGTCCCTTCCTCTACTATGGGGATGCCGCCGCCTCCGGTCGAGACCACAACAAACCCTGCATCGACCAACGTCCGAATCGCGAATCTTTCCGCAATCACCTTCGGATCGGGAGAGGGAACCACACGTCGATACCCGCGACCCGCGTCCTCCTTGATCGTAACACCTGAAATGCGCTTCGCCAAGTCGTCCGCCTCCTGCTTTGTGTAGAACGGGCCCACTGGCTTGGTCGGATGCTCGAAGGCCGGGTCGTTTTTGTCCACGGTCACCCTAGTGATTACCGTCACGACATACTTGTCCAAACCCCTCGACTTCAACTCGTTCCTCAGGGCCTGCTGAATCATGTAACCTATGAAGCCCTGCGTTTCAGCACCACATGCGTCAAGCGGAAACGGCGGCACAATGTTCTTCGCCGCATCATGTCTCAGTAGTGTGGCCCCGACCTGGGGTCCGTTACCATGAGTCAAAACGACCCTATATCCTTGCTCAATGAGGTCCGCTATCTTCGTCGCGGTTCTCTCGACGTTGCTGTACTGGTCCTCGAACGTCCCCTTCTGTTTTCTCTGAAGGAGGGCGTTGCCTCCTAGCGCAATTACTACGAGTTTGTCTGGCAAGAACCGACGTACACCTCTCTGAAGCCCCGCCTATAACTCCTATTCATGTTGCTTGTCCCTAACCGATGTCTACTGAGCGGGCTTGCGATTTGAAGGCTCCAGGGGTTGCACATACACGCTCAATTCACACCCCGATGCGAAGCAGCCATGGAACGGTTATCTACGAAAAGGCTACCCTCGGGTCAATGGCCGAGTACAGGTACGTGAGCTGGCCCGAATACGGGAACTTGGCCGAAGCCCTGGCCGAAAAGGTTCACTCCAGTGGGAAGAGGTTCGACCTGGTTATCGGGGTCGCGCGCGGGGGCATGCCGGTAGCAATGGTGGTCTCTGACCGCCTGAACGTCAGGATTGACTTCATCAATGTGAAATCATACGTCGGAATCGGCGAACGGGGGACCCCAAAGATCCTTTCGACTCTGACTGAGGTGATCGCGGGCAAGAGCGTTCTGATTGTGGATGATTTGGTAGATCAGGGTGACACCATGAAGGTGGTGGAGGAGTACCTGTCAGGGCAGGGCCCAAAGCTCTTGGAAGTGGCCGTTCTGTTCAAGAAGCCCTGGACCAAATTCGAGCCCGATTACCACTTGGAGGTCGTGGACAGGTGGGTCGTCTTCCCCTTCGAGCTGAGCGAGGTCAACAGGCTCAGGCTTGCGAACAGAGAACTCTCGGCCGCGACCGCCCCATCCCTTCATATCGCTTCTTCCCTGCCTAACGTTTAATTACACAAATCCGGCGCAGACGAAAAAGTTCGTCTTGCCCTCCGCCATCGAACAAACCGTAAAGGCGCTCGTCGAATTCGAATCCGCTCTCGATGCGGCGAAGGCTGAAGTCTCAGAGGCGAAGAGGAGAGCCATGAAAGACGCCTTGGACTGGGCAGAAGCTGCAAGAAGCACTGCCATTGCACAGGCGACAGAGATTGCTGCTGGGCGCGTGGCACAGGCGAAGGCCGAAGCCGAGGCGCAGGCGAAGAGTATCAAAGAAGAGGGGGAATCGGAGCTGAAGGCGTTCGAGGTTTCTATCTCCCGCCATGAGGCAGAGGCCGCAGAGTTGGCAGCGTCCAGATTGTTGGGTGAATCGAAATGAAAGTAGTCGCAGTCGGAGGGAAGGCGTTCGTCACCGGGTTCGTCCTCTCAGGCGTGAGCGGGGAGTACGTCGCTAGCGCACCCGCTGCCCTCGAGAAGATCGAAAATCTTTCCAAGGACCCTACCGTTGGACTGATAATGGTGAGCGACGAGGTAGCAAAACCCATCGCAGACCAGCTCACCCAATTAAGGGCGAAGAGAGCGATTCCACTGGTCTACGAAGTCCCTGGCCCAGGGAGCAAGAAGGAGAAAGTGGAGTACAGGGCGATGCTGAGAGCAATACTCGGAGTGTGAGGGAATGAGCAAAGCAGCCTCTGACACTCTCGAGAAGGTCTCAGGCGAGTTCGAAACCGAAGTGCTGGCGGACCTGGAGGCAGGGCGTTCCGAGACCCTCGCCAGGATAGAAGCGGTGAGGAAAGAAACAAGAGAAGCGGTCGGCAAAATTCTCGAAGCGAGCGAGAAGCAGGCAGAGGCCGCAAGGAGGCAGATAATTGGGGCCGCCGAGCTGGACGCCAGGAACGCACAGCTTCGGTCTCTCGAGAAGGCTGTCAACGCGGCTTTCGACATGGCAGCAAATCAGATTTCAGAGGTGTCCGGTGCTTCTCAGGAGAAGGCACTAGCCTCCCTGATTTCTGAAGGGCTCGACGTCATCGGCCCCCGAGCCAAAGTGTCTTGCGCCTCGAAAGACAGGAAGGCTGTCTCCTCTGCCATCAGGAAGCTCGGGGATAAGGCCAAGCTCTCCCTGGACGACGGGGAAATCGACACCATGGGGGGCGTGATCCTGACCACTCCCGACGGGACGGTAAGGTTCGACAACACCTTCGAGGCAAGGCTCGAAAGGATGAGGCCTACCCTCAGGAAGTCGGTCGCCGCGATACTTACGGGCGCCGAGTGAAACAAGGAAAAACAAACGCTCTCCTCTAAACGTTATAAGGCCGCCAAATTTGGCGGTCGAGCAGGTTCCGTTTTGCCAGCCAAGGGAAAAATCGAGTGGATTTCAGGCCCTGCCGTAAAAGCCTCTGGCATGGCAGCCTCGAAGATGTACGAGGTGACCCAAGTCGGTGAAGAGAAGCTTGTCGGCGAGGTCATCAAGCTGACTGGAGACATAGCGTTCGTCCAGGTCTACGAGTCGACCAGCGGCCTGAGACCAGGCGAGCCAGTCATCGGAACCGGGCAGCCTCTGTCGACGAGCCTTGGCCCCGGCATGATAGGAACGATTTACGACGGCCTCCAGAGGCCCTTGGATGTAATCGCAAGCAAGGCCGGCGCTTTCATCACCAGGGGCGTCTCTGCCAACTCAATTCCCTTTGACAAGCAGTGGGAGTTCGTCCCTACCCTGAAGACGGGGGACGACATCGAGGCAGGAACGATTCTGGGGACCGTCCAGGAGACACCACTCATAGAGCACAGAATTCTTGCTCCCCCGACGACACCGAAGTCCAAAGTGAAGGATGCCTCCAAGGAAGGGAAATATCGAGTGGATGAAGTCGTGGTCACCGTGGAGGACAAATCGGGGAAGACGCAGGAACTGATGCTCTACCACAGGTGGCCCGTCAGGGCTCCGAGGCCGATCAGGGAAAGGCTCGACCCTGAGATCCCCCTGCTCACCGGTCAGAGGGTCCTAGACTCGTTCTTTCCAATGTCAAAGGGGGGCACGGGCGCAATCCCCGGAGCCTTCGGGACCGGGAAGACGGTCACTCTGCACAGCGTTGCGAAGTGGGCAGACGCCAAGGTGGTCTTTCACATAGGGTGCGGCGAGCGCGGCAACGAGATGACAGAAGTGCTCGTCGAATTCCCCGAGCTCATAGACCCCCAGAGCGGCCGCCCGCTAATGGAAAGAACTATCCTGATCGCAAACGTAAGCAACATGCCGGTCGCTGCAAGGGAAGCAAGCATCTACACAGGCGTAACCATGGCCGAATACTACCGCGACATGGGATACGACACGGTGCTCGTGGCCGACTCCACGAGCAGGTGGGCTGAGGCGCTGCGAGAAATCAGCGGCAGACTGGAGGAGATGCCAGCGGAGGAAGGCTACCCATCATACCTCGCCTCTAGGCTCGCCGAGTTCTATGAGAGGGCAGGACGCGCCGATATACTCGGCACGCCACAGAGGACCGGGTCAATCACGCTGATCGGGGCGGTCTCTCCCGCCGGCGGCGACTTCACCGAGCCGGTCACTTCCCAGACCATACGCTTCGTCAAGAACTTCTGGGCCCTGGATGCAAGGCTCGCCTATTCTAGGCACTACCCCTCCATCAACTGGATGAGCTCATACTCTGGCTATGTTGAGTCCGTCAGCAAGTGGTGGTCGGAGAGAGTCGACAGGGACTGGGCAAAGTTGAGGGCCGATGCCTACGGCATCCTGCAGCGCGAAGATGCACTCAAGGAGATTGTCAGGTTACTTGGGCCCGAGGCGCTCCCCGACGAGGAGAAGCTAATCCTGGACGTCGCCCGCATGATTCAGATTGGGTTCCTGCAGCAGAACGCCTACGATGACGTTGACGCCTACTGCAGCCCGCAGAAACAGTTTCACATGATGAAGATGTTCGTCCAGTACCACCAAGAGGCCCTCAAAGCGCTGAGGAACGGCACCTCCCTTGCCAAGATTAGGGGCATGCAGGTGATCGCGCCCATGCTCAGGGCCAAGTTCGCCATCAGGAGCGAGGACCTCGACAAGCTGGAGTCGCTCTCAAGACAGATGTTTGACGAATTCTCGTCTCTTTCCGGCGTCCAGGAGGTAAGGGCCGCATGAGCAGGTCTTCATCGGGGTTGGAGTACAGCAAGATAGCAGAGATCAGAGGGCCTCTCATCGTCGTAGACGGAGTGGACAGGGCAGCCTTCGACGAGTTAGTGGAGATCGAGGACAACGCGGGGAACAGGAGGCTTGCAAGGGTCCTTGAGACGGGCTTCGGAAAGGCGGTGGTCCAGGTCTTCGAGGGGACCTCGGGACTTTCGGTCAGTGGGACGAGGGCCCGATTCCTCGGGAAGACCATGGAGCTCCCAGTCTCAGACCAGCTCCTCGGAAGAGTGTTCGACGGCCTCGGCAGGCCCCAGGACGGGCTCCCTGAGCCGATAGCGAAGACGTTTCTCGATGTCAACGGGGCGCCAATCAACCCGGAGAGGCGCGAGTACCCTACCGATCTAATCCAGACGGGTGTCTCGGTCATAGACGGTATGCTCACCCTCGTAAGGGGGCAGAAGCTCCCAATCTTCTCGGGCGCAGGGATGCCCCACAACATGCTGGCCGCTCAGATTGCGCGGCAGGCAACGGTGGTGGGGGAAGGGGAGGAGTTCGCGGTCGTGTTCGCCGCGGTCGGCGTCTCGCACAGCGAGGCCTCGTTCTTCCAGAGGACGCTGGCCGAGTCGGGAGCCATCCGCAGGAGCATCCTCTATCTGAACCTGGCGGACGACCCTGCCATCGAGAGAATCATAACCCCGAGGGTCGCCCTGACAGCGGCAGAATACCTTGCCTTCGAGCTAGGGATGCACGTCCTCGTGATAATAACTGACATCACGAACTACGCCGAGGCACTGAGGGAAATCTCAGCGGCAAGGGAAGAGGTCCCAGGCAGGAAGGGTTTCCCTGGCTACCTCTACACAGACCTCGCCACCAACTACGAGAGGGCGGGCAGAATCAAGGGGAAGAAGGGGAGCATCACTCAGATGCCTATCCTCTCCATGCCCAGCGACGATGTAACCCACCCGATCCCAGACCTCACGGGCTACATCACCGAAGGCCAGATCTTCCTCGGAAGGGAGCTCTTCAGGAAGGGGATCTATCCTCCCGTATACGTGCTTTCGAGCCTGAGCAGGCTCATGGGTCCGGCACTCGGCTACGTCATCAAGCAGGGGAAGGCCAACCCTGACCATCACCAGGTCGGGAACCAGTTGTACAACGCATACGCAAGGGCAGTCGAGCTGAGGGCGCTGGCCGAAATCGTGGGCAAGTCGGGGCTCACGGGCTCAGACCTGAAGTATCTGCAGTTCGGGGACGAGTTCGAGCAGAAGTTCCTCAATCAGGGGTACGACGAGAACAGGACATTCGACGACACCCACCGCATCGCCTGGGAGGTGCTCTCTGTGCTCCCAGAAAGCGAGCTGACGAACATCAAGGAAGAATTCATCAAGCAACATTACATCAAAGGGAAGTCGGCTGCTTAGGCCATGTCAGTAGCGTCCGGCGGCAACGTTCTCCCGACGAAGATTGAGCTCATCGGCACCCGTAAGCGTCTCCAGACGGCCGTCAGGGTCAAGAAGGTGCTGGACGACAAGCGGGATGTCCTTCTGAAGCGACTGGACGAGATGATCGAACAGGCCACGACCGCCCGAGACGAGATTTCGCAGCCTCTCTCGGACGCCTATCTTGCCCTCTTTGACGCCTACCTGAAACTCGGACCGCTCAGGCTCGAGGGTATAGCCGCAAACACCCCGCCCATGGTGGAGGCGGATGTTAATGTCCGCAGGATTGTCGACGTCGACATCCCTTCAATCAAGCTCTCTGAGAAGGAGGTTGGTATGACCTATGGGTTCGCGGACAGCAACGTCGCGGTCGACAGGGCAGCCAGGCACATGAGGAAGGTCCTCCCCTCCATCTTCAGGGCCGCCGAATACGAGAACGCCATCTTTCGTCTCGCGAAGGAGCTCGAGAAGACCCAGAGGCTGCTCAACGCCCTCGAATACATGATAATCCCGCGTTACGAGGACTCCATCCGATACATACAAGCCACCCTCGAGGAGAGGGAGAGGGAGGAGTTCACGAGGTTGAAACACGTGAAGAAGGTACTGGAGAGGAAGGAGGCCCAATGAGCGAAGACTTGGTTGAGGAGCCGTTCAAGTCCGCGACCAAGAAGGTGGAGGAGGCCTACGACAAGGCCGCCGCCGACCTGAAGGTCAAGGTCGAGAGGGCGAAGTCAGAGGCACTGAAGAAGGTCAGCCAGTAGGCCGATTCATCCGGCCCACTACTTCCTTTATCACCCACCATATCACCGCCATACCTACCACGAAGCCAACCGTCGAGAAGGCTATGGCGAGAACGCTCCCAGAGTACCCCACCTGACCTCCGATGTAGAACCCTAGAAGGGCCCCCCCTAGGATCAGAGGTGTAAGCACAAGGGCGGTCGTCACCACGACGATGAGTAGGGCCCTCCTCCCTCTGCTCAACGAGCGCCGCCTCATGGCACGCGTGTAAAATCGTTGTGGGGCGCTTTTTGGCTACTCGCACTTGGAGTAGCCACACGAACCGCAGTGGTAACAACCATTTTCGAACACCAGAGTGTTCTCATGGCAGTCAGGGCAGGTTCCACCGAGGGACTTTGGATTCCCCTCGGTGGGGAACCCGGACTCCTTCACCACGTGGTTCAGAGTCAACAGCTCTAGGGCCTTGGCGATGGCATCCGGGATGGACTGTAGCTGGGTCCCCCCGTCCCAGGATACGTACTTCCCCTTGATTCCCTTGAGGGTGGAAACGACGCTCTGGATATCCCCTCCGTGCTGCAGGTAGAGGCTGATGAGTCTCCCCAGAGCCTCGGCGTCCGCCTTCTCATCCCCGCCGGACTTGCCCAGTGTGACGAAGACCTCCTTCAGCTCGCCATTGTCCATGTTGGCGGTCACGTAAAGCCCTCCCTG
>Ga0187769_10000802_pt1 | contig 17390 bp, 13 predicted proteins | sample 0116_SJ02_MP02_1_FD_133140 | JGI IMG/M metagenome (GOLD analysis project Ga0187769, IMG submission 133140) | Tropical peat soil microbial communities from peatlands in Department of Meta, Colombia - 0116_SJ02_MP02_10_MG | ecosystem: Environmental > Terrestrial > Soil > Wetlands > Peat | place... | reverse complement strand
TCTGGCCCCTCTCAAGAAACATGGAGTGGAATTCCACCCGAAGCATGTATTTGGGTAGTTTGTGTCGCCCCTCCGGGGCTTGACTTGATCCGCTGTGCCCACCCAGGGCTTCCGCCCTGGGCTAGATTATGCCGCCCCGCAGAGCGGGGCTGAACTGAAGAAAGTAGGCGCGGTTGTGCCCGCGGACTATTCGCTGAGAAGTGTACTGCGATCCGTGGAAAGAAGAACCCTTCCACACAGATTGAGCTTCACGAGGGCTCATCAGGCAAAATCAGTCGCGCTGGACCGGATCAATACGTCGAATGACCATCGAGCGTCTGATCGGCGCGGATCTCGCGGCGGTTCGCTTTGCTTCCCGAGAGTGTGTATTCGGGCAGCAATGACTCAAACCTCTCAATCGCCGGGCGTAGCTCCTCAAACATTTCTTGGACGTTCCAGCTCTTTGCCTCCGTTCTCTGCTCGGTACAATGATGGAGATACTTGGAAATTGAGCCGACGTTGTCGTAAGTGTCGTATTTCTCCCACAAATCTGGCACTCTCATAAACTCCAGGTCAGGACCTCCGGGTCGCCGAATCGGCCAGACGGCCTCGGGGTGATGGATGCTTAGGTCGCCTTCGCCCGGTTTCTGCTTTCCGAAGAACTCAATCAAGTTGCGATAGTGCAACAAGAAACCCTCTAGGTAGACATACTTGTCTTTCTTGTCCTGCGAGCTCGTTGCCGGTGGCGATAGCAGACAATCCCTCGTGAATCGAAGCATTTCGATCTCGTACAGAATGGTGTCTGCATGATCCAGTGTCTCAGGGCGAGAGAAACCCCAACTCACGACTGACATTGTTCACCTCTTTCCGGGATTTGGCCACGCTTCCACGTACCCACAAGGCCTGGTATCTCGGCGGACCCCAGCTTGTTACAGCCGGATCGTCAGTAGATGTCGTACTGCTCCCAGTGCAGTGTTGGGTCGGCCTGGATGATGACGCTCTTGCGCGTGAAGCGTTCGAGCTCTTCGACGAGGCCCGATTCGCGCGTCTTGAGCGCCTTGGCAATTTCGGAATTGACGCGCAGGGTGAGGCTGGCCGCGTCGAGGTCGGCGGACATTTTGCGCGCTTCGGCCTGGATTTCGTAGCAGATCGTCGGCACGGATTTCACCATGCCCGATCCCGAGCAGTAGGGGCACGATTGACACAAGACGCGCTCGAGCGCCTGCTTGGTGCGCTTGCGCGTGATGGCGATGAGCCCGAATTCGTTGAACGAAAGCACCTTCGAGGGCGCGCGATCGGATTGCAGCGCCTGATCGAGCGCGGCCATCACTTTGTCGCGATTGCGCCGCTCTTCCATGTCGATGAAGTCCACGACGATGATTCCACCCAAATCGCGCAGGCGGATTTGCCGCACGATTTCCTTCGTGGCTTCGACGTTGGTCTTTACGATCGTGTCTTCCAGGCGCGTCGAGCCTTTGCCCACGTATTTCCCGGTATTGACGTCGATGGCCACGAGCGCTTCCGTGTGGTTGATGACGATGTACCCGCCCGATTTCAGCCAGACCTTCGGACGCAGCGCCTTGTCCAGTTCCTGCTGGATGCCCATTTCCTCAAAGATCGGCGCATCTTTCGTGTAGAGCTTCACCCGGCCGACCAGTTTGGGCTGGAAGCGGCTCACGAAGTCCACGACCTTGCCGTATTCCTCTTCGTTGTCGATCCAGATCGAGGTGTAATCCTGGCTGAGGTAATCGCGCAGGATGCGTTCGACGAGATTGAGATCGCGATGCAGCAGGGAAGGCGCGCGCCGCTGCTCGGAATTGGAGCGAATCGTGTCCCAGGTGTGGCCGAGGAACTCGACATCGCTGCGGATTTCGTCGTCGGTTGCGCCCGAGGCCGCTGTGCGGACGATGAAGCCGCCGGGGTACGTGCCTTTTGCTTCGGAAACCAGCCGGCGCAGCCGCGAACGCTCTTCCGACGAACCGATGCGCCGCGACACGCCGATATGATCCACCGTGGGCATGTAAACGAGGAAACGCCCTGGCAGCGCGACGTGGCTCGTGATGCGCGCGCCCTTTTTGCCAAGAGGTTCCTTGGCGATTTGTACGATGATTTCCTCGCCGGCCTTCAGCATTTCGCCGATGAGCTGCGGGCGCCGCGGCGGTTGATGACGGTGATCGTGCGGGCGTTGCGGACGTCCTCCGCGCTGCGGGCGTCCGCCGCGGCGCATAGGCCGCTGGAACCGCGCCCGCGGAGGCTCGCTGATTCGCGCGCTGGACGGCTGCTCGAAATTCCTGGGGTCGGGCCCCGGCTCGGGAGTCTCATGCTCCTCCGGCCGCGTGAATTGTTCGCCCACGCCCGAAGGCATGAAAGCATCCATCGCAGCTTCATCGGCCGGATAGATTCCCTCTTCGGTTTCTTCGGTAGCTTCCCCCGTGGCCTCGTCCGTTAACGCTTCCTCCTCTTGTTCGCGCTCTTCCTGTTCCGCGTGAGCGGCGGCTTTCGCGGCTGCCTCGCGCTCGGCCTGCGCTTCTTCGTGCTTGGCTTCCGCCAATTGCTCGGCGAGAGCGGCCGCTTCGTCCTCGGAGAGGTCCGGCGCGCCTAGAGGTTCGGGCGATTCGGCTCGTTCGAACGTTTCGAATTCTTGCGCTGATTCCTCGGAGGCCGCCGATGGTTCTTGTGGCTTCGCCTCACGCGCTTCTTCAACTTCGCTCCAGGTTGGAGTGAAGGCGTGGTCCGCGCGCAACTCCTCGGGAGTTTCCGCGGGCGACGGAGCGGCCGGCTCCGCCGATAGCGGCGATTCGGTTTGTTCGGCCGCGCGTTCAGGCTGAGCGTAGAGGGAATCCGGCAAGCCGTGCCCGTATTCCGCCTCCTGCGTTTGCGGAGATGCAGGCGTTTCGGCGGGCGCGAAGCGCGTTGCTGCGTCGCTTTCTACTGGCGGAACCGATGGTGCGGGGGTTCGATCTTTGTATTTGGCCAGCGATTCGCCCGGAAGAATCACGGGCACGTAGTCATCCGCCGGAGGCGGAGGTTGGTAAGGCCGCGCCGAGCCCGGGCGCGGCCCGAACGGCCGCGAAGGCGCGTACTTGGACGGCGGCAGATCGCCACCGCGCCCGCGCTCTCCCCTGCCGCCGCTCCCACGGCGTCCCCAGCGTCCTCGGCCGCCGCGGCCGCCTCTCCGGTTGTCGTAGCCGCCCGGACGGCGGTCGCCGCCGGAATTTTGCCGCGGCTGAAAATTCCCGCGCTGAGGCGCGGAACTCGGCGGCGGTGGCGGGGCATTTCTTTGTTCCGTAGGTTGCGCATCGGACTGCGGCGCGGGTGCAACTTCATTCACGGAAGCAAGCTGCGCCGGAGCCGTGGGCTCGGCGAAGACTTCGCCGCCCTCTTGCTCCATCCTTTGGACCTTGTTCTCGACCGTCGCGGCGATGTGGTCGTATTCCTCGAGATTTTCAAGGAAATCGCTGACGTAGAGGAAGGCGTCGCTATCCAGTCCGATGTCCACAAAGGCCGATTGCATGCCGGGCAGCACGCGTGTGACGCGGCCCTTGTAGATACTTCCGACTAACGCAAATTCCTTTTCCCGCTCAATGTAAATCTCGCAAAGTTGTCCATCTTCCAAAATGGCGACGCGCGTTTCGTGCTGCGCCGCGGAAATCACCAGCTCCTTCGACATGAATACTCCTCGGAGGCCACCGCGGTATTCCGGCCTGCCGTCCCAATGGGCGCCACGCCGCTTGTCGCGGTGCGGTCAGGGGCGAGCTAAGCCATGGAGTTGCTTCACTCATCGCGCGATGCATGCCTCTCAGATCTCTCAATCTTCAAAATTCCGGGCGTGGATGAATTCTCTCGCTCCCCGGCCCGTTTTACAGCGTGGGGCCTCAGTTGACGAACCGCCGTAGGCGCACGTTCATCACCAGCCCCAATGCAAGAAACACAAACAACGTAGCGGATCCGCCGTAGCTCATCAGCGGCAGCGGAATTCCGGTGACCGGCATCAGCCCGATCACCATGGCCGCATTCACCAGCACGTGAAAACCGATCACCGACGTCACGCCCATCACCAGGAACATTCCAGCGCGATCCTTGGCATGTTGGGCATTCTGCACCAAGCGCAACAGCAACGCCATGTACAAAACCAACGTGACCACGACGCCCGCGAATCCCAATTCCTCCGCCAGCGCCGCAAGAATAAAGTCGGAGTAACGAACCGGCACGAAGCCGCCCTGATTTTGACTTCCGTTGCCGAGCCCTTTCCCCCAGAATCCGCCGGATCCAACCGCAATCTTCGACTGCAGGATCTGGTAACCCGATCCTTTCGGGTTATCCTCCGGCCGCAGGAAGGTTGTCACGCGTTCCCGCTGGTATGGCTTGAGGACGTGCCAGCCCACCGGAACGAGCATCGCTCCCAGCAGAAAAAGCGCGGCGGCATGCTTCCACTGGAGTCCCGCCAGAAACGCTCCCACCGCTGTGAGAGGCACGAGCACCATCGCCGTGCCCAAGTCCGGCTGCAGAAGAATCAATCCGAGCGGAACGCCAACCAAGATCGCGGCCTTCGCCAAATCCACCAGGTCGAGCCGCTCTGAACGCAGCTCACTGAAGTACCGCGCCAGAACGATAATTATAATCAACTTTACCAGCTCTGACACCTGCAAAAAGGCCCCCAAGATCGGCAGCCAGCGCTTCGCTCCGAACCGCGTGTGCCCCACTGCTAGCACCGCAATCAACATGGCGATGCCGATCAGGTAATAAATCGGAGCTTGGTCCAGGATGGTGTGATAGTCGATGCGGGAGAGAATCAACATTCCGAGCACGCCGAACACGATCCACCAAACCTGCTTCCACTGCATCCCGGCCAGGTGGCTCGCGTGCGTCGCGGACCAGATCTCCAGCAAGCCGATCCCGCAGATGGTGAAGACCAACGCGAGCAGCCACCAATCGTAGTCTCGGAGACCTTTCGAATCTTTCATCGTATCGCGGTTCGTCCGCCGGCCGCTTATTCCGGCCGCGGTGTCACAGGCTGGCTTGGCTTGGCGACTGCGGGCGCCTGGGCGCTTTGCGCCTGAGCCACGCCGTTCGTGGCCAATGCCGGAGGGGCATTCCCAGCCGGTTGTTGCCCCATGATGTGCTGATTATCGTTCAAGGAATACTGTTGCTGCGACTTCTTGTTCTTCTTGTCGTAATAAGCTTTCACGACATCGCGCACAATCGGGCCCGCTGTGGTGCCGCCGTGCTCGGTGGAGCCCTGGACCAGCACCGCGACGACGATCTCGGGATTGCGCCGGGGCGCGTACCCCACAAACCATCCGTTCGTGAGTTTGGCTTCCCGCCCGCCGATCCGGCTGCCCGCCGCGTAACTCATCAGTTGCGCCGTCCCGGACTTGCCGCAGAACTCGACGTCTTGAAGTCTCAGCGCGTAGCCCGTCCCGCCTTGCTCATTCATGACGCCGTACATTCCTTGCGTTACCTGCTCGACCGTGTCCTCATGGAGAGGGAAATCCACTTCCGGCACGGGCTGAGTGGTCATCAGGAGATGCGGCTGCTTGAAAATCCCGCCCATCGCGATCCCGCCGATGGTATACGCCACTTGCAGCGGCGTAACTTCGACGGCCCCCTGGCCGATGGCCACCGAAATCGTCGAGCCGGCGTACCACTTGTGGTGAAACACGCGCTCCACCCACTGCTCCGACGGGATTAGCCCCGGCTCTTCTCCCGGCAGATCGATCCCCGTGAGTTTGCCCAGCCCGAGCGCGGTTGCGTACTTCGAGATGCGATCAATTCCGAGTTCCTTTCCCACGTTGTAGAAGAAAACATCGCACGATTTCACGATGGCATCGTGAAGGTTGACCGTGCCGTGCCCTTTTGGTTGCCAGCAGTGGTGCACGCTCCCGTAGAACGTAGCGTAGCCGGGACAGAACACCGTGTAGCCTGCCGGAAGCGCTTTCGACTCCAGCATCGCCGTCGCCATCACCACCTTGAAAATCGAGCCTGGCGCAAGCTGTGCTTGGATGGCGCGGTTCAACAGAGGCGTTTCGGAATCGCTATTCAGCCTCTGCCACTCCTCGCGCGAGATGCGGATCGCAAAATCGTTGGGGTTATACGCGGGCCGGCTCACCATCGCCAGGACTTCTCCCGTGCGTGGGTCGAGCGCCACCAACGCGCCTTCTTTGTCCGCGAACTCCTGCTCGGCCACCTCTTGCAAATCGTAGTCAATCGTCAGCCGGATCGGTTTGCCGGGAATCGCGTCCTGCTGATCGAGCTTGCCCACTTCCTGCCCGATGCTGTTGACGATGGACCGCCGCATTCCGTCGGTGCCCATCAGCGTGTCGTTGTATTGCTTCTCCAGTCCCGTTTTCCCGACGATGTCGCCCGGCTTGTACCGCCCATTGCTGGCGCCCACTTCATCGGGGCTCACTTCGCCGACGTACCCGCTCACGTGTGCGAGGAAATCGCCCGACGGATAGCGACGCCGGTGCACCATCAGCATTTCCAGCACGGGAATTTCCGTGAGGTGAGATTCGATAAACGCGATATCGCCTGGAGAGGCCTGGGGCTTGATGACGATCGGCTGAAATCTCGGAAGCGATCTTGCCGCCTCAAGTTGCTGCTTGATGTCATCGAGCGTCATGCCCAATCCCTCGGCGATTTGCGGCAAGTACTTTTCCACTTGCGCGGGATCCTCGCGCAGCAGTAGGACGCTGAAAGACGGGTGGTTATCCACCAGTGTGCGTCCCTCGCGATCCAGCATCTCGCCGCGCGGCGCGATGATGGGAATGGTACGGATGCGGTTCTGCTCAGCCTTGGTGGCGTAGTAGCCCGTCCGAATGATCTGCAGATTCCAGAAGCCGAAGAGAAGGAGTGCGGTGAACCCCACGATGGCATACGAGATCGCCGCGATTCGCCCCTGCGGCAGTCGCTTCTCGTTTTCAAAAAAGAGCGTCAACTGAACTCCACGCTGCGGCGTGACCCGGCGGGCCGATTGCCTGGCGGTTCCGCGACTTGTGCCGGGGGAAAACCAGGAAAAGCCGCTCCGAGTGAGACGGCATCTTAAGTCCCGCCCAAAGTATCACTTGCCCTAAGCTGGTGCAACATGACGGGGACAACTTGCGGCGCGTTCGTTACCGCCCGCGGCCCGCGCTCCCTAGCGCTTGCGCAGGAGGTCCAGAAAGGCAAACAGAAATACCGCGAGAGCCGCGTTCACTAGCGCGCCGAGCAGCAGCGGCAGCGTAAAATAGCGCTCGTGGTGCCCCAGAAGCAGCCGCTCGATGACCATGACCACGCCATTGTGAAACAAGCAGAATACGATCGTCAGGATGAAGCGGCTCACCGGATGATCCACTTCGATCCGCGAACCGAGAGAAGAGGCGAAGAATCCGACCAGGGTTTTTGCGATTCCGTAGAGACCGAGATCCGTGTGGCTCAGGCTGTCCTGGATCAGTCCAATAATCATCCCGAGTATCAGTCCCGACGATGGATTCCGGCGGCTCAGAGCGAAATAAAGCGTCACTAACAGCGGCAAGTCGAGCATCTTCGCCCAGTGAAAATGCACGGGCAAAAACGCCTGCAGTATGAGCGCCGTCGCAACCGTGACAACGACCACGATCGTTGAATATTGGTGTACTTCGATGCGTGGCTCTTCACCCACTCGTATTTCGAGATCTTCCATTCGGGTAGGCTCCTATGGCCGCGCCGGCGCCACCGGCGGCTTTTCGCTCGGGCGAGAGGAAGCGGGAGCGGACGTGGTAGATGCCGCCGGTGTCGCGGAAGAAGACGCTTGGGCGGAGGGCTGCGGTTGCTCGAGGTCCTGCCGCGTCAGCAAGATCAGCACTTCCTCGAGCTGGTCTAGATGGGCCGCGGGTCGCACGCGAATCACCAGGAACGGCGTGCGCGGATCGGGTCGCGTCTGCACGACGGTCCCCACGGGCAAATCCTTCGGGAAGATGCGATCTTCGCCGGAGGTCAGCACCGCGTCACCGGCCACGACTTTTTCGTCTTTGCTGACGTACTCCATGTCGAGCAGCCGTTCCCCGGAGCCTCTGACGGGGCCTTGGGTGCGCGTGGTTGCGAGCAAAGCGCCCACGCCGCTGTCCTTGTCGCTCAGCAGCAGCACCTGCGATGTGCCTGGGAATACGGCGAGAATTTTGCCGACGACTCCATCCGGTGTGATAACGCCCATGTCGCGCTTGACGCCGTCACGCGAGCCTCGATCGAGAAACAGGATGTGGCTGGCGCTGTCCGGGCTCGCGCCGATTACGCGCGCAGCGAGCATGGGCGCGTTGGCGTGCGCCTGCCGGAATTGGAGCAGATTCGCCAAGCGGTCGGCTTCAGCGGCTCGGCTTCGCAGTTGCACATTCTCAATTTGCAGTTGCGCCAGTTGACGGCGCAACTCGATGTTTTCCTCGCGCGTGTGGCGGAGACCGATGTACCCGCCCCATGCAGCCTTGACTTTGTGGATGCTCCACGAACTCGCGATCTGCACGGGCGTGATCAGCTCCACGGCCCACACGCGAATCAGCCGCATCTGTCCTTCGCCCTGGATTTGCGCCGCCAGCAGCAGAACTTGCGCGACCAGCATCACCCCAAGCAGAGCCAGCGAACGGTGACGCGATGGAATGGCAAGCATCGGATTCTCTCAGCAGCGTTTTCGATTCCGCACCGTGCCGGAATCGCGGCGGCGCCGCGCGGCGTCCCGTAAATCGGCCTCGGTGATCCGCGGCTCGCAACGCATCTGGACTTCTTGCAGGTTCAGTCGATCGAAACCAGCCGCAGCAATCGGAAATCGCTCAACATTTTCCCCGTTCCAAGCACTACCGACGCCAGCGGATCGTCCGCGATGGAAACCGGCAGCCCCGTCTCTTCGCGAATCCGCTTGTCCAGATTCTTGAGCAGCGCTCCGCCGCCGGTCAACACAATACCGCGGTCGCTGATGTCGGCGGAAAGTTCCGGAGGTGTGCGTTCGAGGGCCACGCGAATGGCATTGAGAATCGTCGCGACGCATTCCGAAAGCGCCTCGCGAATCTCGCTGTCGTCGATGGTCACCGTTCGCGGCACGCCCTCGATCAGATTCCGCCCCTTGACCTCCATCGTCAGGGGTTTTTCGAGCGGGTAGGCCGAGCCAATCTCCATCTTGATTTGCTCCGCGGTGCGCTCGCCCACCAGCAGGTTGTACTTCCGCTTCAGATAGTGCATCACTGCCTCGTCCATTTCGTTTCCCGCAACGCGTACGGAACGCGAATAGACGATGCCGCTCATCGAGATCACCGCGATATCGGTTGTGCCGCCGCCGATGTCCACGACCATGTTTCCAGACGGCTCTTCGATGGGCAATCCCGCGCCGACCGCAGCCGCCATCGCCTGCTCCACCAGGTACACTTCGCTCGCTCGCGCCCGGTACGCCGAATCCTGCACCGCGCGCTTTTCCACCGGGGTGATTTCGCTGGGGACGCCGATCACGATGCGCGGGTGAACCAGCATCCGCCGGTTGTGCGCCTTCTGGATGAAATAGGTGAGCATCTTTTCGGTCACTTTGAAGTCCGCGATGACGCCGTCTTTCATCGGCTTAATCGCCACGACATTGCCAGGCGTGCGGCCCAGCATATCTTTCGCTTCCTTGCCCACCGCGACGACTTCGCCGTTGTTCTTGTTGATTGCGACGATTGAGGGCTCGTTGACCACGATGCCCTTTCCCTTGGCGAAAACCAGCGTGTTTGCCGTCCCCAGATCTATGGCCAGGTCGGAGGAGAACAGGCTGAAGACCGACCGCACGTTGTACCCGTTTTTGCTCATCATTCCCTCAGTTCAAGCCCTCGGTTCAACTCCTGCGGGGAGCTTCACACTCCCGTACTGTTCGTTGCGGTCTTCGCCTGCTACGGAATCACAATCGCCACGCGCTTGGTGGCCGTGCCGCCGCGGCGGTTCTGACCCGTGATGACGATGACTTGGCTGCCGCGCGACATCGGCGGCGTGAAATAGCGGAACTGCCCATCCGGGGCGACGTCCGCCACAGGTTCCCCATCAATAATCAGGGCGGCGCCGGGCTCGGTTCGCCCGATCACTTCGACGACGTTGCCGTGGAGTTCCGTGCCGTCCACCTCGAGCAGCATTTCCTGGCCCTTGCCTTCCATGACCAGCGTGAACTTGAACGTCTCGCTCGCCTCGCTGTCATGCTTCTGCGCGTCCGTTGCGATGACGCTCCAGAAATAATCGCCGGGGTCGAATCCGGTCAAGTCGACCGAGGTCTGCGAAGTCCGTTTTTCCGCGGCGATGCGCGAAAACATCGAAGTCGTGCTCACTTTGATGTCGTAAGACACGGCCTGTGAGACAGGTGTCCAGGCGAAGTGAATCGCCGCGTGTTTCGGATCCGCTTCGATCAGCGGCTGCAAATTCAGAGGTTCGGTCAGTTCCGGAGGCGCGAGGACGTTGGTCTTCTGAATCGGGCCCGAAGGCGGAAGAACCGCGCGCTCGTATCTTCCGATGTCCACGTGTTCCTCGCCGCGCTGCAATTCGGCGTCGCCGGCAGATACCGTGATTTCGTTGTCCTGGGTCGAAGGATCGCTGCGGATCGCCGCGCGGCTGTTTTCATGCAGCGACGCGACCGCGTTCGAGAACGAAACCTCGGCCTTCGATCGCGGCGATTGCCACGTTCCCGTGGACAGATCCACCGCGCCGGACGAGATGTGCATACCGACACGCGTCGTGCTGTCGCGTTCCACCGAATTCTCCTCGACCGTCACCAGCGAGTTGCTTTTCACCGTGTACGTCGTGCCGTCCGCGAAGGTGATGCGCGCCGCGCCGTCCGCACCCGTTTGGATCAAATCGCCTTTATCCAGCGTCACGTGGTAGTCGGCGTCCACCCACTGCACGGAGTTCACTCTCTTCACTTGCACTCGGCCGTCCAAATTCACGAAGCGCGCTTGCGTCTGCGTGCCTGCGGCCAGATTGTTCACGCCCGCGCCGATGGCCTTCTCGATTCGATTCAACGCGGAGGCGTACCAGTCGGGCACAACCAGATAGAATGCCGCCAGCAGCACCGCGAGAATTAACGCCACGTACAAGACGACGGTCCTGTACGTGACCGACGTCCAATAAACCTCAAGGCGCGAGATCTTTGGCCGTGGAGCCGGCATTTGCGGGTGGCTTTGCATTGAAAAAAGCCTGATTCTGCGCCAATTCTGCAATTTAGCACACGCATACTGGCCCCGCAAGGCGACGACTTTCGCCTGTTTCCTCGCGCCGCAATACACGCGTGCCGGCGCGGAGGCTTCGCCCGGCCCCGGCTGGCTGCGCGAAATCTCATTGAGCCGTGGCGTCCCGCTCTTCTATAATGGCCGATTGGCAGTTCGCAGGGTTTTCCGCCGAATGCAGTTGAGCGAAGCAGCCCTTCCGACGCCAGGCTCTCTGGAGGATTGATCTCCGTGGCAAAGTGGTTTGATACCAACAAGCTCTTCGTCCGAATCCTGCTCGGCATCATCGTCGGATTCCTGGGGATCGGAATGCTGCTCTACCTGGTTCCCGGACAAGGCGGCATGCAACTTTCCAAGGCGGATGTGGTCGCTCAGGTGGGCAATGCGTCCATCACGCTCACCGACATCCGCACGCAAATGGATCGCCTCACGCGCGGGAGCAACATTCCCGCCCAGATGGTTCCCGCGCTCGTGCAGGATACACTGAAACAGCTTATTTACACGCATGCCCTCGATGTGGAAGCGGAACGCCTCGGAATTCACGTCACCGACGAGGAACGCCGCGACCGCATCCTGCTCCTGCTCCCCGACGCGTTTCAGGGCGACACCTTCGAGGGAATGGATCGCTATTCCGGCGAAGTCCAGCAGCGCTTTCAGATGCAGGTGCCCGAATTCGAAGAATTGATTCGCCAGAGCCTGCTCGAGGAAAAATTTCAGCAGCTTGTGACGGACGGAATCGGCGTCACGCCGGATGAGGAACAGGAGTCTTTCCGCTATCACAACGAAAAGATCAAGATCGCGTACGTCTTGCTTAAGCCGGAGGACTTCGCAACCAAGGTGGACGCCAGCGACGCCGACGTCGCCGCTTACTTCGAACAGAACAAGGCCAAGTACACGGTGCCGGAGAAGCGCGTCGTTGACTACGCGCGCCTGGATTTCGCGGCGCTTCGCCAGCGCGTGCAGGTCTCCGAGGACGCTGAGCGCGCCGACTATAACGCCCACATCGATCTGTACCGCGTCGAAGATCGCGTGCACGTCGCCCACATCCTGTTCAAGACCGTGGGCAAGACCGACGCCGAAGTGGCGGAGATTCGCAAGAAGGCCGAGGATGTTTTGCAGAAGGCGAAGCACGGCGGCAATTTTGCCGATCTCGCCAAGCAGTATTCCGAGGACACCAGCAAGGACAACGGCGGCGATATCGGCTGGATTACGCGCGGTCAGACGGTCCCAGAATTCGAGCAGGTCGCCTTCACCCTCCAACCCGGCTCCATTTCCGATCTCGTGATGACTCAGTACGGCTTCCACATCATCCGCGTCATCGAGCGTCAGTTTGCCCGCACGAAGACCTTCGACGAGGTTCGCCCGGAGATCCAGGGCGACTTGCAGGAGCAGGGCGCCGAGCAAATGGCCGATACCATCGCCAACCAGATCGCCGAAGACATTCGCCGCTCCGGCCACATCAACCTGCAGGATCTCGGCTCGAAGTATGGCCTTGCCATGCAGCAATCTCAGCCCTTGGCCGAAGGTGACGTCATACCCGACCTCGGCCCGAGCCCCGACATTCAGCAGAATGTCTTTCGCATGCGGGCGGGCGACGTCAGCACGCCCATTCGCCTCCAGAGCGGCTACGTGGTTTTGAGCGTGAAGGAAATTCAGCCGGCGCATCCCGGCACCCTCGCTGAAGTGAGAGATTCCGTGGTCAGTGACTTCCGCCAGCAAAGGTCGGTCGAGCTGGTCCGAGAGCGCGCTGCCGAGACCGCTAGGAGGGCCAAGGCAGGCGAGAAGCTCGACGCCGTGGCGAAGTCCCTCGATCTTCAATCGAAGACGAGCGAAGTCTTCTCGCGGGGCGATTCCGTCCCGGACGTCGGCTCCGCTTCAAAATTGGAGGCAGCATTCTCCACCCCCGTCGGCCAGACGGGCGAACCCATCTTTCTCGGCGCCAATTGGGTCGTCTACCAGGTGCTGGAGCACGACAATCCCGATCCGGCCGAGTTCGATAAGCAGAAACAGTCCATTGAGCAGGACTTGCTGCAGGCGAAGCGCCAAGCGGCTTACGAAGCCTTTCGCGACTCTCTCCAGAAGCAGCTTGAGAGCGAGGGCAAGCTCAAGCTCTACCCGGAAAACATGAAGCGGCTGAACCCCACGTCCTAGCTCCTAACATACTGATATTAAAGTACTTACACCAACAGAATACGCTATTGCCTTTCGCTGCATCCTAGGCTACCATTTTTGGGTCCGCAGTCCGGCCCCTGGCCAGAGGGGGCGTGCGAGAGGCTGTCGCCTTCCCAGCTAGTTTCTGCAATAGATTGTCTCGCTTGGTGACCGTTGCTGATTGCCCGTTGCTCTATTGGGACTCATTACTGGCTTTGCCCTTGCTGGGGCAGCGGTTCGGTCGGAGAATCTAGCACCAGGCCTACGGCGGCCTGATCTGCGAGGTAAGGGATGCGCGCCAACATGCGAACTCGAAACGAGTACCGCTGCTCGATTGAGCTGAATCAGAACGGGAAATACTGCGTCCGCGTTCGCGCCATCTTCGCGGAACACGATTGGAATCTATCCGTTTACTTCCTGGCCTCCACCTTCGATCGCGCCATGAAGAAGCTCGAGCAGACCCTCCAGTTTTTGCAGCGCGAAGGGGATCGCCTGTGGTTCTGGGGCGTGGATCGCACCGACGACCCGAATCTTTCGGCCGAAATGCTGGGAGAAGAGGGTCTCTACCTGGATCGCCGCGGCGAATTCCCGCGCCGCTCGCCTTCTTTCGCAGTGTCCGCGGAACGTCCCGTCCCGGCGTTCGTGCTCGCGCCCGTGCGCCGGAATCTGGCCGATTCGCTGCAATCGGTCCACGCAGCGGCGGGAAACTGAGGCCGCGTCAGGCTAGGGAAGCCTCGATAGTCCGGATGCCGCCGCCGGCCCTGCGCTGGGACTTCCTGCTTATTTATCTCTGAGAAGGACTTCTCCGCCCCCGATGATCTGCTCGTTGAGCCAGAGGCGGTACCTGTAGGAGCCTGGGTTGCTTCCCGGGCGGGGCGTTCCGCTGAGCAGGCGCATTCCTGCCGGTGCCTGGAACATATTCGAGGCGAACGGGCAGCGGTTGGGGTCGAACTCAATCTTCAATTGGCCGGCGTCGGAGACCCAGCAGACTTGCTCGCTCGGCCCGATGGCGACAACTTCCGGAAGAAGTCCCACAATTACGAGTTTTTCCGCCATGTGCCTCTATTTCAGCTGCTCGACTGCCGCCACGATGTGCCGCGCGGAAATCCCAAACGTATCCAGCAGCTCGTCGCCGGTGCCCGAATGAGGCACGCGCTCGACCGCTAGCCTGCGCGCTGCGGTCAACTGCACGCCCGCTTCCGCGAGCGCGGCCAACACCGTCTCGCCGATTCCGCCCTCGGGATAGTGATCTTCGACGGTGATCACGCGCCCCCCGGTCGCCCTCACCTGCTCGGCTAGCGTCGTCGTGTCGAGCGGCTTCAGGCAGTAGAGATCGATGACGCGAATTGAAACTCCCTTCGCGCGAAGCTGATCCGCGGCCTTGAGCGCTTCGCACAGCGTCACCCCCGCGCCGATTACAGTCGCGCGGTCCTGTGCGCCCTGCCGCAGCACTTTCAAACCGGGTATTGGGAATTTTTCGTCGTTCGCATAAATCACCGGCGTCTTCGGCCGCGACGTCCGCATGTACGTGATCCCGTTGAACCGCGCCATCGCTTCCACCAGGCGTTCCGTCGCCACCGCGTCGGCCGGATAAAGTATCGCCGCGCCGGGAACCGCGCGAAACGCCGCCAAATCCTCGAGGGCCATCTGCGACGGCCCGTCTTCGCCGATCGAAACGCCCGCGTGCGATCCACACAGATTGATCGTGCTCCTGCTGATTCCCGCCATGCGCACCTGGTCGTACGCGCGCGCCAGGAAACACGCAAACGTCGAAATGAACGGCACCAGCCCTTGCGCCGCGAGCCCCACGCCCACGCCCACCATGTTTTGCTCGGCAATGAAGCCCTGAATCAGCCGGTCCGAGTACGCCTTCTGGTACGTCTCGGCGAAGGTCGAATTCTTCACGTCGCCGTCTACCGCTATCACTTTGTCGTTCACTTCCCCCAGCTTCGCCAGGGCCACGCCGTAAGCTTGCCGCGTCGCCCACTGATCGCCCAGCTTGTAATTCGGCGCTTTCACAGCCGGAAAATCCGGCGGCGCGGGCAGCGACTTCCTCGCATAGGATCGGCCGTCGTCCTTTTCCACAGGCGGCAGCGGGCCGAGCTCCGCCAGCGCCTTTTCCAGATCGGCAGGCGGCAGCGGCTTGCCGTGCCAGCCGTCTTTATCGGCGAGAAAACTCACACCGTGCCCTTTTTGCGTGCGCGCCAGAATCGCGTACGGTTTTCCCTTGACCGCCGCCGCGTGGTCGAAGGCCGCGAGGATCGCCGTGAGATTGTGCCCGTCAATCACTTCGCCGTCCCAGCCGTTCGCCTGGAATTTCTGCAAGTACACTTCCGCGTGGTGGTCGTACATCGTCCGCTCGCTCTGCCCGAGCCCGTTCACGTCGCCGATCGTCACGAGATTGTCCAGCTCGAGGTGCGACGCAAACGCCGCCGCTTCCCACACGTTTCCTTCCGCCATCTCGCCGTCGCCCAAGAGTACGTACACGCGCGCGTCCGAATTCTGCCGCTTCGCGCCGATCGCAAGCCCCGCGCCCACCGACAATCCCTGCCCCAGCGAGCCCGTCGCCGCGTCCACGCCGGGGATCCACGGCGTCGGATGGCCTTCCAGTTCGCTGGATAGAGCACGCAGCGTCATCAATCGCGAAACCGGAAACACGCCCGCTTCCGCAAGGGCTGCGTAGAGCACCGGCGCCGCATGGCCCTTCGAGAGCACGAACCGGTCGCCCGCGAGCGCGTTCGCATTCGCCGGGTCGAATTTCATCACGTGGAAGTAGAGCGCCGCCATGATCTCCGCTGCGGACATGCACGACGTCGGATGCCCTGAATTCGCAGCCGTAGTCATCCGCATCGAATGAATGCGCAGCAGTCGCGCCTTCTCGGCGAGTGCGGCGAGTTTTCCGGATGGTGGTGCGCTCTGCGTGATGGAAGCCATGATTGCTCCTGGTGAGTTTGTGGTCAGACTATTGTACCGGAGGCCTGCAAAATCTGCTAAGGACAGGCCCGACAGGCCTCTTCGTGATGATGGCCAACGGCCACGAAGGTTTGCGGATCGATCGGGCGAGTGCACCGCCGGGCGCTACTGCTTATCCGCCTCATACACGGTGTTGGTTCCTCGCTCTTTATCTTCCACGGAGAGCATCATGCTCCGGCCGTCCGCAGCCACCGTCATGCGCGTGACCAGTACGACTTTACCGTTACGCTTGTCGGTCTCCTCGATGGTGTTCTTGCCGATCTGTTTCACCGAGACGCTGGTTGTGCCGGGATCGCCGTGAAAGGGGGCTTCCGTCCCATCGAGCTTCGCCGTGTAACCTTCTCCTGTCGGCTCGCTCATAGTGAGCGAATCGCCTTCGATCTTCAGGGTAAACAAGAGTGCGTTCTCGGACATGTTCTCGATTTGCGCGGGCCGCCACGAGCCTGACAGCCCATGAGAGCCCCTGGGGCCTTTCGCCACTCTCACGTACTTCTCTTTGGCGGAGACCGTCTCGCCGGTTGTGGGGCTGTTGTAGCTGGCGGTCGTAGTCAACGTGTTTCCATCCATCGAGACGGCATATTTGGTGCTGCCGACGAGCTTGCCAACTTTCTTCCAACTCACCTCGACCGTCCAATCGTCCACGATCTTTGCGCTGGCGGTGTCAAAGTAAGGCTGCCCAGCGATGCTTTGGTCTTGGCCGTCGGCTTTGAACTCGTATGGAGGCGCGCAACTCTCGCACTTGAATACGTCGCCTTGGAGCAGGTACACCTCAGGCTTCTTCGGCAGTTGAGCGTTGCCAACGTCCGTCTTCCACGTGCCGTCGAAGGGGCTCTGCGCCAATGCGCAAACAGGCGCCAGAAGCGATAGGAATAGCCCCGTGCAGAACAGTTTTCTCATAGTCGCACTCCATTTGCGAGATTCAACTCGGCCACTGTGAATGCGCGTAAATATAATCCGATCCATTTCCAAGCGCAACGTGGCGCATTTGGTGGAATTGGAAGGGTTCATCGTATCCCCCTTGCTGGGTTGTTGTGCATGAGTCCTAAGAGGTTGGGAGAGTTGGCGGCCCGGCTGGGGGGGAGAGCCGGGCCGCGCGCGGCGCGTAGAATC
>Ga0187769_10000801_pt1 | contig 17398 bp, 14 predicted proteins | sample 0116_SJ02_MP02_1_FD_133140 | JGI IMG/M metagenome (GOLD analysis project Ga0187769, IMG submission 133140) | Tropical peat soil microbial communities from peatlands in Department of Meta, Colombia - 0116_SJ02_MP02_10_MG | ecosystem: Environmental > Terrestrial > Soil > Wetlands > Peat | place... | reverse complement strand
ATCAACATCAAGGACCAGGTCGTGGGCGACTCTCTCTCGCTCTACAACTGTCTCAACAATGGAGACGCCTCCCGTGCCTTCCTCTGGCAGGACGGGTCAATCTTTGACTTGAATGCACTGATTCCACCCGGCTCACCTCTGTATCTGGTGCATCCGCAGAACATCAACGATCGGGGCGAGATCGCGGGCGCCGGAGTGGACGCGAGCGGCAACGGCCATGCCTTCCTGCTGATCCCGTGCGATGTGAATCATCCCGACATCGAAGGCTGTGACTACAGTCTGGTTGACGCGGCCACCGCGGCTGCACTGTATCGGCCGAGCTTCGCGGTCGAGCCGGCAGTAGCGAGCCAAGCTGGCTCGCCGGCGAGTGCGACGGCCCGAATTCGACCCTTGATGATGAAGCGCACGCACTGATCCGGGCCAGGCGCTATTTCACGACCGGTACCTTCGTCGTGCCGCAGGGTGTCGTGCTGTGCGGAGTGACCGAGGGTCCCTTCGATGTCGGAGGAATCAATCCGGCGGTCACCGCGGTCGCCGCCACGTTACTGGTCACCAATACCAGTGGGCCTTTCCTCACCCTGCAAGGAGCGGGCTCTGGACTTGCCGACCTCCTCTTTCACTATCCAAGCCAGATGGCTAGCGGCGCTGCTGTTCCCACGGTATATCCCTACACGATCCAAATGAGCGCCGGCGGCTCGAAAGTCCTTCCTGGCCGACACCGGTCCTCTCACGCTCTCTTGATTTCATGTTAGATACCACCATCTATGCAGGTTCGGGCGCGATCGCTTTGACACCAACTAACAGCTGAATAGCCAAGACGCCCGCAATTCTTTGCTCGATCCTTGTGGCCCCCGAAGAAGCCGCGCTCCGATCTCTCGCCTGCGCGACCGTCCCACTCAAGCGAGAACTCCAGAAATGGTTTACTGTGCGCGCGCAAAATCATGCGCGCGGACTAGGGAATCCTTAGGTACAAATCAACTTGAACAATGTTATTTAAGTCTTTGAAAAGAATGCCCGGGAGAGGACTAGAAGTGGCATGAATTCCCAAAGTAATTCAAAGGGTTGGCTCGCGCGCTCGCTTGTTACCCAAGAAGTTACCCATCCTGATGTTGGGCTGCGTTCGGATCTCCTGGTACGTGTTAGTCACGCGTGAGCGTTTATCACAACCGCTGCCCATGAACATTGAGCTCTCGCCACTCGAGGCACGCGTTGTCGGTTGTCTCATCGAGAAACAGATAACGACACCCGACCAGTATCCGCTGTCATTGAACGCACTGGTCAATGCGTGTAACCAAAAAAGTAACCGCGAACCGGTCATGTCGGCGGACGAGGCGGCGATCCAGACCACCTTGGATCATCTGATCAGGAAGCACCTTGTGATCGAGAAGTCAGGGTTCGGCAGTCGAGTGCCGAAGTACCAGCACCGGTTTTGCAATACCGAGTTCGGACCACTGAAGTTCACGCCGCAGGAGATCGCGATCGTCTGCGAGCTGCTCGTCCGCGGACCTCAAACCCCCGGAGAGCTGCGCACCCGCGCGACCCGCATGGCACCCTTTTCCGAGGCGGGGCAGGTCGAAACCGCGCTCGAGACACTGAGCAGCCGCGCGGATGGGCCGTTCGTCGTGCGGCTGCCCCGCGAACCCGGTCGCCGCGACTCGCGCTACGCGCACCTATTTAGCGGAGCCGTCTCGATTCCCGCCCCCACCGAGGAGTCGATCACCGCGCCTGCAACGACCTCAGCGCCCGCGATTTCCCGCCTCGAGCGCTTGGAAGAAGAGGTGCGGCTGCTGAAGGAAGATCTGAAGGACATCAAGGCGCGGCTGCCACCGAAGTAGACCAATACCGTTGTAGTGATCATCAGTTTCGCTGTGTCAGTGAGCGCAAACCCACGAGGGCCTGAAATAACCCGGACCGCCGGAGCTGGAGTCCGCGAGGCTCGGCTTGATAATTTTCAGCCTGTTTTGGGCTTTGGAGTGCCTTGAGACCGCCATTGCGCGTGGTCTGCAAACAGAAGCGTCAGCATCGCGGTCGCATGTTTTGAAATTCGGCTTGGGTGATTGCAGGTTCGAACACCGCTGCTTCCTGCAAGCTGACTACGGTTAGGTGCGTAGCGGTTTGGGCCTCGGTGGGCTACACTAGCCGCTGGTGTTTGTCGAATGCGCGGTTCGGTCCGCGCGCCGAGGTTCTTCAGCGTCCCACCCGGGCAGTCATGCCCCTCTGCTGGGACCCTATCGCCCCTCCTGCAAGCCCCCGTAAAACTCGCCGTGAGGCGGGACGGCAGTAGTTTAGTTTTTGACGAGTGACCCGACGGCGCGTATTTCCGCAGCCGATTCGTCTTGGAGTCTCATTTTGTTCAGTGAATTTGCTTTGAGGCCGCAGTTGCTGCAGGCCGTGATGGAACTTGGCTACCTGGAGCCCACCCCGATCCAGAAGCGCGCAATCCCGGTGGTACTCCAGGGGCGCGACCTGATGGCGGCTGCGCAAACGGGCACCGGGAAGACTGCGGCCTTTGCACTGCCGATGCTCGAACGGCTGATGCCGGGCACGGCGTTACAACGCTCTCCACGCGCCTTGATTCTGGTGCCCACGCGAGAACTGGCGACTCAGGTCAGCGACTCCTTTCGCGCACTGGGACGACACTTGCCGTTGCGCGCAGCGCTGATATTTGGTGGTGTGAATCCCGCGCCGCAAATCGATACCCTCTCGCGTGGCGTGGACATCATCGTCGCAACGCCTGGACGACTTCTGGACCATGTGCAGACGCGCGCCGTCGATCTTTCGCGCATCGAGACACTGGTCTTGGACGAAGCGGACAGGATGCTCGACATGGGATTCATCCGACCCATTCGTCGGCTGATCGCTGCGCTGCCTGCGAGGCGTCAAACGCTGCTGTTTTCGGCGACCTTTTCCGATCAGATCCGCAGCCTGGCAAAATCGCTGCTGCGCGACCCTGTGAGCATCGACATCTCGCCGCGCAACAGCTCGCCCTCACTTGTGGATCATCGGGTGTACCACGTCGATAGTGCCGGAAAACACCCGCTGCTGAGGCGGCTGATTCTTGACGGAGATATCCGCCAATCATTGGTCTTCACACGTACGAAGCACGGCGCCAACCGCCTTGCCGAGCGCTTGGCTCGTGATGGTCTCGCATGCGCTGCTATTCATGGCAACAAGTCGCAGGCTGCACGCACGCGCGCGTTGAACGATTTCAAGTCAGGGCGGGTGCGCATACTCGTCGCCACCGACCTCGCAGCGCGCGGCCTGCACATCGACGAGATGCCGCACGTCGTGAATTTCGAACTGCCCCATGTTCCCGAGGACTATGTACACCGCATCGGTCGTACCGGCCGCGCGGGATCACCTGGTCAGGCTGTCTCGCTCGTCAGCCGGGATGAGCGCGATCGCCTGCGAGCGATCGAGAGAATGCTCGGCCGCCCGATACCGGTTGCCGCGTAGTCTCTCTTGGCGCCGGGACGTGAGTGCGCGGCTGCGAAGCCGACCCAACAAAGTAAATAAGGGAACTTAAGCGCCTTCGATCGACCGGTCCCGACCCCTCAGCGACATTGCCATCGCCCAATAGCGGCCGCTCAAAAGCGACGAACCGGACGCTGACCGCACTCCCGACCCACTTGCGCTAAGCTGCCGCCCACGGAGGCAGTCAGAAGACCTCCGGCGACCTGGCAGGGGGCTCTCCTGTAGTGGCTGAGGTATCGCGCGCAGTCTTTCTGAGCTACGCCTCGCAGGATGCTGAGGCTGCCCAGAAGATTGCTGAGGCACTGCGTGCGGGCGGCGTAGAGGTCTTCCTCGATCAGAGCGAGCTGCGCGGCGGGGACGCGTGGGATCAGAAGATCCGGGACGAGATCCACCACTGCGCCCTCTTTATGCCGGTCATCTCCGCCCACTCCGAGGCTCGTCACGAGGGCTACTTCCGTCGCGAGTGGAGGCTCGCGGTCGAACGCGCTGGTGACATGTCCGAGCGCATGGCGTTTCTGGTTCCAGTGGTCATCGATGATACGAACGACGCTCGCGCGGACGTCCCGGATCGGTTCCGAGGAGTCCAATGGACTCGCCTGCCAAATGGAGAGACCCCCGCGGCGTTCGTCGAGCGGGTACAGCGCCTGCTATCACCAGAGCCATCGACTACGATCCGGCCGCCCGCGGGTGCGGTGTCCGCTGCAACACCGGCAATCAGGAAGCCCGGTCCCTCATTCTGGCGGTCAAAGGCGATTCTGCTGGTGATCGTCGCCGTCGTTGTCCTCGCCGCGTCGGCGTATTTCTGGATCTCGAAGCGTCCGACGCCATCCGCCGCGACCTTCGCTCCGCCGCCACACTCCATCGCGGTGCTGCCGTTCGTGAACATGAGCGGAGACAAGGAGCAGGAGTATTTCTCGGACGGACTCACCGAGGAGCTGCTCAATTCCCTCGCTGAGGTTAATGAGTTGCAGGTCGCCGCCCGTACCTCGGCCTTCTCGTTCAAAGGGACGAACACCGACATCGGCACAATCGCTCGCAAACTCAATGTAGGCGCGGTTTTGGAAGGGAGCGTGCGGCGGTCTGGGAACACCGTGCGCGTGACCACGCAGTTGATCAACGCGGTCACGGGATTTCATCTCTGGTCTCACACGTATGACCGGGATCTGGGCGATGTGCTCAAGCTCGAGACCGAGATTGCGGGTGCCGTCGCGAGCGCCTTGAAAGTTACTCTGCTCGGGGAGGTGGCGACGAAGATTGAGTTGGGCGGGACGCGCAACCCAGCGGCGTTCGATGCGTACTTGCGTGCCCAGAAGGCTTACCTTACAGCGCACAGCGGCAAGGATGCCCAAACCGCGATCGCCGGTTTCACTGAAGCGATCGGGCTCGATCCGAACTACGCGCTCGCGTTCGCCAACCGCTCGATTGCGCTCAGTGGCTATGCCTCTGAAGCGTCGGGACCGGACGCGCGCGAGAGCTTTGACAAGGCGCAGGCGGACGCGGAGAAAGCGATTGCGCTGGCGCCGGATCTGGCTGACGGGCACATGGCGCTGGCGGGCTATTTCGAGAGCGGAGGGCTGAATTTCGCTCGGGCGATGGAAGAGTACGATCGGGCGCTCGCACTGGCGCCGGGCAATGCGCTGGTGTTGAGATACTCCGGCTTCACCGCCGTCTGGATGGGCCGCACCGAGGCGGGGATCGCCGCGGTTCGTCGAGCTGTCGCGCTGGACCCGTTGAGCCCCAGAAGCCACAACACCCTCGGTAATAGCCTTTACTACGGACGTCAGTATCAGGAGGCCATCGCCGCCTTCGGGGGCGCGCTGGCGCTGGACCCTGAGCTTGTACTTGCCTCCGCGAACCGCGGATTCGCCTACTACGCGCTGGGTGACTTCGAGCACATGCGCGAGTCGTGCGAAGGGAAGTCCTACTACCTCTTCCTTCAGCAGTGCCTCGCGTTAGCCTATGAGAAGCTCGGACGGCACGCCGATGCAGAAGCGATGCTCGCGAAGGCGAGAGCCTCCGAGGGTGACGCCGCCGCGTACCAGTACGCCACGATCTACGCGCAGTGGGGCAACACGCCCAAGGCGCTCGAGTGGCTCGATACCGCGATGCGCTTGCGTGATCCGGGACTGGAGCAACTGAAAACCGATCCCCTCATGGATCCGTTGCGCAAGGAGCCGCGTTTCCAGGCGGTGATGCGGGAGTTGAAATTCCCGAACTGATCCGAGGCGAATGGCCGCTTTGCGGAAAATTGAGCAGTCGTCCCCGACGTCCGCTTTTGGGCCGAGACTGTGTAAAAACTGATTTCGCTCGCCACGTAGGATCGCTAACAGGCGAATTGCAAGTGATGAGTCACCTGAAATTGCATCTACGTGGTTGAAATTGACACGCAAAAAACGAGTCCGCGAGTTTTCACACAGTCTCGGCCGAAAGCGGTCGTCTCGCGCTCTCTTGATTTCGTGTTGGATGCCACCATCTGGCGAGCTTGGGGCGCGATCGCTTCGAACTCGAACTAACACCTGAATAGCTAAGGCGCCCGCAACTCCGTGCTCTACCTCGTAGCTCCCGAAGAAGGCGGCGCTCCGATCTCGCGCGTGCGCGGCGAGTCTGCCCAAGCGAGAAGAGCAGAAATGGTTTACTGTGCGCGCGCAAAATTCTGCGCGCGCACTAAGGATTCCTTAGCTATTAAACAACTTCAACAATGTACTTCAAGTCTTTGAAAAGAATGCCCGGGAGAGGACTCGAACCTCCACGGAGTTACCCGCTAGTACCTGAAACTAGTGCGTCTACCAATTCCGCCACCCGGGCGCTTCAGGAAGGCCGCGCAATGTACGCAGGGGTCCGGGGGCTGTCAATTTGAAGAGCCGCCGCGGAAAGTCAGGGCGGCGGGATCGCGGCAGCAGTGCCGCGGCGAGCCGTGCGCGCGGCTCCAGGCTCGCTAACCGCAATCAGCGATCGTCAACACCGGCGCATGCGCATCACGCATCGGCAGCGCGGCGCGGCCGCGCCTCCGCGCCGCCGCAGGTCGCGATGAGACCCGGCTCGACCGTGGAAGGTACCGTGAGCGCCCATCGCGCGGGGTTCGGTTTCCTGCGCGTCGCGGGATTCAGGGAGAGCGTGTTCCTGCCTCCACCGCAGATGCGCGGTGTGATGCACGGCGACCGGCTGCGGGTGAAGGTCTCGCGCGATGGCGGCGAGCGCTGGTCGGGCATCGTCGAGCAGGTGCTCGAGCGCGGAGTCAGCGCGTTTCTCGGCACGGTGGAAGTGCAGGGGCGCAGCGTGTGGGTAAGCGCTGCCGACCGGCGCCTCCAGCTGCGCTGCGCGGTCGCGCCGCAGGCGCTGCATGGTGCGCGCAGCGGCGACTGGGTGATCGCGCGCATCACGCGGCACGCGGGCCCCGCTTCACCCGCGCACGCGGCGGTCGTGAAGCGCCTGGACCCCGATCGTCCGGTCGAGCTCGCGACGGAATCAGCCATCGCACGCTTTGATCTGCCTTACGAGTTTCCCGCCGAGGTGCTGCGCGAGGCACAGGCCTGCGGCGAGCAGGTGGATCCGCACGAAGCGCGCAGACGCATCGATCTGCGCGATCTGCCGCTGGTCACCATCGATGGCGAGGATGCGCGTGATTTCGACGATGCAGTCTACGCGGAGCCGCATGCAGCGGGCTTCCGGCTGATCGTGGCGATCGCGGACGTGAGTCACTACGTGCGTCCCGGCAGCGCGCTCGATGCGGAGGCACAAAAGCGCGGCACCTCGGTGTATTTTCCGACCCGCGTGCTGCCGATGCTTCCGACCGCGCTGTCGGATCACCTGTGCTCGCTCGCTCCGCACGTCGATCGCCTGTGCTTCGCCGCCGACATGATCGTGAGCCGGGGAGGGGTCCTGCGCGGCGCACGTTTTTACCCTGCGGTCATGCGCTCAGCGGCGCGCCTCACGTACACGCTTGCGAATGAGGCTCTGATCGAGGGCCGCCCGGCGGCACGCACGCAGCTCGGTGCGCTCGGCGAGCGGCTCGCAGTGCTCGTTGAGGTGTACCGCGCGCTTCACAAGGCGCGCGCACGCCGCGGCGCACTCGACTTCGATGCCGCGGAGGCTGAGTTCGAGATCGATGCGGGGGAGCGGGTGCGGGCGATCGACCTGCGCGCACGCAACCAGGCCCACCGCCTCATCGAGGAATGCATGATCCTGGCGAACGTTGCGGTGGCGCAGGAGCTCGAGAAAGCGCGCGTGCCGACGCTTTATCGCGTGCACGGGGTGCCCGAGGACGAAAAGCTCGAGCGCCTCACTGCGACGCTCGCGGCCCTGGGCGTCGATGCCCGCCTGCCGAAGTCGGTCACGACGCGAGATCTCCAGGCGATCGCCCACCGTGTCGGCGATCTTTCGGAGCGCGCCTTCGTGGAGTCCCTCGTCGTGCGCGCCATGCCGCAGGCGATCTACCAGGCGACGAACATCGGCCACTTCGGCCTCGCGCTCACCCACTACGCGCACTTTACCTCTCCCATACGCCGCTATCCGGATCTCATCGTGCATCGCACGCTCAAGGAGCTGATCAGGGACAAGAGTGGCGCCGGCGTACGCTACGAGACAGCCGGACTCACGAGCCTCGGCGAGAGCACCTCGCGGCTCGAGAAACGCGCCGATGAGGCGGACCGCTACGTCTCCGGCTTCCTCAAGTGCACCTATTTAAAGGAGCGCATCGGGCAGGTCTTCCAGGGCCTCATTACCACGGTGGTGGAGTTCGGCTGCTTCGTGCAGATCCTCGAGGTTGCGGCCGATGGCCTGTTGCACATCGACGCTCTGCGTGATGATGAGTACCTGTTGGAGGACGACGGCCACGCGTGGCGCGGCCGGCTTTCCGGGCGGCGGTTGCGCACCGGCGCACACGTGCGGGTGGTCGTCACCGCGGTGAATCCGATCGAAGGCCTCATCGATCTCGCGCTGGCCGGGGAGGCGTAGCTACGGAAACCATCTATGGCCTGCACGCGGTGCGTGTCATGCTCGAGCGGCATCCCGCGCGCGTGATCGCCGTGCGCCTCGCGGAGCGGCGCGAGGATCCGCGCGTACGGGCGATCGAGGAGCTGGCGCGGCGCGCCCAGCGCCCTGTCGAGCGCATCGATGGCGCTGCACTGCGCAAGCTCCTCGGCGAGGTTGCGCACCAGGGTGTGGCGGCGGACGTCACGCCGCTTCCGCCGTGGAGGGAGGATGAGCTGCTCGCGGCGCTGCAGGACTGCAAGGCACCGTTGCTGCTCGCGCTCGATGGCGTCCAGGATCCGCACAATCTCGGTGCCTGCCTGCGCACGGCGGATGCCTGCGGCGTGCTCGCCCTCATCGTGCCGCGCGATCGGGCCGCGCAGCTGACCCCGGCCGCCCGCAAGGTGGCGGTGGGAGCCGCGGAGACGACGCCAGTGGTCTCGGTCGTAAATCTCGCGCGCACGCTGCGGCTCCTCAAGGAAGCGGGGCTGTGGGTCATCGGTGCCGATGCAGCGGCCGAGAAGGGCGCCGCCGAGCACGATCTCACGGGACCCGTGGTGCTCGTGCTCGGCGCTGAAGGCACGGGGCTGCGGCAACTCACGAAGCAGAATTGCGATTTCCTGGCGCGGCTGCCGCGGCTCGGCGCGGTTGAGAGCCTCAACGTGTCGGTGGCCGCGGGTATGCTGCTGTACGAGGCGGTGCGTCAGCGCGGAGCTTGACGGACGCGGGAGAGAAGCGATGAATTTCGACCACAGCGGAAAGACGCAGGACTACCTGCGGCGCCTGGGCGCCTTCATGGACGAGCACATCTACCCGAACGAAGAGCGCTTTGAGGCGCAGCTCGCCGCGGGTAGTCGCTGGGAGGAGCCAGCGCTCCTGGCGCAGCTTCAGCAGATGGCGCGTGCCGCAGGGCTGTGGAACCTGTTTCTGCCCGACTCGGCCCATGGGGCGGGACTGACCAACCTCGAGTACGCGCCGCTCTGTGAGCTGATGGGCCGGGTGCCGTGGTCGGCGGAAGTCTTCAATTGCTCGGCTCCCGACACCGGCAACATGGAAACGCTCGAGCGCTACGGCACGCCTGAGCAGAAGCAGGCGTGGCTCGAGCCGCTGCTCGCGGGGCGGATCCGCTCGGCTTTCGCGATGACCGAGCCACAGGTGGCATCGAGTGATGCCACCAATATCGAGAGCTCGATCGTGCGTGAGGGCGATTCCTACGTGCTGAATGGCCGCAAGTGGTGGACCTCGGGTGCCGGCAGCGCCCGCTGCCGGCTCTTCATATTCATGGGCAAGACCGATGCTGCGGCACCGAAGCATCGCCAGCAGTCGATGATCCTCGTGCCGCGCGAGGCGGCAGGGATCACGATCCTGCGGAATCTGCCGGTGTTCGGTTACGACGATGCGCCCCACGGCCACATGGAGATCGAGTTCCGGGACGTGCGTGTGCCGGCGACGAACCTGCTGCTCGGGGAGGGCCGGGGATTCGAGATTGCCCAGGGGCGCTTGGGTCCCGGGCGCATTCATCATGCCATGCGCCTCATCGGGCTCGCGGAGCGGGCACTGGAGAAGATGTGTCGCCGGGTGAAGAGCCGCATCGCCTTTGGCCGCCCGCTCGCCGAGCAGTCGGTGACGCTCGAGCGTATCGCGCAGTCGCGCATCCGTATCGATCAGGCGCGGCTCCTCGTCTACAAGGCGGCCTGGCTCATGGACACGCTGGGTAACAAGGCGGCACGCGCCGAGATCGGCATGATCAAGATTGCGGCCGCCGATACCGCCTGCCAGGTCGCGGATTGGGCGATCCAGGCGCACGGCGCTGCCGGACTCTGCGAAGACTTTCACCTCGCCCGGGCCTACGCGCACGCCCGCTCCATCCGCCTTGCGGACGGCCCTGACGAGGTGCACCGGAACCAGATCGCACGGCTCGAGCTCGCGAAGCACGCTTAATGAGTGGCGAGGAGTTCGCCGGCACGATGGCGGTCGCGCAGCAGCACCGCTTCGATGCCGCCGCGCTCGAGCGTTATCTCGCGGCTCACATTCCCGGCTTTCGCTCACCGCTCATCATCGAGCAGTTCCGCGGCGGACAGTCGAACCCCACCTTTCTTCTTACCGCCGCGGATGGGGCGCGCTACGTGCTGCGCAAGAAGCCCGCCGGGGCGCTGCTGCCCTCGGCGCACGCGGTGGATCGCGAGTTTCGCATCATCAGCGCGCTGCACGGCGGCGCGGTGCCCGTGGCGCGTCCGCTGGCGCTGTGCACCGACGAGGCAGTGATCGGCACGATGTTCTATGTGATGAGCTATGTCGCGGGACGCAACTTCTGGGATCCGACGCTTCCCGGGATGGCGCCCGCGGAGCGCGCGGCGATCTACGATGAGATGAATCGCGTCCTGGTGGCGCTGCACTCACTCGACTATGCGGCGGCCGGGCTGGCCGACTACGGCAGGCCGGGCAATTACTTTGCCCGGCAGATTGCGCGCTGGAGCAAGCAGTACCGCGCCTCGGAGACTGAGCGCATCGAGGCGATGGAGAAGCTCCTGGCGTGGCTTCCGGCCAACATTCCGCCGGGCGAGGAGACCTCGCTCGTGCACGGCGACTACCGTCTCGACAACCTGATCTTTCACCCGCACGAGCCGCGCCTTGCGGCGGTAGTGGACTGGGAGCTCTCGACGCTCGGGCACCCGCTCGCGGATTTTGCCTATCACGTCATGCTCTGGCGCGTCGCGGAGGGGGAGATCGGGGGGCTGAAGGGGCGGGACCTGCCCTCGCTCGGCATCCCCACGGAAGCCGAATACGTCGCCGCCTACTGCCGCCGCACCGGGCGCACGGGGATCGACCCGCGGGTGTGGGAGTTCTGCATGGCGTACAACCTCTTTCGCATCGCCTGCATCCGCCAGGGCATCATGAAGCGGGTCCTCGAGGGCACCGCCGCGAGCCGCCACGCGCGCGAGTCCGGGGGGCGGGCTCGCGAGAGCGCCGAGCTTGCCTGGCGGCAGGTGGAGGAGCATCTGGCGAGCTGAGTGACGGCGGGCATTCATGCGGGCTCCTGGCATTGCAGCGCGGGGGAGCTTTCAGTATGCTTCGCGCCCCTTCTGATAGGGGCGCGGGCGTGACATCCGTGTATCTCCTTGCCGCACCGGGCAGGCCTTGGTCCGGGCGGCTTTACCCACAAGGAGCGCATGATGAGGCATTACGAGATCGTATTTTTGGTGCATCCTGATCAGAGCGAGCAGGTGCCCGCAATGATCGATCGCTACAAGGGCATGATCGCCACCGGTGGCGGTCAGGTGCATCGCCTCGAGGACTGGGGACGCCGTCAGCTCGCCTATCCGCTCGCCAAGGTGCACAAGGCGCACTACGTGCTGATGAACGTCGAGACCGACAAGAAAACGCTCGATGAGCTCACTGGCGCCTTCCGCTTCAGCGACGCGGTGCTGCGCCACCTGGTCGTGAACATGGACTCCGCCGTGACCGAGCCTTCGCCGATGGCGAAAGCCGCGGACGAGGAAGGCGAGGGGGGACGGCGTCGTGAGCGCGCGCGCGATGAGGCTGCCCCGGGCGCCGAAGACGAAGAGAACTCCGCCGGCGAAGGCGCCTGAGCCCGGCACCACGGATTCGAGGATCAGCAATCATGGCCATGTCCAGAGAGCAGCGCGGGGGCGGCGGAGGCGGCCGCTTCTCGCGTCGTAAGAAGTTCTGCCGCTTCACCGCCGAGGGCGTGAAATACATCGACTACAAGGATCTCGCCACGCTCAAGGGCTACGTCACCGAGACCGGCAAGATCGTTCCGAGCCGCATCACCGGCACCAAGTCCTTCTACCAGCGCCAGCTCGCCGTCGCGATCAAGCGCGCACGCTTCCTGGCGCTCCTGCCCTATACCGACCAGCACTAGGGGCGCAGCGCCATGGAAGTCATCCTTCTGCAAAAGGTTGCCAATCTCGGCAACGTCGGCGATCGCGTGAAGGTGCGCTCCGGCTTCGGCCGCAATTACCTCCTGCCGCAGGGCAAGGCGACGCTCGCGACGCCCGAGAACATCGCGCGCTTCGAGGCGCGGCGCGCCGAGCTCGAGCGCCTGGCGCGCGAGCACCTGGTATCGGCCGAGGAGCGGGCCGTGGTCATGAGGGATTTCAAGCTCACGATCCACGCCAAGGCGGGCACCGAGGGCAAGCTCTTCGGCTCGATCGGCACGGCCGACATCGCCGAGGCCTGCACGCGCGCCGGCTTCGGGATCGAGCGCAGCGAGGTGCGCCTGCCGCACGGGCCGCTGCGCACGCTCGGTGAGCACACCGTCAACCTGCACCTGCACGCGGATATCGACGTGCCGCTGCAGGTGACGATCATTGCGGAAGAGTAGCTTTTAAGGAGGCGGGTACCTTGGCTGGTTCCGCCAAGACGCGCGGGGACATGGGCACGCTGGCGCTGCTCGATGCGCCGGCGCCGCCGCACTCGATCGAGGCCGAGCAGGCGGTGCTCGGCGGGCTGCTGCTCGACCCCATCGCCTGGGACAACGTTGCGGATGCGGTCACCGAGCAGGACTTCTACCGTCCCGATCACCGGCTCATCTTCGCCGCCATCGCCGCGCTCGCGGGCGAGGGCAAGCCCGGCGATGTGGTCACGGTCTCCCAGCACCTCGAGCGCACCGGAAGCCTCGAGTCCGCCGGCGGGCTCGCTTACCTCAGCTCCATCGCGCGCGATACCCCGAGCGCGGCCAACGTGCGCGCCTATGCCGACATCGTGCGCGAGCGCTCGCTCCTGCGGCAACTGATCCGTGCCGGTACCGACATCGCCGCCTCGGTCTTCCGGGGCGAGGGCCAGACCGCGCGCGAGCTCGTCGATCGTGCGGAGCAGCGCGTGTTCGAGATCGCCGAAGGCAGTTTCCGCCGCCGCGAGGGCGCCTTGCCCGTCCGCCAGCTCCTCCCCGGGGTCATCGATCAGATCGATGAGTGGCACAATAACCCCGACAAGCTGCGCGGACTGCCCACGGGCTTCGCCGATTTCGACCGGCTCACGGGCGGGCTCCGTCCCGGGGACCTGGTGATCGTCGCCGGCCGTCCTTCGATGGGAAAGACGACGCTTGCGGTCAACATGGCGGAGTACGCCGCCGTGCACCCCGGCACGCGCGCCTCGGTGGCAATCTTCAGCATGGAGATGCCCTCCGAGCAGGTGATCACCCGCATGCTGGCTTCGATCGGCGGCGTGGCGCTCAATAACCTGCGCAGCGGCAAGATCTCGGATGACGACTGGGTGCGCATCACGAGCGCCACCAGCCAGCTCTCGGAGGCGAAGATCTTCGTGGACGAGGCGCCGGCGCTCAACCCCACGGAGCTGCGCGCCCGTGCGCGCCGCGTCAAGCGCGAGCACGGTCTGGATCTGATCGTAGTCGATTACGTGCAGCTCATGCAGGTGCCGGGCACCCAGGAAAATCGCGCCACGGAGATCGCGGAGATCTCGCGCTCGCTCAAGGCGCTCGCCAAGGAGATGCAGGTGCCGGTGATCGCGCTCTCGCAGCTCAATCGCGCGGTGGAGCAGCGCGAGAACAAGAAGCCGGTGATGTCCGACCTGAGGGAATCGGGCGCGATCGAGCAGGAGGCTGACATGATCCTGCTCATCTACCGCGAGGAGGTCTACGACCGCAACACCACCAAGAAAGGCATCGCGGAGATCGATCTCGTCAAGCACCGCAACGGCGAGATCGGCACTTTCCTCCTCACCTTCCAGGGGCAGTTCACGCGCTTCGCCAACTACGTACCGGACTCGTACGCGGAAGGCGTCCTGCGGTGAGCCGGCTCATCCGGGCCGTCATCGACACTCACGCTCTGCGCCACAACCTCACGGTCATCCGCACCCGCGCCGGCAAGGCGCGCGTGATGGCGGTGGTCAAGGCCAATGCCTACGGACACGGGCTCGTGATGACGGCGCTCGCGCTCAGCGGTGCGGACGCATTCGCCGTGGCGCGGCTCGAGGAGGGGCTCACGCTGCGCGCCGCCGGTATTACCGCGCCCATCGTGGTGCTCGAAGGGGTATTTACCGCCGCGCAACTGCGCGAGGCCGCGGACCAGGGACTCGATCTCGTAGTGCACGATCCTCTGCAGATCGAGCTGCTCGAGCAGTCGCACGCGGCGCAGCGTTTCGCGCTGTGGGTCAAGATCGACACCGGCATGAATCGCCTCGGCTTCCCGCCGGCGCAGTTCGCCCCGGCGCTCGCGCGGTTGCGATCGCTCACCCCGGCGCCGCGCGCGATCCGCCTGATGACGCACCTGGCATCGGCGAATGAGCGCGACGAGCGCATGACACAGGCGCAGCTCGCACGCTTCCGCGCGGTGACCAGCGGGCTCAATTGCGAGACGAGCATTTCCAACTCCGCCGCGCTCTTTGGCAGCGTGGCAATCGAGTGCGGCTGGGTGCGCCCGGGGCTCGCCCTCTACGGCGCGTCACCCTTTCCCGGCGGTCGGGCCGCGGATCTCGGACTGAGGCCCGTGATGACCCTCAGGAGCTCGGTGATCGCCGTGCGGCACGTGCCGCGCGGCGACACGGTCGGCTATGGGGGTGCCTGGAGTGCTTCGCAGGACTCAGTGATCGCGATCGTGGCGGCTGGCTACGGCGATGGCGTCCCGCGCAGTCTCCGGAGCGGCACGCCGGTGCTCATCGATGGCGAGCGCGCCCCGCTCGTCGGGCGCGTGTCGATGGACATGCTGGCGGGGGATGTTTCGGCGCTGCAGGGTGTGCGCGTCGGTGCGCCGGCGGTGCTCTGGGGTGAGAGCCTGCCGGTGGAGGAGGTGTCCGGGTGCGCTGGCACGATTGCCTATGAGCTGCTGTGCAGCGTGAGCCAGCGCGTGCCGCTCGAGCCGGGCTGAGGGAAGCGCGCGGCGCACCGCGCCTTCAGTTGACGAAGAACCCCATCTTGACGCCCGCGAGCTGAATGACGTCGTTGTCGTTCAGTCGCGTCGCCTGGGCGCCGATCGGCGTGCCATTCAGCAGCGGATAGTCGTTCTCCTTGCCGCTGTCAACGTGCACGATGTAGTAGGAGTCGGCACGCCGCGTGATCGCGGCAACCTGCACCCCGGGGCGCCCGAGTGTGGTGAGCGCCTTGCTCAGCTCGACCTCGCGCCCGGCGAAGGCGCCCGAGAGCACCTGCAGCTTCGCCTTCTTCAGCGCGGCGGCGCCATCGCCGAGCGCCCGGGCCTTGCCGGTCGCCGAGAGCGGCGCGCCGCCCACCTGGCTGGCCGCTTCCGCCGCGGTGCGCAGCTTCTCCACGGGTCTCGCGGAGGGCTGGATCACCATGGTCTTCTCGAACTCATCCTGCTGCTCATCGTCCTCGACGAAGCGCAGCTGGTGGTGGCCGCAGGTGATCACATCGCCATGCTGCAGCGCATGCTTCTTGATGAGCTTGCCGTTGACGTAGGTGCCGTTGGTGCTGTTCAGATCCTCGAGGAATGAGTCGTTGAGGATATTGATGATCAGCGAGTGGTGCCCGCTGACGGCAGCGTTGTCGATGCGGATGTCATTGTCAGGGAGCCGGCCAATGGTGTAGCGCTCCTTGTTCATGTTGTATTCCGCTAACACCTGGCCATCCAGGCTCAAGACCAACCTTGCCATGTGCTTTATGCCTCTGCGTCAGCCGAACCAGCCCAGGATCTTGTCGAAAATCTTCGTGCGAGCCGGAAAGGGCTCCACGATATGCGCCATCACCACGGACACGTTGTCGCGGCCTCCATTGTCGTTGGCCAGCTGAATCAACTGCTTGGCGACCGTATCCAGATTAGCACCAAAGGTGTTTATGGTTAAATGGATATCTTCATCCTCGACCATGTCGGACAGCCCGTCGGAGCAGAGAATGAAGACCTCACCCTTAACAGCCGGGATTTCCTGAACCTCGACGTCAACGCTGGGCTCCACCCCGAGCGCCCGCGTCACGTAGTTCTTGTTCGCTGCCCGCTGGGCCTCCTCCTGGGAGTAGAACCCCCGGTCGACGAGCTCCTGCAGCAGCGAATGATCCATGGTCACCTGCTCGAACTTGTCGCCGCGCTGGCGGTAGAGCCGGGAGTCCCCCACGTGCGCGATGGTGACCTTGTTGTCGAAGAACAGGGCCGCCACGACCGTGGTGCCCATCCCCTCGCACTGCGGCTGGGTGCGGGCGGTCTGGTAGATGATCTTGTTCGCGCGGCTGATGGCATCGCGCAGGATGATGTTGGGTCGGGAGAGGCCGGATTCGGGGTCGTGTGCCGAGAGGTCCTCGCGCTCGACGTGCTCGCGTACCAGGTTGACGATCGTCTTGACCGCAATGCCGCTTGCGACCTCGCCGGCGTTGTAGCCGCCCATGCCATCCGCCAGCACCAGCAGCCCGATGTCGGGGTCCACGGCGATGGTGTCCTCATTGTGTTCGCGCACCTTGCCCGTGTCGGAAAGCCCCACAAAGCGCAGCTTGTTGCGCAAGCTCATGCTGCGCCCTGGTCTGCCTGTGGTCCGCCGATTGTGATACGTGTCACTTTCCCGTCCCCGGATCGAGCCGGCATACGCTAGCATCGCCGACTGGGTCCCCGAGTGGCACTGGTCACAAAAGGCGCCATTTCGGGGCTTCCCGGCCGCGAATCCTAGCTGAAAGTCGACCAACGGCGCATCGATGGCACGCCCGAATCCGCTGTTCGTTTGTGGCTCCTGCGGAGCTGAAAGCCTCAAGTGGCAGGGCCAATGCCCAGCCTGCGGCGAGTGGAATTCGCTCGCGCCGCGCCGTGCCGAGGATGCGCGGCCGGCGGCCGCGGCCGCCGCGGTCGCGCTCAGCAGTGGGGTGCGACAGGCGGCGGCGGCCGAGCGCCTTGGAAGCGGGGCGGCGGAGCTCGATCGGGTCCTGGGGGGCGGCATCGTGCCGGGCTCGGTCATCCTGCTCGGGGGCGATCCCGGCATCGGCAAGTCGACGCTGCTGCTGCAGGTCGCCGCGCACGTGGCGGCTTCCCGGCCGGCCCTCTAT
>Ga0187769_10000800_pt1 | contig 17399 bp, 14 predicted proteins | sample 0116_SJ02_MP02_1_FD_133140 | JGI IMG/M metagenome (GOLD analysis project Ga0187769, IMG submission 133140) | Tropical peat soil microbial communities from peatlands in Department of Meta, Colombia - 0116_SJ02_MP02_10_MG | ecosystem: Environmental > Terrestrial > Soil > Wetlands > Peat | place... | reverse complement strand
TCTAGGGTCGATCCATCCGATCGATCCCTTGCGCGGGCTTTTGCCTGCGGAATTCTGAATGGCAATCAAAGGACGGTTTATGCCAGTGGATGCAACCATTGTGGGAGCGGGCCCCTACGGCATTTCCGCGGCAGCGCACCTGCGCACGATTGCGGGTCTGGAACTGCGGGTATTCGGCGAGCCCATGTCGTTCTGGGACCGGAACATGCCAGAGGGCATGTTCCTGCGTTCCAATTGGACCGCCACACAAATCGCGAATCCCAGCGGCACACTCTCCCTGGAAGCCTACATCGCGGAGAGCAAGAATCACTTCTCGCATCCCGTGCCGCTCGATTGTTTCGTGCAATACGGGCTTTGGTACCAGCGCCGCGCCTTGCCGGACCTGGACCAGCGGAGGATCGCGCGAATTGAGCGCGACCCGGCCGGCTTTCGGCTCATCCTCGCAGATGGTGAGGAGTTTTGGTCGCGCCGAGTGATCGTTGCGGTTGGCATCGCCTCTTTTGCCTGGCGCCCACCGGAGTTCGATCACCTCCCGTCTGTTCTGGCCTCGCACACCTCCGAGCACAAAAACCTCGCGAAGTTCGCCGGAAAATCCGTGCTAGTGGTGGGCGGGGGCCAGAGCGCGCTGGAATCGGCTGCGCTTCTGCACGAGGGGGGGGCCGAAGCGGAAGTGGTTTCGAGGTCGCCAAAGATTCACTGGCTCCAGGGCTGGGCCTCTCGGACCCTCCACCACGGCCTGGGCAAATTCACCAACCGTCTTCTTTATGCTCCGACGGACGTTGGTCCCGCAGGAATCAGCCAGCTCATGGCCCGGCCCGATTTGCTTCGCCATCTGCCGCGGTGGCTCCAGACAAAACTTTGGAAACGATCCGTACGCCCCGCGGGCGCGCGGTGGCTCTTCGACCGACTCCAGAAGGTGCCGATTGGACTGGGCGTCTTCGTTACTTCCGTGGCTCCCGGCGGGAATCGAGTCAAAGTGCGGTTGAACAACGGGCAAGAGCGCACTGTGGACCATATTCTCCTGGGAACCGGATACCACGTGGATGTTTCCAAGTACGAATTCCTCTCGCCGGAAATTCGCCAGGCGATTCGACGGGTCAACGGGTATCCCGTGCTTCAACAAGGATTGGAGACCTCGGTGCCCGGTCTCCATATTCTGGGTGCGCCGGCTGCCTGGAGTTTCGGACCGCTCATGCAGTTTGTCTCGGGAACCCGTTACACCTCGCCCGCCCTGACGCGCTGTCTCGGCGGGAAAACGGCGTTGCTGCGAAACTGCGCAGTTCCGCAAAGCGCTGCCGGTGAGGAGTCGAGTTCCGCCCCGGCAGACGCCGGGAGAGCGCTGTAGGCAGGCATCTACGCAGTGGACGCATTCACTGCTCCCGAACCTGCCCCAGCCACGGGCACTCGCGGTCTCTACGGGGCTCCGCTTCGCTCCCAGCAAGGGCCCGCTTTGTCGCTGAGCGGATCCGCTTCACAGCCATGGAATAATGGCGCCGTTCCGATGCCCTCGGGAGCGATGACCTGGATCCAAAAGTGCCTTCGCAGGATGAAACACTCAAGGGTATTTCGAAAGTTTCTGGGAGCCTACGTCCGGGGAGGCCGGCGCGTCTGGAATCATCTCTCTCCGTCACGGCGGCTGGTTCCAACCGCGCGCGCGTACGGCCGGCATCTGCATGCAATGGTTCGCCTCCATGCCGACCGGCAACAGTATTTCGCCACGTTTTTTCTTCGCAACCGGGCGGAGCTGGAATTGATGCGCCGTCTGGCGGAGAAGAAAGCCCCCGGTTCCAAGCTGGACATCGCCGTGCTGGCCTGCAGCAAGGGCGCGGAAGTGTATTCCATTGCGTGGACCCTGCGCGCTGCCCGTCCGGGCCTGGAACTCAGCATCGCTGCGGTTGACATCTCACAGGAAATCCTGGATTTCGCTGAAAGAGGAGTCTATTCCCTTACGAGCCTCGAGACCTTCAAGAGTCAAAATCCCCAAGCCGTCGCGGAAAAAGGCGGCGTTGCCTGGAACACCTGCAGAGATCAGGAAACACCTATTTTCGAATTTATAACCGGCGAGGAAACGCAGGCCATTTTTGAGATGCAGGGCGGCGAGGCCAGGATCAGGCCTTGGCTTCAGCAGGGGATTACCTGGCTCCGCGGGGATGCCGGCGATCCAGACCTCGCTCGAACCCTGGGCACTCGCGATTGGGTGATTGCGAACCGATTTCTGTGCCACATGGAGCCCGCGGCTGCGGAGCGTTGCCTTCGCAATATCGCCCGGCTGGTGAAGCCGGCTGGTTACATCTTTGTTTCGGGGATCGACCTCGACGTGCGGGCAAAGGTCGCGCACGATCTGGGCTGGAAGCCGGTCACGGACTTGATCCGCGAGATCCACGAAGGCGACGCTTCTCTGCTGCGTGGATGGCCTTTGGAATACTGGGGGCTGGAACCCTTCGACGCCGGCCGGCCCGACTGGGCAATGCGGTACGCTGCGGTTTTTCAAGTTGGCGGCGCAGCCTGACGGGCTGCCACCTGGATTTGCCTGCACAGAAAACCTGAAGGCAACTGGCAAGACAGGCCGCTTCTAAATTCCAGCATAGAGCTTGGTCATGAACCGTAAGGACACGAATACCCGGCATTCCTCTACGTGGGTGTTGCTGGCCCTGCTCGTGGCTGCGAGTTTCGCCGTGCGCGTGGCAGCGTGGGGCTACTGGCGGACCGGCGCCATCGAATCCGAAGGCGCCGAATACGCCCGCATCGCGGAGAACCTGCGCAACGGCGTTGGCTACCAGGGAATTGTGAGCCCCGGACCGCAGTTGGTTTTCCCGCCGCTTTTTCCCGTGCTGATCGCCGGAGCATCACTTGTCACACATGATTATGAATTGGCGGGGCGGCTGGTCGCCCTGGTTCTGGGGGCCCTCCTGCCGCTGCCGGTCTTCGGAATCGCATCACGCCTATTTAACCGGAACGCGGGATTCATAGCCGCGGCATTGACGCTGCTTCATCCGGTGCTCGTGAATCTGTCATTTTCGGTGCTGTCCGAGGGGCCCTACACGACCCTGTTTCTAGCCGCCGTCTACGTGGTTGTCCGGGCCTTGGGCCACCCCTCGATTCAATGGTGGTTGCTGGTCGGCGGGGCCTTCGGTCTCGCGTATCTCACGCGACAGGAAGCCATGGCCGCAGTGCTCATTGCCATGGTGTTCGCGCTGACTGCGACGGAGGGGAGCGCGGCCCTCCGATGCAAGCGAGCTGCGGCCGCACTTGGCGTTTTCCTGTTGCTGGCTCTTCCGGAAGTAATTCTCATTTACCGGGCCACAGGCAAGATCCGCTTGGAAGGCAAGAGCACGCAATTTTTCGCCCTGGGTCAGCGGATGTTGGCCGCGGACGCGAATCCCGGATTGGATCACGCGACGCACGATGTGCAGGCTGACGAGCCGTCACCCGCACCCAATGCGCCATCCTGGCAATCTTGGGAGGAAAAGTGGGCGTTCTATGCGGTCGATTCCCATTTAAATGTAACCGGAGCGGCGATGCGTTCCCATTCCGACGTGGTACGCGAAACTCGCATACCGCCCGGAGCTTTGCTGCACCTGGTTGAAAAGGGTGTTCGTCAAAACGCCCCCAGGCTCGTTTCACGGCTCTCGGAACGCTGGTTTGGGGCGCCTTTCCTGCCCGCACTGGCTCTACTCGGCGTGTTTCGCCGGCCCTGGCGGCGCCCCCAGGCTGTAAGCCGGATGTTCGTGATGCTGATTGCGGCTGCCCCCGTTGTGGCCACCTTTTCGGCGCTTTGGACTCAGGACCGCTACTACTTCGTTCTGATACCGTTCTTTTGCATATGGGCGGGAAACGGCCTTCTGGAGCTCGGGCTCTGGACCAAGACCTCCAGCACCGCCGTCGGCTGGACCATACCGTCGCTCCCGGCGGTATCCGAATATGTCATTCCGGGACTGATCGGGCTGGCCATGGTCATCTACCCGATTCCGGCAGTCAGGGACCCGCAATTCATTTTCGCTTTCTCATCTCCTTCCACTCGAGTCGAGAAGGAAGTGGGATTGTCGGTCGGTCAGCAGCAACACCCGGTTCGGATCATGGATCTTTCCATACCGTTAGCGTTTTATGCGGAGGCGCAGTGGGTGATGTTCCCCTACTGCGATGCAGAGTCGGCCCTCCGGTTCCTCGATAAGGAAAGGGTCGATTACGTCGTTCTGCGCAGGGGAGTGGTTTTTACCAAGTATTACGGAGACTGGTTGAATGAGGGAATTCCCGATTCACGGGCAGAATTGCTGCACCTTTCGCCGGACGCTGCAGCCAGGTTCGTCATCTATCGCTGGCATTCCACTGCCCGTGCGGGAGCTGGAGGGCAACTTGGGAGTTAGGATCCCTTCGCGCATCAAGCGAGCGGCTAAGATTGTGTTCTCTCCGCTGCCCGCGGCAGGGGCCTCGGAAGAAGATTCCCTGCGCGAATCGCTGTTGCAGCGCATCCAGGCTAGTCCTGCCAGCGGCGCTGCGCATCAGACACTCGGCGATTATTACTTCAGCCACGAATATTTCATCCGCGCCATCGCCCAGTATCGCACCGCCCTGGCCTTTGATAAGACCCCGGCCGCCATGCGTTCTCTGGCCGAAGCGTATCGTGCAGGCGGGTACCCTGCATTGGCCGCGGAGACCGCAGCCGCCTTGTCAGCGCCACAGTCTCTGGCCAGCAATGCTTCGACCGCGCCTCAGGATGACGAGATAGGCCTGCAATCTTTGGATGCCTCCGTCTATCAGCGCATTCGCGCGACAGCAATTCGCATTAAGGAATTGTACGGAGGCAAGCCCGTCCGCGTTCTTGATATCGGCGGCGGCGAAGGCGCTTTGTCTCTATTCCTCCCTGCTGCGGAATATGTACTGGCGGAGCCCGCCACCAACGGGCTGGCGGGCGATGTGGATCTGCCGGAAAGGTCTTTTGACGTCGTTGTGTTGTGTCACGTTTTGGAACACATCCCCACGGAGGCACGCGATCGCTTTTTATCGGCGCTCTGCAACAAATCCCGAGGCCAGGTTTTGATTGTCGGCCCGCTTGCAGTCAGCGCTTATGACGGGCTCGGCGACCGCCTGGCCTACGAGATTACCAAAGCAGCTTGGGCTGCCGAGCACATTGCCTGCCAGTTGCCCACAAGGGAATCCGTCAAAACCTTCGCTGAACGCGCGGGTATTCCAGTCGCGATCGCTCCGAACGGGGACGCAGCCGCAGTGTTCTGGATCGTTTTCGCTTCGTATTTCGCCCGGCGGTCGGGCGAGGAAGAGGCGCTGGACCGGATTACCCGGTTTTTCAACACGCATCTCTCGGAGAAAATGACCAATCCGGCTCAGCCGAACGATTTCATCGTCGAACTGGCTGTGGGTCGAGCGCCGCTCCGGGAAGGCGAAACTCGCAAGAATTTATAGGAAGGATGCAGCTCCCGGATGAGAAATTACATGCATCCCTGGAAAACCGACGAACCTAGCCGTCGCCGGATGAAACGCGGAAGTAGAAATGATTAACCAGAAGCGAATCGTGGTAGTGATGCCGGCCTACAACGCGGCTAAGACGCTGGAAAGGACCGTGCGCGAGCTGCCCGAGTGCGTGGATCTGGTGATCGTCGTCGATGACCACAGCCGCGATGAAACCGTGCGCGTCGCTCAGAACCTGGGCCTGAAGGTTTTCGCCCACAACCGGAACTATGGATACGGGCGCAACCAGCAGACCTGCTACCACGAAGCGCTGAACGCCGGAGCCGACATCGTGGTGATGGTCCATCCGGATTATCAGTACACGCCGCTCCTGGTAATGGCCATGGCCAGCATGATCGCCTTTGGCGTCTATGACGTCGTTCTGGGCTCGAGAATCATTGGCGGTGGGGCGTTGAAGGGCAACATGCCCCTCTATAAGTATCTGGCGAACCGACTCCTCACCGCCTTCCAGAATCTGGCAACCGGGGCGAAGCTTTCCGAATATCACACCGGCTTCCGCGCTTTTTCGCGCGATGTTCTGCTCAAGCTGCCGCTCCTCGAGAACTCGGACGATTTCGTTTTTGACAACCAGATGTTGAATCAGTGTATCCACTTCAATTTTCGGATTGGCGAGGTATCCTGTCCCACCCGCTATTTCGAGGAGGCTTCCTCGATCGGTTTCGGCAGAAGCGTTCGATACGGATTCGGCGTGATCAGGAGCACCCTGTGCCTGGGTCTGCAGCGCCTGGGTCTCATGAGCTTTCGCGCGTTCGACCCCAACGGAAGAAAGCTCGATTGGAACTACTATGCCCCGGCACGCGCTGCCGACTCGCAGGATTCCCCGAGCCGCCCCGGCTCAGGCGATTCGCCGGCGCCTCCCGCAACGCAACCTCCCTCCGGTGACGCTCCGGTGTGTTTGGTTGAGGATGGGGGACATGACCGTAGATAGCGCCCTCCGCGAGCGTGAGTCCGCGGGGCATCCCATCCGCGTCGGGATGGTTGGCGCCGGCGCATCCGCCCGCGCCATCGCCTTGCAACTCGGAACACCGATACCCGGGATTCGCCTGGTGGCCATCGCAAACCGGACGCTCGAGCACGGAGAACGGGCGTTCCGGGAAGCCGGTATCACGGGGTGGCGCCGTGCAGAGTCCGCTCGCGAGGCGGAATCAGCCATCGCCCGCGGGCTGCCGGTTTTGACGGACGACCCCTCGGTGCTAACGGCCTGTGAGGCCCTGGACGCGCTGGTGGAGGTGACGGGGACCGTTGAACCCGCGGCCCGGGTGGTCCTCAATGCCTTCGACCACGGGAAGCACGTGGTCCTGGTGAACGCCGAACTCGACTCTCTGCTTGGTCCGATTCTCAAAGCGAAAGCGGACCGTGCCGGCGCGGTGCTCACTCACACCGACGGCGAAGAACCTGGGGTGGCTATGAGCCTTCTTCGTTATCTCCGCTCACTGGGGCTCCGTCCGGTAGCCGCCGGCAACCTTAAGGGCATGGTCGACCACTATCGAACGCCCGAGACCCAGCGGGCTTTTGCAGAGAAAAACGGCCTGGACGCGAGAAAAGTGACGTCATTTGCGGATGCCACGAAGCTTTCCATGGAGTGCGCGGTCCTGGCCAATGCCACGGGCTTCCGTGCGGGCTGCCGCGGCATGTACGGTCCCGCCTGCAAGGACGTTGGGGAGCTGGCCAACCTGCTGCCCGCCGATCAGATGCTGGATAGCGGCCTCGTGGATTACGCGCTGGGCGCCGCTCCGCACACGGGTGCTTTCGTGATAGTTCACGAGGATTCGCCGCTGAAGAAGGTTCAGTTGGCCTACTACAAGCTGGGCGACGGGCCCTTCTACGTTTTTTACACGCCGTATCATCTGCCGCATATTCAAATCGCCTCGTCCATCGCGCGTGCCGTCCTTGATCACGACCCGACGGTCGCACCCCTGGCGGGCCCAGTCTGTGAAGTAGTGACCGTGGCCAAGCGCGATCTCAAAGCCGGCGAGGTCCTCGATGGGATCGGAGGGTTTTGCGCCTATGGGCTCATTGACAATGCACCCGCAGCCCGCGAGATGGCCGCCCTTCCGATCGCTCTCTCCGAAGGTTGCGCTCTGCGTCGACCTATCTCCAGGGACCAGGTGATCTCCTTCGACGATGTGATTTCTCCCGCTGATCGGTTGGCGGAGATACTCTGGAGGGAACAATCCGCGGTTTGGCCTCACTTGGCGTCGCCCTCGCTGACACAAGCGTATGGCCATTGCCGTAGGGAGTGATTCCAAGAAGTTTTTGGTTACCCAGCTGGATTGGCCGGAATGAAGCGCGGGAGTTCCCCGCACTCTCCGGGCGAAATCCCGAATAGCCCCCATCCCAAATGAACGCCTGCCTACAGAGCCAGGTTAGCAGACGCAGAACAAAGCCTCCCGCACCGGGACGCGCCGCGTTGATCGATCTACCGCTCATTTCATTACTCTGGTTTATCAGTCTTATTATTGTTACTCCGCTCGGAAACTTCCCTCTAAACGACGACTGGTCTTATGGATTGACTGTCAAGCATCTCACCGAGACCGGAAGCTACTACCCAACAGCGAACACCGCCATGCCGCTCCTCGTTCATGTGCTTTGGGGCTCGCTTTTTTGGTTACCGAAAGGATTCTCCTTCACCGCGCTTCGGCTATCAACACTTGTTGCCGCATTGGTTGGCATCGCCGGACTCTACTACCTTATGCGCGATCTCCGTCAGCCGCGATGGCTGGCGGTTTTGGCTGCCCTGACATTGGGGGGCCAATCCCATCTATCACGCGTTGCTCCGAACTGACTTGAGGCCCGACCAGAACTATGGCGCCTAGAATTCGAGACGCAGCTGGAACATCTCACCTGCAGAAACAAAAAATCGTAAGCCTAGTCAAGGACTGCCTTCACTTTAGCCTGGCGTGTGTAATCGTGTTCGTGTTGATCGAGGGCATATCCAGCACTCTCATTTTTGTCCACCAGGTCTGGCTGTCCGTTCGCGCGCATTATCCACATTACACTCGCTACGACAAGGAACTGGGATGGAGCAACATCCCAAACTACTACGACAAAGATTGCTTCGCTCCTGGTGTCTATTTGAGGACGAATTCGAGAGGTTTCCGGAGCAACGAAGAAACTTCCGATAGCGTCCCGCGTGGCAAAGTGCGCCTTGTATGTTCGGGAGACTCGTTCACGTTGGGGGACGGCGTCGACAACGATCACACTTGGTGCCAGCGACTCTCCTCACTGAACAGCGCGTTAGAGACGGTTAATATGGGCGAAAGTGGTTATGGTGTCGATCAGATGTACCTCTTGTACCGCCGCGACGGCGCCTCCTTGCAGCACGACATTCACATCTTCGCTGTCATCGGTGATGATTTTAGGCGCATGGAGTTCACCGCCGTCGGACCGGGGACCCACAAACCGATCCTGAAGCTTGAGAACGGAAGCCTTGTTGCGGCCAATGTACCAGTACCGCGGAATCCGCCTCTCATGAGTTGGTGGCTCTATGACGTATTCATATACGGGCGACCGTCCTTTAACGATCTCAGAACAACAAGACTGCTCACCTCAGCTCTCGACAGAATTTCTCCCCGACTATTGCGCAGTTTTTCGAATGAGCCAACCCCTGTTCTGCCTCAGACGATCTCAAAGGTGATTGATGAGCTGCAATTCCTTAACAAGGAGAAGAACAGCATTTTGGTTCTCGTCTACTTGCCGGCCGAAATGGACTACAACGGAACTGATCCACATTTACCAGTTTGGCGGAATCTTCTGCGTCAGGAGGCCGGAAGAACAGGGCTTCTTCTTATAGATCTTACTGAGGACTTTGAAAAACTATCTCCACCGCAGATAGGACGCTTTTTCATTCATCCGGATGCTTTCCTCTCCGCGTTCGGGGCGGGTCATTACAGCAACGAGGGCAACGCCTTCGTCGCTGGAAAGCTCTATAGCTACTTGGTTTCTCGGCCGGAAGTCCAGAGGAAGCTCGCAGAGGTGCAGTAAGTAGCAGGCGAGTCCGGATTCCATAAAGTGAGTACAGCAGGTCGCGAACAAGGAGTGCAGCCAACTTTCGGAAAGTACGAGGCACAATGGATTTTAGCCTTCCAGTCCCGGGCTTCGTCGTTGGACTCCAGACCAGTCTGACGGAGATGTGCGGAGGGCCCATGATGTCGAGTCCCTGGGGTCCCCGATCTGTTCGAGGCAGGGGGAGCGATTGGCTCCGGGGCGACCTAAATCCAGTGATTACGATTTCTATACCAGCCTTGAGAACTGCATGCGCCATATTGGACACGTTCCGGCGCGGCGACGTATCGTGATTTCGCACGTTGCAGAAGCGCTCCGATGAAGACCAAATGGTTCTTTATGGCACAGGTTGGCTTCGGCGAAGATCATGATCTACCTGCTGCCCAACGGCAAGAAAAGGCTCCCGCGGAGCCGACCTGGCACCTAGGAAACGCCGTAGCAGGAGAACGAAGGTGCAATGTCGCCGCTTTCATTTCCCTTGACCGCGCCCGATAGAAGGGTGGTTTGCAAAGGTTATTTCCGTCGCGGCCAGGTGTAACAGGCCGGCACGTATGAAGGGCACGCACTCCGACGTTTTCATCCTCGGCATCTCGGCGTATTACCACGATTCCGCGGCGACTCTGGTGCGCAACGGAGAGATCGTGGCCGCGGCGCAGGAGGAGCGCTTCACGCGGCTGAAGGGGGATCATCGTTTCCCCACGCATGCCGTTGAGTACTGCCTGCGCGAAGGCGGGATCCGGCCGCAGGATCTGGATTACGTAGTTTTTTACGACAAACCACTGCCCAAGTTCGAGCGCCTGCTGGAATCGTATCTGGACTACGCGCCCGCCGGAATCCGCTCGTTCATCATGTCCATGCCGCTGTGGCTGCGGGAAAAGTTGTGGATGCAACAGCAGGTCGGCGCGGCGTGCGGCTACAGAGGCAAAGTCCTGTTCACGGAGCACCATGAATCGCACGCGGCGAGCGCTTTTTTCCCTTCACCGTTCGATTCCGCCGCGATTCTGACCATCGATGGGGTCGGCGAATGGACCACCACAAGCTGGGGAGTCGGGAAGGGGAATGAAATTCGTTTGCTTTCGGAGATGCATTTTCCACATTCGCTTGGGCTGCTCTATTCGGCGTTCACTTATTACACCGGATTCAAGGTGAACTCGGGCGAGTACAAAGTGATGGGCCTGGCGCCGTACGGCCGTCCGAACTACACGCAAAAGATCCTGGATGAGCTGCTGGACCTTCGCGAAGACGGATCTTTCCGGCTGAACATGAAGTATTTCAATTACTGCCAGGGCCTGACCATGACCAGCGAGGCGTTTCACGAGTTGTTCGGCGGGCCGCCACGGCCGCCGGAAACACTGCTGACGCAACGGGACATGGACCTGGCGCGTTCCGTGCAAGACGTGACCGAACTGTGCATGATGCGCATGGCGCGGCACGTGCACAAAGAAACGGGCGAAAAGAACCTGTGCCTGGCGGGGGGCGTGGCGCTCAACTGCGTGGGCAACGGCATCATTCTTCGCGAGGGTCCTTTCGAGAACCTGTGGATTCAGCCTGCGGCCGGAGATGCCGGCGGCTCGCTGGGGGCCGCGCTATCCGTTTGGCATCATTATCTGGGTCGTCCGCGTGAGACCAAGACCGCCGGCGGGGCGCATCAAGACGGAATGAAGGGCTCTTACCTGGGACCAGCCTATAGCTCGGACGATATCGCCGCATTTCTGGATGGGGCGGGCGCGGCCTACATGCGCATGGAACGGCGGGAGCTGATTCAACAGGCGGCGCAATGGCTGGCCGAGGAGAAAGTGATCGGCTGGTTTCAGGGGCGCATGGAGTTCGGGCCCCGCGCGCTGGGAGCGCGCAGCATCCTGGGGGATCCGCGTTCGCCCCGCATGCAGTCGCAGATGAATCTCAAGATCAAGTTTCGGGAGAGCTTTCGGCCGTTCGCGCCCTCGGTATTGCGTGACCGGGTCTCCGAATTCTTCCAGATGGATTGCGAATCGCCCTACATGCTGCTGGTCGCGCCGGTGCAGCCGGCATTGCGCATTTCCATGACCAGCGAACAGGAGCAACTGTTCGGGATCGAGAAGCTCAACGTGCCGCGGTCCAGCATCCCGGCAGTCACTCACGTGGATTACTCTGCCCGGGTACAAACGGTCCGGCGGGAGGATAATCCGCCGTATTACGATCTGATCGAGACCTTCGGCCGCATCACGGGATGTCCGGTTCTGGTGAACACTTCGTTCAACGTGCGCGGCGAGCCCATCGTGTGCACACCGCGAGAGGCCTACACTTGCTTCATGCGCACCGGAATCGATTATCTGGTGATGGAAGACTGCGTGCTGAGCAAGGAAAAACAGGGCAGCTTCGCTGACGACCAATCCTGGAAAGAGGAATTTCAGCTTGACTGATCCATCGCATCCATCCTCGGCGCGCAAAAACATGCTGGTGGTTGCCGCCACGCTGGCCGCGATAGCCGCGTTGAACCTGTACCGCCATCGGACCTCGACCGCGGAGATACTGGGGGGGCTGGCCCTGGCGCTGTTCCTGGTGGCCGTAGTTTCACCCGCCTGGGCACAGCGGTTCAACCGGGGCTGGATGGGTCTGGCCGGGGTCCTAGGCTATGTGAACACGCGCATTCTGCTTTCGCTGGCTTACTATGTCATCATGACGCCGTTTGGCATGCTCCTAAGACTGATGGGCCACGATCCGCTGGGCCGGCGTGGGGCACGGAAGGAGAGCTACTGGATTCCACGGCAGACTCCGCGCCAGCCCAAGGACGGCTTCGAACACTCATTTTAGCAGGAGGCCTCAATGAGCAACCTTTCCGTGGTCAGCGACCTCTGGGGATTTCTCCGGCATCGCAAAAAGTTCTGGCTGTTTCCGATTGTGGTCCTTCTGCTGGGGATCGGCTTGCTCCTCGTGTTCGCCAGCACCTCAGCCTTGGCGCCGTTCATATATTCGCTTTTCTGAAGTAGCGGACGCGGGGCATGCCGGTGTGGGGGGCGATGGCCGACAGTCCACACGGCGCAAACCTAGCAGCGCCGAACGCCCGCTTCCACGCCTGGCTCGCGCCGGCACACATCGACACGCAATGAGAAACACCTCCCCATCTGTCTTCGGATCGAAATCCGGTTCGTGCACTACGAGAACACTCGGTGCGTGGAGCGAAGCCACCTGATATGCAGCCTTTGAATTTGGCCTGCGAAAGGAAATGCGAATGGGAAGTTGTCTTGATGGACAGCGGATTCTCGTAACTGGCGCAAACGGCTTTATTGGCTCTCACTTGTGTCTTCGTTTGTGCCAGGAGGGGGCGGAAGTGCATGCGGTCTACCGCTCCGAGCGTCCCTCCGGCATCGGCGATCCCTGCTGGTGGCAGGCCGACCTCGCGAATCTGGAGGAAGTAAGGAGAATCGTCAACGAGAGCCGGCCGCAAGTGATCTTTCATTTGGCCAGTCATGTCAAGGGCGCGCCGGGCCTGGAACACGTGATCCCCACGTTTCAGAGCAACCTGCAGAGTACGGTAAACCTGCTGACCGCCGCTGCCGAGTCCGGTCGCCCGCGGGTAGTGCTGACCGGCTCTCTGGCGGAGCCGGACGTGGAAAACGGAGAGAGCTTTCCTTCAGCGCCGTATGCGGCCGCGAAGTGGGCCAGCAGCGGTTACGGCCGGATGTTTCACGCGCTGTACAAGCTGCCGGTGGTGATCGCACGGGTTTTCATGGTTTATGGGCCGGCGCAAAAAGATCTGACCAAGCTGATTCCCTATGTCATCCTTTCGTTGCTCCAGGGAGCAGCGCCCAAGATCAGCAGTGGGCAGCGTCTGGTGGACTGGATTTACGTTTCGGATGTGGTGAATGGCTTCCTGGCGCTGGCCCAGGCTCCCGGTGTAGAGGGGACGACAATTGACCTGGGATCCGGCTCGCTGGTTTCCATACGCGATATCGTGCAGCAGTTGGTCCCTTTAACCGGCGCGCAGGCGAAACCGCAGTTTGGCGCGTTGCCCGATAGGCCACTCGAACCCACTCGGGTCGCCAAAACCGCCGAGGCCTTTGCGAAAATTGCCTGGCAGGCACAAGTCTCTTTGCAAGAGGGCCTGCAGCGTACCGTGGACTGGTACCGCGCCGCGCGGGAGCGGTCTCCCGAAATCTACAAAGTTTCCTTCGCTTGATTTGCCGAAACCGGCGCTCAGAGGAGCAAGACGAGCATGGAGAGAATTGCGATCTTGGGTTCAGGGATGGCGGGCTTTGGCGCGGCTCACCGGCTCCGCCAGGAAGGAATCGGCTCCGTCACCTACGATAAGAACGACTACTTCGGAGGTCACACCGCCTCGTTCCGGCATAACACCGGCTTCATTTTCGACGAGGGGCCCCACGTCTCGTTCACCAAGCACGAGCGCCTCCAGCAGCTTTTTGCTGATTGCGTTGACCAGAAATATGAGGTCATCCGCGCGCGCCCGAACAACTATTGGAAGGGCATCTGGATCAAGCACCCGGCGATCTGCAATCTGCATGGCCTGCCCACGGACCTGGTGGTCAAGGTTCTGCGCGATTTCGTTCAAACCGACCATGGCAGCCAGGAAGAGATCCGCAACTACGCGGATTGGCTGCTGGCCAGTTACGGCAGGACGTTCGCAGAAACGTTTCCCATGGAGTATGGATGGAAGTACCACACCACGACCGCGGACAACATGAGCACGGATTGGCTCGGGCCGCGGTTGTACCGGCCGAAGCTGGAGGAAGTCCTGCTAGGGGCCCTCTCTGCTGAGACTCCCGACGTTCACTACGTCACCTTTGTTCGCTACCCCTCATACAACGGGTTCGTTTCCTATCTCAGCCTGCTTCCAAAGGAGACGCAGCTTCAACTGGGCCATGGACTCGTGCGATTGGACCCCGCCGAGCGGACGCTCCAGTTCTCAAACGGGGTGGTAGCCGGTTACGACGGGGTCGTCTCCTCCATTCCCCTGCCGGAATTGATCCCCATGATCGCGGGTGTGCCGCAGGATGTGCTGGAAGCCTCGAGGAAGCTGGCCTGCACGAGCTGCGTGATGGTGAATCTCGGCATCAATCGCGCCGATCTCTCCGAAGCGCAATGGACCTACTTCTACGATCGCGATATTTGTTTTGCGCGGCTCAGCTTCCCCCACATGTTCTCGCCCCACGTGGTTCCTCCGGGCTGCGGCAGTATCCAGGCAGAGGTTTATTTTTCGCAGAAATACCGCCCCATGACCGGCGCTCCTGCTGACTACGTCGCGCCCGTCCTCACCGATCTCAAGCGCTGCGGCGTCCTGCGCGAGGAAGACCGCATCCTGCACACCAACGTCCATGTGAGCCGCTATGCCCAGGTCATTTTCGACCTGGAGCGCGCGGATGCTTTGGCCACTGTGCACGGATACCTCGACGATGTGGGAATTGCCTACTGCGGGCGCTACGGAGACTGGCTCTACATCTGGACCGACGAAGCTTTCATCAGCGGCGAGAATGCCGCCCAAAAGGTTCTGGATCGCCGGACCGCGGGAAAAACGAAGTAAAGATCCTCCCGCGAGCTCTATGCACACCACTGTTGCGAACGGTTCGGGAACCTGCCGGTTCTGCAGCTCTCCCTTGCAACACACGTTTGTGGATCTGGGGATGTCGCCGCTGTGTGAAAGCTATCTGCGCCGGGACGAATTGAACCAGATGGAGCCCTTCTATCCCCTGCATGTGTTTGTGTGCGAGAAGTGCTTCCTGGTCCAGCTACAGGAGTACGTGAGCCCGGACCATATCTTCTCGGAATACGCTTACTTTTCGTCCTTTGCGGACACCTGGCTGCAACATTGCCGCCAATACACCGAGCAGATGCTCGACCGTCTGGCCCTGAATGCGCAGAGCCTGGTTGTGGAAATCGCCAGCAACGATGGCTACCTCCTGCAGTATTTCGTTCAGAAACAGATTCCCGTTCTGGGCATCGAGCCGGCGGCCAACGTGGCCAAGGTGGCAGTGGAAAAAGCAGTGCCCACCCTCGTGCAGTTTTTTGGCGCACGAGTGGCATCCGAGCTGGCTCGGGAGAACCGCCAGGCGGACTTGCTTATTGGCAATAATGTTCTGGCTCAGGTACCCGACCTGTGTGACTTTGTCGCCGGGATGAAGATATTGCTCAAGCCGCGCGGAGTGCTGACCCTGGAATTTCCGCACCTGCTGCAATTAATGCAGGGCAATCAGTTCGATACTATTTACCACGAACATTTTTCCTACTTCTCCTTTCTGACTGCGGAGAAGATCTTTGGCGCGCATGGTTTGGTGCTGTTTGACGTCGAGGAACTGCCGACCCATGGCGGCTCTCTGCGCGTCTTTGGCAGGCACCAGCAGGACAGCTCCAAGCCGGTGACCGCCCGCGTGACGGATCTGCGGGCCAGAGAGGAAGCTGCCGGGCTGACGTCTCTTGAAAGCTACGCCTGTTTCGCGGAGCAGGTGAAAAATACCAAGCGCGAACTCCTGCAGTGCCTGATCCGGGCCAAACAGGAGGGCAAATCCATCGCGGGATACGGGGCTCCGGGGAAAGGGAACACCCTGCTCAATTATTGCGGGATCGGCAGGGACTTTCTGGATTACACCGTCGACCGGAATTCGTATAAGCAGGGCAAGTTCACCCCCGGCACGCACATTCCGATCTTCCCGCCCCAGAAGATCTACGAAACACGGCCGGATTACCTGCTGATCCTCCCCTGGAATTTGAAAAACGAGATTATGCAGCAGATGGCCCAAATTCGCGAATGGGGGGGCAAGTTCATCGTTCCCATCCCGACGGCGGCGGTCTGCGCGTGACCCCATGGCGGAGAGCAGCCGTTTGCCCCGGCAAGGAAGGTGAGAAATGAAAGTCGTTCTGTTCTGCGGCGGTCTGGGATTGAGAATCCGGGAGGCCGGCGAGAAGATTCCCAAGCCGATGGTCCAGGTGGGCGACCGGCCAATCCTGTGGCATGTGATGCGTTACTACGCCCACTTCGGACACAAGGATTTCATCCTCTGCCTGGGCTACCGCGCAGAGGTCATCAAGAACTATTTCGTCAACTATGCCGAATTTCTGTCCAACGACTTCGTGCTGTCGAACGGAGGCAAGCGCCTCGAGGTATTCAATTCCGATATCCACGACTGGACGATCACGTTTGTGGATACGGGTATGAACTCCAATCTCGGCCAGCGGCTCAAGGCCGTGGAAAAATACCTGGACCAGGAGGGAGTCTTTCTCGCCAACTACAGCGACAATCTGACGGACTTCCACCTTCCCGACCTCATCGAGCGCTTTTACGAACAGGACAAGACGGCGGCGTTTCTTTGCGTCCGCCCCAGTCTGAGCTGCCATCATGTCTCCCTAGGGCAGGACGGGCTCGTTCACGAAATCAAGACCATGGGCCAGTCCGATATCCGCATCAACGGAGGCTATTTTGTTTTCAAGCGCTCGATTTTTGACTACATCAGAGACGGCGAGGAACTCGTCCAGGAGCCGTTCCGCAGGCTGATCGAAAGCAGAAGCCTCCTGGGATATCCCTACGATGGTTTCTGGAAGAGCATGGACACTTTCAAGGAGAAGCAAGAGCTGGACGATCTCTACAGCAAAGGGGCGGCCCCCTGGCAGTTGTGGAAGCCCCAGACCAACGGGAGCGGCAATAACAGCCATCGTGAAGCCGGAGTGCCGGAGGTCCGGAAAGTTTGAATTCGGTCTTGCGGCCCGGCTTCGCAGGCCCTGTGCGCCCCATCCGTCAGGGCGGATGGAGCCGCGGATTAGCTGAGCCGCATCCTATACACACACCATGAAAATACTAGTGACAGGCGATAAAGGTTATATCGGTTCGGTGATGGTGCCGCTCCTGCTTCAGGAGGGACATACCGTCTGCGGACTGGATTGCGACTGGTTCGAACATTCGGCGTTCGGCAAGCCGCTCCGCG
>Ga0187769_10000799_pt1 | contig 17400 bp, 12 predicted proteins | sample 0116_SJ02_MP02_1_FD_133140 | JGI IMG/M metagenome (GOLD analysis project Ga0187769, IMG submission 133140) | Tropical peat soil microbial communities from peatlands in Department of Meta, Colombia - 0116_SJ02_MP02_10_MG | ecosystem: Environmental > Terrestrial > Soil > Wetlands > Peat | place... | reverse complement strand
CCGGGGCAACGTGCATATTCGAGGATCGGTTCGGTTACCCTGACGGAACGTTCGGCGGTTTGTGCGCGAACGGGTAGGCCACTGCAAGCGCTATAGTATGGTTCTGCGCATGAAAGGCTTCGCTAACCCTAGCAACAAGGCTAGGGATTTGCGGAAGTTCGGCGTAGTCCCGCAGCCCGAACATGAGAACCTGCGCAAGGAGGCTTTGAATGTGACTGCTTCTCCTTGACTGCAAGCCTCGCGAAAACATCAATTTTACGTTTCGAAAATTCTCGAAAGAGAAATGGCTTTCAGGACAAAAAGACTAATTCAAACCTCCACCAAATATGAGGCGGTGGCATTATGATGGGTCTGATTCAAAAGCAGCGGATGGGCATGACTTTTCTCCTGCTCATCGCAGTTATTCTAGTGGGTGCACCAGCTTATGTCTCCGCTCAATCTGCCATTCCCTGCAAAGGCACTTGGGACGGTACTTTTGAACCCGGCACTGGTACAGTCTCTGTTTTTTACGCAAACCATAAGATCAATACGAGCTCAATCATGAGCGGTACGTTCTCTGGCGATACAACTCATGGCAACTGGGGAGGAAACCTCAGCACAAACTACACAGTTCCCGACATGAGCACAAAAGGACAGGTTTCAAGCACGATCGCGGGTAACTACGTCATGACCATTGGCCCCTCTGGAGCAGTATCGGGTACCGCTAATATCCCGTTAACAGGGGGCTTCAGCGGACAAATCACGCTTGCCTTCCAGGGACAGCAATCCCAAACGGGTGGGTTGTCAGGAACATGGACGGGTACACTTACCGTGACGCAAGTGACCTACAGCGGATTGCCGCTCAGCGCCAATATTACTGCGCCAGGTTCCGGTCAGTTTACGGGAACTGCACAAAGCGCCGTTCCCGAGTTCGGTGGGGTAACGGTTGTCCTTTTCTCGGCACTAATGGCATCAGTTTACCTGCTGAAACGAAGACACGAATGGGCGACTTCCAAACTGTGGCGATGACGCTACATAGATTTTACGTTCTGCTTTAACGCCGTGAAACACATACGGTAAGCGATCCACCTAACTAACGCATCATACTTCCATAGCATCCGCTTGCTGTTGTCGTACTCAGCGCAATCAAAAGAATTGTTCTCTTTTTCAAAAGAAAGCAGGGTACTCCCTGACCAGCCTATCAGAGATCGGAGATCGCACCCATTCAGTCATAAGGCGAAATACGAGGTGCGCTTCAGAATACCGAAAAGCCGGAAATCGCTGGGCACACCATGATTTTTCATGCAAACAAGTGAAAGAAAGGATTAGATTCAACTCATGGGCGAAGCACTCGTGACTGACTTTGCCATTTGTGGGCGCAGCTGATTTATACCGCAACGTCTCAGCCCTGCCGTGGCCCGACGATTCCTCCAGCCAACAGCCTGTTCGCTACGCGAAGTCATTCCAAATCAATGCTCCGAATTTCATATCGTGGGGTTCTTTCAGTTGACCACGAAATGGTGGGGTTGGGGTGAGAGTTCAAGGTCATATGATCTTCAGGACCGCAAGGGTTTCTTCGTCTTACTGCAGGAAAAGCTGCACTGCTCGGGGGAGGTCGTCCAACAACCCGCAAACCTAGAATCGCTACAATTCCCGGCGACGAGAGCTGACGCAGCGTTCGTGAAGAGACTTGTCGGCATTTTCGGGGAGGAAAACGTGCACGCGGACGGGAAGGATAGGTTCCTGCATAGTTTCGGGAAGGGTTACTTGGACCTGATCGAGGCTTGGAAGGGAAACTCGCAACATCTGCCTGACGTAGTCGTCTACCCTACGATGGACTCGCAGATTGCACAGCTGTTCTCCGAATCGGCGAATTGGGATTTCGTAGTGGTGCCCTTCGGCGGGGCTACGAGCGTAGTTGGCGGCGTAGGTCGAGGAGTAAGTGATGGAAAAGTCGTCGTGTGCCTCGACTTCAGACTCATGAATCGGGTGGTAAGTATCGATGAAGAATCGCTTCTGGCTGAAGTGCAACCTGGATGCACCGGTCCTGATGTCGAGCGAGCACTGAGTCAGGTCGGCCTTACGTTAGGTCATTTCCCTCAATCCTTCGAGTTTTCAACCGTGGGAGGATGGGTGGCCACGAGAGGCGCGGGGTACGAATCCACTCGCTATGGAAAAATCGAGGACATGGTTGAAAGCGTTCGACTGGTGACCCCTCAGGGCACAATTGAGACACCTCGCGTGCCTGCATCCGCCGCCGGTCCCGACATACGTCAGATACTTGTAGGCTCGGAGGGGACGATGGGAGTGATAACCGCGGTCAACCTGAGGCTGCGAAAGGCGCCCGCCTCAAAATCGTACGTCGGAGTCTTGTTCAGAAGTTTTGAGGACGGCATCGAGACCATGCGTACCATGATCCAGAATGATGCGGTGCCCAACGTGGTTCGGTTATCGAACCCGAGCGAAACGGCGGCTTCCCTAGCCTTGGCTCGTCGAGATTCCGCGCCATTGATCGAGAGGGTTGGGACATGGTTCCTGAAGAAACGCGGCTACTTGGATTCGAAAGGTTCCTTGCTGATTCTTGGTTTCGAGGGTTCCCACAAATGGGTTAGGTTCGAGCAGAAGCGAGCTATCGCTAATTGCAAGCAGTTTCATGGCTTTCCATTAGGCGAGAGAGTCGGGCGCGCTTGGTACAAGGAGCGTTTCGAACTCCCCTACCTTCGCGACGAACTGATGAAGATGGGATTGCTTGTCGAAACGCTGGAGACGGCGACAACCTGGACTCACTTATCGGATCTGCATTCGGAGATCCTCTCAGCTTTCCGTGAATCGTTTGAGGAGTTACAGGTGCCCGGTTTTGCTATGGCGCATGTCTCCCACGTATACCGAACCGGCGCCTCATTGTACTTCACTTTCATGGCGCGGCAGTTACCGGGGCGAGAGGAGGAGGAGTGGCGGCTGATCAAGAATAAAGTAACGGACGTGATTGTCGCGCGCGGCGGCTCATTGAGTCATCACCATGGCATTGGCCTAGAGCATGTGAAGTGGATGCAGCAGTACTGGGGCCCTCTTGGAGTTCGCGTGCTAAAATCCATCAAGAGAGAGTTAGATCCAAAAGGAATGATGAACCCCGGGAAACTTGTCCCAAGCGAGTAGAGAGGCAATGAGTCAACAAGAGTTCTCCGCACGCACTCGCCACGAGAACCTAGAGAAGATGCGCGAAAGAGAGTTTGACCTGATAGTTATTGGGGGCGGGGTCACTGGAGCCGCCATCGCAAGGGATGCTACCACTCGAGGGTTCAAAGTTGCTCTGTTAGAGAAGGGAGACTTCGCGAGTGGAACAAGCAGCCGGTCTTCAAAGCTGGTACACGGAGGACTCCGCTACCTGAAGCACGCGAAATTCGGGCTTGTTTTCGGCGCGCTTCGCGAACGCTGGACGCTCAGAAGAAACGCTCCACGACTTGTCAAACCCTTGACATTCTTAATACCAGTCTATGAAGACTCAGGAACAGGAAAGTTGCAACTCTCGTTAGGACTTTGGCTATACGATGTGTTGGCGCTCTTTCGAACTGAGAAAATCCATGCATGGCTTGGCCCGGGGGAAGTCAAGAGCCGACAACCCATGATTAGACGCAGCGGGTTGGCTGGGGGTGGGGTCTACTACGATTGCATGACCGACGACGCCCTCCTCGTGCTTGCGATCATCAAAGACTCTTGGGCCCGCGGCGCCCTCGTGGCAAACCACACCAAGGTTGTCGGCTTCCAGAAGGATCGCGGGAAAATTGTAGGAGTTAACGTCGTCGACTTAATTTCCGGCGCTCCGTTCAACGTTCACGGGAAAGTCGTAGTGAACGCGACGGGACCATGGAGCGACACTCTGAGAAAACTCGACGATCCCTCGTCGGAATCAAAACTTCGCCCAGCCAAGGGCGCTCATCTCCTTCTGCCAAGAGAGCTCATAGAGGGCGACGATGCGGTGGTGATTGAGTCACGTCGAGATGGGAGGAGCTTATTCGTCATCCCGTGGGAGAACTTTTGGCTCGTCGGAACAACCGACACAGACTTCAACGGGGACCTCGACCGGGTGACTGCCTCGAAGGAGGATGTAGCGTATATTCTGGAGTCCTTTCGAGGGTCCTTCCCGGATTGCAAGGTAAATGGTGGAGATGTAATCTCAACCTACGCCGCAGTACGTCCTCTTGCGGGCGAGCTTGGTATAAGCGAAGATGACGTATCAAGAGACCAACTAATCTTCGAAAGCGGCTCGGGTTTAGTTTCCATAATCGGGGGCAAGCTGACGACGCACCGCTCAATGGGAGAGGCTCTCGTAAACTATGTTAGCGCTAAACTCGCCCGGGAGTCTGCGACGTATGCCGTGCATGGGTGCGGAACCCAGCAGCTTCCTCTCGACTATGACCAGTCGGGGTTAACCCAGGAGATTGACAGGTTAACGCGGGAGGGAGGGGTTGAGAGCGTTGTGGCAAGTCATCTCGTCGAGGCTTACGGACCTGAAGCAACCAAAGTGCTAGAGATCGCCCGGGAGGGCGGTGAGTTATCATCCAGGATTTCAGTTGGGGCACCGTACCTACTGGCTGAGGCGCGATATGCGGCAAGGCATCAGATGGCAGTGAAGCTTGCGGACTTCATCTTCCGTAGAACTCAGCTCGCTCTCTGCCTGAAGGATCATGGGCGTTCCGTGGCCCGCAAGATTGGTATCGAAATGGCTAAGGAGCTCGCGTGGTCTCCTCAAACCCTTGAGAAGGAACTCATTGAGTTCGAAGAAGCTTGTGGACTGGTAGAGGTACCATGAGGTGATCAAGTTGAGCACTCAAAACCGGGAACGTGCCTTCGTAATCGTTAATCCCAAAGCCAAGAACCGAAGAGCTGGAAAGGAATGGGCCTCGCTTGAACGAGTGGCTCGAGAAGAATATCATCATGAGTTCCATGTAGAATTAACGAACGCCCCGCTCCACGCGATCGAGCTAGCCCGGCAAGCGCTTAAGGAGGGTTATGAGCTGATAGTAGCTCTCGGCGGGGATGGGCTGATCAACGAGGTCGTTAACGGTTTCTTTGAAGGAGGAAGGGCAATCAACCCTCAAGCCATTTTAGGCGTCTTGCCCTTCGCAACTGGCGCCGACTTCGTCAAGACGCTCGGCATTCCAGAGGATTTCAGAGCGGCCGTCAAGCGTCTAAACGCCGCGTCCGCGAAATCCTGCGACGTCGGTCTGATATCGGCTGAGGGTTTGGACGGGCAGCACGTTGAGAGATATTTCATCAACATCGCGGAGTTCGGGGTGGGTGCAGAGGTCGTTGAGAGAGTAAATAGATCAACGAAGATGTTCGGCGGTAAGACATCGTTCACGTGGAGCATTCTCAGAACTATGCCCTTCTACCGCAACAAGACAATATTCTACAGCATCGACAAGGGCTTTGAAACCGAAGCCTGCATGAACAACCTAACCATAGCCAACGGAAGATTCTACGGAGCGGGATTGCAACCGGCGCCAGAGGCGCAACTAGACGACGGTCTCTTCGACATAGCCATCATCGGCGATATTGGATTCATGACCGGAGCCAGAAACCTGGGTAAACTCCGGGACGGAACCTACCTCAATCTCCCCTATGTCCAGTTCCAACGGGGAAAGTCGGTTTCGGCAAGATGCGCTGACCGTGTCCTCATAGAGGCTGATGGAGAAGTAGTAGGCAGACTCCCCGCCACCTTCAACATTCTCCCCAGAGCCGTCAACGTACGCGCATAGGATCGATTGCGAAGATGACTTGTCAGTTCGATCGCGGAACTGCGGATCAATGACTTGGCGAAGTTAACTTAGGGACTCCGTTCGGACGACGAGCTTCAGGTTTTGGTGGGCAGATAGGCGTACAGTGCTTCGACCCCTAGCGAGTGAAGCCGTTCTTGCGATGGGTGGCCAGTTATTTGGTCCCATCCTCTCAGCGCATAGTATTCCTTCAGCTGGCGGTTCAGGTCCGGGACGTTTCCGTTTGTAGGCCCCTCGGTTAATGGCGTAAGCGCATGTTTCGGTAGACGGTCATCTTGAACCGTAGCGCCAAGGTGCAGGTTCATGACGCGTTTCGCCATAGTGATTCTTTCGCCGATCTTGAGCAAATCCTCCGGGACAAGATGGAGGCCGGTACAATGCGACAACATGTCCGTAATATCCTGCACTGGAGGATTGGCAAATATGCACATCTGCATCGCGTTGTACACCGCTCTAAAGTTCTCGCTGTTGAAGGCCAACTCAGCCTTTCCGTCGTTCGTCATCCTATCCTCTGATACGATCTTGAGCTCCGGAACGAATTGGCCTATCTCGACCATGTAGAGGGTCGAGAAGTTGTGGCAGGCGCCCCGTGGGGAGACTGCGTAGGAGACGGCGAGCCCGCTTAGCCCTCTAACATCGTGAAAGGGCATCTCGAGACCCTTAACATGCATGGCCGCTTCCTCAGCTCCAAATTTCCTCGCGGCCTCACGGGTTCCCTCCGCGAGGAGGTCGCCGAGTCCTCGTCTTTCAGCGATCATCCTAACTAGCTCAATTGCCGGGTCAATCTGACCCCACTCAAGTGCAAGACCCCCCGTATCTCTCTTAGTGAGCACACCTTTCGCGTAGAGGTAGTATGCGAGACCTATGGTGACCGAGCAGCTTATCGTGTCGAGCCCAAACCTGTTGCAGAGCTCGTTTGCGTAGGAGATTCCTTCCAAAGACGTGCACATTAGGTTTGCACCAAACCCACAGAGTGTTTCATACTCCGGGCCGTCTGTCTTGCCTACGGCGTACTTGCCTTCGTCGATGGTTATGACTCGTCCGCAGCGGATTGGACAACCAAAACATGCGCTTGTTCCGGTCAGAATTGTCTGCTTCATCTCCGTTCCGTCGATCTTGTAAACCTCTTCGAATCCCCCGCCCGTGAAGTACTTGCTTGGCAAATCTCCGATTTCGTTGAAGTATGTTGCAGCTGCTCCAGTTCCCGCGTCGCGAAACGCCTCACAACCGCTGGATTCTCTCAAGAACTTGGAGGCGCTGGTGCACGCCTTTACGAACTCCTCAGGTTCAGCGATAGGGAATTTGGTTTGGCCGGAGACCGCGATCGCTTTCAGATTCTTGCTACCCATTACGGCGCCAAGTCCAGTTCTCCCCGCAGCGCGGTTCCAGTCGTTAACAATGGCAGCGTATTTGACGAGGTTCTCTCCCGCTATGCCAATACAGGAAACACTTGCAGCTCGGTCATGAAGTTCTTCTTTAACGAGCTCTTGCGTCGAATGTGTGTCCTCTCCCACGAATCGCCTCGCATCTCTCAGTTCGGCGTGTCCGTCTCTCGCGGAGACATAGGTCGGGTTCTTCGCCCTACCTTTCACAAGAATTACATCGAAACCCGCGAACTTCATCTTCGCCCCGAAGACTCCGCCGGAGTAGGATTCTCCCCACAACCGAGTCAGCGGCGACCTTGCGCACACGACGTGCCGGCCTGTATCGGGGGCCGCCGTTCCTACAAGCGGACCAGCCGCGAAGATCAAGACATTCTCCGACCCCAAGGGGTCTGTTGATGATGTCAGGTAGTCAAGGGCGAGTCGGCAGGCATACCCACTCCCACCAATGTAGGTTGCAGCAAAATCCTCAGTGGTCGGCTCTACGACGATCTTCTCGCGGCTCAGATCAACCAGAAGCGTCTTGCCAGTGTATCCGCCAATCAATTGCTTCACTTGATGCTAGAATTCGACTGTTTTTCCCTCGTACATGCATATGAACAAGTTGCGGATCTGTTCAACATCGGGCACTCTCGGATCGACGAAGGTGCATGTGGATCTCCCCGTTTGGTCTACTAGGGTGTCAAGGTTCTGGTCAAACACGGTCTGAGATATGCCTGCGTCACGTAAGCATAGTGGAATTCTGAGGTGAACCATAAGGCTCCTGATAGATTCGATGAGCGTTTCTGTGGCTTTCTGAGGCGACTCTTCCCTAATCCCGATTGCGTGGGCGATGTCGCTGTAACGTGGTGCTGCTTCACGGCTTGAGAATTGGATGGCGTAGGCGCAGGAGATGGAGACCGCAAGGCCGTGGGGCATGTGGAATATTGCGCCCAGGGCGTGGCCCATGGCGTGTATTAGGCCAACCTGTGAGTTGCCGAAAGCGAGTCCGGACATCGTCGCCCCGTTCTGAGTCTTCTGTCGAGCTAGTGCATCGTCAGGGTTGTCAAACGCTTTTGGCAAGTACTCGAACATGATCTGGATCGACCGCAATGCGATGCCGTCTGAGAAATCGTTTCCCCACTGGTTTACGTAGGCTTCAATTCCCTGCACGATTGCGTCCATGCCGGTGTATGCTGTTGCTTCCTTAGGGAGCTTCATTACGAACCTAGGGTCTAGTATCGAGAAGTCGGGTACCATCTCTCGCGAAGCGAAGTAGTCGAGCTTCATGTTCTGAGCTTTGTCAGTTAGCATGGCAACCCATGTTGCGTCGGAGCCGGTTCCAGCCGTGGTTGGAATGGCCACGAGTCTTGCTTTCTTTCGCAGATCAAGCTTGGTAAGGGGGCTAACGGCGTCGACGGCCAGATCCGGTCGCTCATACAGAACCCACGCGGCCTTCGCCGCGTCAATACACGAACCCCCGCCAAGAGCCACGATAAGATCTGGTTGAAAACTACGCGCGAAAGCGGCAGCTTTCTCGACGTTCTGGAACGAAGGTTCAGGTTCAACCCGATCAAAGATCTCGATAGAGCGAGGTTCCTTCTTCAGTTCAGTTACAATGAGGTCAACCAATCCGAGTTTTCGGAGGATTTGGTCGGTGACTATGAGTACCCGTTTCCCTTCGACGGTGTTCAGCTGCTCTAGGGCGTCCTCGCCGAATGCGATCCTAGGGCTGGTAAACCACCACAATCGAATTCAGACCTACGCCGGTGAGATATCACAGGAACTCTGTGGGGACTTGTCCAGCGGTTTCAACGAGTTCCTTTGCGGCCCTAACCGCGCGCAGTACCTTAGCCATGTCTCCCTGCAGTTTGAACTTGCCAGTCAATAGGCCCTGGATCGGGTCAATTTGCTTGTTTATCAGTTTCTTCCAGTTCCCGTACGGTCCCGAGTAGGTATATGCCGCCTTCTTCTGCTCTCCGGGCTGCAGAAGCGACGCGCTTCTGCACTTTCCATGCCATAAGTCCATGTAGATGATTGCGGGTTCCTTCAGTTCAGCGTCAGGGTTGACGACGAACAGGAAGTCGCCTTCCCAACTCTTCGCGGCATCTTCGTACTTTTTGTTCGCGTTTACCTGCTCCATAAAGAGCTTCGCCCATTCATCGGAAGGAAAAGCTGCCAAAAATGTAACCTTCGGTATAATCGGTTCGTCGCAGGAGATAAAAAAGCTCTACCTACCATAACCATTGCGGTGCATCAGAAAACATGAAAGGGCGTTTTGGCTTGGCAATTTACGCACTGCAAGACGCATCACGTGTCCGCGACGGTTAGTTGCTTGAAAACCAAGTAACAGAGGGAAAGTGGAGAAAGTCGCCTCGACCAAGAAAACAACCTTTGCAATGTGCCCCTGAGTGCTCACCGCTCTCTCTCGATAATCGTCGCAACGCCCTGTCCGCCACCGACACAGGCATTAGCCAAACCGTAACGCCCTCCTTTCGAGTCTAGGATTCTAGCCAAAGTCCCTACCAAGCGAATCCCAGTCGCTCCTAATGGGTGACCGATAGCCGTACCACCCCCCATAACGTTAACTCGTTCTGGATCAATGCCCAATTCCTTAATGCAGTATAGAGTCACGATGCAGAAGGCCTCATTGATCTCCCAGTAATCTATGTCTTTGACGCCCAACCCAACATTATCCAAGGCTTTGCGACTGGCGGGAACAGGGCCGATCCCCATGATAGTCGGATCTACTCCCGCAAAGCCGATGGAGCGTATCGTGGCCATTGGTTTGATGTCTTTCTTCTCGGCAATTTCCTTTGACATCAAGATCATGGAACTTGCTGCAGCATTCAATGGGGAGGAATTCCCAGCAGTGATGACTCCGTCAGGTTTGAAGGCTGGTTTGAGGTTTTTGATCGCTTCGAGGGTGGCGTCTTCGCGAATCGCCTGATCTCGGTCCACGAGCATCGTGCTTCCGTCCGCTTGCACAGCCTCGATAGGGAGGATTTCATTTTTGAAGAAACCATCACTCTGTGATCTCGCCGCTCGTTGGTGGGAACGAACAGCCCAGCGATCCATGTCCTCCTTTGTAATGCCGCTCTTCGTGAAGAGCTTCTCTGCCGTGAGCCCCATGTTCATGCTTGTAGCCATATCCCAATGGGCGTAGGCTTCGTCCATGAAGAGGCGCATGTTTGGAGCGATGACTCCCTTCCCTAATCCCATGGGAACCCGTGTCATATGCTCCATTCCTCCGACCATCACGATGTCGGCAAATCCGGACGCGATCTCAAGAAAGCCGGTATGGATTCCGGCCATGGAGGAGCCGCATTGTTGATCCACGAATTTCGCGGGTATCTTCTCTGGAAGATTGGCTAGGAAGATGGGGAATCGGCCCCCATAACTCCATTGCTCGCTAACGCCCAGTGCAGATCCAACTATGAAGTCGTCGATTTCTTCCGCCGTGATTCCTGTCCTTTTTATGACTTCGGGAAGTAGTTTGGCCAGAAGTTCATCAGATCGCAGTGCATGAAACCAGTCCCGCGCTGGATCGTTTGGTCGAGCTCGAGACTGAGCGGTTCTCAGATATCCGGCAATCACCACGTCTCTCGCGTCCAACCCGCTGAACCCTTGCCGACTACTCGAAGATTGACTGTTATAAATCGGGGGTCACGCGCGTTTTGCAGCCAATGATGTACTGCTTCACATGGTTATCGAGACTCAGTAAAACGGCGTCGCTTTTTGGATATCCGACGCCGTTTATTCGCTTCAAATGTCTCGCTTTACGCGAGTGTGCAGGCTCTGTAAAACGCCGGCTTTTTTCAGATTTTCACCGGCGTTTATTCGAGTCAAGTGCACCTAGAACTCTTCTTTCAAACGCTTCCTCAACGCGATTCGGGCGTGCACTGCGTCACCGGTGTGTAGGCTATATGACTCCGGCTTCGCTGAAGTGCTGGATTGTGGCGGTGGAATATCCCACCTCCTTTAAGATCTCAACGGAGTGTTCGCCAAGTCGGGGGGAGTGGGAGAGGTTGACTCGACCGCGGCCTGAGATCTTGGACGGATTGCCGACGTAACGCATCTTGGTTGAACTTCGAGTGTTTTTCTTGAGTATCATTTTTCGTGATTTGGCCTGAGGGCCTTTGATGGCCTCCTCTAGGCTGAGGATTGGAGTGCAGGGCAAGTCGTGCTCGGCCATTATCCGGAACCATTCGTCAGCGGTCTTGGTGTCGAAAGCGGACTGTATGGCCTCGATAACCTCTGTTCTGCGAGGGTCAGGGCTGTACTGGTCCGGTATAAGGTCAGGCCTTTTGAGTAGCCTGCAGACGCCCTCCCAAAACTTCGTCTCTATGGCACCGAGTGCCAGCAGCTTGGCGTCACGCGAGCGATAAAGCCGGTAGAATGGAGAATCTCCAGCCAACATCCTCGGATAGTCTCCCATTCGGAGCGCTAGTGGAACATCTAACCAAGAGAGCAAGGCGTCGATGATGGACGCGTCAATGTACTGCGCCCGTTTTGTCCTCTGCCTCGCGAAGAGTGCGGTTGTTATTGTTAGCGCAGCTAACATCCCCCCTGCGAGATCGCCGACTTGTACGCCCGGTTGCCTGCTGCCGTTGAGGCTTAGAAATCCTGAGAGTGCGGCAACGTTGAGGTCATGCCCAGGTAAGTCCTTGTACGGTCCGGTCTGTCCGTAGCCGGTTAACGAGCAGTAGACGATTCGTGGATTAGATTTTCGAAGGCTCAAGAAGTCGCAGCCCAGTTTTTTCGTGGTTCCGGGTCGAAAGCCCTCAAGGAAGACGTCGGCTCTTGTGACTAGCCGATTCAATATCTCTTTGGCTTGTCTTGCCTCAAGATTGAGTGTTATGCTCTTCTTCCCGCGATTCAACGTTTCGAAAACCACACTGACGCCATTTACGTACGGCGGCAATGATCTGATGTAATCTCCTCTACCCGGCTCCTCGACCTTAATCACCTCGGCTCCCATGTCGCCAAGTAGCCGCGTACAGTAGGGACCGGGCAAGAGCCTTGAGAGGTCAAGTATCCTAACGCCCTCTAATGGTTTCAAATGACCCCACCCTTATGCGGGCTAGGACAGGAGGGCTCTTATGCACTCATAATACTTTACGCACAAGGCTGAATGAGCTTGGACTTCGCGTTCAGCGAGGAACAGGAACTTTTCCGCAAAACAGTCTTTGACTTTGCAAGGAAGGAGATCTCGCCGAAAATCCGACAGTTCGAGAAGAAGGGCGAATATCCTTGGGAGTTGCAGAGAAGGATGGGAGAAATGGGTCTGATTGGACTTCCATTGCCCCGACAGTATGGCGGTCAGGAGGCCGACGCGATAACCGCTGGAATCGCGATCGAAGAACTCGCCAAACAAGACGCATTGCCTCCCGTCTTACAGTACGCGGCTGGAAGATTCGTAGCGCTGTTTGGTCAGGATTCGATCAAAGCGGAGTGGCTCCCTAAGCTAACGCGTGGTGAGATTCTATTCGGGATTGGTTCGACGGAACCGCACGCGGGCTCTGACGCCGCCATGATGAAAACGTCGGCGTTGAGGAACGGCGACGAGTACGTGTTGAACGGAGAGAAGCAGATGGTGACTATTCCAATGGAGGCGGCCGCCTTCATCGTGTTCGCGAGGACAGAGGCTGAGGGTGGGGCTCACGGCATAAGCGCCTTTCTCGTCCCCATGCATTCCCCCGGCATCAGTCGATATCGGCTGCCCACGATGGGGCCTCAAATCTCCTCTTTCGGCGGTTTCGTCATGAAAGATGTTCGAGTCCCGAAGGAGAATCTGCTTGGCCAGGAGAACACAGCATTCTACGCGCTCATGAAAACCTTCGACTGGCTGCGTATCCTCATAGCCCTCTACTGCATTGGCCTTGCAGAAGCCTCACTAGAGGAGACGATTGAGCACGTGAAGCATCGCAAGGCGTTCGGGCAACCGGTAGGAAAATTCGAGTCAGTTCAATTTAGAATCGCCGAGGACGCAACGTTAGTCGAGGCTGCTCGGCTCATCTGCTACAAAGCTCTATGGCTCACTACGCGCGGAGACAAGTGCACGAAGGAGTCCGCGATGGCAAAATGGTGGTCCCCACAAGTCGCCTTCAACGCCATCAACAACTGCATTCAAAACCGCGGCGCTGTCGGCTACACCTCCGAGACACCTGACGAAATGCGGTTGCGCGACGTGCGCGGTATGTGGTTCGCGGACGGAACAGCCGACATAATGAAGATCATAATTGGCAGAGAAATCTTGGGCAAGGATTTCGTCCCGTACCGTTAACGCTTAGGGTAACATGAAATTGTCGGTTGCCAGCTTAGGCTGTGGGAAGCCCCTTGATGAGAGCCTAGAAGGGCAACGCCTCGAAACATAAGATGTGATTTTCGCCCGCATGCGGAACATAGGCCCACGAGAAATTATGAAAGAAAGACTTGGATGCTCAGAAAAGTAGAACGTAAGGAAATGTCAGTTGTCGCTTGGGAGACCTGCAGCGATCCGGGTGCCATTCGCCAGAGCAATGCACTCTCTTACATGGCGATTCAACTGGGATACGGTTGCGGCGAACTGGAGTACAGTTCGCTCCTTCGCCTTGACCTGCAAGAATGGTTCAACCACGTCCTCTCGCAAATATTGGGGGACGGTCTTGTTGCGTTCGAACGCCAGCGTGCTAACTATCGCACTCAGCTTGGTTCCATAGACAACGCCAGAGCGATCACATCGGCTCGAAATGGGCGCTTGTAAGGGTTTACTGGGCCGAGTTCGTTGCATGGCTAGAACTTGAGAGATGCATCCATGTTGAAGGGCGGTACGTCTTCTTGGCTGACTTTGAGTTCCAGTATTCTAGGCATTTCTGTTTTCGCCAGAATAAAGTCAATGGCATTTCCGATCTCAGAGCTCGTTGCGACCACCATAGAAGCAACGCCGAAGGCCTCACCCAATTTAGTCGTGTCTGGGTTCGTGTGCACGGTTCCGAATACGCGTCCCATCTTCTGGATCTTCTGCCGCATCAAGAGGACTCTGTACGAGCTATCGTTGACAACTATGATTTTTACGGGGATTTTCTCCCTGACCGCCGTCTCTAAGTCTTGAAGCGTCATCAGAAACTCTCCGTCTCCCAGTACAGCGATCACTTCGCGCTCCGGTTCTACTGTCTTCGCACCTAGCGCTGCAGGAAATGCGAAACCCATGGCTCCCAGATTGGTGGCGGCCAGAAAGCTTTGGTACCTTCTAATTTTCAGGTACGCGAATGTGTAGAGTATGTGGAATCCTTGGCCGGCTGTGATTAGAACGTCGCGCGGCAGCTTAGTGTTAAGCGCATTGAAAAATCTCGACGCGTTCACGTAATCTGAAGGGTTCCACGCCATCGTCCCCTCCAACACAGTATTCCAAGATTCTCGTTTTCTAGCGATGAATTGAGCCCACTCATCGCTCGGCGAATATGACTTCACCGAATTGTTTAGCCGTTCGAGGAAAGCCGTTGCATCTCCATATAGGTGCAGAGAGCAGGGTACGGGTTTCTTCATCGCGATAGGATCGAGGTCTACTACCACAACTTCTCCCTTTGGGACTACATTGTATCCATACGTAGTCACATCAGAGATTCCTGCACCGAGGGCAATCACCAGATCCGCTTGCTCAAAGGCGGAGTCGGCAATCGTGTTTCCTCCTCCGAAGCCGATTCTGCCGAGGGAAAGAGAGTTGTCCTCAGGGAGGACTCCGCGGCCATTTCCCGTCGAGGCAACGGGTATCCGGAACTTCTCCACGAATTTTGATAGAGTTTCTGCTCCCTCTGCGTTATTGAGGCCGCCCCCGACAAGAATCAACGGCTTGGCGGAGCTGCGGAAAAGCTCGACTACCTTCCCGACATCATCCTGTCCGATTAAGGGAGCAGGTTGGAACTGTACCTTTGCACCTTCGGTGGTTGATCCTTCGAGGCGCCACACATCTTCGGGTACTTCGACAAAGACCGGCCCTTTCGGCGGGGAGATAGCACTTGAGTAAGCCTCACTCATTATCTTGCTCACCTCCGCAGGTCTGTCGATGCGTGAAGCCGTTTTCACGATGGGCTTGATCATGTCAAGTTGGGGTACCTCTAACCAAGAATCCAAGCCGGAGAACCTTCGTTTAACCGCGCCTGCAACTATGAGTAGGGGAGATGAGTCTTTGTAGGCGTCGGCGACGCTGATCAGCGCGTTCAGGACTCCCGGTCCGCCATGTAGGTAGGCTATGCCTGGTTTGCCGGTTAGTCTGCCCTCTGCATCTGCCATGCTCACTGCTACTTGCTCATGCCTGGTCGAAATGTACCTGATCTTCGTGTCCTTGGTTGCATCGACGAGGTCCAAGATCGACGTGCCAATTAGGCCATAAGCACGCCTTACTCCGAACTTCTCTAGGCATCCAACAACGGCGCTTGAAACATTCATAAGTTTACAACATTCTGCGGCTTCTCGCCAAGCATGACTCTCAAGACATTCTCAACTGTCACCTGAATTATTCGTAAGCGAGCGTCGCTTGTCGCGCCCGCGGTGTGGGGGGTGAGCATGATGTTGAGGCCTTCCTTGGCTGCCAAAACTAGGGGGTGGTTGGCGTCGGGGGGCTCTTTGCTAAACACGTCAACTCCTACGCCTCCAACCCAGCCTTCCCGCAAGGCTTTTGCCAGGGCCGCTTCGTCAGTGAGTTCTCCGCGCGAAGGATTGATGAACACGGATGTTGTCCTCATCATCCGCAACTCCTTTTCCCCAATCATGCCTCTCGTTTCCGGAGTCAGTGGGACATGTATGCTCACCACGTCACCCTCTGATAGAAGCCTTTGGAGTTGGCGGTAGGCATAGCCCAGTTTGGCTTCCTCATTTTCCGGGAGTCTCTTGACGTCGAAGTAGATTATGTTGGCGCCCAGGGACTTGGCGCGGTTTGCCACTTCGTGACCGATGCGGCCGAGACCGATCAGTCCCCATGTCCTTCCATTCAGTTCAGTGGCAACATTGAGCAGTTCCCCTTGGGTCCAAGTGCCTTCCAGCATTTTCTGGTGGGCGTATCCAATTCGTTTCAGAAGAACCAACGCCAAGGCAATAGTGTGTTCAGCAACCGAAGTCGCGTTGGCGCCGCCTATGTTGGCGACCGGAATTCCCTTTTTCGCGCATGCTTTGATGTCTATATGGTCGTATCCGGTGCTGGGCTGTTGGATGAGCTTCACCTTCGTCATGGCATCGCACATTTCAGCAGTGATCGGTATCTTGAAGGTATAATCGCCCAACACGAAATCCGCGTCCCCGAGTTCACGTTTCAATGTGTCCAGATCGTACTCATTGATTGTAACGAAGTCAACGTCGAGCTTGTATTTGGCCAGGTTTTCCGCAAACAACGACCTAATCACGCCCTCAGGCAAGGGCGAGAGAACCACTACCTTCATGGCTACTCAAACCCCCCGCCAATCGGCATTTAACAGTTGTTTAGAATCGTGTGCCGATCCAAAGAGTAGGAGCAGGAAAATCAGAGTCAGGGTTTCGCGAGAGGCCGACCCGCCGCTCTGGAACCACACGAATTTTTCCGAAATCTGCCTGAGCGCACTAACCTGATTTTGTCCATTCGTTTCTTGGTACCTAAGCTCGTGGTGACATTGTCACGCACCCCAGTTTCTCCGCCTACGAACCAGAATTAGATACGTATGGTCAGCCGCGACCATACGTATCCAACTGCGTAAGTTTCGTATGATCAGCTGCCGGAATGGCCGGCGGTTGGCGGTAGCCATCTTGGTCCGAGGTTGCGCAACCTCAGCTGGAACGTTACGCAACGTCATGGGGCAGGGCAGTGCGCTGGTCGGTTGCCGGAACGAGACACCTAATTTGCGGAAACTAGGTGTCTGGTTTGCGAAGGCGTTAGTGAGTCGATCCTGGCAGAATGTAACCCGTAACGTGTTTAGAAGGGCGAGAATTCTCTGCCGAGTAGCTGCATTGCTATGACTATTCTCTGAGCGTTCTTGGTCCCTTCCGCTATGACCGCTTGCCTGACCGTGCGAAATGCATGTTCGATATCGTACTCTGTTGTCGTTCCAAGTCCGCCGTACCATTCGAGGACGTCGCTTACGGCCTTTACGCAATGCTCCGAAGCGGCGAGTTTGGCCACTGAAGCTCCCATCATCGCATCGTAGAATGACGCCTTCCCTTTGTGGTACTGATCGACAAGCCATGCCGCGCGGTAGGTGAGCCACTTGCATGCCTGAACGTTTGCGTAGTTCTCTGCAAGTTCAAATTGGATGCCTTCATGTGCGGCGACGGGTTTT
>Ga0187769_10000798_pt1 | contig 17401 bp, 16 predicted proteins | sample 0116_SJ02_MP02_1_FD_133140 | JGI IMG/M metagenome (GOLD analysis project Ga0187769, IMG submission 133140) | Tropical peat soil microbial communities from peatlands in Department of Meta, Colombia - 0116_SJ02_MP02_10_MG | ecosystem: Environmental > Terrestrial > Soil > Wetlands > Peat | place... | reverse complement strand
CCTATGAGGTCAACATTTGGGACACCCGTCCGGAGCCGAAATACGGCACCGGCGCCATCGTCGATGTTGCCGCCGTCGATCCCATGCCGCATGCCGCCGACAAGTGGAACAATTACGAAATTATCGCCAAGGGCGACACCTTCACCGTGATCCTCAACGGGCAAAAGACCGTCGACGGTGCCAAATCCGACAAATTCGCCAAAGGGCGCATCGCGCTGCAGCACGGCAAGGGCGTGAGCGACGAGACCGGTGTGGTGAAATTCCGCAAAGTCGAAATCAAGCCGCTGTAAGTCTCAAAGACCTTACGGACTCGCACACGACTGCGCCGGCGTCTACGGGTGCGCCGTCGCCGCCAGCGCCTTGTTTGCTCAGCCGTTGAAGCCGCCGCCGTCGAGAAAGGCTTGCTCTTCCGCCGTCGTCATCCGCCCAAGTGCGGCGTTGCGGTGCGGAAACCTGCCAAACCGGCGGACGATATCGGCGTGCAGCTCCGCCCACTTCACCAGATCCGCATCGCCGGTCGAACGCATGAGCGCAACGCAGTGTTCCTGGTCGGCCAGGTCTTCGGAGTGCTCGAACGGCAGATAGAAGAACATGCGCTCCGGCATGGCGGCTTGTCGGTCGAAGCCGCGTGCAATCGCCCGCCCGGCCACCGCGCGCGCCAGCGGGTCGGCGGCGAAGGCACGCGCACTGTCGCGGAACATGTTGCGCGAAAACTGGTCGAGTACAATGACAAGCGCTAAGGCGCCGTTGGCGGACTGTTCCCAGCCGCCGAGCCGTCCCGCCGCCGCATCCTCATAGACCGTCGCGAAGCCTGCGCGAATTTCGGCGTCGAACGCGTCGTCTTGCTCGAACCAGCATCTGTCTCCCGCGGCAAGCCAGAACGCGAGCACGTCTGCCGCCGTCACGCCGGTCTGTGCTTCAGGTTCGTTCATGGCCGATCACTCTGGCGATCACCGCGCGCGCGTCCGTGGCCGCGTCGTCGCTCGCCCAGGCAATGTAACGGTCGGGCCGCACCAGAATAAGCCTTGCCTCATAGGCGGTGCGGCCCTCCGCATAGCTGTCGCAGACTGTTTTCAGAGGCACGCCGAGAAGGCGCGCCGCCTTTTCGAATGCGGCGACATCTTGCCCGTCGCCGTCGAAGACGAAGAGGGTGAAGTCGCTGCCGAGCTCCTCGAATACGTTCCGTCCGGACGAAAGGAGCTGCGGCGGCAGATGATGGCCGGCGCGCGCCTTGAAGCTATGCGTGCCGCTGGCGCTGCTGGCGCCGCCCGGCGGTCCGGACACGATCGGCGAGCCTTCGTAGTGCGGCTCGTAGCTGAGCACGCGTGGCGCCGCGGCATTGGCGTGCGCTTTCCAGGCGCGTTCGAAATCCGCGAGATTGCGCTCCGGACTGTGATGCAGCAGGAATTCCCGGTCGCGCCGGATGCCCGCTTCGATGAAATCCTCCGCGGTCTCCTTGAAGATCGGGCGGCGCTCCTCGCTATAGGTCCGCAGCAGAGCGTCGCCGCCCCAGCCCTTGAGCTTTGCCGCGAGCTTCCAGCCGAGATTGACCACGTCGTCGAGCCCGTTGTTGAGCCCATAGGCGCCGTAGGGCGGATGCGAATGGGCGGCGTCGCCGGCGATGAAGACGCGGCCGGCCTGATATTTCTCCGCCACCGCGATGCGCAAATCCCAAAACCCGACGTAATCGAAATCGCAGGCGAATGGAAAGCCGGCGACCTTCTGCAAGAGGCCGTGAAAGTCGTAATTGTCCCGTGTGGTATTGGCCGGCACCGGCGAATGAAAGAACCAGCTCTCGCCGACGTCGACACGGCCGAAGAACTGCCAGTAGCCCTGCAATTCGGGGTGGATGACGCGATAGGTCGAGCGCGGTGGAAAGCGCTTAAGCTTCTCGTGCAGTTCGCGCGACCGGAACAGCGCGAGCACCATGAGCTGGTCGAAATCGGCGCCGCCGCGCTCGATGCCGATCTCCTTGCGCACGGTGGAATGGCCGCCGTCGCAGCCGACGGCATAATCGGCCTCGATGATGTCGCGTCCGCTGCCGCCGTCTTCGCTGACCGTAACGCGGACTCGCGCCTTGTTCTGCTCGATCGTCTCCGCAATCCAGCCGAACCGGGCCTCGACGCCGTCGAGCTGCGTCATTCGTGCGCGCAGCACATATTCGCCCTGATACTGCGGCAGTCGCTCGTTTTCCTGGAAATAATAGGCATTGACAATTTCGCGCAACGGCGGCGCGTACCAATATTCGTTGTTGAGGTCGCGATAGGCGACGATGCCGCTCATCGGGTAGGACGGCGGCAACAGCCGCGCCGCACGCAATTGATCGGCGACGCCCCAAGAATAGAAGTGCTCGACCGAGCGCTGCGTCAGGTTCTGCCCTTTGGGGATGCGCTGCGGTTCGCGCCGGCGTTCGACGAGCGCGCAGGAAATGCCGCGTTGGCCGAGCTCGACCGCGAGCGCAACGCCGACAGGCCCGCCGCCGACGATAACGACCTGGTATCGCTTAGCCATGACGCGTCCGCAATGGCGGGATCATTGCTGCCGCGTCAGCAGTATAGGATCGGCCGATTCCGGCACGCGTTGCCAGGTATTGGCGTCGCTCTCTTCGAACTGCCAAGTCTGGCCGCGGACCGAGAACAGCACCAGCGCGCCCTGATCCATGCGCCAGCCGCTTGGCGCAAAGCGCGTGACCAAAGCGTCGCAACCGGGCTTGAGCTTGAGCGCCAAGCCGTCGCCGGCCGGGCTGTTCGTCAGCGTTAAGGCGCAGATCGGCTTGCCGGTGCCGCGGCTCACCGCCCAATCGCCGACCATGTCGTCGGCGGAACGCACCGGCGCCGCCGCCGCAGTCTGCAAAATGTAGCGGCCTTCTTCCGGCGTGAAACCGTCATACATGCCGCCCTCGACCTGGGTCAGCTCGACGACGGCGTTGCCAGCGGCGTCAAGGAGCCGCACATCGCCGTAATTGTCGGTCGCCCAGGCGACGATATCCCTGGTCGAGGGGAACAGGCTTGGACAATTCTTGTCGATGTCGAGCCTATACCCGCCGTTCGCCGTCTCGCTGCGGAAATTGAACCGGCAAATCTTGTTGTGGTCGGCGTTGGAGAATTCCCAGGCGCCAATCAGGGCGGCGGCGGGCGCATTTTGCTGCTGCTCGCCTTGCGGCGGCTCGCTTCGTGCCGGCGCGCTTTCCGGATTTTGCGGCTTTAAGAATTCCGGCGGCACGTCTAACGGCGCAGGCTGCGGCTTCATATTCTGTTGGGCGCTCGGCGGCGTATCGGTTGGCGAACCTTGCGCGAGTGCGGCGCCGTGGCAAAGGCTGGCCGCCACGACGGCAACCGCAACCGCGCATAATTTCACCAGGCCACAACCCATGCCAGCCTTTACCAGGATTTGAACGGCGTTTCCGGCACTGGCGTCAGCGGCGGCTTGCCGGCGGCCCAGGCGGCAATGTTGTCGACCACCAGCTGGTCCATCTTGTCGCGCGTATAGACCGACGCCGAGCCGAGATGCGGAAACAATACGACATTGTCCATCGCCATCAGCTCGGCCGGCACCTCGGGCTCCTTGACATAAACGTCCAGCCCCGCCGCCATGATCCGCTTGTCCTTGAGCGCCTCGATCAAGGCCGGCTCGTCGACCACCGAGCCGCGCGCCATGTTGATCAGGATGCCCTCGGGGCCGAGCGCGTCGAGCACTTGCGCATTAATGATGTTCGCCGTCGCCGCGCCGCCCGGCACGATGACGATGAGGGTGTCGACCTCGCGCGCCATGTCGAGGAGGTTGGCGTAGTAACGGTAGGAAAGCTCGCCAAGCTTTTTCCGCGTGTGATAGACGACGGGGACTTTCATGGCATCGAGTCGGCGAGCAATCGCTTGGCCGATCGCGCCCATGCCGACCATGCCGACGGTTCGATCGCGCAGCGACGCCCGGGTCAAGGGGTAAGCCCTGTCCAGCCATTTGCCGGCGCGCAAATAGCGCTCGGCCTGCGGAAGCTCGCGCACTGTGCACAGCAGCAGGCCGAGCGCGGTATCGGCGACTTCCTCGGTCAATACGCCGGCGGTGTTGGTCAGGATGACACCATGCGCGGCGGCCCATTTGGCGTCCATGTGATCGTAGCCGACGCCGAAGCTCGACACGATTTGCAGCTTGGGAAACCTCGCCATCAGGTCGCCGGGAATCCTATAGGCGGTGTCGCTGCAGGCGATGGCGCGCACTTGGGCGTGCTCGGCGATGAAAGCGTCGCGGTCCTTCGCTTCGGCCGCCTTATAAACCGTGCAAGCCGCGTCGAGGCCCCGGACGATGACCGGTTTGAGCGGGCCGAGCAGTACGACCTCGGGCTTGGAGGCGGGCATTCTTTCTCCTCACACCAGCATGGCCACGGGCGATTCGAGCAGCGCCTTGACCGCGGCCAACAGTTCGGCGCCGAGCGCGCCGTCGACCACGCGATGATCGCAGGACAACGTCAGGCTCAGCATGCTGGCGAAGGCGACGCCACCGTCGCTCCTTTCGACCGCCTGGCGGCGCGCGGCGCCGACCGCGAGTATCGTGGCGTGCGGCGGATTAATGATGGCGGCGAATTCGCGCACGCCGTACATGCCGAGATTGGAAATCGCCGCCGTGCCGCCCTGATATTCCGCCGGCTTCAGTTTCTTGTCGCGGGCGCGCGCCGCGAAGTCCTTCATCTCGGCCGAAATTGCGGTCAGCGATTTGGTTTCGGCGCTGCGGACGACGGGCGTGATCAGGCCGCCGTCGAGTGCCACGGCGACGCCGATGTCGGAATGTTTGAAGCGCAGGATGCGGTCGCCGGCCCATACCGCGTTTGCCGCCGGCACGCGTTGCAGGGCCAACGCCAGCGCGCGGATGACAAAATCGTTGAGCGAAAGCTTGAATGCGGCCCCCACCCTTCCCTCCCCCGCTTGCGGGGGAGGGTTAGGGAGGGGGGGCGCCGCTTGATTGGCTTCCTCGCGCAGCGCGACCAGCCGGTCGATGGCGACATCGGCCGTGAGGTAGAAGTGCGGCACCGTCTGCACGGCCTGCGTCAGCCGCATGGCGATGGTGCGGCGCATGGCGTCGAGCGGCACTTCCTCGTAACTGCCCGGCGCGTAGAGCGCCTTGACCTGCTGCGCGCTTGGCCCCTCGGCGGCCGGCGCAGGCGCGGCCCGCGGCGCCTGTTCGACGTCGCGTGCGATGATGCGGCCATGCGGACCGGAGCCGCGCAAGCGGGAGAGGTCGATGCCGGCCTCGCCGGCCAGCCGCCGCGCCAGCGGAGTGACCGTAACGCCGCCGGCTAACCGCGCGGGACCGAAATTGCGCGCCGGCGTGCGCACTTCGAAAAACGGATCGAGCGGCGTAGACCGGGCGGTCGGTGGAGGAGCTGGTGCCGGTATTTCCCGCTCATTCCCGCGTAGGTGGGAATCCAGTGGCGCTTGCTCCCGCTCTGGCTTTTGGACCCCCGCCTTCGCGGGGGTGAGCGGTGATGGCGCCGCCGTCGCGCCGGCGCCGTCGGCAATGATCGCGACCACGGCGCCAACCGCCGCGACTTCGCCTTCGCCCACGCGAATTTCAGCAAGCACGCCGGCGGTGATCGACGGCACTTCCATCGATACCTTGTCGGTCTCGATCTCGAACAGGTTGTCGCCAGGCTTGACCGCGTCGCCGGCCGTTTTGAACCATTTGGTGATCTTGCCTTCGGCGACGGTCTCGCCGAGTTGCGGCATCAGCACGTCCATGGCCGCATCCTTGAGCGCCTAATCACCCGATCCGTTCCCACATGACTTCCATGGTCGAATTGGGCGGGCGCAGGATCAGCCGGTTGCCGGCGAATTCGTAACGGCGGACCAGGTCGCCGGAATCTCCGGGCTGGATGCTGTCGAGGCGGCGATGCGTCACGGTGCCGGCCGCTTCGTCGACCGTGTAGGTGCCGAAATAGGCGATATAGTCCTTGAGCGCGATCTTGGCTTCTTCCGGGGTCATTTCGGCGCCGGCCCGCGAGCGCTTCACATCCGGCGCGACCTGCACCGACATTTCGCCATGCGGGCCGTAATAGATCATGCCCTTCGGATTGGGGCCGCGATCCCAGTTCGCGCCATTGATGCGCGTGCCGATATAGCGCCATGATCCGATCAGCCGTTCTCTGATGCTTTTCGATGTCTCGTTCACCACGTCACCGAAATGTACTGCGTCTCCAGAAACTCCATCAGCCCTTCATGCGCGCCCTCGCGGCCGAGGCCGGACTGCTTGACGCCGCCGAACGGCGCCGCCGGATCGGAAACGAGACCGCGATTGAGACCGATCATGCCGAAGTCGAGCTTTTCCGAAACCCGCAGGCCCCGGCTCAAGTCCCTGGTATAGAGATAGGCGACCAGGCCGTATTCGGTGTCGTTGGCACGGGTGATCACTTCGTCTTCGGACTTGAACGCCTGGATCGACGCGACAGGACCGAAGATTTCCTCGTTCAGCATTTTGGAATCGTCGGACACGTTGGCGAGCACGGTCGCCGGATAGAAGAAGCCGGGACCGCCGGGCGTCGTGCCGCCGGTCAGTACTTTGGCGCCTTTTTTCACCGCGTCGTCGACCAGTTCGACCACCTTGTCGCGGCCATCCTTGTTGACCAAGGGGCCGAGCGCCACGCCGTCATCGAGCCCGTTGCCCATTTTCAGGCCGGCCATCTTGGCGGTGAGCTTTTTGGCGAACTCGTCGTGCACTTTCTCGTGCACGTAGAAGCGGTTGGCCGCGGTGCAGGCCTCGCCCATGTTGCGCATTTTGGCGATCATGGCGCCGTCGATCGCGGCGTCGATGTCGGCGTCGTCGAAGACGATGAACGGCGCATTGCCGCCGAGCTCCATCGCCGGCTTGAGGATCGAGTCGGCGGCCTCGTGGAGAAGCTTGCGCCCGACCTCGGTCGATCCGGTGAATGACACCACGCGCACGCGCGGATCGTGCAGCATGACGCCGACCACCTTGCCGGACGAGCGCGACGGAATGACGTTGACGACCCCGGCGGGCACGCCGGCCCCTTCGAGGATCGGCATCAGCGCCAGCATGGTAAGCGGCGTGTCGGACGCCGGCTTGAGCACGACCGGGCAGCCGGCGGCGAGCGCCGGGCCGATTTTGCGCGTCGCCATCGCGGCGGGGAAATTCCACGGCGTTACCAAGACCGCGATGCCGGCCGGTTTGTGATGCACCAAGATGCGCGCGCCGGTCGACGGCGCCACCGAATTGGCGCCGATATTGCGCACCGCTTCCTCGGCGTACCAGCGGAAGAATTCGGCGGCATAGGCGACTTCGCCGCGCGAATCCGACAGCGCCTTGCCGTTCTCGATGGTGATTAGTTTCGCCAGCCGCTCGGCGTCGCGCATGATCAGCTCGTAGGACTTGCGCAGGATTTCGGCGCGCTCGCGCGGCTTCTTGCCGGCCCAGCCGGGAAACGCGGCCGCCGCCGCGTCGAGCGCGGCGATGGCGTCGTCGACGGTGGCGCTCGCGACCGAGGCGACTTTGTTCTCGGTCGCCGGGTCGATCACGTCGAAACGGCCGCCGTCGCTCGATTTACGCCATTTGCCGCCGATCCACAGGTCGGTCGGAACATTGGCAAGGAGGTTGTCGTACCTGGCGCTCATGACACTGATCCTGTTGACACTGATGTTGTTGGCACTCGCGGCGCCGATCCCGTCGCCGCGTTACTTTCCGTGTTTCAGCTCGATGAGAATGTTGCGGTATGGCTGGTCGGTGAGGTTGCGCAGTTCGTGCTTCTCGCCGGCATCTTTCCAGATCACGCCGCCGGGCTTGTCGTCGGCGATATAGGATTGGCCCTGCATGTTTTCGATCTCGGCCTTGCCGCCCGTCAGATTGATAATGACGTAGTCCATGGTGTGATGGTGCCACGGCTTCTTGCCGCGCGGCGCGACGCGCATGTCCCACACTTTGACCTGATCGTTCTCGAAGATCACTTCGGTGCCGATCGGGCCGTTGGGATTTTCGCGACTTGGTTCGTTGGCCATGGTCAACTCTCAACTGCTGCCATACACGTTGCCGCTGGTCTCTTCGCTGTCAATATTTCCACCCGACATCGCTTGACTTAGCTACGGATAATCAGTAGTATTATGAACGATGGCGAGTTCGCATGGGACGACGCCAAGGCGGCCCAGAACGACGCCGACCATGGCGTGAGTTTCGAGGCGGCGAAAGAGGTTTTCAAGGACCCGTTCGCGATCGAGCGCCTCGATGACCGCGAGAACTACGGCGAGGACCGTTACGTTATCATAGGTATGGTCGACGGTCGCGTCCTCTGTGTCGTCTATACGCTACGCAACGGCATTATTCGCATCATCTCCGCACGCGGAGCCGAGCCTCATGAAAGACGCCGCTACCACGAAGACAACGCGTAAGCAGGCCAAATCCTCCAAGCACGATTGGAGCCGCTTAGACGCCATGACCGACGCGCAGCGGCATCAGGCGGCGCTCAATGATCCGGATGCGCAGCCGCTGAGCGAAGAAGACCTTTCGCGCATGAAGCGCACGCCCCAGGCGAAGATCATCCGCCGCGCGTTGGGCCTAAGCCAGGAGGATTTCGCCGCGCGCTATCACATTCCGCTCGGCACGCTGCGCGATTGGGAGCAGGGTCGCGTCGAGCCTGACCAGGCGGCGCGCGCTTATCTCAAAGTGATCGCGCGCGAGCCTGAGACGGTGCGTGAGGTGCTCAAGGCGCGGGGGCAGTGAAATGACTGGTCGCGACACGGTTGCCGATCCCCGCTCGGTGCGGAAGCGGATCGCGAAACTCCGGCAGGAGCGCCCCACGGTTAAGGAAATCGCCGCCATTCTGCTTGGCGAGAAGGATTTTCGCGACGGCAGCTTTATCGATTTGAGCCAACTTCACGACGAACTAGATCGCGGCCGCCGGAATTAAGATAGTAGCTCGGGTTCTCACGAGTGCAGCGAATACTGACCAATTGTGAATCTGGGGAATGAATGGCTGATATCGCAGAATGCCGCACCGTTATTGAAAAATTTAAGAACGAGCATCCCGGCATAGTCCGGTCGATCAGCGAGATTATCAACTTACAAGAATGCTGGCCGCAGCGAATGTGGGGTTCATATTACGCGCCTGGCGTATACATTATGCTCAACAATCGCGGGTCCGTAATTTATGTTGGCGAGTCGGTAGCGCCAGCGAGACGTATGGATAGTTATTTTGAGTATGATTCGGCAACCAAGATACTGGCGACGAAGCACCCTTGGGCAGAGCAACCAATCTCCGTCGTCATCGTGACGATGGTCGATGAGCGGGCGGCACGGTTCCTCGAACGCTATCTAATTTTCAAACTTGACCCATCATGCAATAAATATTGATCAATCTGGCTCGGCGGCGAGGTCGATCCCGGATTTCGTTTTACTTAATCCAGTCTACAAAGTCGTCGCGGTAGGTATTGTCCAGCGTAGACGACACTTGCATTTCGAGCATCAGGTGCGAACAATTGAGCACTACTTGATTCGCTCAGGTGCAGCCATGCGCGACCTTCCTTCGATTTCGTTTGATCCGTATATCCTCGTAATTGATCCGATCGGGCCCATCGCTGGCTCACCATTTCCCACAATAGATCAACCTCTGGACGCGGCACGAGGCCTTGAGCGGGGAGGCGTCCGAATCGAATTTATCATGCAAGGGGCGGAAGTCTTTCTGGCAGGCCCCTCTACGAGCGGCCATTGGCGAGGATACTCAGCCGAAGTTTGTGAACTTCCCTGTCAGCACTTTAGGCTGAAGGCCGCGCACGTTGCGAGCTTTTCTCACGCTTATGCTTGCACGGAACGCTTTACCCGCTCGGCGATCCGCTCGACGCTCGGCAGCGCCAGGTCTTCCAGGATATCGGCGGCCGGCAGCGGAATGTGCGGGGTGGTGATGCGCACCGGCGGGCCGTCGAGATCGTAGAATGCCTCGTCGGCGACGATGGAGACGATTTCGGCGCCCCAGCCGCACAGCCGCGGATTTTCCTCGACGGTAAACAGCCGGTGCGTCTTGCCCACCGAGCCGAGAATGGTCCGGGTGTCGAGCGGCACCAGCGAGCGCACGTCGACGACTTCGCAGTCGATGCCGTGATCGGATTTCAGTTTTTCGGCCGCCGCGAGCGCGCGCGGCACCATCAGCGCCAGCGCGCAGATCGTGGCGTCCTTACCCGGCCTCACGATGGCGGCCGTGCCAAGCTTATCGACAATTTCGCCGTCCGGCACCTCGCCCTTGGTCGGGTAGAGCGATTTGTGTTCGAGGAAAATGACCGGGTCGGGATCGCGCACCGCGGCGGCAAGAAGCCCGATCACGTCGCGCGGCGACGACGGCGCCACGACTTTCAGGCCGGGAATCATCATGCACCAGTTCTCGACGCTTTGGGAATGCTGGGCGCCGAAGCGCGCGGCGCCGCCGTTGCCGGTGCGCACGACCAGCGGACATTTGACCTGGCCGTTCGACATGTAGCGGCTCTTGGGAAATTCATTGGCGATATAATCGAAGCAGACGGCGAAGAAGTCCGAGAACATGATTTCGGCGATCGGCTTTAAGCCCGTCATCGCCGCGCCCATCGCGGCGCCGAGGATTGCCTGCTCGGAAATCGGCGTGTCGCGCACGCGCAACGGGCCGAATTGCTCGTACAGACCGACCGTCGCCTTGAACACGCCGCCAGCCTTGGCGACATCTTCCCCCAAAAACACGACGTCCGGATCGCGCGCCATTTCCTGGGCGATGCCGCGAATGACGGCGTCGCGATAGGTCAGTTCCGCCATGCGAAGCCTCCGTCGGCGTAAACGTCGGTGGTGAGGATATCGAGCGCCGGCGGCGGCGCCGCCTTGCATTTTTCCGTGGCTTCGTCGACCTCGCGCTTCACCTCGGCGTCGATGCGCGCGATGACGTCGTCGCCAACGCCGAAAGCTTTAAGTCTCTCGCGATAGATCTTGATGGGATCGCGCTCTTTCCATTTTTCCAGCTCGCCCTCCGGCCGGTATTTGGCCGGGTCGGCCCGCGAGTGGCCGCTGTGGCGATAGGTCAGGCATTCGATCAAGGACGGCCCGCCGCCCGCGCGCGCCTTGTCGTAGGCCGCTGCCGCGGTGCGGTAGACGATGTCGGCATCGTTGCCGTCGATGACGATCCGCGGCAGTCCGTACGAACCGGCGCGGTCGGCGGCGGGACTCGGCACCGCGGTGACGTCGCCGATCGGCGTATATTCCATGTATAGATTGTTCTCGCAGACGAAGATCACCGGCAATTTCCAGACCACGGCAAAGTTGAGCGCCTCGTGAAAGGCGCCAATATTGGTGGTGCCGTCGCCGAAGAAGCACACCGAAACGTCCTTGTGGCCCTTGTACTGCGCGCGCCAGGCGGCGCCGCAGGCGATCGGCAGATGCGCGCCGATGATCGCATAGGACCCCATGACGCCGTGATCGACCGAGGTCAGGTGCATTGAGCCGCCCTTGCCGCGCATCAGCCCGTTGTCGCGCTGCATCAGTTCGCCCAGCACCTTCTCGATCGCCACGCCGCGCGCCAGGGTGTGGGCATGGCCGCGATAGGTGCAGAACGACAGGTCGCCGGGTTGCATCGCCGCGGCGCAGCCGGCGGCGACCGCCTCCTGGCCGAGCGAGAGGTGACTCGTACCCTTCACCAGGTTCTGCAGAAACAGATCGTAGGCGCGCTGCTCGGCCTCGCGAATTTCGACCTGCATGCGATACATGCGCAGCCGGGTCGCTTCGCCGATATCGTCGTTGAGGCTCGCGTTCGGCGCGAGCGCGCGGTCTTCGACCTTGGCCATGAAATATCCTCGAAATACGCGCCCGGTCAGGCGTGGGGTAGCAGCAACTTAGCGCCAGTTGTCGAGGCGAGGCAACGTCATCCCGATGGCGTCATGCCGGCCGCCGCGCGGCCGTTGATCCGGCAAAGCGCTTGCACCGGGCGCCGCAAGTTCCTAATTGACGCAAGGCGCGGGAGTGACCGATGGCCCAGCAATACGTCCCTCACTACGTCCTTCGCTTTTTCGGCGGTCCGCCGCTGGCGGTGATCGGCCGGCTTATTCTGTTGTCGATCCTGGTCGGCGTCATTCTGGCCGCGATCGGGCTCGACCCTTGGAATATCATCGATTCGGTACGCCAGCTGATCGAACGCATTTGGAACATGGGCTTCGACGCCGTGCGCTGGCTGTGGCGCTATTTTCTGCTCGGCGCGGTGATCGTCGTGCCGATTTGGCTCCTGGTCCGTCTGACCAAGGCGCCGCGCGGGCAGTAACAGCCCGGCCAATTCCCCGGCAACGGCTTAAGAGCTACTCGTCGCTCGAGTGCGGATCGGACGGCGACGCACCGGCGGAATCGCCCGGCGTGCCCTGGTCCGCAGCATAATCGCGCGGCCCGCCCCCGCCGCGATGACGGCGGCGCCGGCGATGCAGCGGAAACCGGTCCGGCTGGCCGTCAAAGCCGTTCGGCCCGTTGGGGCCGCCGCCTTGTTGGCCGTGTGGGCCGTTTTGGCCCGGGCCGTGCTGCGGCGAATGATGCTGCGGCTGGCCGCCGGTGATGAATGAAGGCAATCGCTCGACGTCGCCGTCGTGCTCCTGCGGCGCTTGTTGCTGCGGCCGCGGCTGAAAATGCTGTTGCTGCGGCTGGTGCTGCTGCGGCTGATGGGGCTGGTGAGGTTGGTGCTGCTGGTAGTGCTGCGGCTGATGGTGCTGCTGCGGCTCGCGGGGGTAGAACGACTGGGTTTGCGGGGCATAGGGCTCGCCGCCCATCTGCGGCTGCTCGGCCTCGCCGTCGTCGTAGCCATCGTCGGCGGGGTTGCCGCGCGTCTCGCCGCCCGGCTGCTGCTGGTAATAGGGTTGGCTCTGGCGCAGTTGTTCCTGGGCGGCGGCGATCAGGCGGAAATAATGTTCGGCGTGCTGATAGTAATTTTCGGCGGCGATCGGGTCTCCGGAGCTTTGCGCGTCGCGGGCGAGCTGGAGATATTTTTCCGCGATGTGGGACGCCGTTCCCCGGATCTTTACGTCCTGCCCGTTCGACTCGTAAACGCGCGACAACGGATTTTGGTGATGATGATGATGACCACCCTTGCCGCGATTGCGACCGCGCATGCGCTTGTTCTGACCGTTTCTCATGGTTCGATGTTCCAGCAACCCCATTAACTGCGCCGGCACCGCTGCCGCCGCTTCCGTTCACTAACCGTGTTTCCGAACGTCGCTCAAATTGAGCCGCAAAACCTCAGCAAACCGGGCCCTCGCCAGCGGCTATTCGGCGACGTCGCAAACCTCTCCTCATGCGCGTCACCGTTAGGCATTAATGCGCGCCGGACCGATGAAACGTCTCGGCCTGAACCGTCGCGATCTGAACCTTCGCGCTCTGAATCTGGCGATCCCGTGTGCTGTCTACGCCGTCCAATCCGGCTTTCGCTATCCAGCTATCGCTTGTCTGCCTGGCCTGCGCTGCCAACCTCTTGGAACAAATCTCTCGAAGCCAACTCTTTCGGTCATGCTCCGGGGCGTTCAGGGCAGCGCGGCACCCTCATCTCGGGCCGATTCCTGACCGCAAGCTAATCGGTTCCGGCCGACATTCCAAGTGCTTTTTTGCCGGGGTCCAATGCCCGCAAATCATGCCCGTTTATTTACAACTTTTTCGCAACGAGGGCGCGGGGCACACCGTTAAGATCGTGTCGCGGCGGCTTAACCGCAAGCCCGGCGGCGGCGAATAAGGCGGCCGCCGGTTCCGCCTGGCCGACGCCAAGCTCGACGACCAGCGCGCCACCGGCCGTGAGCAGCGCCGGCGCCGCCACCGCCAGCGCCCGATAATAATCGAGTCCGTCGGTGCCGCCGTCCAACGTGTGTCGGGGATCGAACAGTCGCACGTCCGGCGCCAGTGCGTCGATGTCGGCCGAGGCGACATAGGGGGGATTGGATACGATGAGGTCGAACGGACCGCGCAACGCCGCGGCCATGTCGCACACCACATAGGCCGCGCGGCCTACATCCAAAAGCCTCGCATTGTCGCGTGCTGCGGCAACTGCGGCGGCGCTCCTGTCGGTGCCGATACCGAGAGTATTTGGAAGTTCGGTCAAGAGCGCCAGCAGGATTGCGCCGGAGCCGGTGCCGAGATCGGCGATACGCAACGCCCGCCTTCGCGGTCCGCCGCTGTCGATTGCTGCGAGCGCCGCCTCGACGACCGTTTCCGTCTCCGGCCGCGGCACCAGCGTCGCCGCATTGACGCGCAACGGCAGACCCCAAAATTCTTTCGTCCCGATAATGCGGGCCACCGGCTCGCGGGCGAGGCGCCGCCGTGCCAGGGCGGCAATGGCGCGGGCTTCCACCGGCTCAAGACGGCTCGCAGCAGCGGCCACGAGGCCGGCGTGATCGAGTCCAAGCGCGTGGCCGATCAGAAGACGGGCGTCGAGTTCCGGCGAATCGATGCCGTGAGCGCGAAATTCGGCGGCCCAGCCGCGCCGGACTTCGGCAATCGTCGGCATCAAACGGTTTCCTCGGCCGCAAGCTGCGCGGCCTGGTGTTCGGCGACCAGCGCGTCGACGATTTCGCTCAAAGCCTCACCTTCGAGGATCTGCGGCAGCTTGTACAGCGTGAGATTGATGCGATGGTCGGTCACGCGCCCTTGCGGAAAATTATAGGTGCGAATGCGCTCCGACCGGTCGCCGGTGCCGACTTGGCCGCGGCGTTCGGCGGCTCGCGCGGCATCCTGCTTCTGCCGCTCCAAATCGTACAGCCGCGTCCGCAAAACCGCCATGGCCTTGGCGCGGTTGCGATGCTGCGAGCGGTCTTCCTGCATCATGACGACGATGCCAGACGGAAGGTGGGTTACCCGCACCGCGGATTCGGTCTTATTAACGTGCTGACCGCCGGCGCCGCCGGAGCGCAGCGTGTCGATCCGCAGGTCGGCATCGTTGATGGCGACGTCGACCTCCTGCGCCTCGGGCAATACGGCAACCGTCGCGGTCGAGGTGTGGATGCGCCCGGAGCCCTCGGTATCGGGCACGCGCTGGACGCGATGCACGCCTGATTCGTATTTCAGCCTGGCGAAAGCGCCGCGGCCGCGAATTTCGGCGATGATTTCCTTGTAGCCGCCCATGATACCTTCGCTCACGGCGACGATTTCGACTTTCCAGCCCTGCTTGGCGGCATAGCGCTCGTACATGCGGAAAAGATCGCCGGCAAACAATGCGGCTTCGTCGCCGCCGGTGCCGGCGCGGATCTCGAGGATCACGTTGCGCTCGTCCATTGCGTCCTTAGGGAGGAGCGCCAGCCGCAACCGCTGCTCGAGCGCGGCGCGCCGCGCCTCGACGCCGGGCTTTTCCGTCTCGGCGATCGAGCGCATTTCGGCCTCGGTCGCCGGGTCCGCGATCAGGCTCGCCAGGTCGTCAAGCTCGTGCTGCGCGGCGCGATAGGATTTGACCGCTTCGACCACCGGAGCCAATTCGGCGAATTCGCGCGACAGCTTCACATAGGTCTCGGCCGGCAGCGCCGAGGCAAGATCGCGCTCCAGCGCCGCGTGGCGGGCGACAAGCACATTGAGTTTCTGGTTGGGCAGCATCGAAAATATCCGTTGTCACGCCCGCCAAGGCGGGCATCCGGCAAGCCGCGAAATCGACGATCTACATCGGGGCCAAGACTGCCGGGCGGTCCGCCGTTGCGGACGATGGCAACAAATTACGGCTTGAAAAACAGCACATAAGATCATCGCCTCAGATCTGCAAGCCGTTATCGGCGGCGAATTTCTCGAGCCGCGCGCGGATCGGCACGCCGGCGGCCGATTTCTCGATCAGCGGACAGAGAAAGGCCGACGCCTTCCGGCAGTCGAGGTCGAGCAACATCGCCTTGACCGGCCCGACCGCCGACGGCGTGAGCGACAGCGAACGATAGCCGATCGCGGCCAAGGCCAGCGCTCCGATCGGCTGCGAGGCGAGCTCGCCGCAGACCGTCGCCGGCTTATGGTGGGCGCGCGCTTTGTCGGCGATCTCCTTGAGGGCGCGCAGGACCGGCGCCGACAACGCGTCGAAGCGCCCCGACACGCGCGGATTGCCGCGGTCGATGGCGTAGAAGAATTGCACCAGGTCGTTGGAGCCGACGGAAAGGAAGTCGGCGCGGTCGAGCAGCTCGTCGAGCTGATAAAGCAGCGACGGCACCTCGACCATGCTGCCGACCTCGACCTGGTCGGGAAGCTTGTAGCCGTGGCGGCGCAGGTGCGTCAGCTCGCGCTCGACCAATTCCCTGGCCTGGTCGAACTCCTCGACCGTCGAGATCATCGGAAACATGATCTTGAGCGCGCGACTGCCGGCAGCCCGTAACAGCGCGCGCAATTGCGTACGCAACAATCCGGGCCGATCGAGCCCGAGCCGGATGGCGCGCCAGCCGAGCGCGGGATTTTCCTCTTCGACGTTGCGCATATAGGGCAACACCTTGTCGCCGCCGATGTCGAGGGTGCGGAATGTCACCGGCTTGTCGCCCGCGGCGTCGAGCACGGCGCGGTACAGCGCATATTGCTCGCTGGTGCGCGGAAAATTCGGCGCGACCATGAATTGCAGCTCGGTACGGAACAGGCCAATGCCGGCCGCCCCGGTATCGGCGATGTGCGGCAGGTCGACGCTTAAACCGGCGTTGAGCAAGAGCGCGACTTCTTCGCCGTCCTTGGTCACGCAGGGCTTGTCGCGCAGCGCGAGATATTGCTGCTGCCGGCGCGCTCGCAGCCGCACGCGCTCGGCATAGGCCGCCTCCATGTCGGGCAGCGGCCGGATGTGAAGATCGCCGGTAGACCCATCGACGATGATGGCGTCGCCGGGATCGACGATACCGGTGGCGTTGTCGATACCGCCGACGGCGGGAATGCCGAGCGCGCGCGCCACGATCGCGACATGCGAATGCGGGCCGCCTTCTTCCAGAACCAGGCCGCGCAACCGCTTGCGGTCGTAATCGAGGAGCGCCGCCGGGCCCATCGAACGGGCGACCAGGATCGCGCTCTCAGGCAGGCTGTCGCGCGTCGGCGCGTGATCGCGGCCGGTCAATTGCCGCATCAGGCGATTGGCCAGGTCGTCGAGATCGTGCAGCCGTTCGCGCAGAAACGGGTCGGTCTGCCGCAACATGCGCGCCCGGGTGTCGGATTGGACGCGCTCGACGGCGGCTTCCGCGGTCAGCCCGGTCATCACCGCCTCTTCGAGCTTATGCACCCAGCCCCGATCATGGGCGAACATGCGATAGGCTTCGAGCACGTCGCGATGCTCGCCGCCTTCGACGACGTCGCCATGTTCGAGCATTTCATCGAGGCTTGATTGCAGAGTCTCGATAGCCGCTTTGAGACGCTCCAATTCGTTCGGCACGTTGTCGGCGATGTAGTTGGTGACGACGACGCGCGGCTCGTGCAGCACGACATGGCCGAGCGCGATGCCCTCGCT